>Ga0307512_10001064_pt1 | contig 40085 bp, 30 predicted proteins | sample 14_EM_MG_FD_200267 | JGI IMG/M metagenome (GOLD analysis project Ga0307512, IMG submission 200267) | Populus trichocarpa ectomycorrhiza microbial communities from riparian zone in the Pacific Northwest, United States - 14_EM | ecosystem: Host-associated > Plants > Roots > Unclassified | place...
ATGGATTACCAAAGTCTATCGTTTCGGATCGAGGACCTCAGTTTGCTTCGACTTTCTGGGGACAAATATGCAGCCGGTTAGGAATTGATCGACGGATGTCTACAGCGTTCCACCCACAGACAGATGGTCAGACGGAACGAATGAATGCGGGAATGGAACAGTACCTTCGTGTGTTCGTTAACCACCAACAAGATGACTGGGTGCAGTGGTTACCCCTTGCTGAGTTTGCTGCGAATAATGGACTATCCGAGTCAATAAAGTGTACCCCGTTTTTTGCAGTCCAAGGAGTGGATCCACGAATGTCATTTGCTGGAGAACCAACGTTGGAAAGGGATCAACGACGATGGGCGGCCGATCAGGTTCAAGCCACGATGCAACAGATTCATGAACACCTGAGAGTAGAGATGAGGCGGAGTCAAGCGGTACAAGAGGAAGGTGCAAATAGAGGACGTATTCCAGGACCTAATATCCAGGTTGGATCTAAGGTGTGGTTAGATGCACGACATGTACGGACCACTCGTCCCACTCGAAAGCTTGATTGGAAACGCTTGGGGCCCTTTCAAGTAAAAAAGCAAGTGTCTCCATACGCTTATGAGTTAGACTTACCAGCATCAATTCGGATCCACCGAGTTCAACCTGTTTCTCTTTTGGACCCTGTTGTTGAGGATCCGTTGGAAGGGCAGGTAGTGATCCCTCCCCCCTCTGTTGAAGTTGATGGCGAGGAGGAGTATCAAGTATCAAGCGTTGAGGATAGCCGAATGTATCGGAGTCAATTGCAGTATCTTATTCGATGGACGGGTTATGATTCCCTTACCTGGGAGCCGGCGAAGTTCGTTAATGGATTACAAGCTGTGGACGAATTCCATGAACGGTATCCAGGAAAACCCGGACCCTTGGAAAATGTTCTCGGAGGACCTCGAACCTAAGGGGGGGATACTGTCACGGCGCAAGAAGGTACGGAGGTACTTGGGAAATATAGAAGAAAGATACGGAAGGCGTGGAAGGAATTGTGTTACGGAAAGGCGGAGACGTTGGAAGATGCGGAGGAAGCGGTGAGATGGTGGTGGTATAATTTAGTAAGATAAAGAAGTGGTCAGAAGTGTTGCGACGTCGGACGATATGGCGTGGTTGTTACGATAAGGAATAACGGAGTGGTGTGTAAGATCATGGGATGAGATTCGGATGGTACATCGGAGCATGGAGAATGGTTCGAGAGGTGGCAGACGAATTGTATATAAAGAGAGTGTTGATGGTGTTGGAGGATTTCCTTTCTCTTCTCTCTTTACTCGTTCTCTTGTATAGCAAAGCAATAGTCCGACTTTGAAATCTGTTTTGATTCTTGTTCCTCGATACGCACTTCGAGTTCAGTCCATTAACATTCATATCACCTGCGTCCGACCCCGCCCGTTACAAGATACATGTCAATTTAGATTGCACTATCAATGGGCATTGAGTTAATGCCATTATATTAATCAACGAGATTAATCATATGAGATATATGTATTGTCAATATTGTATCACACCACGATATGATCTAGTTGCTATACATCTAATAGCCTCGGATACGACGATACATATTTGTCCTTGCTGCGTATACGGTCTTTACAGGCTTCCTATACTTTTTGTCTGGGAATACGCATAAGGAATTACTATAGGATCTACGGCTGTGAACCTAGTATCTGCTTATAAGTATCTTCGGATATAAGTAAGTATAGTTACTTAGGGTATAAGCACCCCCATAACAGTAAGTCTGTACCAGAATATTGAGTAGGAAGGGAAACCAGATTCATTATCTGGGAGACCAAAGCGAAAGCTGAGTCTCTATAGTATTCTGTGCAAAGCCAGGTCCACATCAGGTGAGGGTCTTCCAGTTCGACAATTTTCTCCAAAATGTCTTGTGAGACCACCTGTATGAATATAGTCGACGCTGTATGTTTAAGATGCTCGAAGGCATCCTGTTCTGTCTGATCAGCATCATCTGCTGGAGACACACCATCCACTACAACCTCGTATGCCTGAATGTCTTTCAGAACTATATTCATCGAGGCACTCCATATCTGATAATTGTCCTGTCCAGTAAGTTTCCCAATACTATCGAGCTTAACATTTACTGGTGTTTTCTTGTCGACGTGAGCCGAAAAAGGGAACATAGGATCTTTTGCGGAGGAGGAGCCAGCTGGTGCCATTTTAACTGGTGTTGTTGGTCGAGGAGAAGGAGGTAAAGATTGAAGTGGTGTTGTTGATGGTTCATTTACTTCTGGATATTCAATAGGAACAGAGTGAGAGTCAAACAAATTCTGACCAAGTGGAGGATAATCAGGATGTGAATCAGTGTTGCTTATCCGGGCTCATAACCTATTCAATTTCTACAGCGAAAGTCCGAAGAGATTTATTAGAATCTCAGAAGAAATATACGAAGAAGAAGTATTGCAAGTATGACGATTTCAAGAAGTGTTTGAAAGACAAGGATATACTGAGAAGAGGATTCGAGAGGAGATATTATAGTATTCCGTATCGATGTTTGAGCAAGTCTAAAGAACTGTTCTCTAACCAAAGAAACAGTATCTATATATACAATAATAAACAGGTGATTGTCCGTGACCACGGTCACGGATCAATAACCAAAACGGGAAGAGAAAAACTCTGCAACTGTACACAACTACATAAGAACCGTAAAGAATATAACAGAACAATCTAGACGTGTTCTTTTAAGATAAGCACTGATAAATCCCTCTTCCAATGGAACCAAGAAGGTTCTAGACAAGTTCTAAACGGAACTTTCTAGACAACCTAAATATAAAAGATAACAAAAGTATTAAAAGTTATTAACACACCACATTATTCTTATCCATAAAATACCATCTTATCGTAAGGAGAATACTTAAGTAAGTATAATATTAGTAAAGAGAAATGTAGATACTTCCGTATTTTCAATAGCAGTTCGAATTACGCCATCGCCGCAGGAGGTGATATGCCTCAACAGCGTACGCGAGTATAGCAGGGGCGATTCTTTTTATATACATTTCTGTTACTGTCCTTTGACATCCCATTATATGCCCGCATAAACAGTTCCCCATGCTTTATTCTGGGTCTCCACCATTGCAGGTCCATTGCGAAGGCAAACTGTTGACCTTCCTGGTAGATCCCAGAACTAATCTCCGTGTTCCTATGATTATGTTGACTGTTGAACTGTTCTCTAATCACACTTTAAGTTTAGACTTCAGTCGCAGCTGCAACTTGAGGTCAGATTGTAGTACTTAGGCATATGATGGTGGTGAAGGAGAACGGGTATCCTAGGGTTTTAGGGAGATGAATAATTCAGACATCGCTTGGAGCTATTGACGCGCGGTAAGGCCTTGGATGGGTAGAGAAATGGATATAGAGATGGAGCGCCCGGGGGTGCGTCTGTTGCATATCCGGTGGCGAGTGGCTCAGAGGGGCAAGCTCAAAGTTTTCTCCGATGATTCTCTGTATATAAGTCGAGCTTTCTCCTTCTCCCTTCTCTCTGTACTATAGAATCTACACACACGATTCTCCCCTACGTACTATAGCAACACCGTCATTGTTGCATAAATAGATCTCAGCCTTCATATGGCTTACTGGGCTGATATTCACACGGGCTGACGGTGTTCAGCCGTCTCTATACATAGATGAGTACGTACGCATTCGTACATGGACTACCGTATATTACGGCCTTTAGGCCTCGACTAGATAGACACAATCAAGAAACTAAGCGTCTCGATCATTATTGTAACAGTCATGCGCCCCCACTCCGGACGGTCACTTTTCACAGCCGTTTCCATACCGTCACTTCTGACTGTCCGAGTTTCGTTTATTCCTTTTATATGTTCATCGGAAATAGTCACAGTTATGCGGTTACCATAACTCAGAACTATATCTGCACAGTGGAAGCAGAGAAGCCAGTGTGAGCGAAGAGGTTCTGGGAGGGGTACCAGTTAGAACCGAGAGACTTGGGGAGTACTGCTTAAAGCGGAGAGGTTAGGGAATATAGTTTGGTCATGGAGAGGTTGAGAGGTTAGTTTGACCACCAGGGATCCTTCATAAGTTTATTTTGATGTGACCGAAATTCAGTTCCAAACACTCCACAAACTCTGGCTATGTTAACTCTCATGTTCTCCGAACAGCCTATCTTGGCTACCACGCTCAAAAAAAGTTGAACCTTTGCCGTTGATAGTCAGTGTTCTCAACCGTCCGATATTTCTCCAGGACGGACGGGACTGCGCCAAGGCCGTCCGTCCCGTCCTTACTTGATGAGGACGGCAATGACGGGCGGGGACTGCTGGGGACGGCGAAAACACCGTCACCAGCCGATATCGTCAGTCCCCAGCCAGCATCCAGTCTTTGGCTGACATCAAGTATTTAAGTGTTCTATATGGCTAGAGATGGTCGGAACAATGGTAATGGATAGAGCTTACAGTTCATAGTGTGGGTAAATTTGAGGGTATGGTTCAACTCGATTTACAACTTCTGAATTTCATCGTCAATGGATATCCGCCGGGGACTGCCGGGGACGACTGAGGGCGGTAACGTAGCGTCCCCGGCCGTCCTGTCCGTCCGTCCCCGTCCTACCTCCAAAAGACGGCGCCGTTTCCATCCTCGTCCTCAGTGATCCCGGACGGACGGGACGGTTGAGTTCACTGTTGATAGTTACAGCTACTGGAAGTCCAAACACTGTGACCGGCAAACGCACATGGGGGAATACTGTACCGGAGTATGGTTCTAGCGGTCGTTCCCGTATACTGAATGGCCACAGAGACGGAAATGGAGGAGGTGAGCTAAGCCCAGGGTCCGGTACCGGCTGGGTGGTACTAGCACACAGGGCTCAGCTAGAGTGAAGTGGCACTGAAGATTGAGTTGAAGCGGTCTTATGTATCTTTGCTACCCTTAATGAAAGTGACCAAAACTCGGACAGTCAGAAGTGACAGCATGGAAGTGACGGTGGAAAATGACTGTCCAGTGTTGAGCCGACAGTCATGACGTAGCCCACCGAGTGATCATCCATGCTGGAACACTGGCACGGCCTAAACTCTTCAGCTACCTGCATGGAAGCATGTCGAGACTAAAGTTTCCCCTGCAGTGCATCATATGTCTAGGAATTTCTGTTACTGTTGTTTTCGTACAGTCGACTTTCTCCGCTTGCTGCCCTCTACTCGGCTTGCTCGTGATCTTAAGCTTCTAGTGCCTTGATTATGGTAGCCACTCGATGTGATAAGTCGACCGCGTGTACCCGGACCTGACCCCATGCGGGGACCCACTGTTTCTCTCGGCGGGGTACGGTTTTGCATACACTCAAACTCAAACGCCACTTCAGGTCCTCGGTTAGTCACCATTTCGGAGGTTTGTAGTTCAATGATCAGTGCACGGGCACCTACCGAGAGTACAGGCCCCTGCGAGCATCTCTGTACACTTATCTGAGCTTTTAATATGTGATGACATAAGTAAGGTGTTGACCACAGGACTCGTAGGCTCGCGGACAAATGGACATGGGATCCCACATGTTCGAGCTAGCACAGAATCCGATCTATGTAGATGTGACTGGACGAGGGGAAGGCTAGGACAGAGATAAGTGGAAGAGCGAGCAGAACTCTAGATTGCTTATCTGTCGTATATACTCACTTAGGTATGGAGTGGTTAGTCCTTGTACCCACGGGTTTCACCCATTATCTCTCGACCCACCCTGCACCATGCTAGAGTCTACACATGCCCATGGCTCCGTCTACTCTTATGTCTAAACGTTCGGTTTTTGTAGCGCTGTACCAATGAGGTGAGATTGCTAGTGAGGCAAGGTCCAGCTCACGAGAGCAAGCTCCTTCCATATTGCAAGAACCACCACTCGGGTGATGTTTGATGAGGTCTCGTCTCATCCAAATTTCAGGATTTCCCCACCTATCACCTTCCCATAGACAGAATTACGAAATGCACGTGTCACATATGGCTCCAGTTCCAGTAATTTCCGGTATGGGTCGCACCTTAGATCGGGATCGGGATCGTAGATATATTGATGGCATGGCTTTCACTGTATTCCCGAAATTAGTACCTGTCATCGTATGCACCAACGCCGCATCTACCAGCGTCTCTCCGTCTCTCGCCCCTCGATATGACACCAATCGATCTTGGTATATCACTTCACGATTTCGTAAACGAATGAACTTTCGTTATGGCTCCATCACAGACTATCACTCTGTAAGGCATGTAAATTTCCACCCCCACCACCACCAGGTTCCTCTGCGATGGTAAATGGGGGTTTATTACAAGGGTATATAGAAGTATCTCGTCACCGCAACAAGGCATTTTTGCCTTGCTGCAGGGGGTATAGTATCCCATCTCCTCTTACTACTCTCACGAACACTCAAACTGCCGAATCGCGTGCACACGACTCCGAACACCTGAGTGAGCCCCACATAAATACTTATACATGATTCAGGATCGTGTAGTAATTTTATCTGCAATCGAACGCACGGCCGCACGTGCACGATTATGGCACAGTCTTGATTCATGCGATCGCTGCGGGCCGTATGTTAACGTACGGTCCAGAGCAGCATGACCACGCACACGCCGCGCACGGACAGACAGTTGAAACGCGGAGATAACATTGAGAAGTGCGGCGCGCAATAACGGCGATACATTTTGTTCGTGCATGTTTTCTTTTTCGATGATGATGTGGGAGGGTGGGTGGATGGTCATTATGCAGTATGATGCAGCCATTCAATTCCAAAGCCGCGCCGCGCAACCGCAAATCTGCTAATTCCATGGTTTTCATGTAAACGGATTGTTAGGTATCAGGTATCAATGTCTGCATCGCATACACATTACACGGCACTTTTCTCTAAAGTAGACGTCGAAGCAGCACCAGCATCCAAGTTCGCAAAGAATGCCCTATACCGCAAACAAAGCAGCAGGCATAAACCCATGAATCTACACTTTTACGTATACGCCTCGGTCCCGGTCTCGCTAAAGCACCTCTCGATGCGGATACACAACCCGAGCAGCAAAAAAAAAACTCTTGTGTTGTGTGGAATTTCTCTCTTTCTTTGTTTAAGGGCGGGGTAAAGACGCATTTTGCTTGCAATCTCGGCCCCCGCCGTGTGCCATCCAATCGGATATGCCCTGCATAGGTCTCGCCAGCAACCGAAACTCGTGTATCATGATGATCATGAGACGACTGGTCAGCTAGCGGGTGATTTACGAAATTTCTCTCATCATGTCCCTTCAATCCCAGCGTTATGCCCAATCGCAGTGCGTTGGGGGCCCGTGATCACCTTCATCTGCGACCTTCCGTCTAATGCTCGGTGCTCAGTTTACTTAGGAACAGCGACGACGGCATCGCGCAGCAAGGCTCTATTCGTTCGGTTGGTTTTGGTTGGTTGGTGGAAAAAGGTGCACAGACATTTGCTAGCCTTGATTCTTCCACTCAAGATAGGAAGCTCTCTTCTTCGACACCCTCGCTTCTTATCGTGGTAGCCTTATACAGAGTTAACTACGAATGGAGAGGTGAATTCGCGAAATGACGATGAACAGAGCAATCTAACTCCATCTTCAAGCCGGGCGTATCCAGTAGGGCAGGTTGCTTTACGCGTGCTGGGTTCGCGCGTCGGCACCTGATGATCGATAGGGAGGCTACCTATCAGCTGCAGCATGGATATGTGCTCTAAAGTATACACCCATGAGGAGCGGCGTTCCCGGCGGCGACGGGCGGGCTATCGCGAGACTCGGTTAATGAGCAAAACACCAGGGCATGCGACTGTTGCGATTTTGTGGGGATTAATTCGAAGGCTCAAAGTTGCTAGTTCTTCCACTATGGCCCGTTTTGACAGCTGCACCTCTGTTGCGGCTAATATGGAGTGGGGGGATTTCCACAAAGCAATTAAGATTTGCCACGCTCGATCTAGTCCTTCTTTCGACAGCGAGAGATGTCTACGAGAGCACTAAAAGCACAGTACATCATGACTAGCAGAGAAGCAGCAGCGCAATGGGCATTCGCCGTCGATGTGTCCTTAGCAATCACAGAACCGAATGTCGAATCTCGAACTTTTCAGTAATATAATACCTATACTTACTTAGTATACAGCTACTGTCAGCAATTCTCGATAAATGACTATCGTCCCGGCCCCGGCGTTCATATAGTACACACCCATCCTTTCTTTCGTTTTCTCTCGTAGGATAATGACGATAATTATAATATGGGTCATGTCAGCCACGGCAAGTAATGCGACTAATGCATTATGCCAGTGGCATTGCAGAGGTAACGTGGTACAAAAATGACGATGATTGGGCACATGAAGTGCTATAGATTAAGCTTCATGGTTAGTTAGCCTCCCCGTCTGCCCGGTGGGATATTGTTTGTATCGAAAGAATATCCCGGCAAAAAGTGTGGCAGTGAATATATCGCTACTCCCAAGACAAGTTTCTTCATATATCCGAAATGAAAATTCTTCCAGAAGATGTCGTCGTACATAGACGAAAAGCAGCCAAGTCAAACATCCCCTCTCCAACTTTCATGAATGTGTGTCTTGCGAAACCACACTAATACGGGACCTCGCATACGCAGGCTTTGAACGGAATATGCAATGCTGCATCAAAGTCATGAAACTCTTCTCATCATCTCATCTCTGTGAAAAGGAGGCTTGTGTACTACTAGAATGTATCGGTATGACGATGTATCGGTGATGAAGCTCGTGTCTTGCGGAACGGTGACCTGCAGACTTCGAGAGCAGAAACGAGAGAAGATTTACACAGGTGACCCATCGTGTGTATCTGTGTTCTTCTTGATGGCGCGCGAACCTGCAGTGCTGCGGTACGGCGGGTTTCGAGATATGCTGCTATCCGCCGAGGCTGTGGAAGCGGGCAAAACCTTAATTGTGTACCGGTCTGTGGTCATTTTGTTTGGAAGCCCACATGACTGACTGACCGGTTGGAATGAAACTTACTCGGTCGCTGGGCCCGGATAGATATGCGGATGAGTCCGAGAAGGTTGTCTTCAAGAGTTCAGACCATTGAATCCCACCGTTGACAGGAATGATGCATGAAATCCACCCATCTGAGTGTACATATCAGCTGAATCATGACCATGGTCGCACATTTCTGACCGGTACCGGCGCTCCGCGCTGGGAGTCAGAAGTTTACCACCACTACTCGTATGTGAGGGTACATCCTGACCGGGTCCGGCACTCCCGCACTTCCGGTCGGAAGCCTACCATGGACACCACCGCGCATACGGGGTTGATCGTGCGATCTTAGTTGAGGCTGATTCTGGCAAACGAGTTAGCATTTCTTGGTGGTGAAATACGATGGAGGCGATCACGCTGCGCGTGGACAAGAAGGCAGGGTGCATGTACGACAGACAACGTACTGGTAGATTAATCTGCATTCGGTGGTTCTTAGAAACTGCAGAAAATAGACCTGATGCCGTTGTGCATGTGTGCTCGTGCTGTATTTGTGTTGCCGTTGTCAGACGTCTGGTCTGCTAGCACGCACGGAATGGCCTGCGCGATTCACGTCAGCTCGCTAGATATGTATACTGAGACATATTAAAATTCGTGTTCGCCGTTTGTGCGGGGCCAGAGATACCTGGTTGCAAGGCAAGGCAAGGCAAGTAGGAGGAGGCATTTGCCGTTCTTATATACTCTACTCTACAGCGTTATGCGAGCTTATGGCGGAGCATAGCACACTTGGTACTGAGTGTTTCGTAAGCGTGTCTTCGGTAGCCGTTTCCACGTTTACACTTGCTTTTTTACGCATGAAATCGTCAGCGGGGAGAACGGGCCGCGGGTGAGCAAGCGACCCCTTGCCCATGCTCGCTAACCCCAGTCGTAACCACGGGTTTCTCTTGCTAGCTGGCAGGCTGGCGACGAGCTAGAGAACGTTCATCCACCGTCGAATGAGAACGCTTCACTCGGGAATGGGCATACGACTACAGCTGCACTGGAATGTATGTACATGTTCGAAACGGCAGACGTTTCCTATGCGTCTCGACACACGAAGAACACACGATGTTCGCTGGACAGACAGGGCCAGGGCCTTCCCAAAAAAGCACAGACAGACAACATGTAGAATCTATCTTTCGATTCGATTCTTATCGATACGATACGATGCCAGCGGGAGGATCCGCTAGACGCAATTGTCAGTCGACGACGGTCGACCGTTAGTTAATTGTTAATTGATGTCTTAGCTTAGCTAGCAGTGGGCAGGGGTTGGCTTGGTAATTCAAATGACAGCAAATATGGCCCGATTCTATTAATAGCCGCAACAAACAGGGCAACAGGCTAAGACCGAATGTCCGCAAATATCTCCACAGATATCTAATCCCTCAGCATTCACCCAGTCCCAGCAGCCTGTGTGCTACGTCAGTCTCATGCGGAAATTAGCTCGCTTTTGTGGATGCATATCACCCGATTAAGGAGTCTTATGCTCGGTCGCCTGCATAAGAGAGCTGTATGTATTTATTTCCGTCTCGCGTGGATCACGGGGGAGACTGCTATTGTTGTCGTGCCCCGCAGAAACCGGCAGAAGCAGTGTCTCCCCCTGACAGAGTCATTCCAGCTATTCCTACCATTTCGCGGTTTCTCTCTCTTTGTGCGAATTGCTGCTATTAGGCGATATATATACTGTATGGTATTTCTCTACGTCCCCCCATTGCATATCGAACTGCTCTCGCGATGATGGTTCAGAGCCAATAGGATGTGGGTATGCACGCTCGGCAGTCCCAGTCTGGTATCTGTTAAAAATAAACGGCCGCACACCTTGATGACAGACGAGGTTAAGCATGTCTCGCCAGGAAGCGGGGAGACTGCAGTGCGTGTTGCTTTTTCGGCTTCCCCCATGCGCAACAACCTGCTCGGTCGTCGGTGCCATCCCTGGTCTGCATTTGGAGTACCCTTACCCTGCTAGCCAGCCTTTTGAATAGTACCGGTCGCCAGGGTTTCTATCAGAAGCAAGCTTGAATTAGTACGGCGAAGGCACTCTATGTTACTATAATGAATTTTGTGGCATTCAAGCAATCTCGATTGGGTAAAGTGCGTGCTGCTTTCAATTTAGGTCTATATTCTGCGAACATTGCTAACTATATCATCGTCGCAACATCTGGCATTTGTTAAAACGGTCTACGAACAAGATCGAGACCAAGAGAACTCGTTCTCTTGGCTGCTAGTTGCAGTCCCGTGCATATTTGTGGATGAGGGGAAATGGATTGGGCTGGATTTGCACTTAGGAAGCCGTGATATATGTGAATGATTGGCTGTCGTTTTGCCTCTGATTGGTGAACTGCAACCACATGCAGCTTGATTGGCCAACCAGATGGCTGGTTTGTTTCTGCTGTTCTAAATTTACACCCAGCCCTCTTCTTTCGCTGCAGAACATCGCATCCACCCACACCAACCATCAATCGTGCATTCTACACTCACCCATATGCTAAAAGTGGCCCTTATGAGATAGCCGCCCATCTGGCCCACCAGCAAAGAAGCGGGGATTGGTAGAGTGGCATGTAGGAAATCGGAAAAGTTCTATCTTTATCCCATGCGCAGAACAACGGATAGAACCCATGGACGGGAGGCTTTTCTTTTGCGAAACTCGCTTGCTGGGGGAATAGAAATAGTCCAGATTCTGCCCTGCCGAGTTCAAGATTCTTCTCTACAACATCTTCAATAAGATAGCGATAGCCAACCTCCTTCCTCCCTCCTCCTCTCCGATAATATACAGAACCCGTTGGTATTCTAGGAGCTGGTAACCTGGGCATCTGCGGTCTTCTTCAACTCCTCCTCCTCCACCTCGAACGATAACAGTCTGCGACTACAAATAAACAACCAACTTGAACGCTGGACGAATAACACGCTACACGCAACTTGCAAAATAACCTACAGATTCAGAGGATCCTACACTTCTGCTGGAGTCCGTCATCGCCATACCATACTACCGACGATAATACTTAATCACTAGAAGGATAGCGAATTCCACGAATCGATATCGCATTTTTTGCTGGGAAAAGCAAACCGACCGAACCAGTCAACCAGCTCGGAATTCACTTGTTGCTTGGGCATTTGCATATTTCTACCCACACGCTCAGCTCCAATCAAATCAATACCCCGGCTGGCCTTACCCCTGCCACCACTCTTCACATCAACACTACTAAAGGGCAATCTCCCCCTCACCCGCACACATACTTCCCCGACACACCCACCACCACCACCATCGTCTCTTCTCACATCGAAAGATATATACCAACTCAATAGTATACATTACTCTCTAAAACTTACTCGTGTTGGCCTCTCTTGTTCTCTTGTTCTCTTGAACGGATTCAATTCGACACAGTTACCGTCATCCCATCTTACAGGCTTCCTTGCTTGCCAACGACCCTTCGTACATATATTAAATATACATCGCCGCAAGGAACAAACTCTTTGAAGTGTTTGTCGACTACCATTACCGCCATTACCACTACTACCGCAAAGCTGCCTTACTCAACTACCCTTCCCGTTTCCGCTCTGGATTCATCCATCGCGATGCAACCCAAGGCCCCAAAACAATCCACCAAGACTCACCGTCGCTCGAGGACAGGTAAATCCCTTTTTTCGCAGTCCCCTTTTCTACTTCTGTTTCTAATCAGTCGCCCGCCCGCTCAATAGGTTGCTTCACCTGCAGACTCCGCCGAAAGAAGTGCGACGAAGGCAAGCCGAGCTGCCGCGCATGCAAGCACCTCGGATTGGCGTGTGAATACAAGCGACCGCAATGGTGGGGGAACGTCGAGCAGCGCAAGCGACAGAAGGAGACGATTAAGATGATGATCAAGCGAACAAAGTTGACTGAGAAGGCCGTGCATCTCTCCCCCGCAAACAGTGCAGACTCTCCTCCAGAACTTTCGCGGTCGCTCCCGACATCGGATACCCTCTCGGACGCCATTGCCAGCAGACATCGCTCTGACTCGATCGACTCTGGATACACACTGTACGATGGGGAGACATCCGACCATCACCCAATCCACCCCGGACACTACCAACACCACCCTCACTACCAACACCATCACCAACACTACACTGCTGCTCCTTCGCCCTACGAGTATGACGGCTACGTTCAACAGAAGGAGACTTACGTAAATGGCTTCCTACCACGGCGGCCATCGAGCACTGCTTCATTCACAAGCAGCAACCTCCGAAGAAGTTCGCTCGCTAGTGTCCACATGCCAGTTGAGCAGCCCGCCACAACCTTTATCCACCACCCGACGATCCCCGAAGCCATCGCGTCGGTAGAAGACACAACTAACAGCTACTTTGACTTCCACCAATACGCGCCGGTCGAGATCCCTTCGCCATCTCTCTCCTACATCCCTGCTGAGGGCGGCGACCGCCAGTTACTCGACCACTTTCTTCAGAATGTGCAGCGTCTTATCTTCCCCATCCTTAACCTCTACGGCACAGCACGACAAGACGTTATTCTTCCGGCACTCGCCAACAACGAATGCTACAGACACTGCTGTCTCAGCATCGCCGCATTGCACATCAAAACGACCGAGCATTTGACGGGCGCAAACGCAGAGTGTGTAGACCAGGATATCACCCGCCATCGATACAAGACGATTTCCGGTCTCTGCGAGGCTTTGGCAAAGGATACGGATCATCTCCAGATTTTGGAAGCGACCTTGGGAATGATCCTTTTCCAGGTATGTCGCATCTCGTAACAAATTCCTTTTTCCTGCAGCTGCTAATTTTACAAACAGTGTTCTGTTGGATCGCCAACTGACTCGCTCCCTGATATCCCCTGGCACCAACACTTCCAAGCTGCCATCTCGCTCGTCAACAAGCTCGATCTCTCACGCTTTCTTCAGCCGCTCTCCCGCAACACCCCGCTCACCCCTACCCTCAACATGACACTAACCGCATGGATTGATATTCTCGGTGCGACCATGCTTGGGCGCGCCCCTCTATTCGCAGATACCTACCGCGAGAAGCACCTCAGCTGCGGAGCATCTGGATTGCGCGAGCTAATGGGCTGTGAAGACCGCGTCATGTATCTGATTTCGGAGATTGCATGTTTGGAGGCGTTGAAAGTTCAGGGGATGCTGAGCGATATGGATTTGTGTGGACATGTGGAGAGTTTGGCGCACCAGATCGACATGACGGAGGATGCAACACCGGAGCAGATCCAGCCGCCGATCATCCAGAGCGGCCATATCGACCCTCGCGCGCTGACCGCGCAAATGACCTGCGCGTTCCGATACGCCGCACGAATCTACTTGTGTTCGCTGGTACCTGGGTTTGATCGCGAGCAGCCGCAGGTGGTTCAGTTGCTCGACAAGCTCACAGCGTGTTTGGAGCAGATCCCCGCGGGACCAGACGGGTTTGATCGCAGTCTTGTGTGGGTGCTACTTGTGGGAGGAAGCGTGGCAAGTGCAGGAACAAGGTTCAGAAGCTTTTTCAAGGACAGGTGTATTCGGTTGGGCGAGGAGGCTCGGTTTGGAAGCTTTGGGAGGATGGAGCGCGTTCTTTCGGAAGTTTGGAGAATTCGGGATCAGGGACACGACGCGCATTGGAGGAACGTTATGGCTGCAGAGGGCTGGGAGTGCTTGCTTGTTTGAGGAACTATTTTTCGGTAACTTTTTCACTTGTGTATATGATCTGGGGGGAAAACGGCGTTTCTGTACATGCGGAGTTAATTTTTAGGAGGGAGATACGAACGATATTTTTTTCATTTCGGCGTTGGGTGGGCGTGCGGGTACTTCACATTTATTATTCTTGAGAACAAAGATGATACATCTTATTATTCTTTTCACGGAGCGGTGTTTTTCGGAGTTCTGGGGGCGTTTTTATCTCTTTATTTTCTTTTTGCAAGATATACCCGGCCGGGAGCCACGATTGAATTGTACTTGTATTTTAGATGGAATGATATGAGGAATGGGAAATGTCCTGTGCAATGTAAATAAATGCCGGAATTGAAAGTGCCTCGTCTCAGTACTTCTTCGTTCCTCCATGCGTGCGCTCCTTTGGAGGGTCCTCGGCATGCATTAACTAATGATAGCATTGGGCTCTGGAGTCCATCGGCCACAAGGCCGTATTCATGGAAGTGCATGGTATCCAGTGACATCCAGTGTCGTGACACTCAATCAAGCAAAATAAATACCTTCCGACTCCGATATTGACACCACTCACTTTCTCATCTCACTTACCAGCAAGTGATTGGGTTTATAGATGATATTCGCTCGCAAGTAGTGAACGAGTGGATAAGCGGTAGGGCAGCTGCAGGCACACCCCAACCCCGATTGGAAGGGATTGGATGCTCTCTAGTTTTACCGTATTCGGGACTTTGGGAAAAATGGATTGGTTCTGCGATGGTGCCGGGCATGGAAGTCGGTGAATCACGTCGCCACTCGGGGGCAGTGCGCCGCCCCGGCTGGGATTGACTTATTAGCTGACCTGAGTGATGATTCGGTACAGCAGATTGAAATTGAACTATCACATCACACTCTACCGTGATCAGGAGACCAAGAGTTAATTCATCCTAGTATGTGCAGCGATCTCGCCACTGATACGGCGTAGACGAATAGATGGATAGGTGGGTGGGCTGTACACAAGGAGTCGAGCGAGGCTTTCAGAATGGGGTTTGCGGGGATATTGATTGAACTGATTGATATCCCTGGGCTGAACTAGGCAACCTGGGTAACAACGATTGGACTTGCCGTCCGAGGCGGGTTATGCACACGTACGGCTAGGTAATCGAAATTCCTTCCAGCTATCATCCTATCGGGATTGGCTTATTGAGGAATAGACAAAGCTTATTGTTGCTTGCTCGCCGTCTTAAGCTTCCGGGCCCCCAAATTCATGCATGCTTAGGATCGATCGATCAATAATTGGCATTCCAGACAGGTGAGACTTCATTACTCGGTGGAATTGACTTTATTGCTTGCTCTACTTTATGGCTGGGTAGGAATGCTTGAGTGTTGTCATACCCAGGATCAATCAATCAATTCATTGGTAACCCGAGGAGATACTATAGCTCATCATCTCCGGCGATGTCTTGAAGCTTTCCAGCCGGAATAGATATGACTGGAGGGTAGATAAGAGACAGAAGCAGCACGGTAAGAACTTTAATGCTGTCCTGCTGCAAGAAGTTTCAAGGGGCCTCAGTGGGAAGAGAGTGGGGCTGTAGCCCTTGAATTTATTCGTTGAGCGGGAATGAAGATACTTAGCCTTGTACAAATGTAAGGGTCTCAAACCTGTGAGCCATGTCGCACATTATCGCTTAGGTTTCGATAGGTCGTCCAAGATGTGGGGTGGATTGGTTTCGGATCGATTGAGATCCGGAAAGTGCCTCTAGCAGATGATGGGGCCGCGATGATCGCAACTCCAGCATTATGACGGCTGTGGAGGTCTAAATATGTACGAGCGACGCTATACGCGTAAGCCTCGGTATTTGTTGTGGATTAAATTATCTGGTGCTTTGGTAGTTCTTCGCTTCCCAACACCACTCGTCACTCGGCACTGCTTCTGTACTATATCTCGGTACCCGTTCCTGAACTGTTTCAAAAACCTGCCTCTGATGACTACAGGCTAGTATACTACAATTGCCGTATGCCGATACTTACTTCTAGAACTTCCATACGCCAAGTGACGGCGAGCGCGGATGTGTCGCCTCTCGATATAGGCTCAAGTATACTATCTATAAGAATCTGCACCTTATAATCACAAAAACCCTCCGGTAAGTATTCTTATTTCCGCATACAAAACATAAGAATAAACACTGCGGTATTGTTTAAGAATTTTGCCTTATGAATATGCCTCCCCAGTCGTATGCTTATAGCAAGAGACGACCGTACTTATATCGGATCCGTACTACGCCTGTATCTTGCTTGTCGTCATTCATTGATAGATCTCTTTTCCCAGCTTATTGTGCAGGTGCCGATGATGGGCCTATGCTGACTATGCATATTTGTGTATCGTGAGTTGTATGTTCGGATGCAGACCTGCCTTCTAGAATCCGAAGTGGGTAATACTCACCAATCAGTTGCGATCAAACAAGCACGGATGCATAAATCAATATATTAGCCGTCACACCAAGCCGGTGGATGTAACACGCAGAGTGATACCTTGGGACAGGTCAAGCCTACACGCACCGATTTCGGATGATAGTCTTGGAATACGAGTTCCAAAACAGAAGTGGCCCAAGCACGTTGACAAAAAGAGAGCAATGAGACATCCGGCACTGTTGCCCTATGTAATAGCATTACACAAATGACAGATATATTTTCCGACCGGTTGAATAGTGCGCCCTTCAGGGTAAATTGAGACTTTATGTTCCCGAACTGGTTCACGTCCCAGAGAGACTAGTTCACTGACTCGATTTATATTAAGGTCCGGTTGAGCTGGACAAACATTTTCGCAAACTGGTGAGTTCATGTCAACAGTTCTGAACATATATGTATGTTCGAACAATCCACTGCCGCATCGGATCCGGATTACATCGCTGAGTCAACGGATTAGTTCGTATACGTGTCCTTAAGGGTCCCGTACGGCTGTGTAGAACGCTACTAATATACCATGCGGGGTCATCTGTCAGTTATGTTGAGAGGTTCATATCACGAGTGCTGGTTATGCCTCAACCATTATATGTCTGCCAACTGCCGGATATCATTTTTATATGTACAGGGCATCTAGTAAATACCAATATAGCGGTTACCTACTCTATTGAAACGAAAACTCCCCTACGGAGAGCGAGGAATAAGGTGCTCTCGATTATAGAGCTAACCGCTGAGGCAGCAAAATGCTAACCCGCCTGAGGTAACAAGTTGCGAACTACTTGTAACTAACCGGACTAAATGTCTACCATGGTTGCCTTTGTCTTGGATCCAAAAGGTAGCTTGTTGCACGTGGAGGCCGGGAAGTTAGAATATCGAATCAATACCTGTGAAGCGGTGGTTGTGCAACCTGTTACATATCTCTAACGGAAAGCTGTCGTGTGGGATAGAAGAATTAGGTGCTTGTGAATGGATGGAAGGTTCTGTTCGTCTAGGCTCTGACGCCCGTGGAGATGTTCCATGTCTCATGCTGACCATGAAACGTAGTCTTGGCGGGTTCGAGACGGAGGAAAGGAGGTGAGTGAACCTCTTCATAATCAAGCTAGCACGTGGGAAATAGAACCATCTTGTGTACGCAGCCCATGTTTCAACTATGTGTTTACTAGAAAGAACCCGCAGTATACTTAATGATTATGCACGCAATCCACCACGAGGATAGTGAGCCCAGTGCGCAGTCTTGACAGCTCATATCAAGATTACATTGTGTAGCTTGCTAGTCGGTGATATAATGGTTAAGCCTTGGGAATTGTGGCCAATATATTTTGAGTGGTATCCGCATTTAAGGGTTGAACGTTGGAGCTGTTTCAAGTGGCCCAAGATGCGTAGCTACACGAAGGAGGTTGCACATAGTATACACAAAAAAAAGGCGGGGCTCATGCCTTTCCTCATGGTGGATGGAGGAATGACTTGTTCCAGGGACTAGTTGAAGATTGGAATCTATATCGTTTCGGATCCATTTCTCGGTGAAGTATCTAGGAAAGGGAATTGAAATCACCTCAAGATAATTATCCTTACCAGTGAATGATCTCAGATAGTCAAACAGCACGTCCAAACTGCGTAGTTACTGTGCCCCACTCCTGACTAAACATTGCGTGCTATAGTGTGCTTTATATCATTATTAGGGCACGAGCTCGCTATACCGCGAGTGGTTCGAACAAGAAATTTCACGGACAACCAACAACTATTGAACTGTCACACCGGGACATTCTAGATTTTCTACTCTATTATTCGCCACGACACCCTTACAGATTATAGGCCTAACGCCTTGTATATGCGTATGTAGTGCTACCGTATAATGTTGGATCGATGGTTTTTGATGACCCACAGGGGTATTCCATTTCAATGCTTGATAGATATTCTGAGAGGCTTCTAATTTGTTTATGTTAACGTTGGAACTATGATCAAAGATCAGAGGGAACACGACGGGGGATACACAGGAAATTTGAAGCAAGTTTGTTATCTAGGCATGTTAAAATACAAGCAGCAGTTTGCTTAGGATTTTGAAACGCCGCACCATTTACTACTTCATCTTCCTTGTATATGAATTGTTCCATCGGCCGGTTCCTCGATTGTGATGCTGTGGATTTTTATAATCACAACGAATCACTCGTTTTCGCTGACTCTTCGGCATTTACATACTGGATTAACGCGTAGATTCTCCAGACTGTATTACTCGGCTCCGAAGCGAACCGTAGGCTGCATTTTGAGCGGTAGTAATCTGGTCGGAGCGAAGAGACGTCTGTTTGCTGCTCGATGATCCTATACTGAAGATTAACATCTTAACATATTTTGTAGTCAACGTTGTAACCTTAATTGGATTCGGTCCCGAAGTTTCTGATGGGATGGAAGATATTCGGGGTAGAGTAGGATTATCTCGGAACAAACGACTACTAATATAATCATCTGAGCACCGTTTGCCAAATTCTCTCGTCTTCTGCGATATCATCACCACACCGCCACTTATTTATTCCCTGCAATTACTCGGGGTTCAGTTGTATGGAAAGATATGGCAACCATGAATTTCACTGACCCTCTACACAAGGTAATAAACAAATACCATTCACCTAGATCTTGTCGACACCTTCTCTCCTCCATCACTCGATAACATGAATACTTAAAAATACTGAAACAATTGAAATTCAGCTGTAAACGATAATTTAGCGTTAAAGGCTACAATGATTGTTATTAAGTGGGAATGATTTAACTTGCTAATTTATTAACAAAGGTAAATGTTGTTAAGTAAATTACTTGGTTAAGAGGCTGGCTTATTTACCAAGGGGCACGCTTTCTAGTTGAGTCAACTTATTTGGCGAGCAGGCCTGGACTAATGATCAAGTAAAGAGTTTGATGACGAGGGCGCCGCTTGGGATGACAAAGTGGAAACTTTGGAAACTCATCAGGTGTTTAGAAATGTAATGCTCTGCTTTCTCACTATGAACCTAATACTTCTAGTACTTCGGACCTTAATAAATTCTATTCACCCTGTTCGGAAGCTATCTCCTCCTCTGGATTTTTCTCCATGTATCCACAAACTACCAGCCTACCGGACATGGTTTGAGAATATATCTGATACGGGTTACAAGATGGGTTCTGTCCAGGACAATAAGTATTATGGCTTGTACTATGGTTACTCACTTCATAACTAGTCAACCCAGCTCATCAACCACACTGCTTGGTAACTGGAACCTGTCACTTTACAAACAGGTCCGCTCAGTCACAAAGCGAGCTCTTGATAAAGTAATTTACTTGACAACGAGGTCAGAACATATATACTTTGTTTGCAAGCGACATGGGAAGTGCCATGCTGCATGGCCAGTCACTCGTGTGCGGTGCTCAAAAAGCTACTTTTTACGACTCCCTCTACTTGCCATCATTTTTGAAGGCTCGGTTGCCGCACCGTCGTACATGATCTGATTAGCATTAATAAAAATAGTTTCCCAAACTCCAACAATTAGCATATACAAGAGAATCTAACTTGTTATATTACAATTAAAAGAAATTAGCAAATACCTCATAATTATGGAGAGTGATCCCTCTAGATATCCACGGCAAGCCTTTCATAAAACGCTACGAAATTTACCGCCTTCTGTGTGTCCAGATGGTCCTCCCCATGCAACCCACATACCCATCAACGAGATCCCGGGCCAATTGCAGCGCCTCTTCAACCCTGCCCAACTTCCCGTAGATTTCGATAACGTTTGAAACTTCATGTAAAGTATACTTGTGCAAAAGACCATATAAACCTTTGCATCCTTCAACACAATCGAGACCCCATTTCAACGCGTCTTCAAAACGCCGCAGTCTGCAGTAAACAATCGCCAGATTGCTGGCTAAGGTCATGGTGCTGATGTTGGCCAAGCCAAGTGTCTCTTCCGACCCTCTCTGAGCAAGGTGAAAGAACTCCAAGGCTTTTTCATATTGCCCCAAAGTATCGTAGATCTCCCCGATGTAGCCGATCGTATACAAAGTCTCTCGGTGTTTCTCGGCTCCCGGCTGGTATTTCCTTATAAGGTCCAGGGACTGCATAAAATATTCTAGCGCTTTGTTGTGTTCGCCTCGAATGTTGTATATGAAGCCCAAGTTATGGACCGTACGGCTGAAGTCTGGGTCTTTGTGACCGAGGACTTTTTTGGTGAGTTCCAAGCATCGTAGGTGCAACTCAAGTGCCTCGTCTAATTTGCCACCCTCCCTAAGGCACATAGCTTTTATCTCCATAGTGTCCAATGTGTCGTGGTGTTGTTCACCCAATACATGCATCTGTGCAGCCAGAATTTCGTCGACCCGGTCTGCCAATTCAAGAGCGTCCAGATCACTATCGCTCTAGTTGAGAAAGCTCCTAAGCAAGTGTGTCATGGCTAATATCTGCCGTGCATGGAGGGCAGCGGGGCAGGTTTTCCAGTATTGATCGTTCAACCTTTTGTACAGCCCAATAGCGGTCTCAAGCATCTTTGAGGCGTGATCGTAGCGCCTACAGTAACCGTATAAACTTCCCAGTTTATATACCATCAAAGCCAGTTCCTCATCAATGATATCGCGCATGGTATTGTCCTTCTCATCGCTGAAATAGTCTGAAATGTATTTGCAACATAGCCCAAGGTGGGTCATCATGTCGATGTTTTTTTCGAAGGCCCAGTCCGAGGTTTGCCGAAGGTGAGCCTCCACTTGGACCGCAGTACCGACTAGATAAAGGGCCTTCTTTGCACTCTCCCTTCGCAGTTGTCGCTGACAATCTGGATCGTGCTCGTAGACACATTGACCCTCCGGATCCTGGTGCGATTCACAAACCATGACTTGCACCAGAGGATGTATCCACAACGCCTGGCAATTTCCGCCTACAGAGGATTTACGCTTCAGGAGTGAGAACTTAATCAGATCGTCAATCGAGTCCTCGAGGCGGTATTTATCTGTGTCCGTGTTAGGTCCGAAGTAAACATATTTGACACCAAAGTGCAACATCAATCCTAACTGGTCGTGACTCTGATACGGTGGAATGGAATTTCAAGACTCACCATGGCCTAACCAATGCATCGAATCAATACTTCTGTAAAGGAGTTCCTCTGGGATACCGTCGCCGCTCAGGAATGCACAGAGCTGGAGTAGGCAGATAGCATCTGGGTTTGCCAACCCACGGCCTCGACCGAGAGTCTCAAGTAAGAAAGCACGCCGTCTGGGTAAGACGGGAATGGTCTGCCCATAAACTGGCCGAGATCTCTGCTAAGTCGCTTCAAATACTTAATGAAGTCGATCATCATTGTAGATGACATGTAAGCTGCTGCTTGGGCAAGCGCAAGCGGCAAACCTCCGAGGACACCGACAATTTGTTCCGCCGCTTCCCTATCTTAATACACTCTGTTAACGTGTAATTAGTCCTAGGAATCTATAAAGCTACCTTCTGCAGTTAAATTGTCAGGCGTTTTGTTGACGCCTTGGGATAGTTTGTCAGTGTTTGTTTCTCTTAATTAAGGTATCCGGTAGATGTATCAAATCGCCTTTTAGGAGTAGTTCCAGTCCTAACTCTTTCTCTAGCTCGTGGATGTCGATCAGGTCACCGTGAAGATGAGTTGCTACGGTTCTGTCCCTCGATGTGACGATGATATGCCCGTGACCACACTCAGGAAGTGACTCTGATATATCGCCTTGAAATAGGTTAATATCATCGTAGCCATCCATCACCAGACACTACTCTGTATTGCCGTCCTTCGACAGCCACCCCGAACCATATTCCATGCTGACTGTCCGGATTCCAAACTAGCTTGCCGGATGAATCAAACCATCCTGGGGTCCCAAGCTCAGTGGCAATCCGTGTAAGGTCTGGTGAGCTCTGGTACTTTGTAGCATAGTGATTTATTAATGTTTCCATAACCCTTAGCTGCTGAGATTTACTGTCTCTTGACTCGTGGCATGGACCCAGAAAACGCTGTAGTCCGAAGCATGACGATACCCGTATTCCAGGCGATCTGGGACTTTCCGATCCCACCCAATCCCGTCAGGACGACAATTTTACGCTGGTTGGTGCCAGCGAAACTTTGTTTGATGTTCGCAAGCACGACTTCGCGGCCGCCGAATTTCGGGTCTCAGGGCAGAAAAAGCCTAGTAGGTGCTCAAAATTCCGAAAAGCTGATGGAATTTTAGGATATGAGTATTCCTTTCCCGTGAGTTAACCCTTGAAACGCACACACAAGTTGTCACTAGGCTCACTCACCGTGAAAATAAACCTTCGTGGTTCTCGAGATCGGTAATGTATCCTTCCAGATCCTTAACCAAGGCACAGAGTTCTTGATGGTCTGAAAATACCCAGGTATAGCGATGGTACATCGATAGGGCTCGTTGATATCGTTCTGCCTTTTCTTGCATACGTTGTTTACAAGCACACACTTCTGGAACCCCAAGCTCGAGGTCCAGTTCGCAGTAATTATTTGTCATCGTACGCTCGTTGTCGCTTCGAAGTGCCAAACCCGTTAAAGATGAGGTTGCTTGTCTGTACATATCGGAAGGCCCTAAGGAAGAAGCTAGCGGCCTTGGTCTAAACTCATCGTGGACCGATATTCGAGGGCCGAAGAAGCGCTTAATGCGGTCCCTTTTGCGCTGTTCCCCCCTTGGTTCGGAGTCGGCTACTGTCGAATGATGATTGATACGCTTAATGCCGTACTTTGTCTGTAATTTCTACACCTTCGCGAAGAATTCCGCTATAGATGATAGTGTCTCCAATACCGCGATGTACCTTCGTGGATCTTGCTTCAAGACTGACCACAAGTCGCCGCCAGTACCTACAAAATTGCGGATCCAGTCTTCAAGCCTATGCCTAACGACATCGAGATCACGCTGGCATCTATGCAGTTCTTTTCCTGTTGCTTGGGCCCCTACAATGGCGTTGCAGCCGTCGATTGAGAACTTCAGCAACTGGACGACTATTGCTGGCCCTGCGAGGACTACTCCTGCGATTTCGATGCCCGACATTTCGAACTGATGCCATGTCAGCCACCGTCCATAATCTAGAAATCCTATCCGTAGATCTGTACTAGAAACTCACCAAGGTTTCTTCAGTATCTTCTTCGTAGGCTCAGACTGAAGGCGGAGTTCGTCGTAAGATACTCTTAACGTGCGGGTAATGGGAGTGTGTGTGTACAGAGTGATTCTGCTGACTTCAAAATCAATAGATTAGCACTCTTAACCCTGGATCTCGGCCGGCGTGACCTCTCATCGATGCATCGCAGGATGCACATGCACACACCTTGTAACTAGTATAAACTGGAATAGTTTCTAGAGACCACAGGCTGAGGCAAAGTCAGTGTGCCGTCAGACGCAGTGACTTCCCCACTGATGTTATCCTTTAGCTTTGTAGCTCTCTTATTACCATTGGATACTGCAATGCTGCATCCTGCAATGCCATAGCCTCCTGCAATGTCGCAGCCTTCCAGGTCAGAATCCGGACGAAAAAATTTTCATTTTGGAAATGGCAGAAGGAAGAGTCTCCTCTGATACTATGAGCCGATAGATTCGGAATATATATTCGGAATATGCGTTTTGGAGTAGTATTGCAGGCGCCATCGATCAAGTGTCTTCTGAAGGCTGTTACTTCGAAAAATATTGGAGAGTGCAATTCTCAAGGCCGGCACGCACGGGTGCTGCTGTTGTGCAACCACTCGGTTAACCCTAGGTCTAGGTTGGTTTATTTTTACGGGAAATACATGTGCGGATGGATTGACTCGACATCGCCCACTGTTTCCACCTTGACTGTCTGAAAGACTACAGATCTGTTCTTTACTTTTGTCTGATGTTTTAAAAACTTAAGCACGCACACTTTGTCAGGAAGCATCGGATTTTAAGGCTTATTTGATAAGTATGGACTTATCCTTAATAATGCATGGGTGTCGTGGCGCAATGGTAGCGCGTTGGCTTCCGGTGCTAGATTGCCAAAGGCTGCAGGTTCGAGTCCTGCCGATATCGTTTTGCTGACTTTCATATCTTTCTCATTAGACTCTTCCTGTAGAATCTGGAGACCAGTCTCAGTCTCAGTCTCAGAATTCGAGCTCCAAATCCAAATTCTGGAGGGGGGTCCGCACCCCACCTCCAGATTTACCACAGCTCCAGATGTCAGTCTCAAATTTTAGTACTGCACTCTCAAATGGTCAAGCACACTAAATAGGCCCACATTTCCTTTGTTAGAATGACCGGCGGTTTGACGATTCAATCGAAGTTTACTGGGAGTTTAGAGCTTAGGATAATGAGTAAGTGATAGTCATTTACTTCTTCATGGGAATTAACTCTCAATTAGAGGTTGGCTGGTATGTGCTTGGTCCAATCCTGGCGGTACGCGGTTGTTCAATCCTGGCCAAGGTTAATCACTACACAAATACATAGGATCTTAGACTGAGATTTCCATCTTATCACAAACATGCAAGAATTGTTGAATCGCACCTAAAACAAGGTAAAACCCACAAATTCAGTCGAGGAAAATATGTCCTATATAAAACAACACCCACTCCTCCAACTCCCCCACCGTATCATCGCCCCATCAAAATAAAAATACATACATACATACAAAAGAAATCTTCCATAAGGAATGCCCAATTCAGATCAGATCATCGTCATCTCCACTCCATTCACCCTTGTACAAAGCACCGGACTCCCGGGTCGCATATCTTCATGCTTGTCCTTCTTCATCTTATCCTTTCCATCCTTCTCCTTGTCCTTCTCCTCCCCTGTCTCATGATTATCTTTCTTGTCATCTTTCTCATCCGTCACCTTCTCCGATTCGGGGTCGGCTTCCTTCTTCTCCTTTTTATCTGTCCTCTTTTCCTGATCGTCCCCCGTTTTCTTATCCTTCCCTACCGTCTCCTTCTCCGCCTTCTGATTATCCTTCTCCTCGTCCTGTTCAAGCTCTACTACCGCAGGCGCGACGTCTCCGGCGAACAATTTCGTCTCCGCCTTCTCCACCTTCTGTGTCGGTGTAATCTCGAGAGGACTCATCGCACACGGCGATGTTGGTAACGAGTTGCGGTTGGCACTAGCCGCTGTGTCGAGTACCGACATTGATACAGACGTGCTCAGCGGCGAGCCAAAGGTGGCTCTTCGATACCGCCCCGGTAATGGACTATATCCCGGGGAGGTAGGTGATGGGGAAGTAGTGATGAGCTGGGGGAGGGTCATAAACTCCGGTGGCAGCTTTGGTGAGAAGAGAGGGCGCTGTGGAGGAGTCTGCGACTTATTGTTGGTGATGAGGCTTGGCAGGGATGCGCGCGGCGATTTCTGCGCCAGCTTTTCAGGTGACGTAGGACGTGAGATGGCCGCAATGAAAGTCTCCTCGTCAGGGGAGAGTGCAGTGGGCTGGGGGCTGATGAGGGGTTGTTCCAAAGGGAGATGATACTCTGTCTCCGGCTCGGATTCTTCCTCTTCGCTACTGCTGCTTTGCTCTTCCTTCATTCTTCGTCTGAGACGCTCCACAATCTCCAACTCCCCCTTTGCACGCTTCTCGAGTGCCTCCAGCTCACTTTCCAGCCGCTTTTCGAGAATCCCTTGCTCTAGCCGCAATATCTCCTCCTCTGCTGCTGCTAGCTGCTGATGGAGGGCTGCCACCTCCGTTGGCCCCGCTCGCCGAAGATGCGCCTTCTGCGTCTTCACCATCAGACGATCCCGCTGCTCCTTTGTCGTGTTTGGCTGGAGAAGATGCGATAAAGTAGTGGAATACATTGTCTGCAGGGAGCTCAAAAACGATTTCTCATTTTCCGCGAGAAGCATCTGTATTGTTGATAGGTTCTCAGAGGCGGAAAGTGGGAAGAGTGATCGGGTTTGGAAGAGGCGCGTTTGGGCGGCTAGGAGCTCGGCGTCATAAGACAGTAACGAGCTAACTACGTCCGAGCGAACGTTGGGGATGGGAGCCGGTGCGGCGGGCGTTTGTGGAACACTGACGCAAAAGGTAGATTGCCATGCTGGAGGAGTGGGGGCGAATGGTGGCACAGACGATGTGGCGCTCCAGGGCTCCGTTTCGCTGGGTCGAAGCGCCGGAGTGCCTGTTGCTGTGCTTACTGCTGTGCTGGCTGCTGTGCTGGCTGCTGTGCTGGCTGCTGTGTTGCCAAAAGTTGGGGATGCTAGCGAGGGTCGGCGCTGGAGGCAGGGGCCTTGTGCCCCCTCACCTTCGTCCTCTGCTTCCTTCGTCGCGGGTCGAAGACCAAATGGGAACGGAGTCTTGGGTGGTTGCTTATTCCACAGCCGCTGATATTTTCCCACCTTTGTTCTTCCAGACCTTGGAACACGAGGCACTACTTCCTCCTCATCGTCTTCCTCGGATTCCTCGTCCGAGGAGCATGGGGAGAAGAAGGAGCGTACCGAAGACGCATTCGCCAATGGATCCTCGAGGAAGGATATGCCCGTTATTGGTGGCTTTACGGCCAGTAGCGGGGGAGGTATAGCTTTGACATGCGGTTGTAGTGCTTGTGGTGGGGCGCTGGAGAGTTTCGTCATACGCGCAGAGGCAAAGGAGCAAACAGGCGAGATCGGTGTAATTTCTTCGCTCTTGCAGAGAGATTCTGAACTACCGCGTGTGATTGAAGCCTGAGAGGAAGAGCGGGATGGAGGTGGCGAAAGCGGGAGGGACATAGTTGATGGCGTTGTATGTGCGGATGATGAGGTCGGTCGATTATCGTACTAAATAGAGAATGAACACAAGATGGTTGATTATTACGGCGGGTCGTGTAAGTCGCGAGAGCTAGAAATCTTCTGGTACCGGCCGGAAGGATATGCTGCTGTCTAGTGAAGCGATGTTCTGGGCACCCGGGCGTAGATATAAGAAATCCCGTTGACTTCCGAAATATAGTAGATGCAGTTATATATTGCCTCCAAGCGCTGTCAGCTGCAAAGCATCAGCAACACCCCAACCCCAACAAGTGTTGGAGTTATGCATTCGGAATCAATGCATGGCAGTACTTACTCCGCAGCCAAATGCCAATTCGAAACGTGTAAGTGTTCAGTATATAATGCAGAAGTGCAGCAAAGGCGGTAACGGCAACAATAAAGGTAGCAATCAGTACACACTTCGCTACAAGCAACCTAGGGACAAAAAACCCGCAAAACTAAGGAAAGAAGATGTGAGAAGGGGTGGACATAGGAAACGATGAAAATATATTAAAATAATATGAAACACATTCTTTTTCTGCTCAGCAACCCATGATTGATTTGATCCGGCGATGAATACTTCTCCTGGTCCTGCAAACGTTCGCAATACCAATGACTGACCAACCAACAACGATGCAACAGAATCTGACGGTAACTAGTGCTAGTACGCGACGGATCGGAAAGCGAATAATCGAGCGTGGATGAGCGACAACCATCCAATGCCATCATGTTGATCCCCCGCTTGTAGCGGTGGAGATCGGTCTCGAATCCTTCAGCACAAGTGCCGGAGGAACCCTTGCATGATGCAGATTATGCCAGGAACGGCCGTGTTAATTTTAGACCTGGAATGACGAACCAACCGACGACCATGCACTCCACACATTTTTCGTGGAGAGGGAGGTTGGTTAGCGGGCGGTTAACGAGGAGGACAGCGTTTGGGTACGGTGACAGTCATATGATTGGCTGCAAGGAGGTCAGGTCTTATGTTTCTTTATTTTTGCGCTATTGAAACCGAGCTAATTTAACTCGATACGGTAATACACCTGTTCGGGCATTTTTGGGGACATATATGAGGCATATGTTTCTATGATAAGAACTTTGAACCTGAAACATTAACAACCGAGCCGGAGTCTCGGACTTGTCTGCGGGAGCCCAATCAGACAATCACGACGGCAATGCTGCATCCTGCCGGACGTCATATCTGTCCACTCGCAGCCCGTCATCTCATGCTTCGCTACGAACCTCAGGATTGGCATGCCTTACGAAACGCAAAGACATCGTTAGCACTCCTGAAGAATGAGGCTGCCAATCTCGTTGACGTGTATCGTGAACCAGACTCTCCCATTCCGCCAGCTACTCTAGTCTCAACAGATATCGCGGACTGAGTCGTTCGAATCTAGAAGCTAGTGATACACGTATGAAGCTGCAATCCAGACGCGATACTCTCTACTCACTCTATGGATAGCACCTAGCACCTTGTGACTTCTATCTTCAAGGCAGGGCGCCAATGTTAATTCGAGATGAAGCCCTCCTCTCCTCCTTCCCCGTCTCTTTTGTTTCGTTTCCTGTCACTTTCCGCCGTTCTCTACTTTCGTCCCATTTTTCTCTTTGGCGTTTTTTTGCCTTATTTCCTTTGTTTGATTTCCTATCTTCTTTTCCTATTTCCCGTGTTATTTCATTTCTGCACACTCGTTGAGGCCGAAGGTTGGTGATATCTCTCTGTTCTGTAACCGCCCGCACATTTTCTTACACGACGCACATACAGGGAAACAACATCCTCGACTGCCGCTGGTTATCACCAACTCTTTGCAACACCAAAATCCAGCAGACAAGACTAAACCATCACCTTTTGGCTGGGCCATATTGCGCCATATCGCTGCGGCGTTCACACTCATTCAACGCCACGGCGCACAGAAAACCCCACGCTCCCTCGGATGAGCCGAACCAGACTAGTCGTTACGATAATGTGGGTGCTTGGAGTATTACTATCGTTCAGCATCACAGTACGAGCAACAGCAATGACCCATTACGGTACAATTCTAAAACCAGAAACCAACCTTCTGGTAGCCAGGCAAGATACCTGCAGCGACTCGGGCAGTCGTTTCTGCAATATCACCGGGTCCGCCACATCTTTCTGCTGTCCATCGTCAACAGAATGTATCCCACTCGAAAACTCAACCACTGTAATCTGCTGCAACCTCAACGAGAGGTGCGACCAGATCCATCCCATCACATGCCCAGACTTACCGAAGGCATCTCAAAAATGTGGTGACAAATGCTGTCCTATCGGCTTCGATTGCGACGGCTCGGGTAGCAAGTGCACGATGAAGCCCGAGAATCTACCAGAGAAGTACAAGCAGAGGCAAGGTGAAAATGTCGTTGGGGCAGGAAAGAATGAGAGCTCCAGTGATAGTAAAGGCCAAGGATCATCAGGCCCCATCCTCCCAACGAGATCGATTAGTTGTCCCGCGTTCCCCGCCAAGGCGATCGTGGTAGGCCTCTTCCCAGGCATCGTGATCGGAGCGGCTCTGATGATGTTGTGGTCGAAAATGGTCGAGATAAAGACGCGTCGGAGGAGCATTAAGAGCTTTGGGGTTTTCAATAACTACTTCCCTTCGGAAGCAAACCTTACCGAGAAGAGACTCACCAAGAAACCAAGTATGCCTGCCGGCTTCTCCCGGCTGCAGCCGCAGTTGGAGGAGAGCTCATTCTCGCCGCTCAGCTTTTCATTCCGCTCTCCGAACCTGGGACCACCGGTACCTCCTGTCCGCTCAGCCTCTAGAGCTCAAAACGGATCCGCGGGCTATACCCCTCCTGTCCGCTCAGCCTCTAGATCTCAGAACGAATCGCTGGGCTATACCCCTCCTGTCCGCTCAGCCTCTAGATCTCAGAACGAATCGCTGGGCTATACCCCTCCTGTCCGCTCAGCCTCTAGATCTCAAAACGAATCCTCTGGCGGTAACCCTCCTATCCGCTCCCAGGCATCCCCGGCCCAACCATCCCCGGCCCGTTCTCTGCCAACTTCTACTTCAAACACTATAGCTCCACTAGCTCCTACCTCAAAACCTCTAACTACTAAACCCCAATATGTCGATCCCCGCGAGTCCGAACCAAAGACCGAATTCCAGGCACCTCCAGCCCCTCGCACTAAAAACTTTACCCGTCTCCCGCCTATCGCTGATCCCAGGCGAGAATCCGGTATGACGTTGTTCTCCGATATTTCGCCGGTACAAAAACGGACGAGCCTCGAGACGGGGTATAGTGCGAGTGTGTACAACGATGGGAACGAGCTGGGAGCGTTTCCGTTCTTGAGGGCCGAGACCGCAATTCCTCCCATCCCCAAGCCGGCGCCACTGTTCTACCGGCAGGCCGGAGGGCCGATGCCAAGACCGCCAGTGGAGGGTTGGAGAAATGTTGGTGTCGGGGGAAGGTTGTAATATATATGTATGGTGATGGCATCTATCTGATCCGACTTTTTTTTTTTACATTCTGTTGGGTTTTCTGCATAGCATAGGTAGCATAGCATGGCAAGCGGGGGATGGCGTTTGGCTGTTTTTATGATGATGTCTAGCTCTTCAGCGAGTGTTTCTTTTTTGCTTTGGTCTTACATTTTTATTATTCTTTCGTTACAAGTTCCGCACTTGGTTATGGACTTATGACGTTCGCTTAGTTTCATTACTATTTCTTTTCAGATCTGCAGGAGTTAAGTGGTCGGTCGTTATAACATTTTATTTGTAGTATGAAAACTTAGGCAACAGTGGTAGCAAAATGGATAAATTGTGTGGGGGAACTTGTCCGGCGAGGGTGGAAGTCAGAGTGAACGTCTGTGATACAATACCCAACAAGTCATAACTTCTTTGGTTCAATTTCCTGAACGTTACGTATTTTAGATACTATAAAGCACACGACATCAATGCCCTATCATAGTCCGTACCCTACCAGCTCCACCATTCATTAATCATCTAATGTAGGGCACATACACCTGCACCATCCTACACAACGTTATAATCCAAATTGTTTTACCGCAATGTTTCAAATTGAATTTGGTGTCGTGGCGCAATGGTAGCGCGTTGGCTTCCGGTGATAGATTGCCAAAGGCTGCAGGTTCGAGTCCTGCCGATATCGTTTTGCTCTGCTGCGTCTCGTTCGACTGTTATACCACGGGTGTTGTTGTAGGTGCTGTTTGGCGGTGGCGGCGAGGGATGGCAGGTCAGAGTTGTGCGATGTCAACAACGAACTTCTAGACATTAGAAGTTTGTATGGCATAACGCCTAATATCGGGCGGTTGAATGGCGTCCAGAAGTTGCTCCTCGCGAAAGAACAAAGGCTTCAGTCTTGACCGGATGTTTTGACGATTACTCTCGTTTCCGAGTGTTTGTGGTAGAGCGTGCTACGTTCTTTCATCAGAGTATTACCTGCTTGGCATGTACTAGTCATGGTTAATGGCAAGAAGCGACCTCTTCACTGAGCTAGCCGAGAGTAGTGCTAGAAACACCAGGATGTATGTTCGAGGCTTGCAGTGCTCTAGACACCTTGGCCGTGCAGGCTCGAAAACCTGCGATGCTCTAAACACCAAGACCCCAGGATACAAACCGTAGGTTATCACTTTTTCCTATTCCTCATGCATCGTGACCACCGCCACCCTATCATGCCACTTACAAAGGAGTTGATGCATGATGCAAGGCGATCTGGATTGGAAATAATCATGAGAACCCGAAAAAACGTCGATGTTCACAAAACCTGGTTGACGATAGCACTTAGGACCCGTGAATGCTTCATCCGTGGGACCGCCGGTCATTCCCATCACAGTTATACCAATCAGGGTCCCATATATCAAGAAACTCTCTCTTCGCAGAGCTGGTTGTGTGGTGTTAAAAACACCAGGATGCAGGTTCGAAACTTGCTGTGTCCAATTGGTGCTCCAAACACCAACAACCCAGACTGGAAACCTGGTTATCACTTTTCCTAATTCCCGTACATCACGAAAAAAAAATGAGTGCCTTATCGTAACCGCCGTCCCCATGACAGTGTTAGCCACTTATGTACCTATACTACGGATTTGCCGTATAATCATAGTAGATGGTAACATCAATAAGTGATACCTTCGCTGAACTGGCTGAGTTGTGGTGCTAGAAACAGCCGGTGCAAGTTTGAAACCTCTAGTGTTTTAGATACTAAAACCCTAGGCTAGAAACTTAGGCTTCTCACTCTTTCCTTATCACAGTGAGCACGGGTGCCTTCATGACTCCCATCACGTTGCGTTAGCCCAATCACCCCGTTTCGGCGTCGATGCATGACGCATTCGGGTATACATCAAACCACAAACCACCATAATAATTCGAAAAAACCGAGACCTAACAAGAAGCGGTCTCATCACTGTTTTTCTTCCCCCTCCCAAACATCACAAAATACGCGGGTGTCTTATCACGACCTCTTCCGACCGGCTGGTCAACTTATCATGCGGTTTTGGCCTTCCGAAAGTTTTTGAAAGGATAGCACCAAAGTGGGATACGCTCTCTGATGTCATGAACTAGCTGTAGTTACCGACAAACTCCCTCCTCACTAGCTGAGTATGGTGCTAAAAACACCATAATGCAGGTTCAAAACCTCTAGTGCCCTAGATTCCAGGCAGAAAGCAATCTCTTCACCGAGCTAGCTGCGTGTGATGCTAGAAACACTACAATGTGGATTCGAATCCTCCAGTGCTCTAAACACCGCTCACCACTCAAACTGTAAACCTGGTGATATCACATTTTTCCTACCTATCACGAAAATCGCGTTTAGTCATCCTGCCACTAAGATATAGTTGAAACAGAAAAGCCGGAATCCAGAGAACTCAAGCGCAGCGGCGAAGTCCTTGAAACTCTGCTCCAGCTTACAGCTCATAGTTCATCACTCGCAAGCACCGAGCGATCATTGAAAAGCCTAGATATCTTGTCTCCCTAGACGCGTACTTAGACAAGACCGTCCACGTGCAATATTAGTCAAGCTATTGACTCATCAGGCTATCGGCGCATATGCCCCGTGTGTCGTGCAGAGTACTCGCACCTTCCGCAACGTTGCCTCGCAGTTAGCCTTTCTGGACACTCTGCTTTTATCCAATGCCAACATAAATTTGCTTTAGAGAGTGGCTGCTCTCAGGCCCAGGAACATACACCGCCCGCATCTTGATGGGTAATCACGACTTACACGAGGCATGTTTTGAAGGAAGTGATATCCCATGCAGCAGCAATAGAAGGCCCACAGACGCCATCTAACCATCCGGCGCATACCGGATTCAACATCTAACCGTACCCAATTTCTCGCAACCAGACGTTATAGACCTCCAAAGTTCGTCCACATTGGCTACAATCATCCCTCCCTCCCCGCGTGAGAAAACGCACCACTCATTCCTCACTCATCGTACAAGCACCCCCCTTACTCCATCACAACCCCTCACCTGCATCACCACATCTCACTAAGTTATCCCCAACCCCATCTTTACCACAAAAACAAGCCTTCACCAAGCAACCTCACATAAATCACGATCTACACGGCCCATCAGATTGCCAAGAAGTTGCAACCAATCAAAATCAAAACCCAACACGGCTTTTGCGTATGCTTGTTTCCCTCTGGCTAGCTATCGAATGATGAAGTAGATATCAAAGAATAAAAACCCAACAAAGAAAAGAACAAAAAGTATGGTGGTAGTGGAATATCGATATCACAAAAGTCCTCCAACCAAAGACAAAACTCCAACCCGACATAAATACAATGACAGAAACGAAATTGAAGAAAGTGTGTATTCAATCAAACCCCGCGCTCAAAGATGCAATTCCAAAATCCAAATGCTCCACCCCTCGAATGTCATCTCCTATATTCCGGCGGTAATGCATCTAGTTCCAGGGCTGGAGCACTTGGCACTACGTTCCTGCTATTGCTGCTGCTGCTTGACCCTCCGATCCCCGGCGGTAAACTCTCCTCCGCTAACAACCGTTGCCGCTCACGTTCCGCCTTATCGTCTTCAACCGCCGCTTCTGGATCTTCATCGTGGAGATGTAGGGCCTCTATTGGCGGTGCTGACGGAGGTGCCGAGGACGATGGTCCTGCTATTGTTGCCGGTGCGGATGGGAGGAGCTGAGTTTTTGTGTCGAGTGGAGGAGGCGGATGTTCCCGGGGTTGCTGCCAGAGGGGGTTATACTCTGGTGCTTCCTGGGGGAGAGGTGGCGGTGGTGGCGGTGGTTGTGGTTGTGGTTGTGATATTGGAGATGATGGGACAGTGATGACTGGGACCTCCTTGCTCCGCTGCATCCTCCCCTTCTTCCCCACGCTGTCTACGGTTCCGACGACTAACTCGAATCGGCACGCAACTATGCTCTTCTCTCGCCGCCGTACCCTTTCCGTCTCAATCATCACGCCGTCGCTACATGATAATGACTCCCCTCCGCCGCTGTTTCCCCCCCCGCCTGCTTTCGAAAAGTCGGCTTCGACACCCCCCGCCGGCCACGGGATCCCCGGCACCGCCGCAGAGAAAAGGTCATCCACGTTCAACTTGCCGCCAAGATCTATCATGACTTCGACGTGGTAGCGGAACTCGACAGCACCCCCGGGGATATTGGTGATGGTTGGAAACACGTCTTCCGGCACCCGTAGATTCGCTCTCACAACTGTAGTCATCGTGTCCGGGTTTATTATGATCGGACATATCGTCTGGCTCAGGTCCTTGCGGAATGTGTGCGCAGTTGGAAGTGCCCCTATCCCGCCGACTTTGAGTTTCTCAAAACTTATGTCGTCGTCGACGCCCCCCGTCGGATCGAACCGTGTCTGCCGCATCAGTGTCAAAATTATGCCGTGAAGGCTTTTTATGCATTTTGTGTGTTTGATTGAAATCTTTATGCCGACATTTTCCCCGCGGAGCGCGCCGGCGCTGGCCAACTCTACCATTGCTATTATGGGCGGCTTGGTGGATGATTTCTCGGTGAGCGTTTCGCGAAGGTTGCTGACGGAGCTGTTGGGCGTCGAGCCGACTGTAGAGGGGGAGACGGAACGAGGGGATTGCACCTTTTTGGGGCGGTGGGGATGTCGAGATACCGGTTCGAGCTTTATCACCCGGGGTTTTGGTACCGGGTACCGGGCGATGTCGATGGTGTCTATGAGCGAGATCTTGGTGGAGCACGACGATGTCGAATGGTTTGCGGTGGGGCGGGTTAGGGTCCCGATGATGGTGTAGGATATCGATCCTTTCTCGAACTGCGTGGGCACATGTCAGCTTGTGGGAGCGAGGCGGGGTCGCAGTACGCGCATACATCTAGCGATGTGGGGAGCCCCGCGATGCCGGGCAGCTTGCAGAACTCGAGCTCGAACCCAAACTTGTATACCCCGGGCTCCAGCCTGCCCTGGCCGCACAGCACTATTTCATCCCAGCAGATGTTGAAGTTCCCGTATCCGAAACCTGTTCCACAGTTGCCGGTGCGCAGCCCATCCAGCCCTGTACTCCCCCAGTCCCCCTTCCCGTGGTTCCAACTGCCGGCTTCTCGCGTCGACGTGCACACATTGACACAGCCGACCAGGCAGGCGGTGAGATGGGTTATCGCTAGCGCACGTTCGGCGGTGATGCATACGAAGCCCTTGACGACGTCGGTGGGCGAGTAGACGCGATGCGGGTCGTTGAGCTGGATGTGGAAGTCGGTAAGGGCGCGGCGCGAGGGGCGAAGCGAAAGCAAGGAGGCCTTCGATCGCAGGCGGCGGATAAGCGAGCGAGCGGCAGATGGGCTCCCCCCTCCTTCCGCTGCCGACGTCGAGGACATTTTGTATGATATGTACGGGAGCACGTAGCGTGCCAAGAATGCGAAGGAGGAGCAACTATATCGGTCGGCTGGCAAAGCTGCGAAAGAGGGGCGAGGTTGAGATAATCGCTCGTTCGCTCTCGTTTCCGGTCCGGGCGCCGTGCGTTGGATCAGACTATATTGTCGGGGGGGGTTGCACGTTTGCTGGTTACTGCGGAAAAATGGACAGGAGGCGGCGGTTGCTGACGCAGACGATTCGCAATGCACTTTTCGTTATAGAAACGGTCCGTACTGGGGTTGTTGCTGCTGCTTGGTTGCTGGGATGGGATGCCGGGGTGGTGCTGAGGGAGGTGTGTTGGGATTGAGAGGAAGCTGTCAGTTGCGATGCGCTGCACTCCTTAATTGATGCGGATCGAGAGCACGAGCGGCATGCGCTAGACCAGGGGCAGAGCGACCGGCAAAAGGCACCAGCGCAGCCAGAGAAACGCTTCGCCGCGAGCAAGAAACCAGCCAAAAATCCAGGGGCACGCCAGGCTGCGAATCCGCCCAATAGCCCGCAGCGTTCAGCCGAGGAGAGAAGATGCGAATCGACACGACTTGTGACGGGACTCGCGGCAGATGACGAACCACTCTCCCGATCCCGGCAACAGGCCGAAAGCGCTCACGTTGCACGCTGTACGGCCGAAACAGGCGACGGGCGGTGGTCCGAGACTGCAATATGGAGAGGATGTGAGCACCCAGTGGTACGTGGGGCGAGAGCGCAGACAGACCGACTGGCAGAATGTGGTGCAGTGATGGCGATGCGCGAGGCGATGCGTGCGGCGATGCACGTCAAGCTCGCAATATTGGCGTTGGCTCGAGCTGAGCTGCGTTTGGGTGCGCAAAAAAGCTTGTATTGCGTCGACGGGCTGAGCACCCGCGCGACGGCTAGGTGTAGATAGATGCAGCAATGGAGACAATAATAGCAAACAGAGCGGAGCAGATCGAAGATGACAGAACGGAGAGAGATCTCGTCGCTGCCGACAGTCTGTCTGGCGTCTGGCTTCAAGGCTTCCTTTCTTTTTCCCTACTCTCGGCGGAGAAGCAGCTTCGACCAAGACTTCGACGGGCGTTCGCAGGAGACAAGACAGGACAAGGCGAGTGGTGGAAAAGCTTGTCACGTCCAAGACCCCTTGGCGGGAGAATGCCTAGCTTTAAGGTAAGCACGCAAGCTGGGGGGAGGGGTTGGCGAGCTGGGGTGTGGGTGGAACTCGCTCGTTTTTGCCATTTGGGTGGTGCTGCAGAAATCAGTGCGAAGGCGAGCAGCATCGATAATAATAGGCACTGCTGGGACTCGCACCCCTCAGAATGCTACGGCGGCATCCCAATGCACGCTGTCCGCGGTGCTCTCCGCCTCGCGCTGCCAGCCCGACGCCCGCTCTGCCCTCAGCGTCTTGCGGTGCCAGCAGACAGCAGGCCGTGGAGCGCTGGCCTGCGAAGCCGCCGCCCACACGTGACTTGCCCCATCGGGCATAGCCTCGCGCCGGTGTTGGCCGATCTGCGCAAACCCACCAACCGTGGCACTGCCACTCTCGCTCGTGTGCATTTGACTCATCCCACTCCCTCGGCAGTCGCAAACCACTGGCAGTGCCGGCTACTCTATTTCTCGCCCCTTTGCTCGCTCGGACCCAAGATCCTGACTGGAGTGACGTTTGCTGCGGTGGGAGAAAACAAGCCTTGCCCAGAGCATGCCGACTTCCGACGTGCAGCTCTGCAGTACCGAAGGACCGTGCCATTGGATGCGATGTGATATGTTGGCTGCGAGATGCTGGTCGACTGGCAGACTGCCCAGATCGAGCAGGAGCCTAGGAGTGATGCTTGTTCGGCGTCGGTTAAATTTGCACATCGACTGTTTGAAGATAACCTGGACAATCGCCGGTATTTCAAGTGGTGGCGACGATGAACTGAAGCGCTGGGTTTGCGTCGAACGTTGCAAAAGCTTCTAAGCTGACCTCAGGAGCAAATTCGGCCCCCAAATCGCCCGGGACGATCCGCGCGCCTACACAAAGAGTACTTTCTGTATCGCTTCTCTGCTTGTTTCCCCCAACAAACCTGTGCTCAAATAGTCGCCATGTTTTTTATGGTTTATGTAATTATAAAACGCCAAGCCATTTGTTACCCGTCTTCAGGGACACCACTTCTTCATCTTCAGCACTCAATATATCGACCAACGTCCGAAGGGTTTCTCCGAGAGCCGCCGGAGAATCCCAGAGTCTCGGCGCCCTCATGCCGTACTTATGCCATCGCGGGACGGCATGCAAAGGTACCTACTTGGATGGAAGGCGCAGGCGGCGTGTAATAGGTAAAGTTGCACGAGAAAAGAGAGCTACTGACATGTCCACCCCAATAACTCGATAAGATGCCCGCATCCCCACAAGAGCACCGCCCGAAATTCACCATGTTTAAGAACCATCCCGCTCATCCTTACGGAACGCCTCGAGAGTTGCTGCGCGAATCTGTATCGGCGGCGGAAAGGCATTACGGGATTGCATATCCGACTTTTCGACCTCGCCAGGGATCTATACTCGATATTGACTACCACCACGCGTGCTACTCCCCTGCGGCTAAAGATTCTTATTGAGGTGTGTGAGGACGACGATAATCACTGCTACTGCACAGAAGAACCAAGGTATTGTTGCCAAGGGCACTGCCACCAGAGTGCGTACGAGTTTACCATGGACGTTGACGCGTCTCTACGAGCTCCAGATATGATCCGGCCAGTCCGGATCTGCACAGCCACTCAGAAAACTCGACCTCTTTCCTACTATGGCCCCCGTCCGAGAATCCGACCCACATTACTACGAAGGTAATCAACGACAATACGGGGCCACCAGTTCGGCAAATCCCAGTACCGGTAGAACTTTCGTTTGCGTAACCATATGGTTACGTTTTGGAGCTAAATGGTAAATATCAGACTGAAAGAAGAATTACCAATTAGAGAGTAGAGCAGGTTGGATTATGGCCAATGTGCATCATAAGACGTGCGGACATCACGTATGACGAAGGAAATTTCGGCACAAAAAATCAACTTACAGTTACCAATAAAATGCATGGATATAATCCCATATCGAGAACTCATGGCGTTCGTAGTTCCGTTGTTCCGTACTCGGGTTCGCCCGGACGCTCCCGCCCTTGTAGCAAGCAACACGAAACTGATAAGTGCAACTTTAAATTCCACAGCAAAATTTCCCACCACGGGGGAGCGACCGATCTGCCCCAACCCAGAAACTCCCCGAACTGTATCGAAGTGGGGGTGGTCGATCATCTACATAAAACCGCAAAGGCGGGGTCATGCCATTAGCATAGACCGTATTAACTTCTTTATCAGTAGATAGGTTCGTACGAATAACAGCAGCGTATTCTGTCTGTCTGTTGTATACGCAATGCGGGAGGGAAGCAGATTAATAAACCTGTGGTATAGGCTCATGCAGTATCTACAGCCAGTACGGGCAATAACATATGTATATCTGCAAGGATCTATATAAAGACCCAACAGCATCATCAGCAGCTTCTCTATTGGTGGTGGAGCTTTTCCGCACAGAGTGAGGCGAACAGGAAGGCTGTTGATCGGGAACTTTTCCGTTCGACGAGTA
>Ga0307512_10001065_pt1 | contig 40076 bp, 51 predicted proteins | sample 14_EM_MG_FD_200267 | JGI IMG/M metagenome (GOLD analysis project Ga0307512, IMG submission 200267) | Populus trichocarpa ectomycorrhiza microbial communities from riparian zone in the Pacific Northwest, United States - 14_EM | ecosystem: Host-associated > Plants > Roots > Unclassified | place...
ACACGAGGCGGTGGTACGGCTGCTGCCGGACATGGGCGCCGACGTTTCCGCTGCCCACGAGAACGGGTGGACACCACTGCACGATGCTTCGCAGAATGGACACGAGGCGGTGGCACGGCTGCTGCTGGACAAGGGGGCCGACGTCTCCGCTGCCGACAAGGACGGGGGGACACCACTGCACCATGCTTCGGGGAGGGGACACGAGGCGGTGGCACGGCTGCTGCTGGACAAGGGCGCCGACGTCTCCGCTGCCAAAGAGGACCGGTGGACACCACTGCACAATGCTTCGCAGAGCGGACACGACGCGGTGGCACGGCTGCTGCTCTACAAGGGTGCCGACGTCTCCGCCGCCGACGAGGACGGGTGGACACCACTGCACAATGCTTCGCAGAGCGGACACGAGTCTGTGGCACGGCTGCTGCTGGTCAAGGGCGCCGACGTCTCCGCTGCCGACGAGGACGGGTGCTCACCACTGCACCATGCTTCGCTGAGCGGACACGAGGCGGTGGTACGGCTGCTGCTGGGGAAGGGCGCCGACGTCTCCACTACCAACGAGAACGGGTTGACACCACTACACGAAGCTTCGCGGTACGGACACGAGGCGGTGGTAGGGCTTCTCCTGAACAAGGGCGCCGACGTCTCTGCTGCCTACGAGAATGGGTGGACACCACTGCACTACGCTTCACTGAACGGACACGAGGCAGTGGCACGGCTGCTGCTGGAGAAGGGCGCCGACATCTCCACTGCCGACGAGAACGGGTCGACACCACTACACGAAGCTTCGCGGAACGGACACGGGGCGGTGGCAGGGCTTCTTCTGAACAAGGGCGCCAACGTCTCTGCTGCCTACGAGGATGGGTCGACACCACTGCACGATGCTTCACTGAACGGACACGAGGTGGTGGCACGGCTGCTGCTGGACACCGGCGCCGACGTCTCCGCTGCCAACGAGAACGGGTGGACACCACTACATGAAGCTTCGCTGAACGGTCACGAGGCTGTGGCACGGCTGCTGCTGGACAAGGGCGCCGACATCTCCGCTGCTGACGAGATCTGGTTGACACCACTGCATGTTGCTTCGGCGTACGGACAGAACGAGGTGGCACGGCTGCTGCTGGATATGGGCGCTAATATCTCCGCTACCGACGAGAACCGGTCGACACCACTGCACTATGCTTCGGAGTATGGACACGCGGCTGTGGCACGGCTGCTGCTAGATAAGGGCGCCGATATGTCCGCTGCGAGCGAGGACGGGTCGACACCACTGCACTATGCTTCGCGGTACGGACACGAGGCGGTGGCACGACTGTTTCAATAGCTCTTCCCTGACCCGCCCACCCTCGATTCACGCGATCTATATATAAAGATATAACTTCTGGAAGTATCTCATTTTGTCCGCATAGATTTGTCATAATGTGTAATCTCATGATCGACATTACAAATAGGATGTGTGTATTCCAAATGTTTCCTCAGAGTTCCTTCATTAAAATTACTTGCGCATGTTGTAAAGGTGGCGCGGCATGGATGGTATGACAATCGAGCAGGGGGCGATATATATGTGGCGGAAATTATTTCCGAGGTAAATTAAGAGGAAGGTTGGATATAGTGGAAATTGAAGGAGTCACTGTAATGATAAAAAGTTTAGGTGTGGTCAGTAGGTGGGGAAGACGATTTTCGATAGGGAAGGTAACAGTTGCAGTGGAGGCAATTGATGTCACCTACGTGCCGGATCCTTCTTGTCAAGTAAACCTCTCGGGCAAACAGCACTTCGAGGATAGATGTGTACTGTAGCCATACGTTGCCATGCTATTGACTCAAGTCGAATCCAGTATGAAAATGATAACCTGCGTGTTAAGCATAATCTACTCATGTATCAGAGTGTCAAGCACAATGTATACATTCCAAGCCAATCGTTCGCCAAATTTTCAGTAACACATGCAGAGGTTTTAACGCAAAGGGAATGAACTGCCGCTCTCGGGTTGTGGGTGTCTTATAAATGCATTGTGTTTGAAACATACATAATTTAAACGAGCACTTCAGCGACCGCTATTGCGAATGATTCCACCAGTCCAAACGATCCCGGTCTGGGGTAGGGCTCGGTCCGGTCCAGTCCAACAGGAGGGTCGGACTGGACCGGATTACAGACTGGCAGTCTTGGACTGGACGGGCTTGGTCTGGACCAGTCGAAGGACGCTACTTCTGATCAATTCAAGCTAGTTACATAATTCCCAAAATCGTACCCTCGTTCTCGGACTTTACATGATTTCCGCATCAATAGTCTACCCTATCTTTCCCAGCTCTTGGTTCCCACGCACACTTGCCGAGTTTTCATAGATCCACGCAATTTGGGTGGTTTCTCACGGCGGGGTACCCGATCATATCCTCACACCCTCTTCCTAAGTTCCTCGAGCTAGAACCGCACTTTCTCACAAATTGCCTTTGGATGCCGTGAGAGGTGCGGTGGAGTGTTGATGATGGGCTCTCTGCCTTATAGCTCCGCCGTTTCACCTCAGCGTGCAGTGATGTCAACCGTCCCGTCGGACGGCCGGGGACGGTGGGCCGTCCGAGATTTCTCCAGGACGGACGGGACGGCACCAAGGCCGTCCGTCTCGTCCTTACTGCACAATGAAGGCCTGACGGCCGGAGACTTGTCGGGGACGGCGACTTTGCCGTCCCCGGCAGTCATCCACCGTCCCCGGCCGACATCTGGCGGTTACAGTATGAATTTAGATGACATTGAAAATAGCCCTGAGAGCGCGCGGTAAGAGATATACATGGACCAATGCTAGGGGTGCTGTGACACTTGTATCTAACTATAGTGCTATAGCATGAGTAGGTGCGAATTATGAGTATATAAAGGTTGAAGATACACCCACTCAGAGCATGATCCATGGATGTCCATGGATGACGGCCGGGGGACGGCACTGATCCGTCCCCGTCCACATTAAAAAGACGGCACCGTTTCCCTCCGGCGGCATGCCGTCCGTCCCCGTCCTTAGTGATCCCGGACGGACGGGACAGCTGATTTCACTGACTGGGTTGATAGACTTCATGATCCACGCCAGACACTTCTTGCTCAAATCAGTGTTGAGCTGATGAGTATTCCAGCAATGTCAGATGAACCAGAGCGTCCATTTAGCAGTGCTAAGTTGCTAATCAGTGACCTATGAAATCGCTTGGGTGATGATATCATTGAGGCTTCTGAGTGTCTGAAATCTTGGATGAAACAAGGCTTAATCTTTGGAGCAACAGAGTCAGACATGGTCAAGATGGAGCCGATGCTGAATGATCTTGCTTCGAGGTCAAAGTAGATGTAACTAGTTTTATGAGATTTTATAAAGTACAATGGACGAGATCCATGGATGTCGGTAGATGACGGCCGGGGACGGCTACTTGGCCGTCATTGCCGTCCGTCCACGTCCTGCCTCAAAAAGACGGCGCCGTTTCCGTCCCCGTCCGCAGTGATCCCGGACTGACGGGACGGTTGACATCACTGTCAGTGTGTATGAGTCTGCCCGTATGAGTCTCCGTTTATAACTCTATTCGGTGCCCAGTGTATTACTGACTCCCAGAGACTTTCGCTGATTTGCCCTAAGTGGACTGGTCCGGACCAGGCCCTTACCAGTCTGTCCGAATTTTGGACCGGTCCGATCCCAGTCCAAAAATTACTCGGACTGGACCCGGACTAGACTGGACTGGACCAGTCCGGACTAGTCCACACCCAGATTAGTGGAATCATTGGCTATTGCATACGCAACTCTATCAATAAATAGTACCTACCACGCTAGCCGAGGCTACCTAGACCACGTATCGCTCTCTAATTAATGTCCCTACACCCATCAGACGCAGCTCCCCTCCGCTATCTGTCGTCCCCAGTGACAAATGAAAAATGAAAAGATAAATGATAAAGCGAACGATATAGCCCCGTTGCCGCCGCCGTGAGCCTCTTCGCCCGCTCCGGACTGCCATTCACTTGGGTGGTTACTTCCCGACGTCAGTAGCTGCCAGGAAGTATACTTCAGCTTGATCATACACTTCCATGGAAAACAGCTCCGGGTCCTGCTCGTGTCGGCATCTGCCAACTGTCCAGCGCTTCGCCTTTCCCACCACTTTCCGGAACATGTACTGCTGGGCTCTCGACCGGATGCAGCGGCGGAAGAGGTGCTCCTGCGTCTGGTCCACTGTCCATGTACCCCACCGGCACCTGTGGTCCTCTTGGTGGCCAAATAGTTTTAGGTAAACTGCATGGGCGCATGTCCGGATTTTAGTTGATATGACCTGGCAGCCTCTGACATCACACTTGTCCTCGGAATAGGTCTTTTCGTTGCCGCCTTCCCCTTTAGCCTATAGCTGAAGTGCTTGCTGCGTTTGTTGGCTTCCCAACTTGCCTTGGCTGCTGACCTGCAGCTGGAGATCCCGCTAGCCATATTCGAGGCCGAATGGAATTGCTGCAATATCCCTATTATTACACTTGCATGTCCGGATACGTTCACCTGGCAGTTTGATTGAAGGTTCCCAGAGATACTAGAGCATCGCGGAACCCAGTGAATCTCAGTCTCAATGATGTGGATGAGGAGTTCCTGTGCCCTTCGATTCATCAGTCTTGCTGCCCACTGTGCAAGGCCCGCCTCCAGCTGTGCCGTCAGAAGAATGGTGGCAAAAACGCCAAAGTCCAAGTAAGCATACACGAGCCTTGGCAAAACAGAAACCCCGAAATAAGTCAACAACGACGACAGCGATCAAAAATCACACAGTGGCAATTGATTTTTAATGGTGAATTGACCCCGGAACTAGACTCTCAGCATCTCAGGACCGCAGGAGAAGGGCGGGTACTTAGCGTACTTGAAACCACGTAATTGAGTGGATTTGAGAAAAGGCTTGGCGAAAACGACGAAAACAAAAAAGGCAAAATAAGTCAACAGTCACGGCAGTATTTGACTAATGGACACTGGTAAACCACCATTAGCAGAGAGTTGACCCCGGGAAGAATTCCCCAGCACCTCGGGAATACCTCAGGAGGTTGGGCACTTGAACACCACAGTGAGGAAACGTCAGCAACGCAACCACCAAATCACGAATGATGACCACCCCGGGAGGAGAAAGCCCCAGTGCGATGTTGCAGGGTATCCGGACAGCAATTAAGGCAGCAGATACCGACATGGCGGGAGCAGGAGGAATAGGAGCGGCCAATGGCGGGTTGGGCATCGTGTCGATGACACAGGCCGACCCCGTGGACGCAATCGCATCGCAGCCGCTGGAGCGCAAACAGAATCGATAGAGGCTAAGAAGCGGAGACTGTTAGGCGTCGGGGGCATCCAGTTACTGGAGGAGGCACATTGAGAGGACTATACGTCAGCAGGCACTGGAGCTCACACAGCTGCACCGAACCATTGGACATCTAGCAAACTTGCAGTAAGTGCAGGCAGCCTGTGAAGAAGTAGCAATGATAGCTTGGATACAAGTAAGAGAGTAGAAGTGGGACACCCGCCACGAGGATGACAAGCTATGAGCAGCGGGCATTACCACCATGGTCGCAAAGGTCATGAAATGAGTACCACCAGGCCAGCAAGCGAGAGAGAAAGAAAGAGGCAATACTGCAAAGATGGATGCTGAGGGGCTAGAGGCCACGCACCTTGCAGATACAATGCAGCGAGGAGGACCAGTCAAACAACAACAGCTGCAGCCGCAGCTGAAGCCCAAGCTGCAGCTCAAACTGCAGCCTAATGTGCAGCACGAACCTATACCAAAGTCAGCACCTACCCCAGCCAGAAGGTGGGAGACCGTCCCGCCCCAAGTACAGAGTAAGAGCCAGATCCCGGGCCATGACCCGACCGCCGGCTCGAGTATTGCAGATAGACGGCTGGTCCTCCGACGGGAGGTAAGCATCCCCCAACCCAATAAGATGGATGATGAAATCATGTGGGCAGGCAATGGAGTACTGTTCCAGCAGTAGGCCCCGGCACATGTCTGGATTGGGAACAGGAGAAGGAATGCCAGGAGCCCAATAACCACAATCACACACCAAAAGGCAACTGCAGAGATGGCCCTCTTCTACTGAGACATCATTATCAAGGCAGCCAGTTCAGTTGCCAAAGGAATCATTAATGTAGAGGGAAACGAGGAGTGGGAGAGACTGTAAATCCACACCATCGCGCTAGTGAGGTTGATGGGCAAGGGCATGGAACGACTGCAGATAATGAGAGAGATGATCCAGGAAGTAAACTAAGGAGTGACGATGCCTGCTCAAGTGAGATGGCTATTGAACCTCCACACCATCAAGGGGATGGAGCAAAGGGGAGAACATAAAGCATCATTGGTGGTCTTTGTGGTGAAGGAGAAGACGGTTGGACAGAGAGTAGTGACTAATGGAGTGACTGCTGCCGGAGTACGGTACAAAGTCGAACCGTATACAAATGTAGGCCCCGATAACCTCTGCGAGCTGTGCTGAGTCTGTGGGGACATCGAAAGCAAGAGCAACCACCAAATGAAGTGCAGTTACTGCGCTGGACGGCACCGGTCAGACGAGCACAGGCGCAACCTAGCAGGATGCACATTGAAGCAAGGAGCATCATGCAGCCACACGCAAGACAAATACCTGAACTGCAAACAGAATCGCATTTCATTCCGCAGAAAGTATGCAAACCAAACCGACGCCATCTGAATGCCACGGCAGGGCAGGAGATTGCATCCAGAGGGACCACAGACGGGGTGAGAATTTGGGGCGAACAGTATAGCAATCGGTGCCGCAGAGATGAGGGATGGAAGAAATTAATACAGGGAGCGGATGGATGAAGAGGAGGATACCGGAAGGAGAGAGGTAGTGGAGGAGGAAAGAAACTTGACTATGTCCGAGACTGCTGGGGAGACCGAAATGGGAGCCGCCGCCTCCAATCATTAGAGTAATCCAGCACAACCGCTCAATGTCATAGGAGTGGACCATTGCAACACTGGCGACGGGAGTCTAATGTAGGCCAGATGCTGTGTGCTTGGAAGAGCCACCAAGAGATAGAGGAGGTATCACAATCAGCCATTCGCCTTACAAAGTAAGAAAAAGACAAGAGGTTGTACGACGATCTGGAAGCGGAGCGGCTTTGTATATGATGAGCGCAGAGGTTTGAGTAGATGAGCTAATGCCGATGTCATTGCTACTGACTTCTGCAGATGAGGGGAGAATATAACAAGGATCGTCAACATGTATATACCAAACACTACCCAGTCGGGAGAGAGGTCGGCATGAAAGTTGAACTGGCATTGAGTATTTCGGCGGGGTAGAACTGTCTTCGCAGGAGACCACAATGGCCACAGCATACCATGGGGACCAAGATGGCAAGTGCAGCGGAACGCCAAGTTCTAGGAAGACCTGATTGACGAAAATGGACTACAAATTCGAAATGATGGCAGGTCCTGCCAGTGCTGGACAAGAGAGGGATGTGAAGGTGAGTCTGTCATCGACAGGACGCTGGCGAATCGACCAATAACTAAATGGTCCAAATAATCCATACAAAACAACGTGTGATAGTCTTGGCACAACAGAAACGGTGAATTACGTCAACAATGACGATAGCAACCCCAAAGCGCAGAGCGGCAATCGATTTTGAAGGTCGAATTGACCCCGGAACGAGACGCTCACCAGCTCAGGACTGCCGGAGCAAGGCACGCACTTCGGCAAAAGAGGGCGCACTAGGAACCACCCAATTGCGTGGAGTCACGAAAAGTCTTAGGGGAAGAAGACGATAACATAACGGCAAATAAGTCAGCAGCCGCGGCAGTAATCGGCAAACATGGAGGAGGCAGAACGGAGAGATTGCCACGTCATCGGTAGTTTTCGTCGTAAAGGGGAGCAGGGTGGCACAGAGCTTAATCAAGAAAGGCATCAAGGCGGCGGGTGTTTGGTACCAAGTCGAAACGTACACGAACGAAGGACCTGACAGCAGGTGTGAGCTCTGCTGCGGGTGGGGCCACATCGAGAACAAGTGCGGCAGCAAGCCCAGATGTGGCTACTGCTCAGGCCATCACCGGACGAGCGACCACAAATGCAATGTGGTGGGATGCACTGCAAAGCAGGGAGCACTCTGCGGCCACACGCTGGAGAAGTGCCCTAATTGCAAAGGAAATCATATCGCGTTCAGCAGCAGGTGCGTGAAGAAGACCGAAGCCACCGAAGCGGCGCGGCAGAGCAGAAAAATAGGGCTAGCTGGACGAGCGTCCACGAGTGCAGCTCGGGACATGGCAACGGCAACGGGCTCGAACAGCGTGGCGCTTGGCCCTAGGCCCCAGGGGGTGGCGGAAGGAGGGGGAGATGAAGAGGAGATGGCGGACGTGGACGAAGAAGAGGAGGCAGCGGGGGAGGCAAGAGACATCACGATGGCCGAAACTGAGACTGCGACCAGGACCGCGACTGAGACTGAAACGGGAGCCCTGGCTACGAGTGATTAGAGTCTTCCAGCACAACTGCGCAAGGTCATACGAGTGGACGATTGCGGCGCTGGAGACGGGAGTCGAACGCAGGGCGGACATAGTGTGCTTGCAAGAGCCACCGAGAGAAAGAGGAGGTATTGGGATCAGCCATTCGGCATATGAAATAAGAAAAAGAAAGAGAGTGTGGACGGCGATACCGAGAGGAAGCGGCTTGGTGGTTGATGAGAGGACGGATTTGAGCAGAGGTGCGAACGAAGATGTCATTGCCAACGACGTCAGGATGAGAGGGGAGAGGATAACAAGGATAGTCAACGTTTACGACCAAAAGAACACGCACTCGGGAGAGAGACCAGCGCGAAAGTTGAACTGGCAAAGAGTCATTCGGCAGGGCGGCACTGTTCTCGCAGGAGACTTCACCGCGCACAGCAAACGATGGGACCCAAGATGGCAAGTGCAGCAGGATGCTTCTTTCTGGGAAGACGTGATTGACGAGAATGGACTGCAGATTGGAAATGACGGCAGGCCCACCGACCATTGGACAAGAGAGGACCAGGAAGGCAAGTCCGTCATTGACCTGACGTTGGCAAATCGACCAATAGTGAAGTGTACTATAGTGGCCGATGACCACGCCACTGGATCCGACCATGAGGTTATAGAATGGAATGTGGGAGTACACACGGAGGAGCAGGCGGATCATGACAGGGTAGTACGGTGGGATTTGGCTGCAATGACGGAGAAGGACGTGGAAGGAGCGGAGAAGCTATAGAGGGAATTAGCGAGGGAGAGAGTCCAATTAGATGCAGAGTGCACAGAGGACGAGGTGGAGCAGGAGGCCGCATGGTGTCAGGAAGCAATGAGCAGTGTTCTCGATGCCACGGCAAAGAAAATCAGGATTTGTGCCAGATCAAAGAGGTGGTGGAATGCCGACATCAAAGAGAGAAGAAGGATGGTAGGGAGAGAGCGAAGGAGGAGGCTGCCCAGGCGAAGGCAGAGCTACTGAAGTTGATCCGGAGGTCCAGGAGGGAAAGGTGGAGCGATTACTCAAAAAACCGTAGGGGAGCCGAGGAGTAGAGAGCAGCACGATACGCAAACCCTCAGGCGGGCATGACTGTGCAGGCCGTAACAGACAGAAAAAGCAAGCAAGCAAAAAATCGTGGGAGAAGGAGGAGATGCTGAGGAATGAATCTTTCCCCCCAAACAACGGCGACCAATACTACAAACTACCTCCAGCACGAAGCGCACACACACGCGTCACTGAGCAAGCAGTCGAGTGAGCCTTGTATTCTCAGTCAGTCCAGAAGGCACTGGGACCAGACAAGCTGTCTTTTGGCGCCATACGGCTGCTCTCGCAGTGGGACAAAGAGTGGATCGTGAGGCTGACGACGGCAGCAATCTGCACGGGAAGACACCCAGCGGTATGGAAGGGGCTTAGCGGCGTGGTGATTGGCAATCCTCGCAAAGAGGACTATACAAAGCTGAAGGCCTACCGCTCCACATCGCCACTTAGCTGGAGGGGAAGAGTGGTCGAGAAAGTAGCCGCGGAGCTGCCGTCAGAAGAGGCCAAAAGGAGAGGGCTACTGAGCGACGGACAATTCGGAAGCAGGAAAGGACGGTCAGCCAGTGATGCAGCGGCCATCATGGTCAACAGAGCTCACGCAGCTTGGACAAACGGCCACATAACAGGCGTGCTTCGCATGGACATTAAGGCAGCCTTCCCGAGTGTGGCAAATGGACGATTAGTCAACTTGATGAAGGTCAGGCAAATGGATGGAGACGTTATACCATGGACTGAGAGCTTGCTGTCGGAAACAATGGTGGAGATGGTAGTCGAGGGCGACGCCATGGAGAGACACCCAATGGAGGCAGGGGTCCCGCAAGCCTTACCTGTGTCACCGATCCTCTTTGCGATCTACACCTCAGGACTAATCAACTGGGTCAAAGAGTCTGTATCAGAAGGCGAAAGTGCTATCCTCTGTGGACGACCTCGGCTGGGTGGGGACTGGGAGCGATGTCAACCATGTCGTCTCGAAACTTGAGAGATGGGCAGCGAAGAGCATTAAGCGGGCAAGTAGACCAGGGCTACAGTTAGACACTGCAAAGCCGGTGGGGGCTGTATTCATGCGCAGACTGGGCCACCAAAAAGACCTCCGGGCAAAACTGCCAGCAAAGGTAAGCGCTTGAAATGAGTCCATACGGTTCAACGCACAGGCAATGCGCTGGCTGGGCATGCGGATGGACGCACATCTGACGTTCACAGAGCACCACAACCGATGCATGAAGAAAGCCAGGGTGGCCGAGGCCATGCTCTCAACTGTTACCAGGAGAAATGGCGTTGTTCCTGAGAGCGTATGGGCCGTCCAAGTGGCGTGCGTCCAAGCGGTCGCACTATATGGGAGCGACCTCGGGTAGGATCTTAGGGAAGTAGTCAGGGGAGACAAGCTCCAACTCCTACTCAATCGACAAGCTAGATGCATCCTGGGCGCGCTGCCCATGACCCTGCGGGGTGCACTGATGAGAGAGTCAGGGCTTACACGGACGTCAGTGATCTTGGACTCCAGATAGCAGCAATTCGCAGCAAGAATAGAAAATGCATGCAGTAGGAAACTAAAGGAGCTACACAAAAACCCTGCTTCCGGAACACCAATATGCAGAGCGGTATGGAACGAGCACGAGCACGGCTGGACAACTGAAGGCATGAGCTGGCCGACCCCGGGCCAAGAGGGAGTGGTCAGGACCACCCTACTGGATGACACCACCGCAGCCAAATGCGACGCGAAGCGCTGGGCAAGGGAGAAAGCAGCCAAAGTTGGAGCAGGGGTCTGGATGTGGTGGACAGATGGATCGCGCTCAGACAATGGCCGAGTGGGAGTGGCGGCAGTGTGTAAACACCGAAATGAATGGAGGTCTTACCGCAGCTTTCTGGGCACCGGACATATGGAGGTATTCGACGCTGAACTGTGGGCGATCGGACTCGCGCTTGACGTGGCGATCGACAAGACAGAATCATTGCAGAATCATCGAGTGAAGACGGTGGTAGTCTTCAGCGACTCGCAGGCTGTAATGCGACGAGCGACACAGCTGGAGCCGGGCCCACGGCAGCGACTAGCAAGGCGGATCAACAGAAGAGTGCGGAGTCTCCTCGCCCACAGCATCGCAATCCAGGTCCACTGGGTCCCAGGCCAGTCTGGCATTCCTGGAAACAAAGAAGGAGACCGTCAGACGAACTTAGCCCAAGACGCAAGCGGAAGCACAGTGATAGTGCGGCCATACAGCTCGGCCTCGAATAAGGCCAGACGAATCTGAGAGGGAAGATCAGCAGCTAAGGCGAATTGGGAGGCCGACAGGTGCAGCAAGCACTGCAGCTACAGACTGAAGGGTGAGGCGGGGACCAGGAGACCTATCCCGATGACAAGCATAAAGCCGCTGGCCGCCATGTTCTACCGACTAAAGCCCGGCCATGCTCCCACTGGGGTCTACCTAAAACGGTTTGGCCACCGAGATGACAACAAATTCAGGTTGTGCGGAGGGACATCGTACCAGACGCGGGAGCACCTCTTCTGCCACTGCAGCCGGTGGAGAGTCCACCAGCGAGAACTATAGAATGCGGTGAGATATGCGATGGGCTGGAGAGCGGGCAGATGCTGGCACGTGCAGATCTCTGAGCTCTTTTCCATAGAAGAGTGTGACCAAACGGTGATGGACTTCCTGGCGGCCACCGAGGTTGGGAAGTTCACACCCAATTGAAGTTGAGGGATGGAGCGGGCTCAGGGCTTGGGGCTCGGGAGCGGCATTGCAGGCAGCGGGGTTAGACCATTCCTTCTTTCTTTCTTTCTTTCTTTCCGTTGTGTGTTCTGTCGTTCTCTTATCTGTCATTTGTCAGCGGGGACAAAGGGTCGCAGGGGGGGAGCCCAGCCATCTAGCCGGCTAACCCGGAGGCGGAGGGGATATCAGGATCCTGTCGTATTCTAATCAGAGTCAATACAGTATGATCAAACAACAACAATCGGCAAACATGCTACGAACAAAAAGGTCTTGGCGAAACAGAACCTGCGCGATAAGTCGACAACAACGATAGCAATTGAAAAACGGACGGCGGCAATCGATTCTGGACGTGGAATTGACCGCGGAGCGAGCGTCCCAGCACCAGCGAGACCGCAGGAGAAGGGCGCGCACAGGAATCCACGCAACGGAGTGGGTTCGGGTAAAGGCTTGGCAGAAAACTCGACTGACGCAACGCGACTAACGCAACGCGTCGGCCAACGAGCAAGCGACGACGAGGTCTAAGAGGCTAGCCGCACAGAAGTGATGACCGAATTCAGAGTGAGCGGGAGGAGTGACCTGGACGCGGGAGAAGCTGGAGTTCGGAGGAGCGACGCGCCTCTGGATGTGGCAATGGAAATGATGACAGCGGCGAAATCCATCTCCGCTGAGACTGGGGGCGCAACCAGATTTGAGCCGATGGAGGGAAACGACAAAAGAAAATGGCGAATGAGGAGCGAGGCCCCGGCAGCCCACACCAACTGGAGGAGCCACATGGACAGGTGTTGACACGAGAAGATGATGGAGAAGAAGATGAAGAAGATGAATTGTCTGTCTATCCAAAGAGAAGGAAAACTATGGACTTATATATGAAAGAGAGAAGGAAAACCCAATGCCGACTGCCAAAGCCGGAGCCCAATGCCGAGTACCAGTGCCGAGCCGTCCTCCTCGCCATGGGGGCTGGCGAGGCCGACAGGGGCAAGCGAGGCCGACAGGGGCAAGCGAGGCCGATGGGGGCAAGCGAGGCTGGTGGGGGCAGGCGAGACCGGTTGGGGCAGGCGAGGCTGGTGGGGGCAGGCGAGGCCAATGGGGGCCGTAAGCCGCCGGGCCAAATCCCTAGTCAACACTCCCCCTTTGGCCCAAGGCTTTCCAGATAAATGAAACAAAGCCAAACAAACAAACGAAAGTCTAAGATCCTCCTCCATGTTCCAAATCCAAAGAAAATCCAAGCATACAGTGTAAATCCAAATACACAACCTGAAACAAAGGAAATCCAAAAGTCCTGCCCATGATCCTATCCGAGTCCAATCTCCTCCAAAAATTCGCCGAGTTTAACTCCCCCGAGGGCCTTAGTGAGGGCATCAGCCAGCATCTCTGTACCTGCCACGTGCATGATCTCGATCTTGTCTTTGGCAATAGCTTCATGGATCGAGTGGTACAGGAGTCGTAAGTGCCGGCTATCAGATGGGAAGTGGCCCGAGTTGAGAGTTGTAACTCAGTTTAGGCCGTCATTGGGAATACGCCTGGTGATGCCTCTGCCAATTCCAATCTCTGAGACGAGATCTCGCAGCGAGTCGATCTGTAAACTGCCGTACGCTGTGGCTATCATCTCTGGTTGCATTATCGATTGGGCTACTGCGCTCTGCTTCTTCGACTTCCAAATGAGGAGGGTTACGAGGACGTAGACGACGATTCACGAGGTGGACTTGCTCGTGTTTGCTACTTCACCCAAATCTGCATCGGCGTAGCACAAGATTCACTGAGAGTCATGCACGAGGCTTAATTCCGGCCCGATGCTCGGGTCATAGATTGTTAATTTGCAGTCGGATGTGCCTCGGAGATATCGAAGTAGGTGCTTCACGGCTTCCCAATGGAGAGTCCATGGCTGGGCGGCATATCTGCCTAAGACTGAGGTTGCATCGGTGATATCTGGGGGAGGACCGAGCACGGCATAAAGAATCGAACCAATGGCTTTCTGGAATGTTTTAGAGTCGAAAGGCTGCTCTTCGGCCTGAATAGCATGGGGTTTGTAGCCGATCTCCATTGGAGTTGAGCGCTTCCGGCAGTCGGTCATCTCAAATCTGTCAAGTACTCGGTTGATGTAGCCAATCTGGTCGATGGCAATTGATCGTTTGATGCGATCTCGAGTGACCGTCATGGCAAGATATTGGAAGGTGTCATACACAGGGACCTGGCCAGCGGACTTAAATCAATCGTACAGTCGAGATGCAATGGAGGCGACAAGGACCAATGTGCCGATGTTCATGATATCGTCGACGTAGACTGGAATTAAGGCTCCATTTGCTTCGTCGAGATTGCCACTGAATAAGAGACCAGGAGCTGCAATTGAGGCTTGGAGATTGAGATCGTCAACTATCAAGTCAAAGACTTCTTCATAATACTCCCGATTCGCTTGTTTGATGCGGTACAAAGTTGTATTCAGCCTTACGAGGGGTCTTGTGCGGCCAGATGGATCGGGCCATTCGCCTTCAGCGAGGCGCATATACAGAGTTTCATGCAGAGGGCAGCCGAGGAAGGCAGTCGGGATGTCGAGGACGGCGATCTCAAGGTCGTGCTTGGCTGCAAGGCCGAGGGCAAGCCGAATTGAGGCCGAATCAATGACTAGAGAGGTGATGTCATTATAGTCGCCAGGCTTTTGGAGATCGCTGCGGCCGACAAGTCATACATTCCACTTGTCCATTGTCCCATTGGCCATTAGCTTTCTTCCCATAACCCAACGGCTTCCAATCATAGTAGAACCTTCTGGGACCTTGTCAACGAAAGTGAAATCTTCATGACTTTCCATTGATGCCATTTCCTTGACGATGGCTGCTTTCCATTGCTTAGCGTCCTCTTCATCCAATGCTGCGCGGTATGTCTTTGGACCTTGCTCGATCATCATGGCTATGCTGATATTGGCTGCAGTTCTTCCGCTCCTTCGAGGCTTTGGAGGCGGTATCATTGTTTTGCTTGTTCTAATCATACTGTATTCACTCTACTTTGTGTATGACAGCCCCTTAGTCCCCTCCGCCTCTGGGCTGTCCGGCTAGATGTCGGAGCTCCACTCCTACTACCCGTCGTCCCCTTCTGACAAAAGAAAGAACGCATCCAAAAGTGGCAAATATATATCATATAAAGGACAAGGGATGAAATCAAGGAGAGCCCGCCAGCCCTGGCTCCTCTGCCGCCCGGTGCTCCCTGGCTCATACATCTCCGCCTCCCGTTGCCCGCCGGCTTTTTCTCCTCCGCTCCTTTTGGGCGGCAATTTCCCGACATCCATCGCCGCCAGGAAGTCCATCACCGCTTGGTCCCATTTCTCAATGGACAGCAGCTCAGAGCCTTTCACGTGTCAGCATCTGCCCGCTCTGCATCCCGTCGCTTTTCCCACCTCTGTGCAGAGCGTCTTCTGCTGTTCTTTCCATCGGCTGCAGTGGCAGAAGAGATGTTCCCGCGTCAGGGCTGTACTGGTTCCGCCGCCGCACCACCAGGATTTGTCATCGTCTCGGTGTCCGAACCGTTTTAGGTACGTGCCCACTGGGGCCTGTCTGGACTTCAGTGGGTAGAAACTGGCTGCCAGAGGCTTCACGCTAATCGTTGGGATGGGTCTCTTGCTCCCAGCTTTGCCTTTCAGCCTGTAGCCATGATGGTTGCTGCATTTGTTGGCCTCCCACTCAGCCTTCGCCGCCGTCTTTGCTTTTGAGATTCGTCTGGTCCTGTTTGCGGCCCAGGTGTCCACTCGTTCTCTCACTGTGCCTGTCATGCGGCCCTCTCGCGCAAGATTTGCCTGGCGGTCTGCCTCCTCATTCCCAGGGATGCCAGTGTGTCCCGGGACCCAGTGGATGTCTGTTTCAATACCGGCTTCGCGAAGAGTCCTCGCGCTCCGGTTAATCCACCTGGCTAGAGGCTGCCCTGGCCCTGGTTCCAGGTGCTCCGTTCATTGAATGGCCGCTTGCGAGCCGCTGAAAACGGCCACTTTGGTTACTCTGTGTGTCTGCAGTGTGTCCCTCTTCCTCACTGAGTCCTGGAGTGCGAGTCCAATTGCCCACAGCTCTACATTGTGGACCTCCATTCGTCCTGTGCCCAGGTGGCTGCAAAAGGCTTTCCAGCGGTGTCCGTGCTTGCACACTGCGGCGGCTCGTACTCTGCTGTCGTCGGATTGCGACCCGTCCGTCCACCACCTCCAGACCGCTGGACCTACTTTAGCCTCTCATTCACTCGCCCAGCTGATTGCCTCTTTCTTGGCTGCTGTGTCTTCGCTCAGTATGACCTTCTTGACAGGAAGCACTTCGTCAGAGATAGGCCAGGTAATGGTCTCTGCTTCCTGGCCTCGCTCGTGCTCCTTTGTAATAACTCTGCATATCGGTGCGCCAAATGTGGGGTGGTCGTGTACTGCCATTTGTTTGGAGCCTTCGCATGCGCTTGCGAGCCTGGCTGTGAATCGTTGCTGCCTGGCGTCCTGGGCTACTGGCACAGATGTGAGCCCTGATTCTCTCATAAGTGCGCCCATTGGCATGGTGGGCAGGGCGCCCAGGGTTGAACTAGCTTGCCAGTTGAGCAGGAGTTGAAGGTCCTCACGTCTGCCGATCTCTCTCGGGTCCCACCTGAGCTCGCTTCCATATACCCCGACAGCTTGAACGCAGGCTATCTGGACGGCTCTTATTTGCTCTGCAATGATTCTGTGCATCTTCGTGAGTACGCGCAGTCAGGTTTGTACCGCCATGGCCTTCTTCATGCATCGGTTATGATGCTCTTTGAACGTCTGATGGGCGTCCATCCAGACTCCCAGCCATCGTGTCGCCTGTTTATTGAATCGGACGATGCCCTCTCCTACCTTGATTTTGGCTGTGAGTTTCGGCCGGAGGTGCTTCTGGTGGCCTCCCCTGCGTGTGCAGAGTGCTGCCTCCGTCTTTGCAGTGTTGAACTGGAGATCACGTCTGCTGGTCAACTCGATGCTCTCCGCTGCGCAGGCTTCAAGTTTTTCGACCACCTGGTTCACATCCTTCCCGGTTGCCACGCATCAGAGGTAGTCTACGAAGGATAGGCTTTCGGCTTGCACTCTCTCATCCACACACATTATCATCCCAGCGGTGTGAATCGCAAAGGGGATTGGTAAGATGGGGTAGCCCTGTGGGACACCTGCTTCCACGGGGTGACTCTGAAAAACATTGCCTTCAATTACCATCTGCACCGTCCTCTCTGAGAGACAGCTCTCGGTCCATCGTATGAGATCTCCATCTCTGTTTTTGGCCTTCTTTGCATCGATCAGCCTTCCTCTCGCTACGCTTTGCAGTGCTGCCTTGATGTCCATCAGGAGGATACACCTGGTGTTGTCTGCTTTCCACGCGGTGTGCGCTCTGTCGACCATGATCGCTGCAGTGTCGAGCGCCGACCTTTTCTCTCTGCTACCACTTTGGCCGTCGCTTAGCAGTGCTCTTCTCTTGGCCTCATCGGACAGCAGCTCTGCGACCACTTTCTCAATGACTATCCCCATGCAACTGAGTAGAGAGATCATTCGGTACGACTTCAGCTTGGTATAATCCTGCTGTCCTGGTCTTCGAATGACCACCGGGTTCGCGCGTTTCCTGACGGCTGGTTGACGGCCCCTTCGGACAGCTGCCTTCGTCAGTCCTACAATTGTTGTTCTCTTACACTTCCAGAATAGCCGTATGACTCCGAACGACAGCTGGTCTGGGCCTGGGGCCTTCTTGACTGACTGCGAGAACAGAGCTCATTCGACCGACTGCCCAGTTATGCGTTTGTAGTCTTGGCCTGATGGAGGTAGTTCGTATTACTGGTCCCCATCATCCAGGGGGAAAGACTTCCCTCTGAGCATTTCCTCCTTTTCGGCAATGGTATTTACTGGCTTCCCCTCTCTGTCAGTCAGCGGTTCCACGGCAGCTCCCGCTCGAGGGTTGGTGAACTTTGCTGCCCTCCTGACCTCGCCCCCCCTGAGGGTCTGCACGTAGTCATTCCACATCCGGCTCTTGGACTGTCAAATTGACTTCTGCAGTTCTGCTTTCGCGCGTGCTGCCGCCTCCGACCTCCATCCCCTCCTCTTTTCTCTCCCCAGTGCGCGTCTCCGCTTCTGGATCTCGCCGTTCCACCATCTCTTCGACCGAGTGCAGATTCTTATTTTCTTCGCTTTGGCATCTGTTCTAGTCCAGTCACGGAGGATGTCCCTCCGCGGAGAGACCGGTCCATTCACGGAGTCCCACCCTCAGTGGCTGGACCGGTTCATTCGCGGAGGGTACCCCTGCACCCCACCTCCGTGACTGGACTGGTTCATTCGCAGAGCAGACATACAAAGTGCTAATTACACTCAACGTTGTGGTGCAACTACAATTACACTATGCTCCATATCCTGACTTGAAACGAGCTCTTCTTCCTCGTTGCCCTCTTCCTCTACATCGTCCTCTTCCTCTTCCTCTTCGTCCATATCCTTATACTCCTCGAGACCCGAGCGAGCTCCTTCCTCAATATCCAGTTCTGTCAAATCACTTTAGTCGTTTTCCTCTGCGCCATCGCAAAACCGTACGAGTCTCTTTCAGGTTCTTTCAGGCTTTCACCTGCGCGAAAGCAAATTCAGAAGGTGTCAGACGGGAGCCAACTTTGAAAGTATGTCAAACTTTCAGGCAGTGATCTCAACCGTCCCGTCCGACGGCCGGGGACGGCAGTGCCGTCCGAGATCTTGCCAGGGCGGACGGGACAGCGCGAAAACCGTCCGTGCCGTCTTAGCATATGAATGACCGCTGGACGGTTGAGAACACTGCTTTCAGGCTTTCTGCCGGCTTTCGCTGCGTATTTCTTTTCGCGCAGATACACTTTCATGCATTCTTCCAGATGAGGCTGCAGCAGTATACTCAAGGTTATCCGGCACGGTAAACTCAAGGTTCGGCTGCGCGCGAAGAGGTCTGAAGCTCGGGTCTGCGAGTGAAGTTCAAGTTCTAGCCCGCATCCGAAGCTCAAGCTTTGGCATGCGGTGTAGCTCTGGCCAATGTGGAAGCTCTAGCCAGCGTCGAAAGGTCTGGCCAGCAGACTAGCCAGCAGACTAGCATGCGGACTTAACTCAACGTCTGAGCTCAACTTAGAGTCCTAGTGCGGTGGTATTAATGAATATTGTAGGGCCATCAGTGTCACCATCATGTTCATGAAGATCTAGTACACTGTCGATTATCACTATATGCTCATGTTTGCACTCAACACTCACACTCACGCTCGCACTCACACCGGGCCAATTACCCTGAAAATCAAGCTGCGGATTCTGCTGGCACATCTGATTCGGAGATCTGCTCTCCCCATGAGTCCAAGTATTGCCATTAACCCAGTACCACTGGCTGAAATCCTGAACACTATGGCCATTGGACATCGTGAGATCCTCAGACTAAAACTGCAGGTGTGGGTGCCAGAGTTGGTTACGGAGTTAGTCGCGGGAATAGTTAAGCTTCGTCTAAAAGTCTATCGACATCATGATTTGTGAATAAGAACTGTAAATCCACTAAGTTAGTTGATTTTCATGAACTCTCTTTTGTTGTTGTTTAATCATACTGTATTCACTCTTACTAGAGTATGACAGGACCTGAATAACCCCCTCGGAACTCTCTTTTTCTGCAGTATAACCGTATACTGCTTGGTTGAATTCATGGCCCGTGGAATCCTCTCGATATTCGCAAAGAGTGGTGAAGGTCACTGCCGGAGGGTGCAAAAGACTAGCTGCATCACTGCAAAGGACCGCTTCAAAAGACCAGCTGCGTCTCGTCGATAGACCAGCTAAATCTTGTGCAAAAGAGGTTCTGCAGCCAAAGAGCCACTGCAGCGAAAGAGCCACTGCAGCAAAAGGGCCACCGCAGTGAAAGGGCCACCGCAGCGAAAGACGCAAAAAGGAGTGAAAATCTCCAAGCCTGAAAGGGCGCGAAAGAGCATTTGCAGCGAAAGAGTGTGGAAAGCAGCCACAAGCCTGAAAGCACGTGGTACTTTCAGGAACTTTCAAAGTACGGTCGAATTTCGCGATGTGGCTGAATGCACGTAGTTGCACTGGGCTGAATGGAATTGCAATGATTAAATTCAGCTAGATACGGCCAGCTAAGTGCGCATACATGCGTGGGCATATACGCGTGCAGAGCATTCACTAAGTATACACTCGGTGAATGGACCAGTCCAGTCACTGAGGGTGGGACTCCGTGAATGGACCGGTCTCTCCGCGGAGGGACATCCTCCGTGACTGGACTAGAACAGCATCTAGCACTTTGCTCAGCGCGTTTTGACAACATTCGGCCTCTCACTCTAAATTGTCTCCCGTGCATTCCTCGCCTTGCTGGGCTCTTTCTCTCTCCACCTCCCTCCAAAGCTTCTCTGCTGCATCCTCGTCCTGTTTTGACATGGCGGCCAGGTTCCATCCTATGACCTGCACGTGGTCAGCATCCTCCTGTTTGTCGAAGTTAAACTGCCGCTTTATCACCTCATGGGCGGAGCCTGTTGTGTCACTCCGATCCAGCGCGCTCCCTTGCGTGATCGGTCGGGTGGCCAGGGTCAGGTCTATGGTCGATTCGCCTTCTTTGCCTTTTCTGGCCCAGTGGTGTGTGGGCCGGTTGTCATTCCCAATATCTAGCCCGCACTCGTCTATATTCTCCTCCCAAACGGTCGCATCGCGTTGCTTCCTGCATCATGGGGTCCCACCTTCGGCTGTGGGCATTCATATCGCATGCGATTATTGTGCCGCCTCCCTGTCAGATGGCTCTGTGCCAATTGAGCTTCCTTGCCCGTCTCTCTCCAGTCTGTACGTCTCGTGGGTTGTAAACATTCATAATCCTCATCATCTTTGCTCCTCTTCTTTGTACGTCGGTCACCTTGACATCGTCGTTCGCGCCCCTGCTCAGGACTGTCCGTTCGTCCGTTGCAATGCCATTTCCCTATCACACCGGCCTCCAAACTCTCTTCCTTCCTCTAATTTCATACTCTGGGTGACTGATTCCGATTCTCCCTTTTTCCCCCGGCGGCTCCTGCAAAAGTACCAAGTCTGCCTTTCGATCCACTCCCGTCTCCAGCGCAGCCATGGTCCACATGTATGACCTGGCGCTATTGTGCTGGATTGCTCTAATCATTGGAAGCGGCAGCTCCCATTTCCATCTCTGTGGTGGTCTCAGTCGTAGTTACGGATTTCTCCACCTCTGTCCCGTCGATCTCCATCTCCCCGGTTTCGCCTTGCTCTTCGTCGGCCGTCGGCTCCCCTCCTCTGTTTGTTATATCCCTCGCCTGCCTGGTGCCGAGCGCTACTCTGTTGGCCCCCGTTACCTCCCTCGTCTATCGTCCACTCGGTTGCACTTTCCTGCTCTGTCACGCAATTGTGATTGGCTCGAATTTCTTCGCACACTTTCTGCTGAATACAATATTATTACCTTTGCAGTTCAGGCATTTTCTTGTGTATGGCTGGATACTGCCCCTAGTTTCGATGCGCACCCGACCACGTTGCACCTGTGCTCGCTCGATCGGTGTGGTCCGGAGCGGTAGCCGCACCTTGGTTGATCTTGGCTTCACATGCTCTCGATGTGGCCCCATCCACAGCAGGGCTCGCGCAGGGTGTCGGGGCACTCATTCGTGTTCGGTTCGACTTTGTATCGTACTCCTCCTGCAATTACGCCTTTGTTCACTAGTCTCTGTGCAACCTTCCTCCCCCTCACAATGAAGACCACGGATGATGCCTTGCTCACTCCCCTCTGCTCTCTCTCCTCGATGATTCAAGGGTTCGTTAGCCATCTCACTTGAGCAGGAATTGCCACTCCCTCGTTCTCTGCCTGAATCTCGTCCCTCATTGTTTGTAGTCGTTAGTTGCCTCTGCCCATGAACATCGCCAGCGGGACGGTGTGGATTCTCAGTGTTTTCCAAGATTCATTTCTTTCCACGTCGATGATCGCCTTGTCCACTGATCTAGCTGCCGTTAAACTGACATCTCGGTACAGGAGAGCAATCTCTGCAGTTGCGTTTTGGTGATTGATTGCGGATATTGAGCCATTCGCATTCCTTCTCCCGTTCATGATCCGGACATGCGCCGGGGTCTGCTGCTGGAACAGTGCTCTGTTGACCGCTGATGCGATTTCCTCGTCCATCTCCCTGGGTAGAGGGATGCTTTCGTCCCTCCTCAAGGTCACCCGTCTGTCTGCCATGCCTGAGGCGGAAGTCCGAGCCGCTCCCGGGAGCGGTGCCCTGTCCTCTCTCCTCAATATCAGGCGTCTTGCTGCCGTGCTCGATCCGCCTGGACCGATGGGTGCGCTCTGGCTCTGGGTTCAGGCTGGGACTGTCTCCCACCGTGTCACCGGTGCGGGTGCCAACGTTACCTTGGGTTCATGCTGCGGTTTCGGCTGCACTTTGAGCGGCAGTCTGGTCTCGGGCTGCTGTTACAGCTGTTGGCCCAACTCTGCTCCTCCTCCCGTCTGCCGCTTCTCCCGCGTCCAGGTCACTCCTCTCGCTCCCTCTGAATTTGGTCATCACTTCTGTGATGCAAGCCTCTAAGTCCTCGTCGTTGCTTGCTCGCTGGCCGACACGTTGAGTGAATCGTATGTTCTGCCAAGCCTTTACGCGAACCCACTCCGCTACGTGAATTCTTGAGCGGGATCTCGTGAGGCTGTCCTGACGTTGCTGGGAAGCTTGTTCCGGGGTCAAATTGACGTTAGGAGTCTATTGCCGCTGTCCGTTTTCTGATTGCCCTCGTTGTGGTTGACATATTGTGCGGTTTTTTGTTTGTCATGACTTTTGTCGCGCGGGTGTTTGTTTGTTTTATTCATACTGTCAGCACTCTAATTAGTGTATGACAGGACCGAATATCCCTGCCGCCTCTTGGTGAGCCGCCTAGATGGCGGAGGTCCCCCCATGCTACCCTTCATCCCCGCTGAGAAATGAAAATAATAAACGATAGACCTGCCCAAGCCCGAACAGAATGGAAACGAAAAGAAATGAAAAGAAGGTATACGCCCACTGCCACCGCTCCCCGCCCCTGAGTCAGCCTCTGCACCTTCTCCATCCCGCTCCTTCATCTGGGCGGGAACTTCCCATCCTCAGTAGCCGCCACCGAGTCCATCACCGCTTGGTCGCACTCTTCCACGGAAAACAGCTCTGAGATCTGCACTTGTCTGCATATGCCCCCTTTCCAGCCCGTTGGGTTTCCCACCGCCTTCCATAGTGCCTGTTGCAGGTCCCTGAACCGGCTGCAGTGGCGGAAGAGGTGTGCCCACGTCTGGGCCTTCCTGCCTCCGCGGCCGCACCACCAGGATTTGTCGTCCTCTTGGTAGCCGAACCGTTTCAAGTAGACTCCAGTGGGTGCATGCCCGCACTTGTGTCTGTAAAACCTGTTAGCCAGCAACTTCACGCTTGTCATCGGAACGGGTCCCTTGGTCCCCGTCTTGCCCCTGAGTCTGTAGCTGAAGTGCCTGCTGCACTTGTCGGCCTCCCACTTTGCCTTGGTCCTGACCTCCCCTCAGAGATTCGCCTAGCTCTATTCGAGGGCGAGGTGTATGGCCGCTCTATCACCGTGTCTCCACTGGTGGCTCGGGGCAGGTTTGGCTCCCGGTCCGCCTCGTTGTTTCGAGGGATCCCGGAGTGTTCCGGAATCTAGGGAATCTCGGTCGCGATCCCGTATGCGAGGGATGCCTGCGCTCCCCGATTGATCCTCCTCGCGAATCGCTGCCCCAGGCCGTGTTCCAGATGGGCCGCTTGTCGAATTGCGGTCAGCGAGTCGCTGAAGATACCCACCGTCTTCAGTCCGTGCCATTGCAATGTTTCTCTCTTCTTGATCGTCTCCCCAAGCGCGAGTCCAATCGCCCACAGCTCGGCGTCGAAGACCTCCATGCGTCCAGTGCCCAGACGCTGAGGCGAGGCCTCCATTGATTTCCATGCTTGCACACTGCTGCGGCTCCCACTCAGCCATCGTCTGAACTTGATCCATCTTTCCACCACATCCAGACCCCTGCTCCTATTTTGGCTCCTTTGTCTCTCGCCCAGCGCTGCGCGGTTCTCTTGGCAGTGGTGGTGTCGTCCAGTATGATGGTCCTGACCACTGATTCTTCGCCCGGGGCCGGCCACATCGTGCCTTCGGTTGTTCGGCCGTTCTCATGCTCTTCCTTTACTACTCTGCATATCGGTGCACCGGAGGAAGGGTTTCGGTGTAACTCCTTCAGCTTGCCACTGCAGGTGTCTGCTACTCTCGCTGCGAGTCGCTGCTGTCTGGAGTCTAAGACTACAGGCGTGGGTGTAAGCCCTGACTCTCTCATCAGTGCACCCCGTGGAGTTGTGGGTAGCGCGCCCAGGATGGACCTGGCTTGTCGATTGAGGAGGAGTTGGAGGTCATCCCGCCTGCCCGCTTCTTTGGGATCCCACCACAGCTCAGTCCCATACAGTGCAACCGCTGAGACGCACACCACCTGGACGGCCCTTACGCTCTCAGGAACAATGGCATATGTCGTGGTCAGGGTTCGGAGTCTCGCTTCTGCTGCCCTGGCTTTCTTCATAGATTAGTTGTGCTGATTCTAGAACGTTAATTGTGCGTTCATCCAGAGTCGCAGCCAACGTGTCGCCGGTGTATTGAATCGTGTGACACCGCTGCCGAGTCTTATCTTTGCTGTCAGTTCTGGCCGGAAGTGTTTCCTGTGGCCTGCTCTGCGCGTGAATAGTGCCGCCTCGGTCATTGCCGTGTCGAGCTCTAGCCCTCATCTGCGCGCCCACTCGATGCTCCTTGCTGCACACTTCTCAAGTATCGAGACGATATGGTTGACATCGCCTCTGGTCCCCACTCAGCTGAGGTCCTCTACAAATGACAGCCCTGCGGCTTCTGATACATACTCTTCGACCCATTTCATCAGTTCTGAAGTGTAGATCGAGAAGACGATCTGTGACACCGGTGAGCCCTGCGGGACCCAAGCTTCCACCGGATGTCTCTCCATGGCGTTGCCCTCGATTATCATCTGCACAGTCCTTTCCGAGAGAACGCCCTCCGTTCATCGTATAAGGTCTCCATCCATTGGCCTTACCTTCATTAGGTTGACTAGCCTTCCTGTTGCCACGCTCGGGAAGGCTGCTTTAATGACCATGGGAAGCACCCCTGCTATGTTACTGCCTTTCCACACTGCATGAGCGCTGTCAACCATGATGGCCGCTGCGTCGATGGCTGACCACCCTCTTCTGCTGCCGAATCATCCGTCGCTCAGTAGTCCTCTTCTCTTGGCCTCATCTGACAGCAGCTCAGCGAATACTTTTTTGACCACATTTCCCATTCAGCTCCACAGCGGTATGGAGCAATAGGCCTTCAGCTGCGTGTAGTCGTCTTTCCCAGGCTTGCGAATCCCCACGCTGCTAGCCTGCTTCCACACCAATGGGAGTCATTCCGTGCGAATGGCCGCCTATGTCAGCCTCACCATCCTATCATTGTCCCACTTCCAGAGCAGCCGTATGGCGCCGAATGACATCTTGTGCGGCTCCGGTGCCGTTTTTACTCATTGAGAAGATAGGCCTCGTTCAACTGCTTGCTCTGTGACGCGTGTGTGTGCGCTGGCTGGAGGAGGTAGTTCGTAGTACGGGTCTTCGTCATTTGGAATAAAACGACTCGCGCCTCAGTATCTCCTCATTTTTCTGTGACGTGTTAGCTTGCTTGCCTTCCTTGTCTGTTAAGGCCCCCACGGTCATGCCTGACCGAGGGTTCGCGTATCGCGCTGCTCTCCATACCTCAGCCCCCCTCAGGTTGAGCAAGTACTCGCACCACATTTTCCTCTTGGACTGTCGCATCGACTTCTGGAGTTCTGCCTTCGCCTTGGCGGCCGCTTCCGAGTTCCGTCTCCTCCTCATTTCCGTTGGGACCGCCTTCCCTCTCTCCCTGATGTCGGCGTTCCACCACCGTTTAGAATTGGCCCAGATTCTGATCTTCTTTGCCGTGGTGTCGAGAACGTTGCCCATTGCTTCCTGACACCATGTGGCCTCTTGCTCCACCTCCTCTGCTGTGCATTCTGCGTCAAAGTGAGCTCTCTCTTTCGCTAGCTCCATCCATAGTATCTCCGCTGCCTCTGCGTCCTCCTCAGTCATTGTAGCTAAGTTCCACCCCACCACCCTTTCATGGCCCGCCTGCTCCTGCCAGTCTACTTCCACCTCCCACTGTATGACCTCGTGGTCAGATCGTGTGGCGTGGTCGTCGGCCAATATGGACCATTTGGTTATTGGTCGATTCTGCAGTGTCATGTCGATGACCGACTCGCCATCATGACCTTCTCTTGACCCGTGGTGGGTGGCTTCACCATCGTTTCCAATTTCCAGTCGGTTTCGTCAATCACCTTTTCCCAGAACACAGCATCCCGCTGCACTTGGCATCTTGGGTCCCATCGTATGCTATAGGCGTTAAAGTCTCCACCGAGGACGGTGCTCCCCTGCCGAATGACTCTCGGCCAGTCCAACATTTGCGTCGGTCTCTCTCCACAATGCGTGTTCTTTTGGTCGTAAATGTTGACGATCCTCGGTATACTCTCCCCTCTCCTGCTGAGGTCGGTAGCAATGACATCCTCGTTCGCATTTCTGCTCAAATCCATCCGGTCATCAACCACGAAGCCGCTCCCTCTCCGTATCGCCATCCAAACTCTTCTTCTTTTTCTGATATTGTATGCCTAATGGCTGATCCCGATACCTCCTCTTTCGCTTTCTCTCGGTGGCTTTTACAAGCACACTACGTCCGCCCTTCGTCCGACTCCCGTCTCCAGCGACACGATGGTCTACTTGTATTACGTCGTGCAGTTATGCTGGATCACTCTAATCATTGGTAGACCGGGCTCCCGCTTCAGTTTCAGTTTGAGTCTCTGTTGCAGTCGCGGCCGTGTTTGCAGTCGCGGGCTCAGTCATCACGACGTCTCTTGCCTCCCCCGTTTCCTCCTTACCCTCCACATCAGTCATCTCCCCTTCTTCACTCCCCCCCTCTGCTGCCGCTGCTCCCCTAGGTCTACGACCAAGCACCACTCTGTTCGTCCCAATTGCCGTGAGCATAACATCCCTTGTGGGAGCCCGTCCTGCGGTTCCTGTCTTTCTGCTCTGCAGTGCCGCTTGTGCGGCTTCGCTCTTCTTCGCGCACCTGGTGCTGAACACAATATGATTTCCTTTGCAATTGGGGCACGTTTCCAGGGTGTGGCCGCAGAGTGATCCCCGCATTGCCATACACCCCACTACATTGTATTTGTGGTCGCTGGTATGGTGATTGCCGGAGCAGTAGCCGGACATGCGCTTGCTGCCGCACTTATTTTCTATGTGGCCCAATCGATAGCAGAGCTCGTTCCTGCGGTCAGGGCCCGCATTCGTGAACGCCTCGACTCGGTACCATACTCCCGCAGCCTTGATGCCTTTCATGATTAGGCTCTGTGCCAGCCTGCTTACCTTTATGACAAAGAATACCGATGACACGGCGATTTCTCCATTCTGCCTCCTCTCCCTGATGGTGTGGGGGTTCGCCCGCCATCGCAACTGGGTGGGGATCTCTATGCCCTTGTTCTTCGCTTCAAATTCCTCGCCCATCTTCGGCAGGCACTCCGGGCCTTTTCCCCCGTACCGCAGGAGGGGTACTGCATGGATCTTCAGCCTCTCCCAGGTCTCGCTTTCGTCGACGTCCACGACTCCTCTGTAGCCAGTCCTCGCTGCCGTGATGATAATGTTGCGGTACTGCATAGCCGTCTCCGCTGTTGCATTCTGGTGCGTGATTGCCGTGATTGCGCCCTTCGCATTCCTCCTTGCATTCATGATCCTGATGTGGGCCGGGGGCTGCTGCTGGAAGAGCACTCTGTAGATCGCTGACGCAATTTCCAGGTCCATCCTATTTGGGAGTGGCATGCTCTCGTCTCTCCTGAGGATTAGGCGTCTGTCTGCCATGCTCAAACCTGCCATCGGTGCTGGGCCTGGGCTGGCCGCCTTCTTTTGGTTTCGTGGTAGGACAGTCTCCCATCGTCTGGTTGATATCGGTATTGGCACTGATGTCGTCGCCCCTCTTGGCGCGAATGTGGCTCTCGGCGTCCGTGTCGGCGCTGGTTTCGGTGCTGGTGCTAGTGCTGGTGCCGCGTTCGGCTTTGGGGATGGTTTGGGTTTTGGTTAGATTTTGGTTTTGGTTTTGGTTTTGGCGTCGGCATTGATTTGAAGAGCCTTCCAGGCTGCAGCTGCTGGCGTACTTCCGGCTCCTCTGGGCCATTTGTCTGGGTCAGATCTGCATGTATTGAGGTATCCAGGCCGACACCCTCGGTGTCCGCTCTCCTCTCCTCTTTCTGGCCCCGTTGTGTAGCCGCCACTGCTCTCGCGACCATGTCCGTGATGCCCTCGCCCCCACGGTAGGTCATCCTGGTGATACGTGTCCCACTCTTTCTCTTTTTCCTCCAACCACAATTCCATCCCTCACCACTGCACCTCCTGGAGTGAAATGTGCGTCTCCAGCATGTTTGCCATTTTTGCGACGGTTCGGTGTAGCTGTGTTGGTTCGCGGGCTTGCTGCTGAGCTGCACGCGCCATGCGGCTCTTCCAGTCTCTGAGTGCCCAGGCGGACTCCGGGACCTCACTCCTTCTCCGCATTTTGTTTTCTTTTCTCTCCATCGGCTTAGGTATGGGTTCGCCTGTTGACCTCGCGGCGAAGGATGTCACCGCCGTCGCCATCTCCATCGCCATATCCATAGACGCGTCGCTCCTCCCGTCCACCGCCTCTCTCATGTCTAGGCCTCTGCTCTCGCTCACTCTGACTTCGGTCATCACTTCTGTGAGTCACACACCTCGTCTAGGGTAGTCCTCGTCATCGCTCGCTCGTTGGTTGATGCGTCGGGTCAATTCTGTTCTCTGCCAAGACTTCGCGTGAACCCACTCAACTGTGTGGATTGCTGTGCGCACCTTCCTCCTGCGGTCTCGCTGGTACTGGGACGCTCGCTCCGGGGTGAATTCGACGTCCAGAATCGATTGTTGCCGTCCGTTGATTGATAGCTATCGTTGTTGTCCACTTTTCGCGCTGTTGCTGTTTCATCAAGACTTTTGATGTTGTCGCGCGGGTGTCTGCTGGAGGGGTATCTCTGGAGGTGGTGTCTCTGGAGGTGGCGTAAGATCATCATCTGAGTCGTCTATTGGATTGAACGCCCGAGGCAATGCGGTTGCTACCAGAGGCTGTACTTTGGCTTTCGGGGACTGTATCAGAACTTTAGGAGGCTCTTCAATTTCCGAATCCTTATCCTGTTCGGCTAGTTCAAAGGCGATCTTTGTAGGCTTAGTCATCAGTAACTGGTGAGATAGGGTAGACTCATCAAAATTGACATCTCGGGCTATGAATACTCGGTCCGAATTGACGTCCATAACTCGGTACCGTCTCCATGTCCCTGCCGAGTCGCCGAGGTGCAAACACTTGTAGGAGTGGTTGTCACGAGTCTTCATGAGGTCGCAATGGATCCATGCAGATGCTAGGCAGCTGAAGGTTTGAAGATGGGAGATATCGGGCTGCAGGCCCGTCCATCCTTCGAACAGTGTCAATTTGGGGAGCGCTCAGTGTGGTTGTCGAGTGTGGATGTAGACTGTTGTGGATACAGCTTCGGCCCAGAGCTTGTTCAGCAACCCAGGATGCTTCAGCATAGACCGCGCCGGGTCCAGCACTGTGCACTTGCATATCTCCTACATTCCATTCTGCTGCGGTTAGTATGGGGCTGATACTTCTCTAATGATGCCTTCCTCTGCCAAGTACTCAAGAAACGTCTCACGACTAGCATACTCGCTTCCCCCATCAACTCCAGCTCGACACACCTTTGACTTTGGGTGCTGCTTCTCCACTTTCGCCACATACTCCTTGAACTTCGCTGGAGCCGCAGATTTGGATTCCATAAAGTAAATCTCGCTGTATCTCTAGTGGTCGTCGGTAAATATAATAATATATTGGTAGTCACGCATCATCTGAGTCTGCATTGGCCCAATCTCATCGGAGTGAATCAATTCACATAGTCGAGTCTTTGCCTTATCCTCTGAACACAAGGGCTGGAAAGGCTTCCAGAACATCTTGCCCATGATACATGCCTCACAAGTGCATGTCGATGGGCTCTTAGCATGCGATTGGATACCTCTGACTCTATTTGGGAGCCACTTGATAGCTGGCAAGGAGAGATGGCCGAGGCGAGCGTGCCAAACAAGGATATCCTTATCAACCACCGCAGGCCGAATGTTGGAATAGGCCTTGGAGATCGCGGGACCGGAGATTACGAGAACGGAGCTCGGAGCGGTGCACGCTGGATCATCTACTGCCACCGGGGCTCTCGAGACTGAGGTCGCGGTTGCAGATGGTCTGAGGACGAATTGACTGTTGATGAGTGGTGCTTCATAGACGAGGACTGACCCAAGGCTCGCCGTAACTCCATCGAGTTTAAAATCCAAGTTGACCCCTTCCCGCAGTAACTGGATGATACTGAGGAGGTTATTCATGCCGCAGGATGGCACATAAAGGACATGTTGCAGGACGATCTTCACAGGCTTCGCGTTGGGCCTGACAACATAAAACCTAATCGTTCCAGATCCTTCGGCATTGACAAAGCTGTTGTTTGCCGTCTTGACCTGGTGCTCCCCCTTTGCCATGGAGTGCAGGGTCTCAAAGAGGTGCCGATTGACGGTGACGTAATGTGTCACTCCGGTGTCAAGAATCCAATAATCGGCAGATTGAGTTGCCGATGCCACATTGACCGTGATCACAGAGTCTGACGTACAGTCCGAGACATGGTCCGAATATACAACCAAGACAGGGTTCGAATGTATGACCGAGAAGAGGAACGACTCTGACTCGGCAGCGGAGGTTGATGCGGTCGAAGCCAGGTTAGCATCAATTTTAGATTTCTCATACGAGGCCCACATATGCTTGCTCCTGCACTTCGCCTTGATATGGCCCTTTACTCCACATCCATGGCATATGGCCTGGCTCTTCCAATCTTCGCCCATCGTATCGTCGCCCTTCCTGTCCTCTCCCCGGCTATCGTTGCCCTTCGAGTGTCGTCCTCGACCTCTCTTTGGTGTAAACTACGCGGCATCTGGAGCAAGACCGCGGGCTCTGCGGGGGCGGGCTTCGAAAGACAGGAGGTGGGTGATGATACTTGCCACTGTGTATGCCTTCTCAGTGATCTCGAGTGTGGATGCAAAGGTTGGCCATTCTTCGGTATTCGGGAGGTTGGACATGATGTAGAATATCCTCCAAGAGTCTTCGATCGTGATGTCGCATACGGCAAGGTCATTGATTATGTTGTCCTGGGCTGAGATCCATTCTGTGACTGAGGGATATGACTCGAGTTGACATGATGTGAGCTTTGCCATCTCGTATCGACTGTCGAGCTTGATGACCTTCTCGAAGTCGGTTTTGATCCTATCCCAAAGGTATTTCGGCTCAGTGAGGTCTCGGTACCCTATCTCGATCGTTGATTCCATCAGGGCGGTGAGTTGTCCGCATGGCTCGTCATTGTTCATCTGCCAGCGTTCCCAATCGCAAAGGAAGTGGTTGAACTGATTGAGGTAGGACGTGTCAGTCGATTCCGGGAGGAAGTTGTATTCGGTATCTCGAGGGTCACGAGCTGTGGGAGTAGTCGAGGCGTCGGTGGTTGCTACAATCGGACGCCTGGGAACACGCATTGCTCCAGAGACCTATTTCCAGGGGCCTTGCGCACGAAGTAGGGCTTTCGCACCTATGGCCCATTGCTGGTAGTTGCGCTCATTAAGTTTTGTAGCCGTGGTCGACATGGCGGAGGTTGAAACAGAGGGTTGCGAGACAATAAAAGAGGGCAAAGGTTAAGAAACGAATAGAGAGGCGGAGGTTGATAAAACGAGAGAGGCACTACTACTAGGCGTCGATTCAGTCCAATGCAGGCAGGCAGAGGAGAAACGATAAACAAAGAGAGATATTGGCTCGATCCACTGGAACAGGGGCAGAGGAGAGGCAAATACTAATAGTAGGCGTCGAGTTCAGCTCAGCGCCGGGCTCATAACCTGTTGACACGAGAAGATGATGGAGAAGAAGATGAAGAAGATGAATTGTCTGTCTATCCAAAGAGAAGGATAACTATGGACTTATATATGAAAGAGAGAAGGAAAACCCAATGCCGACTGCCAAAGCCGGAGCCCAATGCCGAGTACCAGTGCCGAGCCGTCCTCCTCGCCATGGGGGCAGGCGAGGCCGACAGGGGCAAGCGAGGCCGACAGGGGCAAGCGAGGCCGATGGGGGCAAGCGAGGCTGGTGGGGGCAGGCGAGGCCAATGGGGGCCGTAAGCCGCCGGGCCAAATCCCTAGTCAACATAAGAAACGCACCGCTAGGTTGAACCTGACCCCTAATGATGCGGAGTAGTAGAACTGGGCCACTATGCTACAAGGCATGTTTCAATGCCAGTGTAAATATTGCGGAAGCATAAAGGAATTTCCGTTGATTTATCACTGAACTTCTACCTATTTGCATTCCGGTAAGGCGATATCGGCCTCCACAGTGATCTATCTGCGCCTCAAAACTCTGCATTATCGTTCTCTTGCTCTTAAATGCCAATATTATCTCTTTCTTTGATTTCATTACCAGTACTCACGGACCCTCACACTGTAATTGATTATATAGATTGATGTGGAGTTTGGCGTTGGCATTTTTGGAAAGTGTCCACTTTCAGCACACAAGAACGTACCGATTGCTATTACCAGAATTTGCCTTCTTCCTGTTCGCACATGGTGGGAACAAGTGTCATGAAATCAATCGGAGGTATCGGGGTTCCTTTTTGGACCCAGGGTTAGGATGAATAAAGTGTTGGATGCAGCAATTTCTGGAGGGACCTTGTAGTAGTTAAAGACGTGTATTGATGCCATTGTAGACGACTCTAGCCTGGAGCGAACCAATAGTATCTGGCTAAAACTTCCAGAGTGGGTTTTGTCATTAATATACTCTTCCTGGTAAACAAAGATTCTGACGACACTACCGCCGCTCACATGCTAATTTATACTCGAACACCATGATCCAAACTACTCCAACCTCAGCCCAAATGAAACGGTTTTAGCAAAGCCCTCCTATCAACTCTCTTAATCGATCAGTCAGATTCTTCAATTTAATCAGAGCCCAGACTGCTGCGAATATAAAACTGCATCTTGCACAGGGAATACAATTCTGAATATATTATCGCCTCCCTCCCACGACATATATCAGCAAAGCCCCGCGTTCCAGCGGGATGAGAATGACCACCATCCCTCCACCTGGTATCAAACAGGTAGTCCTTCAAGGCCATGGTGAGGGTGTTTCTAGGTAACTGGCCACTGTTGTGGCAAATCCATAAGTTGTAGATTGAACGTCTCATTAGGTCGTAAGAATATTGGGACCAGGGTAAAGGGTCATGTCGACGATGGTCTTTCAACGGCACTGTAAGTTTTCGGAGGACGTTCTTTGCCGTTAGTGTGACGGTGTCTGCGTCGACTAGAATAGATCTAATCAGCGAGCCTGGGAATAGCCGACGTTTGTAATTAGCTCGACTGATATACAACTTGCTACAGAAACACCAACAGATTTTCGCCAGTGTGACTGCCGCCTGGTTTGGTTGCGGTTTAGAGTGGCACAGATCTACTGCGAGGCTGAAGAAGTTCATCGTATTCCCCTGCCAGCGGGGATCACTTCGCAAAATGGACAACAGGATTTGTGCGGTGTGGTTCCTGAACGTAATGTTGAACATGCGGGAGGTGTTTGCAAGTGCAGCCGCAGACGGAAAGTCAAGCAACGATGTGAAGATCTGCAGCCTGATTTCGGGTGGTAGATTGCGGGAGATTCTCGTTGCATTGTGACGCTGTTCGAAATATGTGGCGCTGAGGCTAGAAGAAATCGTTTGTTGTACCGATGATGATGTTGTGGCAAGCTCCACACTTGCAGTACGGATCTCGTTCAGCTTCAATCTATGCTTGGGGATGATCGGCTGTCGGTTGTATCTAGGAGTGTTTTTGACTCGTTGTTCATCCCACCATCTGTTGATGATTTGATGCAACGCGTAGGTAGAAATTGAAAATCTGACTCTCCTTATAATTTCAAAATCGGAATGGCCTTGCAAATGCAATTCAATTATTCTGAGTTGCTCCTCCGGAGTAGTTTGTCCTCGATCAGTTCCTGTATTGAAGGGCATATCTGGTTGTAGTCGGTTGGTGATGCCGGTGTTGGGTCGGGTTAAATTTTTATGGTGATCGGCACCAGCTAACATGACAGACACCTCTACCGTTCTTAGTGACTGCTTAGACACTAACCTCAACGTTCCTAAACTGATCATTTTCGAACCTTCACTTCTTGCTCAACCGACATCTTGACGCCAGTAATTATTACTCTACTCCTCCCACACATTATCTTCGGCAAGCTAATACTCAACCCCTCCATAGTGCCAACCATCTCGATCTACGCAATCCGCTCTGCTTGTCCCCCGGGGCCGATGTTCTATGCTTTCTGTGGAATATTTGGGTGCTCAGCTTTCTTTTTCGCCTGCCTTGCTACCATCAGCATATACTACACATGTCGGAATATCAATCGCGGAATCTGGTTCGGTGGTTTGTTTGAGAGATTTCGTGCGGCCGGGTTCAAGAGGATTCGCGTGCACGATGAACCGGACACTGTGGAACTTGACGAACTCGATAGTGAGGTGGCTTGATGACGCTCTCTTAGTTGCCATTGGCAACATTGATTTATATTGGATGTTGCGTGGATCGGTGGATTATCCCCGAGTTATTGATGCAGATCGTTATACTGTTGTTCATTGGTTATTGGCGGCTGTTTACGGTAGATGAATAAAGCTTGGTGAGCATGGGCCGTATAGCTTTTGTGCCAAATGATTTGTTGCTCAAGAAATGACTACTAATAACTAAGCTCTATCATTTAATATAATTGACGGACTGGTGTGTTCCTTTATTTTATGCGCATGATCCGGAGCTTCAATTATCTTATTAACGGTTTGGCCTGCACTGTTAGTGTTTGAAAAGGTGAGAAAAATACATACGGCCCAATGATTGGGAGTTAATCTCCAATTCAGCGTGATTGAAAGATTCTTTGAAGATGCGGATCACTGAATTAACTGAATTTCTGTCGAAATGAATGAAGGAACTGATGTTGGCTCTTTGAAACATTCGTAACTAGCAGGCGTCGTTGCTGCAGATAGTGTAGCCTTGAAAAAATTGCAATCTTACACAACTTTATACAAAGTTGATCTTTTAATAATGATAGATAAAATAAAACAAACAAGTCCAGCTCTTCATATACCAATCAATCACACAGCCGTTCACAAACGACATCCCAATCACAATTCTCAATCTCAAGGACTCAAACAAACGCACAAATAGCAATATAATCCCTCCACACCAATGATCCAAATTCTAATCCTAATCCAAATCTTCCGTAAATGCCGATGCCCTAGTAGTTCCACGCCGCTGCTCATGGTCCACCGCAGAGTCCGGTTCCGAATCAAAGTCCACATCGACGACCAAAACAGTACTCCTCAGCCACTCAGAGCGACGAAAGCTCTCCGGAGATCCCTCGTTAGAATCGACTCTCGGTTCTGGCCGGCCGAACTCATTAATCAGTCCTTGCTCCAGACGTTCCATTAGTCCGAGACCGTCGTAGTCGTAGGCTGGTGGACGTTCACCTTCTTCATAAGGAGGTAGTGATTCATCATCAGCCGGGACAGTTGTAGGTGGGGTAGCTATTGGTGCAACAGGGACTGGGGCCTGATGGCGACTGAACAAGTCCAAGAACCGTTGAGAGATAGATAGAGCTTCTCGTGCTTCTGGGATTGGTTCGGGGACGCTTGGAACTTCATGTTGTCGCAGAAATATGCCCAAGAATCGTTGAAATGTAGTAGCTTGTTCTTCTGGGGTCGAATTATCAGCACCTGGAACCTGACGTGCTCGACTGGGAAAGTCCTGGGCGTGTTGAGAGAGAGGTGCATGATTTTCCAGGGCAGGTTGGGCTGCGTCCTGACCCTCACGCTGTCGTTTGAATGGATTCAAAAACCAACCAACAAGACCAGCTCGTTCTGGGGCGGTTTCAGCAGTATTATTAACCTGACGTTGTCGTTTCCACAAGCTCACACACCAACCAATGATGCCTAGCCATTCTTCTTCGTCGGATTCCGAACCTTCTAGAACCTCATGGCGTGGTCTTGAGCAAACCTGGGCGAGCCAGCCAATGAATGCTCCTCCAAAGAGACATATGGCGATGCCGGCAAAGAAGATCAGGGTCGTATAGAGGACTGTCTGGGACATAGATACAAGCAGCAGATAATGACTGCGGAAACTTTGAGTGGTTATAGTATGCTAGGTTGAGCAGATATATGACCGTATATCAAGACTGTAGGGACAAAACCAGTAGGCAGATTCGTTAGTACCAGACCGAACGATAATACCGTACAAATCTCATAAATCAGTTGAAGGGAATTAGAGAGGATGGTAGGAACGAAAGAAGTAGTGAATAGAAGATGGAGTCAAAATATGAGCAAGGAGTAACTGGTTGGGGACTAATACGTGTGGGTAGCGAAATGTGGCAGCTGACTTTAATTCAAACACTCTAGATACACATACAACTGTGGGTCCTCTCACATGGATGTACACGGGAGCCAAGATGATCATTATTACTGAATACAGTCAATTATCTTCCTTTAAACGTAATATGGCGATATGGGGAGAACCGTGTGCATAGACGAAGATATAGAGAGAAGAGAGAAGGAGAAAGAAGGCATATAAATTGAGTACCTCGGTATATCTTCGGGTATGCTGGTGCCACCCTTGAACACTTGTTCCAGTCCATTCACAGAGGATGTTACTCCGCGGAGTGTACCCAACCTCTGAGACGCGGCTTTCTCAAGCAGGCTCTTAGGCAGGCTCTCAAGAGTGCTCTCAATGATAGTACCAATAGTGTGTTGTGTACCAGCGAAGCCTGCCGGCAGTAAAGACTGGCATAGGTCCATCTCCATTGATCGCCGACCGCCAGGCATACATAGTTCCATTAGCCCACACGCACATGTCTATGAATCGACTATGGATGACTATAGACTACGCGTCGTGCAGGGGTCCACGGGAAGCTTGTCATGAGCTGCGCGTGTGCGCGTAGCGCAGTCTATAGTCGAATTGCATTTTGCCGATGCCCCATGTGACACGTGTGGCATGGACCTAACCGAGCTGAGCTTCAGCTGAGCCGATGTCAAGGCATATGGCTGGTAGGGAATAAGGTACCCAACTGCCCTTATATATATCTCGCGCCTCTCGCCTTCTCTCTCCTCTCTGTACCCTAGTCTATTCACACGGTTCTCCCCTTCCATATAGTAACAACACGAATCATCAATCACCTTAAAAACGTGTCCTCAACATCAACCGACGTTCACACTTTGACCTCTGTGACACAATATCGCCTCAATTCCACAACATGGGCAACCATTCCACAATATCCCACCATTCCATAACTTCTATTATGGTTAAATCAAAAGCTCAGATATTTAGAGAAGCCGGTATTAGAGAGAAAAAAGGTGTCAAACTGCCCATGTCTCGTGAGAATATACCTTAGCCACCAGTGGGATCAGATCCCAGACATTCAGTTTGATGGGTGCATCCTCGCGCACAATTCCAACAAAAAGAAAATGATTTTGGAACTGTAGTAAGTAAGGTCAGGGCACAGAGTCTATAATGCTGACAAATTTTACGTATGTAGTGATATTTTACAAGTTCATGTCCATTACCCAGGACTGTTTGCGCGTCTGGGCTGGGAAGAAAACCTATACAGGTTCATTGACCAGTTGGTAGAGTTTGGCATCCAAAGTGGAGCTGAATATGCGCAGGTCCAGGTTTCGCCAGGAGTTGCTATAACGGTACATCGGAATAGAATCCCCTGGGCTACGCTAGGAGGTCAGCAGCAACAAGGCCCGCTGCAACAGTTTCAGCAGCAACAACAACAACAGCAACAACAACAGCAGCAACAGCACCAGCAGCAACAGGGCACGGGGCATCAGCAGAGCCACCATCAACAGCAACATCAGTGTTTCAAAGCGGCCCGGCCGCCACCCGGCTTTCTAGTAGCCTGCAGATTAGGCCGGCCTGGCCGCAACATCTGAGGCCTGCCTTGGCGCAAGCCCGGCCCGGCCACCATTTGAAAAGCCTACGCCGCAAAAAGCCTCGCAGCCGGCCGGGCCTGGCCATTTAGGAACACTGAGCAACATCAACAGCAACAAGAGCAACAGCTCGACCAGATACTGGAATGAGTAACCAGTTAGAGAAGCAACATCAATCTGGCAATATGGTATACGAACTTCCCTCCCCACGGGCTTCAGCCACCTCGAGACACACCAGGAAAACCACCAAGCCGATCTCCAAACAGCCATCGCCTCACCAGCCGGTGGCATTACGAACACCCTCAACCGATTAATGCGCCCAATCCAAAATCTAGCAAACAATCAGGCAGAACTAGTACTACAACAAGCATGGGATGTCAAGCAGAAAGTGGATTCGGCTACTTGGGTCTTCGGATCAGGCTCGATTTAAGAAGCGTGTGGGAGGAGGTTGAATATTCAACAATTAATAGGTGGCGAGTGGCTTGTGAGCAATCGTCAGTGTTGCAGCGGTTCGGTAGTGAACCGATTCGGAACGGCAGTTGGCGGTGCGGTTCGGGTTTGGTTCGGGCTTGTGAACCGCATCGCTGGAACCGGTTCACAATGCAGGTTTAGCTGGTTCGGAACTAGTTCGAACCGGTTCATCGTAGGTGGTTATTGGCCAGGCGAGAGCTTGTGAACAGGTATAAGATCAACCCATCCTGACTCTAGATGGAGAGTAGAACTCGTTCCTCAACACTCTTAGTACTCGGTCCTCAAAGTCATCACCTCGAGATGACTCAAGATGCCTTGGAGGGTATACCATCCAATGCATTCGATGATGATCCTTTCAGTGAAATGGACCTTTCCTCGCTAGAGGTAGTTATTTCAAAAGCAGATGACATGAGGGATGTTTAATATGTCTTGGGTGGTGGGAATCATGTATGCAGCATTTGATTTAACAAAGTTGATCTGGATGTCATTTCGAACCATCTGGGAACCGGTTTGAGCCGGTTCCTTTACTCCACTGAAGTGGCAGTTCAGGTTTGAACCGGTTCCACCCTCTGAACGGCACCGCTGCAACCGGTTCACTGCCCAAACCGGGACTGGTTCGAACCGTTGTCAACATTGGCAATCGTAATTGAGTCTGCGTGTGAGAACATTCGGTGACTCAGTGTATCAATGACCTACTTTTAGACTTTACAGTAACAGAATTTACTTCGTGAAATCTCACTCGATCTTTAGACTGGTTTGGGAATACATCGAGCGTTCCTGACATTTCTACTTATTATTCTTTGTAAAAAGCGATAATCCTGTAAAAGCTGATACTGACATGTACCACCACATACAGCCTTGGGCGCAAATTGTAAGGATATGATTGCTGCATAAATAGATCTCAGCCTTCGTATGGCCGGAGACGATGGCTCGATGGGAGACTGGGAAATTGCTGTTGGACGAAGGTATTCAGCCGTCTCTGTACATAGATGCGTACGCACGCATTCGTATATGGACTACCGTATATACGGCCTTTGTGACCCTCTTAGATAGACATAATCAAGCTTCTCTATCTTTACGTTAACAATGATTGTTACATATCCTGAAGCGAGTGGCGAAGCATCAAAGTCTTCTCTGATAATTCTCTGAATATAAATCGAGTCTTTCTCCTTCTCTCCTTCTCTTCGCTATATCAAATAATATACACACGGTTCTCCCCTAAGTACTATAGCAACAACGATTATTACTATATGACCTGAGAGGAAGTCGCCGCTACACTGAGATCACCGAGTTGACTCACAGGCTACGGACTCATAGTCGTAGACTCATCCACGAGTCTTCACTCGCCAC
>Ga0307512_10001066_pt1 | contig 40043 bp, 36 predicted proteins | sample 14_EM_MG_FD_200267 | JGI IMG/M metagenome (GOLD analysis project Ga0307512, IMG submission 200267) | Populus trichocarpa ectomycorrhiza microbial communities from riparian zone in the Pacific Northwest, United States - 14_EM | ecosystem: Host-associated > Plants > Roots > Unclassified | place...
TGCAATCTGGTTATCCGTGCCTGCTTACCACGACCTCACACCAAAAAATAAGTCATATGAAGAAGTTTCTCAATGGAATGGGAAGGAGATGAAGGAAATGAGCCGGTACCTGCTTGGAGTTGTAACGCAGTCCCTACGAGGCGGAAGCCCCGCTCAGCGTCCCATATTCAATCACGCAATTGAGTGTACACGGGCATTGTTAGAATTCTCTGTGTATGCTCGATATAAATCTCACGATGATGCAATATTGATATACATGGAGGACGCCTTGCGTCGTTTTCACACCTTCAAAGATGTTTTCTTACTCGGGCGAGCCGGTAAAAAGGCGAAGGCCAAAGCCAATGCCGTGAGAATGGAACTCGTGAAGAAGCGAAAGGTAGACGAGGAAACAAATGCTGAAACTTGGACGCCGTCTGAGAAGCGGCGCGAGATGAATGTCTGGGGGGATTATATCAGCCACGAGATAGATGTTTCCAAGGAGTTGGATGCCGACTTCAACCTTCCGAAGATCCACTTGATGTCCCATTGGGTCGAACAGATTCGTCAATACGGAGCCTTGCAACAGTATTCTGCCAAGAGACATGAACAAGCACATAAAACGAACCTCAAGGACGGTTGGAACGCCTCCAATCACAATCTCAACTACCTGCCACAAGTAATCACCTTTCAGTGTCGCATCCTGTGCTTCGAAGTCAGAGAGCTCAATCTCCAAGCCCTCGCTCAGCGTCGGGAGAACAGCGCTGCCGCATGCAAAGTCCTCCCTTCCGGTGCTGATCTGGCTGCCCCCCTGAGCCCACAGTCATTTGCGAAGCCCGAATTCATGGGACCCCAAAACCGCCGTGATGGAAAGTATCCTGACGCTATGATCAAAGACTTCAGAGCATTACTCGACAATACGCAAGACGCAACGCACCGTGTCGCAATATACAGCGGCACACATGAGTTTATGAAGCATAAGAGTCGTAACAAGACGTATATATCGGATGAACAACTGCATGCAATGGAGCTCTGTATTTACCATGGTATTAAGGTTCAAGTTGAGGGTTTAGATGGTGAACGTATATCTCAGATGTGTCGATGCACAGGAAGCCAGAGCTGGCGCAGAGGGGATCGACGGAACGACTGGGTGTGGGTAAAGCAACGCCCGGGGAGGTGTCATGGCGCGCTGAATGGGCGCCTCCCGTGGCAACTGCAACGACTATTCAAAATCAAACTCCAAAATGAGGATGGAGCTTTCGTTGAGTTATGGTTAGCCCTGGCGCTCACCACAATACCTGAAAAGTCGGGTAACTTGGATCCGGTCTCAAAATTTGTACAAGTGAGAAAAGCACCGGCAGCCGTTGCTTTGCAAGTTTTCAGCGTGGGAAATATTGTCGGCTGCGCGCACGTAATTCCAGAGATAGCTACTACTAATACGACAGGCGACAGACGGAACGAGCGATGGATTGTCAATAGCCACATAGATCTGGCGACTTGGAATGATGTGTATAATTAGTAAAGAGAATTGCATTTTGCGCGCTGGTAGAAGGAACGCGAGGAGAGATATTCGCAGTGTCACACATCGCATTGCAATCCCGATGCAAGCGCGTACCCAATGAACCCATTCCGACGTATTGTCACAGTTGGCCACAACGCCAGAGTGATCGTTCAAAATAGGAAACCGACAGAACGCGAAGAGACAGTGAAACAGCGATCGGAGGGTGATATACAATGGGACGCGTTGTATTGACGCCGGGCGCGGAGTAATCCGCCACCGGGGTGTCTCTGACGGCTCTGACGGAGCGCGTCCACTCTGACGGAGCCATTCCGCCCGAACGGAATATCTTTTTGCTGATGAGGATTGTTTTAGAAATATGCTGTAGGTATAACTGCATATATATAATTGTTTCATGATTATAGGTTATATTATAACAGCTACAGTAGGCAATTATGACTATTGTTTCACATACCCAGAACAGCATAGGCTACTATTTATGCAAAACAATTAGCTGATTTCTATAGTAGCTATATAGTTGACCGGCAATTTCAATATCACCCATATGGTACATATAATTATCAATGCTGAAAGGCATTATCTCTTTCTTCTAAAAATTACCTATGGTGTCTAAGATTTTCTTTGGATTGGGACTTATCTTCCCTGATTGCTTGTTGAATCTGTTTTGCACAGATTCAATATTGTATACAGTTCTGAGACTTTTAACTAGTATATTATCATACTGTAAATTTATTCTAATCTTCTGGCTAAAAGGGTATCTTCAATGTCAAATACTTTTCAATAATTGTATATTTATATCTCAATGTCTTAGATTAACATTTGGAGTTCTGGTAGAAATTCCAATAAAGAGGTGGCACACTGTTCTATAGACTCCCATATTCACAGTATAAGGAAATCTTTCCAATACTGCAACTGACAAATAGAAGAAATCCAGCAACACTATCTGGTAAATAATACTGCCAAACTACAGAAGGAGATAGTATAGATGTTCACGTCTTACAGTCAAGCGATTATTCAATGAAATAGATCCAAGACTGGGCTGGTGATACCTTTTTGGAAATAACATGTATAATGGGTGTTGGGAAGGCAGTCAAACTTTAAATCTTGATCGATGAGCTGGCTTGATCTTGTATATGTCTGAATACCAGTAGCTCTTATTATGCATATATTCAACAAACTATACATTGAAGTTATGTGGTATAACTGTGAACTTTGCTGAAGTGACTGTAAAATAATATTATCCCAATCGCAAGAGATATCTTTCCAATGTTGTATCTTGACAAGATCACTGAAGGATATCTTGCATTACTGTTTCAGCTGCTTATATTATATTTCACTTGATACTTGCAGGATGGGTCAGTAGGATTTAGTACATTATAACTCCAGAAGTCACTCACTATAGATCAACTCTATATCACAAGAAACCTTATCATTGTAAACTATATAGGTAGTAATGACATAGAAATCTCCATTCACTTGTTATTATTCTTCTCCTGTAATTGACTGAATTTAACTGCAGCATATATATTTCCGCGGACATCTATTCCATTTAACAGTGCTGGTGTCAAAAAGATATTGCTGATTTTGAAAAATTCCATTCTATACTAGTTACCAATCTTGAATGACAGGGTAGTGTAAGATGTATATGGATTATATCATGCTATCCTAGAGTGAATGGTGGATGGGTACTGAAAGAACTCAGGTATGGGGAACTGCATGTCTGAAGTGGTAGAGTGGGTGAGTGATTAATTATAATTTATCATTTTTTCTAATTTCACTAATTGTTAGATATTGTTAAACAGAGAAGTTTATTACCAGTATCTGCTATATATCCTTTGGAAGATTCAACTTGGTAGAAGGTGTTAAGGATCTGCTATAATAGTATTATTGTGAATAATTTTGTATTTTAAAGTTTGTATCTGAGGATTGCACCTGCACAAGATCAACTAAATATAGTACTCTCTCAGTTTACTAGCATCTCTATAATCCAGCATAATATAGCAATAACACAATTACATAACTTTGCAATTTCTCAAATCAATCTTCAGTTTTGAGTTAAAGTTGTATAATCATCAATTTTGAATGTGAGTTGTATTGCTTCAAAGTGTTTTGAAATTGAAAAACAACATCCTGAGGTTAACAATCGTGTCTGATATTCAAATTATTGTACTATATTCAATTCAAAATATTTTCTCAATGCTAGCACTCTATTGCAATATGACAGGTGGTACTTTATATTGCTGTACAATATGGGGTTGCATTGGAAGACAAGATAATACAATACTATAAAGGGATAACTGTACTAATAAATATCTTGTAGTTAATTCAAAGGGTATTACTTAATATTCATAATTTCATTGCTTAGGAAGTACTACAACTTCCCTGTACTGTGTTTACTGTTTGTTTCTATTTTCTTTCACATCTATATATTACTATAACAATTCATATTAAGTTGGATTTCACCTCTACCAAAAGTTTATACAATTGTATAGTATGAAAAATGAACAATTCTTAGGACTCATGCAGGGAATATAAATATGGAGAAAATCGAATTGTGATTTCCATTGAAGATACAGAGTACTCAGACTGATATCAATATATCTTGGATATTTTTGGAATTCTGTTCCCAGTCAATTGTCAAAAAGGATATCAGTCTGGATAATATTCTGAATGGTGTAAAAATTGCAATCAAGTATATATAGTAATTATAGCTAAATAATTATTATTAATAGAATAATGTATAGCAAAAACGAGAATCAATACTTTGGTTGTAATGAATTCAAGGAATCAGAAAGTGAATATTTGTAAACTTATAGTCACTATTTATATAATATAACAGAAATTTAGATGGTATAGTTGAATAAGAGTAGAATTAAAGACTGTAGAAATTTTGAATCTGCAACTTCAAGAAGATTTCATACATTAAGTTATACATACTACAGAGTGTACAGTTTATGACCAGATGGTACTGGAAGTCAACATTATAAATTAATATATACATAACTACATTGTTCATATTATTCTATACTAGGATGTTTTCCAGAAAACATCCAAGAAAGTGGAGTGATATTTGCACAACTCCCTCAATAGAGTGGTAAAAATCGATATAACATGTGCAATATTCAGATCTTAACCATGAACTATTCCTGGCAACAATGAGAAATACTTATGTGACTTACAAAAAGATTTGAAAGGGAACTAGTAAAACAGATATAACCGATTATAAAGAAAAACAATTCACTCAGGAGGGTGACTTTGCGATTCCTAGTCAGAGAGAGTATTATATATGAAATAAATATTGAGAATTGTAAGATAGTAGCTGTAAAATAATTGGAAAATAAACTAATAGAGCAAGTTTAAACCAGAAGGGAAATGAAGTTAATAAATATACAATAAAAAGGATAATAATGGTAATCTAACAGACTACAAATAAAGAACTTGAGTTTGTGTTTACCATGACACCATAATTGATGAGATACCTTATGCAAGTTATCCAATTAATTAATCAACATACTAGCTCTGCAACAACAAAGCCTCATTCATTATCAACATAACTATAATTACTATTCATGGTCAGAAATTCAAAACCAGTCATTAAATGTGATAGGAAACAGGTGATCATCCTTTTAATATAGAAGGTATCACAGAAGAACTGCATTATACATGTTATTTAAATTCTGTATACGCTGATGCCATTTCAAGGTGATGAATATCTAGTAATTGAACCTATGAATAGTAAATATGAAAATTATTTACAGGATTCCAATATTCCTAGTAGTCAGGTTGACAATATATGCAAAATCCACACCATGCATATCTTTCAAAAGAATAAACTAGAGACAAGGCAGATTAATATTCCTATACAATCAGTAGAAAATCCCTACTGTAACACTCTTCAATATACAATATACAGCAAATATGGTGTATATTAAATACCGTGGTATGATAGTAATTTTGAGATAATATTTACCAAATAATACAAATTAAAGTGTAATTGATAGGTACACTAATACATTTCATTGTACTACATAGAAGTGCACATGAAAACAATTCAAGATAGAGAAGTAAAAACAATTGTTAATATAATGAAAATCAGACCTCCAAATGAACAAGAGGTTGAACAGACTTTTAATCAATGAAATATCGTGGGTATATTACTGAGATAATTGATTATTTAACAGAAATACAGGGATTCACAGATGATAATGGATTATAATAGGATTCTTAAAGAATAATGCTCAGAAATACACTTTTAGAAAAACTGTATACCAAGTGTAAACACTATGATATAATTCTTGCCAGTTAATGGAATACAATTAATGTACTTATGATATAGAGCTGAAGTAGAAAGAACACCATATTGTGTCAGGCAGATTTGGAGTGTGGACATTGTTTACCATTGGGTTAAAATGAGTTAGCCAAGATGTATTGACTTTACTTCTCTTAGACAGATGAAATACATAAAGAGACAAGGCATTAATCGTATCACCAATTGTGCTGCTGTACCATTAGTCGATGTATGTTTCCCTCTATTGCAACATTATTCCAAAAGGTTATAAACCTAGTTGGATCAGATTTTTGGGAATTGCAAGTTGTAATATACTGAGGAGACACATTGTGATAAGCAGCTGACTATAATTGTTGAATATGATACAGGTATCATCAGGATAACATCTACAGGTATATTAATTGAGAGGATCACAGAGTTCAACTGCAAGCAACAGTGATGGAAGATGGTGCTTCTAGTGCTGCAAAATCAGGTCAGTGGTATTCTCATAAAGGAGGATGAGTCACCTGATGATGTCAAAATGGATGGTATGGTACTGGCAACATTGGCTCATTGGGCTGCAGTCAAAGATTGGGAACGACTAAATGGTTCTGCATGATCTACAATTCCGCTTGGAATGGAGCCACAGCTGCAAATGTGATGTATTGAGAAAGTGCACACAACAATACTATAGGAAAAACTATTATTACTGTTACTAATATTGTTAAGGAGATAATGGGAAACTTTTGAATAACTGAATCCAGAGCAATCAGATCCCCTTAGGGAGAGAGTTTGAACTTTAAATGTATTGCTATCTTTCACATTAGTGAAGATTGATGGAAGTGTACACAAATGGTATTCACTGAGAAGGTCAAGTAGGAATTCAGTAATTGCACAGGTAGGGTAAACAGCAACACTGTCATACTGTTAGATGTTAGACCGCAGTTATGATTAACTGGTAATCATAAAGGTGAATGAGTTGTAAGGGAAGTGCTGTATGTGAAGTGGGCACACAACTCACTTTCCCAATTTAGACTTATACATCAGGCATTATCATTTTGAACCATCCATGGCTTTGAACTTAGGATATATAATAAAGCACAAGGACTGGGGACTAATTGGTGAGATGAAAGATGTATTAATACTGTGACACCATGGATTGCATGACTATTCCAGTTCGATGGGGATGTTATTCTGCTGATACAGAGGTATTGATCGTGATACGCATCCCGATGACAATGTAATCCACCTCAAAGACAATAGTTAGAAATCTTTATACGTATATAAGTATCTTTGTGCTGGAGGAGTGAAATCGACTTCTAATCTTGGTGCGGATCACAATACTAGGCATGATCAAGTGAGCAGTGGCTGATTGTAATCGCAGGACTGTTCTGCAAGGGAATCGAAGACTGGTATGGGTTCTGTCGATTAGTATCAAAACGAAAGCTAGGATGAGGATAAGGATGACTCACCGGTAGCGGTTAACAAATTCAAGAGGTCCAGATAACTCGCCAGAATTGGTAAAGCTTAATGCGAGTCTCAGATTAACTGAGGGAGCATATGGCCTCGGGAGTGGAACGGTTGTTTACAATGAAATGATTCAGATCGATAATCTCAATCTAAGAAGCGATTCACTGGTCATCAAGAGTGTTAACTACACTGACCTGTCGAAGCTAATACCCTGCAGGGTATGCTTTGAATCAGATGTAATTTCAGCCATTGAATCTTGCTTTGTGTTGATTCTTTCAGGGCACAATCATCTTGGAGGAGCTCTGGGCCTGAAATAGAACTTGGGAGGATCTCTGGGTACAGTAAGTTTGTATCTTTCAGATATCATTGTAGATGAGTCTTGTCATCATGATATAATCCTAGAGTAGCATTAGGCAGATTTGAGGTTTGGTGATTATGTGGCGTTTGGTAAGGGCTGTGTGGCAGAGTTGGATTTACTGTACTTATTTTATGCATGTCAAATACATGTATAGCAAAGTTTATACACAAATCATCAATTTGGCATCTGTAATATATGTGAATGTACATATTCTATTACACCAGGATAGTTTCCACTTGTTGGATTGGCAGATATTGCTGTTGATAATAGTTTAGTATTTGACAATAGGAAGAGTAAAGAGTAAACGAAAAAAGCAAGAGAAGATGAAAAAGGCCAAGACTTACTGAAGATAAAATATCCAGTTGCAAATAATGTACCATCATGTATATAAAGATAACTATATTCAATGAAAAGATACTAAACTTGCAATGTAAAAACATAGCTGTCAAAGCAATTGCCCAATTACTCATAGAAACAGTAGTTCAAAGTTCTAAGTATGCTTACTGTGATTTTAAGCACCATAGCTGGCTGTAAAGTAACATATTACTATAGCTTTACCTTTAAAAGAACAAAACTTTTAGTATACAATCAATTTTGGAATTTTAAAATTGAATCTATGATTGGCACCAGGAAAATTCAGTTCACAGTTGAGGTCTTGTTATTGAAATGAATTCACCATGTTGAATTTGATAATGAGAAAATTTGTAAAAAAAAGATTTCAGAAAACAGAAGGGGGAATATTAATGTACTAGTAGTGATCTATATAGTGTAATTAGTATAATGAAAATGATAGGACCTTTTTTGCTATATGTTATTGGTAAAGGACTTATACTAGTGGCTAGGATTGTAGGGGTATATGTGACAAGTAAGATAAATGCAACATTACTTAGATCTTCCCATGGCTCTTGGATCATTACTGGGACTCTGATTATTATGTGTAATAATTAAGTACATTTATTTCCATACGTGGATCTGTATCTCAATCTGTGTCCAGCATACCAGTAGTGGGTATAGCAGTACTTGAATAGTTCATGATTGTTCAGTAACTGGTTATAATTTACTTGTGGAATGTTGAGACCAATCGTCTGTTTCCATGTATCATAATATGCATATATTTGTATTCCCTGTATCTCTGCAACCCAAATGAATCGACTTCTATTGGACACTGCTTACAAGCATAGCAGTACAGAGTCAATGTAGATACCAATAGCTAAAAGTATTTTATGTCTAGACTGTCAACAGACTACTTCGATTAGACAGTCTAGTCCACAAGTTCAACCAGAGGGTATAACTAATTCGAGCAATGATGCTGGTTTCAGCTGCAATGATGATAATGGAGAGCCTGAACCAATTGCCCATAATGATGATAATTATAATCCTAGGGATACCATTCAATTTGGAGTTGACTTTCATGGATATGTCAAATATGCAGAAGCTGCAGTGGAGACTGATCACAATACAACTTTACAATATAGAAATACAGCCATTGCCATCAGGTGCAGAATAAGAGAATCGAGTGCAAAATCGGAGATCATGCTCAAGGTCATGTAATGGAACAACTCGTGTTGAGGTGCGTGATATTGGGAGATGGTTGTTGGCACTCTTAACTTAAACTTTCAAACTTACCACCACCCAATCCGAGAGACAATAGCAACAAGGTTGAGAATATATCAAATCATTACGGAAGTGGAGTCAATGTTCCAGATCAAGTAGAATGTAAGATCACCATGGCTGACTCAGTTACATGCAGCCATGATCTACCAATTAATTATTATGCATCCATGTATGACCTTGAGCATTCAATATTACAATTTGGATAAATTATCAAGATACTGATCAGAAGCAGAAATTACTAACCCAGACATAGTATAGAATATTGCAACAGTACCATAACTCAGATGCAAGTGTACATGATTACCATAATGGACTTTGGCAAAACTTGGAGAGCAGCAGTGGGTAATGTAGTATACGATTGAATTTCACTGTATGTCATTATCTTGACTGTGCTCCAACCGTACCTGTACCAGAATTTATGGCCAATAACCAAGGCAAATGGGAATTGCTGCCACTGATGAGGGTTCCAACAGAGCCGCAGATGTCAAATCACTGCCTCAGGTATCAGATGAGCATCAATGACTATCTGCAAGTTACAATTGTACTCGACAAGTGAATAGTAGCAAATATCGAATCTCAATATCACCTCATGTAGTAGAAAGGTTACTATTTAGAGTATGCATGACAGCAAGATGCACCTTGGTATTGGCACTTCATTCCATGCCATGGGTAACCGTTATGGAGTATCTACATTCTGATGAAGTTGTGATGTGACTGAAATTCCAAGTCAAAGGCCACTGAATGTGGGAACATCCAAAATGCCCAGCCAACAAAAAACTAGAACAATTGTCAAATTGAAAATTTGATACCACTGATGAAGAACAGCAACTCAAGTACTAACCATCTTGTGATATGCAGCAGCAAAATAACTTGACTACCTCTCCTTGTATCTGACACTGCAGAAGTGAATCCATGCAAGAGAGATAGAGATACAAGTGGTGGGTACATTGGCATTAGTAGCACCTTGGGATGAAATCAAACTGCTTCAGATGTGATGATGCCTGAGGTGTGATCAAGAGAGACTGAGAGCTCACACTTGGAGACAATATGTTTCCAGTACAGGAACTACTGAATCAGCTCACATTATTCATGAAGTCTGTTGTATTGTGTCAACTGTGCTGAATCTCTCTATTGATCTAAACTCACTGACTTCCTCTCTAAGGCTAATTGATATGTAGACAACAACTAAAGCACAATTGGCTCTGTGATGCAAAACACTAAACCAACCCACCAGATGACTGCAGTCCATTCCATCCCCACCTTCCTCCAGCGCAGTATCAAGACTGTAAGTGGTAAACTTAAAAGAAAATGATATTTCTGATTTGCCAGAAGCTTCATCCAAATGATCAACTGTGAATGGAGTGTTTATGAGATATCCAACCATACCTGGAGGTCCTCCGAAACAATTATCCTCCCTCTCAATCCCTGCTGGCTGCCACTTTCACATGTATCCGTATCATTCCCAGCCGCTTCGCATCCAGCCAGAATAATCCTCCAGTTTGGTGTGCCACACCTTTAGACTGCCTCAACCTTGACCTGGACCTAGAGTACTATGGTACAACACATAGTTGTATTTCCTGATCCTGTCATGGTTGACTGACACACTTCACAACCCCCAATCCATAAGCTGTGATTGTGACAGCAAGTTGAGTGCTCCATCCACATCATCAACAAAATGTATTTCAGTGACTGGGAGTCTCCAGGAGTTTCTGAGAGGATGTGGAGTGACAACTGAGAAGTGTCAATTTGAGGAGATAATCAGACCATAGAAGGACATTCCAACAGGCCTTCAGACTAACTTAAATCACGGATGACTGGTTTAGCAGTACCAAGGGAGTCATTGTGATAATTGTGGGAACATGTCGAGGCACCAGAGAGAACACTGGGTACACCTGGGAGTATCCCCGAACCAACATGAGAATTCCAAACAAACTCTGAGAGATAACTATAATCTTATGTAGATACAGTGGAAGGACGGCTGGTACAATCTGACACTCCAGATGTACACAAGATATCAATTTCCCTCAATTGCAAATACGATGCATGGATTATTGATAATTATCACATCTTCATCATACTAGCTAACATCATCTTCAATATTCTATGTTTTGTGTTGCTCTATTTTGAAATCAAAGAAAAAGGCAAGTGATAAAATCTTGACTGCTGGTATACTGAAACAATAACCAGACTGAGTGATCGAATGATATCAATCGAATATGGAGTAAATATCATCCACTTCTTCCACAATATTTTCAGGGCTGACAAAGCCAAGAACACACAATTCATCAACATCGCAATGAAGCTAGAGGCACTCAATGTATTTGTTCATAATTCGTTCCTGGCTAGTCGATGAAATGGAATTTCAATCATATTTGGCTCATTTTCTAATATCAGAAAAAGGTGTGATGGGATGTTAGCTAGCTAAGAATCAAAATGGGGGTTTGAAAGGGAATATGATATATTCAGATGAAACAGAAGAGCACCTACCAGAAAAAGAGGAACACCAGATGGGAAGTGCTGTGTGGGAAAGAGGAGTACACGGAAGGTGTCAGAGGAGCATGGGATCAGAAAGAAAAGAGCCACTCTAGGCCGAGGAGTGCCAACGGAGATTGCGCAGTGCCCATACTAGGGGAGCAGCACAGAAAGGGGGGTTGAGGAATGCTGAATGAAATAGAGGGGCCACAATCCAGTAAGAGGAGCACCTATGGCAATTGAGGAGTCCAATCCCAAAGGAGGAGTGCCAAAAAGGGGGGTGTAAAAAGTGTCGAATGATATTCAGGTACAACAATCCAGAAGATACAGCACAGGTGGGGATTGAGGAGCGCCAATCCCAGGCCAAGGAGAGTGGTCGAGGGTAGTGTGAGCAATGGGTCCGGGTAACCTGCAAGCGGTCCAGGTGACCTGCTAGCAGTCCGGGTTTGAATCGGAAAGACAGGTTAGTTTGGTTCCAGTCCCATCCAAAAATGTTAGCCACTGCTTCTTGGCGGTTTAAACCCAGACCCATACCCGTTAACCTGCAAGTTTGGCTGGGTTTCGTGGACCCAGTGGGTCCAATCGCCAATTTTGCAATTCGGGTTGTTCTATTTCTGGTCCCATTCAGATATCCTACTGTTCATAGCAAAATATTAATGAGGGTACGTCATTGTTCTTTTTGGAATCATCGGCGGCCTTTATTATGGCAAAGTGGAGAGACACGCTCCCTGCCCCATCCTGGAAATGGGTGTCAATGGAGCGTCAACGATTTTTGGTATTGCATCTTGGGTAATCTGAGTGGTGATTAGTTGCAGACAGTCACAAATGAGGTATTGGCCTCCTTTATAGGCAAAAGAGGAAGCGACATGCTCCCTGCCCCATCTTAAAAATGAGCATCAACTGAGCACCAACGATTCAAGGTCTCGCATCTTGGGTAATCCAAGTGGCGCTTGATCCCAGAACTAAGGAGGAATTGGCAGCCTCCCTAGGCAGATAAGCAAGCAACATTCCCATGACAGCCTCCCGGACAGTAACATCTTGTTTCATTCACAACGCCGCAACAAAGTGTTCATCAGAGTTCAAGCCTAGACAAACAGTCAAAACATCGTACATGGACGATGACGATGCATCGCGCTTTGATTACCGAGGATGAATGGCCAAAAATCTTTGACACTCCGTTGATGCCCATTTTCATGATGGCGCAGGGAGCGTCTCACTATCTCTTGTTCTTTTAAAGGCGGCCTATAGTTTGATTATTTATACTAATGACCAAATCTCATTTGAATTACCTGATTTGCAACACCAATATTAGTTGACACTCTGTTGACGCTCGTTTTCAGAATAAGGCAGGGAGCATGTTGATATATCTTTTGCCTATATAGCCAGCGAATACCTCATTTATGAATGGACGCAACCAATCGCCACTCAAATTACCAATGACCAAAGACCAAAAATCTTTGACGCTCAGTTGACACTAATTTTGCCATGGGCATATCCACCATATGTTATGATTTAATTTGGCATAGTCTAACATTGATGGTGAAGTTTTGGCAGCCTTTCTATCGTCTACATGTACTTTCTCCTTCATCACTACATTGTTCTTTAATAATACATATAAATATATCCTTTAAAATATACTTTAAAGTGTCCACTAATTGTAGATAATAATACACTCAAACATCCCATTCCATTCCATGAATGCTTGTCTTCACTGTCAGGTTCGCTCAATCGGCTGCTGTTGTCTGCTCAATGGATGTCAGCTGCATTACCACACAGCAGATAGTGTAATAATCAGTGGATGTTGCTTCATCAGTCAGCAAATCTGGATTAAAATCTTTATGGTGCTTGCAATCGTTGGGATATGCCTCAAGATTGAAAAATTGAATGCGGGGAACAGGAGTATGTATATACACCTATCCGGATGGCACACTCTTGATCTCGGCATCATGAGCTCCCTCAATCAAACCAGGTGGCACAGGCGACATCCCGGGCGGATGTGGGGTCGGATCTGGTGACGGCTGTCTGAGTTGCTCCGGTGGAGGTGCACCCATGCGTTTGCGCCTCGAGCGTGTCTGGGGATTCTGTGCTGAGCTAGTATGGCAGGGAAAGCAGCTATGGGTTCGATTTTCCTGAAGCGTAGCCGGGTGTCTTTCCTCATCGGGTTCACATCTTTATGAGCAGGAAACTCAACTCCCAGCTTCTTCTGTTCTTGGACTTTGGCCTGAGGCTTTTTGATCAGGTATTGCGTTTCCTCTATTGTGGCACGCGAAAACCCTCCTTTGGCCATTTTGGCCATATTCAAGGCACGGAGCATGTCAGAGTGTTCTAGCTTTATGATGACTGCCAAAATCTGGGGTTTGTGAGAGATAAACAGCATATTCTGCGACAGAAAGGACATCTGCTGTTGTTTGTCTCAAGACATCCCCGGGATATTATATAAAACAGACATTAAACATCATCTAATGATGTATCGTTAGCATTGCTATTCCCACTGTAGTGACGGTTAAAACGCAGATTTTGCTGTGTTCAATGCAATTCAGCATACAAACCTCAACATAAAAGTCGCAGCTCGCCTCCATGCGGTCCATTTCTTGCCACATCCACCATCACACCCATCGATAAAGTCAACATAAAATATGGTTGGCAATGCTCAGAAAAAGAATCTTTTGGCACTACCGGCAGGCAAATAGGGTGAATTGGCACAGCGCTCCATACAATGACGTTATCAAGCCAATGATGGCAAGAGCAGCTTGGACGCACGAATGATCCGAGCCCTAGGAGCATTGCATAGATTTCGATAGCCAAAGCTGCTTGCAGTGGGGAAACGACGAGAAACTGACTGTTTGACCAACACAGATGAGTGGACATGGATTGGATATTATGTGGATAGAGAGACCTTTGTGGTAAGACAGTGAGTTGAATACGCAGAGACAGCAATTAAGCAGCAGCAGGAATATATGATAAATGCTGAAATGGCGGGATTGACAACCACAAAGCCTGAAACAACATAGGAGGAGATTTTGAATGCCATTGGAGATAGTCTGAGTGATCTTGCAAGTTCTGAAGATGGGGAGGATGGGGAAGACGAAGATAATGATGAAGAGGATCCCGAGCTGGGCAAGCTGAGCGAAGATGATGAACCCGGCTGGGTGATGGGTGCAAACTACAAAACTGTACAGCATCGGATGGAGCGTTTTCGGCAGAAGCAGACGATGCTTGATTAATTGATGTGACAAGGCTGGGGAGACTTGGCCAACTACCTTTGTGGGAGAGATAAGAAGTATGGGCCCTCTGAATTGAAGGTTCCCCCTGTCGTTTAAGCGCACACCCAAGATGATGAGGCCTCATCTTCATTGACGACTGGTGGTGAGCCTTTGGAGTCTCTTGACAGAGTCCCTGGACAATTGCAAATGCCGCAAGTGACTTCTCAAACAGGAAATGGTCATATGAGGCTAGGTTCCAGGATACCCCAGACACACAAGCATATTCTGTCTCTCCCGCCTGACGCAGTGCACGATTCGTCTCTGATTCACATATCGAAACCTGTTCAACCCATAGGCTTATACCCCTGCATATAGCTTCTGAAGCTAATTACCATATAGAAATTGGATTTGGCCAAAGAAATGTAGACGGCTCCTGCATCGCCGGTTGAGTGAATAGGTAGATTGCTATTTGTGATGATGTATCTCTTGGAAAAGCAATTCGTGTACCTATTTCACTACGTGTCAGCTTTTACTTGATTTCAGTAACGCAATTCTGAGACATGATAATTTATTTTTGCATGGGCAAGGGTCCGATGGGCCACGCCGATATTCTAGACTGCAAATCGCATTGACTGATGACCACTCAATGTGATATAGTCCTGCTGGTTATGGTGATGTCAGAAAACTAAAACTAAATTAGAGATGAAACTCACGAACAAAATTTAGGTCAGTGATGTCATAAGAGTCATGGATGGAGCGGGCAAAGCGCAACGTGAACCAGGATGAATGACAGCTATCTTGCTGCATCTTTTCATGCATGCAACTGCATAACTCTCTGCACAGACCAAGTGCACATGGTTGAGATTTTGAAAATTGCTTGTGGTAGGTCTTAGAAATTATGCAGAATGAGCTGGATGAGGAAAGGTGAGGAAGTCGGGATATATATATCAAAAACTACTGTATGGATCTACATGCGGTCGATTGCCAGCTGAAAGTGCTGGGGCGTGATAGGCCTATGCCATTTATGGCTGAAATATCGTGTCTTGTAATAGATCAGAAATTGACAGGCCTTGAAGCTTTTGGATGCAAATGTTTATACATAGAAATGATATATTTGTTGGCAATAACCTCTATACGCATTATTGCATAAAATTGGTGATCATCCAATGACTGTCCGTCTGTCATTAGGGTGAGGATCAACAGAGCATCCATGATTTTAAGTCTTACATTTTCAGCAATCAAAGGGCTGCATAGTCACATAAATCCAAAGTGATTGTATTGGCTGTTTTTATCGGTAAACAGGAAACTGACATGCTGATTGCCACATCCTAGAAATAAGTGTCAATGATGCATCAATAATTTCTGGTCTTGTGAGTCTGATAATACAATAAAGACTTGGTCGCTGTGACACATGATCAAAGTATTGGCCACCTTTACAGCCAAAAATGGTAGTGACGACATTGCTACTATCTCCTAAAACTCAGTGTCAACAGATTGTCAACGATTTTGGTTCTTGCATCGTGGATAATCATAGTGCTGTGCAATGACAGTAAGCTATAATCGAAGTATCAGCCGGATTTATGTGCAAATTTGGTATTCACGATATCGCTACCAGCGCCTAGAAATGATCATGGAAGGAGCGTGAATGATTTTTGGCCTTGCATCGTGGATAATCAAATGGCATTGCAACCGCATCAACCCATAATCATAGTATCGGCCACCTTTATAGGCAAAAATTCGACCAAAGATATAGCTACTACCTCCCCAAGTCATCGTCAACGAAGCATCAATCATTTTTGGTCTTGCATCCTGGACAATGAAATGGCAATGCAACGGCGGCAATCTATAATCATAGTATCGGCCGCATTTATGTCCAAATTTGGTATTCAAGATATCGCTACATCCTCCTATGAATCATGGTCAATGGAAGGTCAACAATGTTTGGTCAATCATCCCGGATAAACGAATGGCAATGCAACCGCAGTAACCCATAATCATAGTATCGGCCGCGTCTCTGGGCAAACATTCTACTGACTATATCACTATTACCTCCTCAAAATGAGCTTCATCAGAGCATCGACAATTTTTGGTCTTGCATCATGGATACTCAAAACGCTGTGCAATGGCATCAACCCATAATCATAGTATCAGCCACCTTTATTGGCACAAATGCTAGTGAGGATATCACTACCACCTCCTAGAAATGAGCGTCGAGTGAGTGTCAACAATTTTTCTTCATGGCATTTCGGATGATCTAAGGGCCATGGGACGGCATTAACTCACAACCAACCTATCCGCTGACATTATGGGCAAAAATGCGAAGAATGACATCGCTTCCGCCTCCCACGATTGAGAGCCCGCGGAACATCAATGATTCTTGTGGGGGCTCAGCAAGCTACACAGCAATGAACTGCACTGCATTGTTCCTAAATTGAGTTTTAAGTGGTCAGTTTTTTCAATATGTCCTCGTATATAACTTCACAAATATGCATGCAATGTCTCACAGATCTGACTGTTGTAGCTAGTAGCTCTAGAGTCAATATCGAAGAACCCAGATTCAACTTTACTATACCATATCTTTTGGCAGTCTCTCGAATCGAAATACCCAGCTATCGAATTGCTACCGCGATGTAAGATTCAAAATGTTTGAATATCTCATTGGGAGAGGTTATGATCTGTTCGAAAACAGCACGTGTCTTGATTCCTGATTTGAGCTAAGTTACTTTGCAAATCATCCTTGATGCTTGGTGGGCTTCAAAAAATGTAGGTTGAAAACGTTCTATTGGTTGGAATTACAATAGTAAGTTCCCAAAGGAAATTCAGATTGGAGATTCAGGTTTGATCCATATTAACTGAATTGACAGAGAAAATGCTACAAACTGGTAGCAAAGGACTATGAAACATCCTAATTTCACCAAGCCATGTGGAATCGCGACCTGATGTTAGGATTTGTTTCGGCTCGTATTCCATGGAACGCTATATCAAATCTTCAGCTATGAGGATAATAGAAAGCAGTATGAAGCGACCTAGTGCTGCCGTCTACCGGCACCCTTAGCATCATTTGCCAGAGTGAATACTTGCTGACAGTGGATACAATTTTGAAGCAATTGATGTCACAAAATAGAATTAGTTTAGCAGTGGACAGGTGGACATTGACAAACAAACTACCCATAACATCAGTCATTGCTTACTATATGGATCAAAATTGGGCGTTGCAAAAAGTACCTCTTGCTTTCCACAAGGTTGATCGTCTATGGTTTTCTTTATTCGAAAGCTTATGAAGAATGTTTGGTTAACCACAGACATACTGGAACAAGGCTAGCCGTACATGTGAAGGATCTTGTTGATCGTTTCGACCTTACCAACAGCTGTTGGCAAGGAATCACAACTGATAACGCTTCCTCAAATTCCTCAACGAGTTGTGGGTTGCAATGAACCCATGAGGCCTCCGGAATTGAGCGGCCTGCATTGAGGAACCACATACCATGCGTGGCGCACATCATAAAGCTGGCTTTGGGTGCATTCACGAGTAGTCTCGGTGTAAAAGGCCGCACCAAGTCTTGGGAAGCCCATGAGCGCAATCTGCAATTTGGAGGGAACGAAAGTATAGGCATTGGGAAGAGTCAAAGACTTTGAAAAGAGGGCAATGCTCCAATCAACAAGGTGTCAGCTATGAGACAAGGTTTAGCAATGATAATTGAGTGTCATGGCTCAGGATATCAGTGATGGGTTGGAAGGTACTTCCGAATAGTATCCAGTGTACGGAAGGAATTATTGTTACGGAAAGGTGGAGATGTCGATTGACGTGGAGATGGTGTAGGAATGTTGTACGATGGTGGCGGTATTGTTTGTTCCGATAAGGAAGTCGTTTGAGGTGTTGCAATGTCGGCTGACGTGGCGTGGTGATATTGATACGGAATTGTGTTGATGGTGTGAAAGATCATCGAAGGATATTCAGATGATACATTGGAGAATAAGAGATAATTCGAGGGTGGCAGATGAGGTGTATATGAAGAGTGGTTGTTTGCTGTTGGAGGATTTCCGTTTCGTCTCTCTTTAATCGCTCTCTTGTATAGCAGAGCAAGCTGAACTTTGAAGCAGCCCAGATTCTGGTCTTGGAATGATTCCCTCGATACGAACTTCGAAGCATCTTGTCCCAACTACAATATCAAAATACTGTAAACAATATCACCTGCACCCGACCTCGCCAGTTACATTAGAACGAGTTCTTTATCCCACACCTGATATTGAATGTATTGTCGACACTGTTTGACACCTTCTGGTGATCTTGTTTCGTATTATGGTGAAAATTCTGACAGTTATATCTCGTTCTGCTATTTGTGCAGGTGTGACTTTACGGAATTGGATGTACCTGCACCCTTCGAATGGCTGTAGGTATTGCATCGAACCATGTTCTGTGTCCTGTTGGGAATATCTGGGACCCAATGATCAGTGGATTCAAGTTTGCGATAATTGCTCTGATGAGTTACCACGACTTATTGGATTGTGTATCCATCAATTTCAACATCGATCCCCATATTCGAAGGCGAGACTGAGACAGTAAATGTATTTCCCGAATGAATGGCGTTGATCTAGCTGGAACTCTGTGATTGAATTCGGAACCTGATCCTCTGAAAGTATGTAATAAGATGGGAGCTATACTTTCCTTGGATAGCGAAGAAGAACCTTGGGAAGCATATTTTTGGAAACCGTCTGACGTTCCCTCCCCTTGGAATATTTACTGGACAGAAACCGCCACCTATAGAGGAGGCTTGGAACTTGATAATCCATTATTTGGCAATAGCTGGACTTAGTATTGGGGAGCCCACGCTTGGTTTGATTATGATCCTGAAGAACCCTGCGTGTGTGAGGAACATAACTGTTTAAGAATACACTTGACGAAATGACACGCATCAGCAGCAGCAGAAACAGCAACATCTGCGCCAGGCCCGCTGATTGTTATTGAACTTCCGACCCCGACTCCTTTCAAAATTGACACATATATTTGGCACTGGTACATGTGATTGATTCGTTGCAATGTCAGGATCAGAACTATATGACCGAGTGGCTCTGGTGTCCGTGTTCGACCAGGCCATCATTTGAGGAATCGTGAATCGGATCATACTGGATGTGGATTTCAGGCAGATACAGACGATGTTGGAAACGTCACACGAGGTGATGAGGCGTGTAGCTCAGTACACCGAACCCGCGAACGTCATGCAGAGGGTGTGCGATCACCCAGCTCGGATAATCGCTTTACAGAAGCGGATCACGGATCTACAGGCCCAACAGTTTCTACCTCCGCAGTATGCCCACTCCGAGATTGATCACAGGATTCGGGGACCAGAAACTGTTCTCGCCGAAGCCAGGACCCAATGACCGGCAGCAGGATGCAACGAACAACTCCAGGAGGATCTGGTGGTAATGAACAAGGACGCACAACAACCTGGAGAGGAAGTCCACCGTTTGAGCATGCAGTTAGCCAATGCTCTTCAATTGGCAGCCCGGGCAGCTCCCATGGCCCTTCGGACTCTCGACGACAGAGGCCAGAACCTTCTAGACTCCCAGGACTTTTCAGGGTCGGATCGAACTCCATTGAGAGGCTGGATTGCCTAACTCCAGATGGTGATATGACACAAACCCACCAGCTTTCCCGATGAACAGTCAATGATGCGGTACGCATTCAACCGCCTGAGGGGCCTATCCTTAGGCCAGATCAACCCACACGTCCGGCAGGATGGAACGATAGTGCTGGGGACCTACTAGCATTTATACAACTCCTGGAAGCAGCTTTTGGGGACCCTGAACAAGTAGTCACTGCCGAACGGAAAATGCGAGAGATTGAACAAACTTAACCCCGAATTCTCTCAGTATTATGCTGAGTTCCAAGTGATTGCTGCGGACCTGGATTGGAACCTGTTGGCCCTACAAAACGCTGTACACATGGGGATTTCCGAAGAAATGACAGACTCCTTCAAGTACAGTGATATGCCGGAGGAACTCCCTGCCTTTGTGACAGTGTGTCAGAGGCTGGTTATCCAGATCCGACAATGACGGGCAGAGCAGGCAGCACAGAATATGGGAGGAGGGACAGGTTTTGCCTCTTCCCCCAGACCTCCAGCCCCCCCAAAGAATCCCGCAGGAGCTCACGCTGGAACAGTGGCAGGATATACTGGACCAGCGACTATAGAACTCAGTGCAGGCAGAAGTAGGATTTCTGCGGTAGAGAGGGCAAAACGATTTACAGATTGGATGTATTTGTACTGTGCTAGGTTTAACCACAGGGCAGCAGAATGCGCGGCATGGAAGAGGGCTCAGACGTTCAAGGCGGCTGGAGTGGATGTGAAGAAAGTAGGAGCCGGGACAGGTTCTGAGTAATCGGGAAAAGATTGATTCAATCGAACAAGAATGGCTCTTCAGTTGACTGGGAAAGTTATCTTTTGGATGTTTTGAAATGGTTTGGAATTTCGTGTTTCTCAGTTAGAATGGCGGAGGTATTGGAGGGATCAATGGAAGGGAAACATTTGATTATAACCTGTACATTGATCATGAATAACCAAGAGATATCTACACATGCGCTGATCAATTGCGGAGCTACAGGCATTGCATTTAGGGATCAAGATTTGGCTAGCCATCAACAAATCCCACTTCAAGAATTGGAAGAAAAACGACAAGTCAAGGTCATCAACGGAAGACCTATCGAATGTGGGGATATTATGCATATTGCCACAGTCCAGATGATGATTCAAGATTATCAGGAATAGTTACCTATGTTCGTTACCAAGTTAGAACATTATCTAATTGTCCTTGGAATCCCCTTGTTACGATTACATGATGTCCCAGTACAGTTTGCATCCATTACGGTTACTTTTGGATGACAATACTGCACGACACATTGCCATGATGCACAGGTTATGGTACAAGGGGTCCCTGAGGAACCCCCAGAACCAGTCCATCCTCAGAATGGGGGAATATTTGAACCTCAGACGCGTCCGCAACGATCATTCCATGGGAATATCGTTATGCTTAATGGATCTTTGTTCTTTTGAACAGTTATGAAAGGGAAGCTTATAGTGTTTAAGGAATCTCTTTATACTATTAATAAAGCCATTGAAGCAAAGGATATTAGGAAATGACCCCTGGAGGAGATTGTTCTCGAACAGTATCATGAGTCTCTACCTTTGTTCAATAAGGTTTTAGCTGACCGCCTTCCACCACATTGACCAGCCATCAATCATGACGTACAGCTGAAAGAAGGCGAGACGCCAATGCGGGGCCCCTGTCATTCAATGTCAAAGGCCGAGTTAGTCATCCTGAAAGAAATGGCTGTAAGAGAATATGTCACACAGATTTATCCTTCAGTCATCGTCACCTTTTGCGGCACCAGTTCATTTGGCAAAGAAACTGGATGGAGGGCCACGATTGTGCATTGACTATCGGGATATCAATAGTAAAATAGTGAAGAATCGGTATCCCCTCCCGTTAATACGGGAGACTCTGAATTTGCTTCGATGGGCCAAGATATAAACGGAACTAGTTGTCCATGGAGCTCATCACCTGTTACGGGTGAAAGAAGGGGATGCACATAACCTACTCATTAGGACAAGATATAGGTTGTTCAAACCACAGGTTCTGCAATTCAGAACACCAAATGCTCCTGCTGATTTGCAAGGAAATATCAATAATAGCATAAGGGAAGCTCTGGATGATTTTGCTTCAACTTACTTGGATGATAGATTAATCTATAGCAATTCGGATGAAGAACATGTGGAACATGTCAAATGGCTTATGCAACATCTCATGAACGCCGGCCTATATTTGAAACCAGAGAAATGTGAATGTCATAAGGAAATGGAGAGGTATTTGGGGTTGATTATATCGACAAAAGGATTTTCAATAGATGAGGATAAGGTTGAAACAGCCCGAAATTGAAGCTGGGTGAAACGAACAAACAATGACAACTTGAATCACCTATTATAAGTTCAACAATTTCTCTGATTTTGGAATTATTATAGACGGTTTATCCCTAATTATTCCGGGAAAGCGGAACCATTCTCAAGGTTCACATCAAAGGATGAACCATCGGTGTGGGATGCAGAACAACATTTGGAATTCGAAACAATGGTAACACCCTTTACAACAGCACAAGTCCTGCGACATTTCGACCATGAGAGGGAGGTTATTATTGAGACAGATGCCTTTGATTATGTGTCTGCAGAAGGTTTGTCACAGTCTGTTGATGAAGGAGTGCTACATCCTGTGGCACATTTTTCAAAGAAACATTCACTGGCCGAATACAATTATGATATATATGATAAGGAACTTATGGCGATCATTGAGGCACTTGAGGAGTGGAGACCAGAATGTGAAGGGGCTGCATACCCCCTTCAGCTGCAAACTGATGACAAGAATCTTGAGTACTTGATGATGAAGAAGCTTTTAAACCGATGACTGGCACGATGGTCATAGTTTGTAACTAGGTTCGAATATCAGATAGTCTATAGACCAGCCAAATCAAATGGGGACACAGATGCTTTGACAAAGAGGCTGGGAGACCTACCTGAGGGTGGGTATGACAGCTTAAAAAATATGGAGCAGCTGGTTCTAAAGCCGCAGAACCTACCGGAAAAGTTGCGTTTGTTGGTGGAAAGCCCACCCGCCTAGGGCTGTCCCTGTTTTTGTGATCTCATGCTGAAGGCATATGAAACTGACCAGCTACCAGGAAGAATAATGCAAGCAATTTGAACGAAGAGTGGGTCACAGGAGATTACCATTATGGAATGTATGGAGCAAGAAGGACAGATAAGCTATAGAGAAAGTTTATACACACCAGATGATGATGAGTTATGCCTAGGCATTATACAGCGGCATCATCATACAGGGCAGGCAAGACATCCGGGACGGGCAAAGACATTTGATCATCGTGATCGAGAGTATCATTGAAAGGCAATGCGAAATGATGTCGACAGGTATGTACCGAAATGTCATAATTGCAAACGGTCCCGAATCCCATGACATTCAACCTGTGGGGTTCTCCAGCCTTTACCTGTACCGGATGAACCGTGGGAGGATATTTCAATGGATTTGGTTGTGGGATCACCGGAGTGTGAAGGGTTTGATGCAATATGGGTAGTAGTGGATCGGCTTTCAAAAATGCGACATTTTATCCCCTGCCATCTGACTATAGATGCCCTGAGCCTGGCGAAGTTATTTTTGCGGGAAGTGGTATGCCTTCATGGACTCCCACTGAGAATTATTTCAGACTGAGGGCCACAATTTGCATCAACCTGTGTCGACAGGTGTGCAGTCGATTAGGGATCGATCGAAGGATGTTGTCAGCTTTCCATCCACAATCATATAGACTGACGGAGCGAATCAATGCTAGTATGGATCAGTATCTCTTGGTGTTCATTAACCATCAGCAAGATGATTGCTTGAAGTCGCTTCTGTTGGCCGAGTTTGCAGCGAATAATGGAGTCTCCGAGATAACTAAGTGCGCTCCATTGTATGCGGTTCAGGGCGGGGACCCCCAGATGATGTTAGCAGGAAAACCAATGAAGGAATGAGAAAAATGACGTCTAAATGCTGATCAAGTCCAGGCAACAATGCAATAGATTCATGAACACCTCCGAGAAGAAATGAGGTGAAGCCAAGCAGTGCAAGAGGAGGGAGCAAATCGTGGATTCATTCCAGCCCCGAATATTCAAGATGGCACCCGGGTGTGGTTGCATTCTCAACATGGTCAAACTACGATGCCTACACGTATACTTGATGGGAAATGCTTGGGGCCTTTTAAGGTTGTTCGTCAGATACCCCCATATGCTCATGAGTTGGAGTTGCCTGAGTCAATACAGATCCATCGAGTACAACCAGTATCCCTTTTGGACCCAGTGAGTAATGATCCTCTTAGAGGACAACGAATTGATCCACCCCCTCCAGTGGAGGTCGATTGCGAAGAGGAGAATCAGGTCTCTAGTGTTGAGGATAGCCTGATATATCGGAACCAGTTACAGTATCTTATACGGTGGACTGGGTATGATTCTTTGACATGGGAGCCTGCTATGTTTGTGGATGGGTTTCAGGCGATAGGGGAACTTCATCAACAATATCCTATGAAGCCAGGGCCATTGGAGGATGTTCTCAGAGAACCTGGAACCTAGCAGGGGGATACTGTGACGGCTCAGGTTATGAGTCATGGGACGGAAGGTACTTTGGAATAATATCAGGTGTATGAAGGGAATTGGTGTTATAGAAAGGCGGAGACGTCGATTGACATGGAGATGGTGTAGGAATGTTGTAAGATGGTGGCAGTATTATTTGTTACAATAAGGAAGTGGTTTGAGGTGTCGTGATGTCAGCCGACATGGCGTGGCGATATTGTCAAGGAATTGTGTTGATGGTGTGTAAAATCATGGCAGGATATTCGGATGGTACATTTGAGCACAAGAGATGATGGGAGGGTGGCAGACGAGGTGTATATCAAGAGAGGTCGTTTGGTGTTGGAGGATTTCCCGCTCTTCTCTCTTTACTCGTTCTCTTGTATAGCAACGCAAGCACGACTTTTTACCACCTCTGATTCTTGTCTTGTCTTGATTCCCTCGATACGAACTTCAGAGCATCTTGTCCCAACTACGATATCACAGTACTGTTACCAATATCACCTGCACCCGACCCCGCCTGTTACATCGAGAAAGTATGTATTTCAAGATATTTTGGAAATCCTGAAAGAAACCTTCATATAGCAGAGAATGTATGCTTTATTAATTACGCTCATACCTGGTGGTTGAAAGGAGTTGCTTGACGGTCGAAAAGGTAGAGTCCGCATCTTGGTACCCCGTATTATGGATGTGAAGACATGTTGCAATTCAACACTGGAGTCGCTTGAGCGAGTCTATCAATTACAACAATTCACCCAAGAGTGGCTTCAGGATCCAAAATACAGTGAATCACGGCCACTCTTCATAACACAGGAAGAATGGACCATCGCCTAGCACGTCATGGAAATTTTGAGGCCATTCTGATACTGGATCCTGCCGATATCGCAGAGGCATACGGTTACATTCCATCATGATAACCCAGTGTACCATGACATGTTCGATCTACTGGATGGCGTTATGCGAGCTTTAGCTAAGAAGAACGTTCAATGGAAGCAAGATTTGTACTTCGCCGTGAAGATAGCATGAAAGAAGCTTGTCAAATAGTATGCTGAAGTGACTCCAACGACGGGTATGCATCTCATTTCAGCACATTTCTTCGATCCTTTCTGTAAGTTGTGATCGTTTAAGAAGTGGGACAAGAGAATGGATATCAATCCTGAGGACAAGACTTCATATACTACCCAAGACCAACAGTCATTTCTGGTGTACATAGAGACGCAGTACTGTGTGAAATGTAGATGTGTGCCAACCATCAAACCCGAAAGTGTACTGAGTAACAATCTCTGCCTCGCTGCAATTGCTTCAGGATCTGGTCAATCTTCCTTTGATCCATATGATTTGTCCAGCGATGTTGAAGAATACTTAACGTCTAACAATGAGGCTGAAATGACACCCGGATGAAGCAATCGCACAGCATCCTTATAGACCGTTGCAAGGCTCTATTCGAATTCACCACCTGAATTACCAGAGGACTGGGGGCAGGTAAATCCAGATGTGAATGATTACCACTCCGACCTAATGGTGATTTGCAGTACAGTTTGGACACTGGATATCACCGACTGGTGGCGCCAACAAGTGCATATGCACTTAATGTATGCCAATCTCTCCAATATAGCAAGAAAAATATTCTCGATCATACCACATGGTGACTGAGTGATTGCCAGTGTTTCCCTTGGGAGAGATGTTATCGGCTGCTGGTAGTGAAACACCACAGGCGAGACCATTGGTGAGATAGTTGTTGTAAGGAAGATTCTGACAGCAAATAACGGGATATTGGTATGCGATGACCCAGCATTGGATACAAGAATCACAGCAAATGACTCCGAAATGAACAGAGAGGTAGAGGAAAGAAAATGGCACAGAATGTCCAAGGTTCATGACATATTGGAGATGTGGCAGGGCAGCCGAAACACAAATGCTACTCAGAAGGAATCTCCCGCTCAAACGAAGCAGATGACCGCGATAGGATACATTTCTGATACAGAAGAGATCGTCAATGAATTCTGGTCACTCTTTCACAATGATAGTGTGGCTGCAATTAAATTGTTGGAAAGATCACCTCAGCCACTTGCTATGTCTCCAAAGGAACTCCCTGGAGGACGAACTCAAATATTAAATGTCCGCCGAATCCGAAGAATCGACTGTGATTCAGTCAAGGGTGATGTGAATTGCGAACCAGAAAACATTTCCGACACCAAAGATTGGCTAAACTGGAATGGTGAGTTCGATATTCCAACTGACAGAGATGACAATTACACGGCAGACTTTGAATCTGACATAGAGCAACACAATGGAGTGGAGGATACTGAAAGTCCAGAGCAGCGGGATGAGAGTGCTACCTGAAACATTCCTGGAATGATTTGGCCAATATGGAAGCCAAAGAGACATGCTGCAAATGTTTTGGTGACAGTCAATGCAATGGAAACGAGGCGGAATAAGGGAATCAAGAACCAGTCAGACAGATTGCGTCACTATGTTTCACCAGTGTCTTGATGTAGCCTGAGCGAAAGTTACATTTATGGATATATTATGGGCGAATGGCGAGCAGCCTCTTCGGAATATCAGTTGATAATAAGATATATTGCGGGCGCAATGAATCATTTGGCCAGATATATAAATTCTCACAGTATGAGAGCAAACAGTGCAAGAATATTACTGGGCTCGGCTTTGCCACAGGGCCGAGTCTCAATCTGTCAGAGAGACAACCAATAAGTTCGAAACAGTACGAAAACAATTATCGATGGCCGCAGATGATGACTGGACAATACATTACAATGAGTGTTAACCAAACGTCAACAATTTTTGGTCTGGTAAGTATGGCAATTGAATAGTGATTTGGTTGCTGTTATGCATACTCGATGTATTGGCTGCTTTTATTGGCAAAAGACTCCGCAACATAGTCACTGCCCCATTCTGAGAATGAGTGTCAATCGAGCATCAACCATTTTTAGCTGTACCGCTTGGGTAATCGAAATTCCGATTGGTTGAAGACATCCATTAATGAAAAATTGGCATCCTTTAGGGGCGAAAACAACAGTGACATGCTCCCTGCCGCATCCTGAAAATGAGTGTCAACAAAACATCAACAATTGTGGGGCTTGCATAATTGGTAATGAAGGAATTGCGCGAATATTCGAGCGAATAACCGAACTATCGACCACCTTGATCGGCGAAAATAGAATATATCAAAGGAACAACACGGATTCCAAAATAATAGATATCGCAAACTGCAAAACATGCAATAACAACATATTGGCTGTTGAATATGCGATTTTGATAACATACTATTGTCAAACTGCAACAACAAAAGCGTTATATGAATCCAAAGATGGACCGGCTGGGCGACCCGTTGACAACCTGCCCAGTCCAGATGGGTTCAGAGATTTCCATCGATCCGTACAAGAGTTGACGGTTTGGGAGTATTCACAATCATGCCAGCCGATTTGGCAACGGTTTGGTTTGGACCCAGACCCGGACCCGAAGTGAAGATCCGGAACCATTGCTCACACTAGTGAGGGGGACTGTATGGAGTGCGGAATGAAATTGAGGAGGGCCAATCCAGCCAGAGGGGATTAAGGGGTGCCTATGCCAGCAGAGCAGCGCAGCAAGGGAGGGATTTAGTGTGGAATGAACTTGCGGATTGTCAATCTGGGCTGAGGAGCACAAATGGGAATCGGGGAGTGCCTATCCTAGCGGAGTTGCGCCACAAGGGGGGTATGAAGTGGCCCACAAATGTGTGATTGATGAGTGCAGTGGCTTCCAGAGTAAAATTTATCACAGGGGATGCACAAGACGTACCTTGATATTCATCATGAGAACACATATCCGTGGCCATCATTCAACATGTATATTTGAACAGGGTACGATGAATAGCGGCGGCTGCCAGCCCCAAAGTCTGCGGAGCAAGATCTTGAATATTCTGTGATGTAGTAGGCTGGCGCAACAAGCTATTAGCAGTGAAGATTGATTGATGTTAAAGTAGATCAAGCATGGGCAGTTGTGTGAACGCTGATATCTGATCATCTGGGACCTTCGAAAGGTCAGCATTGTCAGACAGGTGCTCAGTGAAATGGATACAGAGCTCAATCTCTGAACCCAAATCGCCGCGGAAACTGCTGACAACAGGCCCACGTCCCCCATCTCCCAACCAGGCTAGATTGGTCCCCTACTTCACTGTGAGTTATGTATATGTCGAGGTATAGTCAATATCGTTAGTCAGATGGTGGCGCGCCAAATGGATTTCAGGACTTACAGCTTCTCCTGTTTGTGGATTCATTTCGAGAGATGCCAAACTGGGTAATTGCCACAAATAGAGTGTATCTACAGGCACATCTGCGAATGCCAGCTGACAATCTGGAGCTTCAATAGCTAGTTCCCCAGCTCCTTCCACCATTGGATACTGGTCATCTGATAATGTTGGCCCAGGAGTCTTTCTGAATACGATTACCTCCAGGCACCTTTTCGCTTCCTTCACCGTAGCCTTTCCACATTGGGGCACTTTCTGATATCCATTGGCCTTGGATTGTGGAATATTCTGGTTTTCACTAGACTTGGGGAGTAGCAGCATCAGGGAGGATGGCGCACTGTCCGAATCAGAAAACTTGTTGAGGAGAGGTCACTTTTGGCATTCGAGTAGTTGTGCCATTGCAGCAGATTGATATCTGGAATTTGAATGCTGATGGCATGCAATTACTGTGTCGGCACAACTCTGTTTCTTCAGCCGTGGAACCATTGTGGTTCCTACTATTTTGTCCTAACATGACTCGGCTAAAAGTAGGACCTCCTGTTGGTGATCCAAATCGTTTTGATCACTGTTGCATATCCAGGTGGACTCTCCAGTATACACACTTTCATCATCACTAATCTTCTGATCAGTATTGTAATGCTGAGTCAGTAATGAAAGTGTGGACTTTAGTCGTCTGCAATACGATGCATGAAGGCAGATGGTTGCAAGGCTGATGTTCGATGGATAATGACGATTGGCTGTTTTGTTGAATACAAGTGCTCTCTCAAGGTGTGCTTCTTGATTTTTCTGTAAATAGTGATTCCTGACCTAGCAGGGTGTACCTTGCATTTGCCAATATGACGATAGAATAATGGGGGTCTGTAGGAGACCATAGTATAAGTGTTAAATATAAGATATAAGTGCAACAGAATATGGGATAAACTGGGGCAAGAAGATACACAAGGTTGAGGAGGATGCAATACAACTTGTGTGCTGACTGGGTCCAGGAGAGATGACTTCAATGGTACATAGTTATATTGTGAATGGCAGTGCAGTGCACTAGATTGGATAGTTTCCTATTACCCAATGTTAAGCACTCTGAACAATAACACTATTGATGAATGCAAAATTGGAGGTTGGTCTAAGCCAATGAACATGGAATAGCACCAGACACACTGAAACCAAATGCACCGGATGAAAACTTGCGACATTAACATGGTTTGTATCATTTACCAACACTTGGTGCTGGCCAAATAGAGTACTGATAACCTACATGAAAATATGTGCCTCTGCATATGACTGATCTAAATGTAGTAGTTATGCATGAAAGTTTGGGCAATGAGGGTGATCATATGGCATAGAATTATTGCAGTATTGAGAATCTGCAAGAGGGTGACAGCAGAGTTGCAAGGGTTCATAGCGAGTATGCACTTAATAGTGGAGAAAGATGAGTCTCTGAGTGTGGTATATCCGCTGGAATGACACACATATTGACATGATATTCAATTCAACTTGGACTCGGCAGCCATGTTAGCGGTTGATATGGCAATACTGTAAGTATATGTTTGCTTTCATGCATTCAGCTGGATTGTGTCCGCAGAATAACCTTCACAACAATGTAGCAGTTAATGCCAGCGAGAGAGAATTTGGTATAGAAAGGTGAGATACAGGTGTACCGCAGGAATGGTAAGGTACAATTGATGATTCAGGGGTTATCTTATTTATTCAAGTACTCATCCATGCCAGATTGCTAACAAATTGTTCATAAATACTCACTCACAGTCAGATGTCGTGCCAAATATCTAATATATTGCACACCATTCAATCACACATTTCCTATGAGTCTCGCTACTACAATGTTGACTTAAAGTAAATGATGGGGTTGAAAGCTATATATAACAGTATGAAGGCATAGTGGAATATCATCTCACAGTGGGTAGAAAAATGAATGTGTAGTGTGATGTGATCTTACAGTGTGCAGAGGTATAAATACATAGTGAGATGTCATCTTACCGCATGCAGAGGAATTATTCCATAGACATTCAGGCTAACCAAGGTGGACCATGGATTTAAATGGTTATTCTTGAATTCATTGGATGGGGATTGCAGGCTTACCTGACACTGACAGTTAATTTGCACTCTAGGAAGCTGTCTTTTCTTTACTCGAGCTTTTAAGATTGTCTCTCTTTGAACTCACTCTTCATGGAAATCGGTTCAATTGATCAATGTTCACATATCAGTTTTAGTGGCCCAAATGTACATTTAGTCAGAATCCAGTATGGTCTGCACAAGATGCATCAATAATTTAGAACTCATGGAGCAATTGTGTTCCATGGATGAGCATGGTTGCCAGCCATCTGCAGTGGCCGAGCAGAATCTGTCTTGTGAGATTGTCACCCTCAAGCTCCTGCTCTTTTGACAGAGTCTGAACTTGCAGAAGCTATTTCAGGATTTGGAAGCATAGGTCCACACATACTACTTAGTCCATATTGAGTCAAGTGAGGATAGTAATTGGCCAGGGCTGTGGTTTTATGGTTTGGGGTGCAGTGGCTACCTTCCTCCAATGGACAGTTGACACAAAGCTGACAACAGGCCAAGGCATTTAAGTGGCAGCCTTCACATACAGACCGAGCATACATTTATTGATTAGCAGAAGCTGACCGGTATGAGCTCCCTGCACCTAAACATGATGTTTATTGATAGTCGACAATCTTTGTGCACTACTTCCAGTGGTTTGATGTCAAAGAAAACATGATGAGAAGGATGCAAATGGAAATATAAAGTGCACTTCAGACTGGGGTCTTTGCCCTTTGGTGGTGTATTGGTCACTCTTAAGGCATGCCTGGGCTGGAATAATATATCCATAATGAATTGCAGCTGGTCAACATTGGCTTCATACAAATCCAAGAACCCCATACTGTACTCGATTGCAGATCTCAGTTGTATCAGAACTGCAATCATAGCACAGGAAGTACCCAGCTGCCCCAGCGGCACCTGAAGCCATCAATATGTGAGCTGTGCATCACCATCACCTGACTGTCTGGGATGGGGATTCTGAGGAGTGCCCGAACTTCTAACATTTGCCAGACGAAGCTGGGGCATTGGCAAGAATTAGCGAGCGCTGTCTCATATTCTGACCCAGGTATTCAATGTCACCTAGACAGTCTGTATTTAGAAATGGGGTTGGCATATATGCAGTGCCTGATTAGTGATAATGAGGCTCAAGAGATAATCTGAAGAATCTCCTGTGCACCTGAACTTCGATCATATGCCACCAAATACTGAAGCTTGCACCTTGAATGACCTAGCCAGTGTGTCGGATTCAGACACTGCTACTCAATATCGCATACACTATGCGTATTGGCAAATGCCATTGGCAAATATACTGTATGGGATCTGACATAATGAGGCTCAACATGAAATTCCATGGACTCTCTGGTGCACCTGAACTTCACACAGATGCTAGCGAAAGCTGCAGCATTGCCCCAATTTAGAGAGCCACGTCTCATATTTTGACACAGGTACTCAATATTGCCTTGACTGCCATGAGTTTCCAAATGCCATTGGTAAATATTCAATGCTGGATCTGTCATAATGGGGAAAACGTCATATGCTGAGAATTCTCCAGTACATCTGAAAGTTGTTGAATTACCCTTTTTTCATGCTTTTGACTTCGAAATTGATACCTAGTTTGATGTTTCTGGGGCACCTCAAATTTGTACCTGATGAATGGATTCCAAGACATTCACCCAAACATATCTCATAATTAGGATTAGGCTATTCTTCATGAGAAAGGTGAGCCTGGAACATCCATTTGTAGCTTATCAATGAACTTCACCTCATATTTGTGATTAATAATAATGGAGAATGCTAATCAAATTCCACTCTAGCCAATACTGATGTAAGAAACAACAATTCCAACATCAGAATATTGATTCATTTCAAAATGACAGAGAGAAATAATTTATGTATACAATAGAGTGTGCCTTGCAAGTTACCTTTTTTAACCATTTGCATCAGTTAAGATGATTAGTTCTGTTGAATGCCTAAAGTGGCTTACCTTGATGCACTGTCCCAACAATCTAAGAGGATGGTTCATCAGACTGCAACATGTGTCCATTCTCTGTCAGCTTCTTCATGTGAGTCCCATGAGACTCAGCAATGTGGTACATGATTGATCTCATAACGTCTGATCGACTTATCAAGCTGTGCAGGAATGCCATTTGGGCCAGTCCAGAGTGTTGGTGAAGATCACACATGCACAAACCATAGCCACCAGGAAATGTATTCAGAAACCATGTTTGTGGAACTCTTTTTGCCCTAGCTAGACAACTCATGCAAATGCCTGCCACTACTTATTCAATACCCAGAACTTCTCAGTTATTACTGCATAGTTTGCAGCTGTAAGAGATAGGCCAGTCCCGCCCACTTTAGGTGTAGTTACAAATACCAAGGGATTTTGTGAAATCTGGAATTTGAGCTGAATATCTGTGCATTCATTGTTGCCAATTTTGGCATACATGTGGAATATATCCAAATGATCCACATGATATTTGGTTAGCTCCCAGTTCGAATAATGAACTCGGCTCATACTCCCCCGCTTCTGCTATTTATCCGGATTTCAGGTATTTCGCAGGGAGAAACCAGGATGGGAAGGAATATATATATAGGCGTGTAGTGAAATCAATTCTATTCTTTCAATCACAACTCATAGTAATACAAGTATCATTCTCTTGTCCACTATCCTCCACTCTTCCGCTCTCTTCACAATCTGCTGAAGTCTATGTTTGTTGATTTGCTGTTAGGCATACACAGCCTTAACACGGCTGATGAGGATTACGGTTGCTCATCTAATTATGTGCCCAGCAATCTCCTTCCCTCCAGTCCTTCTCATATCTCTCAACAATATCTTCAACTTGTATCCCGGTTTCAACTTGAAAGTTTCTGAACTGCATCAGTTGGACAAAATCTGCCCATGTATGGGGTCATTCATCATTTGCGCATTTGTATATAATCCTATATACCTTTCGTCCAATTAGTTCTGCTTCAAGGTGCACTTGAACCTCTATGTTAGAATGTATGGCTCTTTTGGGCCTCTGTTTATGTTGATGAATTCAATCAGCTGCTCCCGGTGACTCACATCAGAGAAGGAGGCTTGGATTAGTGTTAGCAATATAATGTTACCATTGCCATTCGACACCATTTGAATCACCACCACGAACATTGTATTTGATAACTTTGGATGGTGATTTCACACCTTATTGCCCAAGTGCTCTCCCAAATCTATCACCAGTCGCATATTACCTCACCTTCTCTTTTCTCTCTGCACTCGAACAACACTGGCACATTTCTTCACAATCAGCCCGATCCACTGCCGTCAAATCCAGTCGGTATGATTGAACATTTCCAACCCCAGCCAGTTTTTCAATGTAGTCAAAAGTTCTGCCACAGCAGTCTCACAGTGCAGAGGCTACTCTCGAACCGGTTTCATATGGTTGTGCCCCTGTGTAATGCACTGATGTCTTATCTCCAGATAAGTAGCCACCCCTACTTTCTTCCACTTGTTGAAAGCGCTGTAGTTAGGCTGCCCCAACTTTTTGGTAAATTGCTTCAAGGAGAATTCGCTTTGCCTCAGGTTATATAGAGTGGCGCTTTCTGCACTGCCCAAGTCGGATGGATCATTGCTCTCATTGTCAGCATCAGCATCATGATCATCGTAGAAAAGCTCCGGCGATCAGGGCTAATCTGCAATCTCTGTAACCTCTGTCAGTTGTGGTACCACTACCGGCATCAATGGTTTTGTTATGAAGCCAATGGGGGGTCTTGAAGGTGCACCAGAAGCAGGTCCCGGTACAGTAGAGGTGGAAGATGTTCGCCGACTAACTCGATTGTTTCCTGGTAGTCCTTGAGGCACTCTTGCTGCACCTGGAGGTGATGGCCCATGTCCTGAACACTGCGGATGGGGGAATATTTGAGACCTGCCAAGACCGTTTTGATGAACCTGTTGAGACAATTGATTGTTTGAGTCTAAGTCCAGGATTATATGCAGCCAATGCAGTAGCTGCCAGCCCTAACCCACAGCCACGTGATGACATACTCTACAAAGACTTGGTCTAACACTCCTGTAGGGTGTTATCATGTCTGTAAAACACTAAGTCATGGAGAAAAACAGACAGCAAACATACTGAAGACAGAAGGCAAAAGCAGATGCCAAACCATGCCATGCCGTGAGATTCTCCCAAATGACCATTCTCCTGCTCCTGCCATTGGACGAGTCAATCATGAACTTATTCCTTAACTTGGTAGTTGATAGTGCTGTTGGCTTCAACTGACTTGACCTGAAGACAACCACTCCTCCGAAGGTGACACACAGACCAGCTGAAGCGTCATGACTCTCCATCCGCAGCGTGTAAGTCACAATCATAGTGTGTGCTGTTGGTGTTGGTGTCAGTGTGTTTCTTGGCGTCAGTGTCTGTCTCGACATTGTTGACACACCTCTGTGGCATTTTCAACATCCACTTGACAAATGAAGTGGAAGTGTTCATTATCATTTCCCTTTGGAATGCAGGTGCTCATATACTGATGTATGGTGGTAGATATGTCCATATGTACACAAAGGTGTATTTCTGTTGGTATTGGATGTGGAGACGGTTCCGCATGGTAATGTGGCCTTCCAATTGATATATGTGGTGGCAGTGTTGATAGTCATTTCGCTTTTAATCCCAAGAGCTCACAGCTAGTTGTGCAGTGGTGGATGCTCCTGTACTGGAGTATAACTCAGTGTCAGTGTCGAAGAAAAAATTGGGGATGCTTCTGCATTGTGATGTTGACATATGTCTCAACTAGCACTAGGAAACTCATTCCAGAAGATCATGGATCCCCATACACCACCTCCCGGTTGGAGAAATGTGGTTGTCATCATTCAACGTTTAGCGTCTCAGGTACACCCTGTATAGGTCCTATTAATGTTTCGTCATCTTCACAGCAGAGGAGTCCACAAAACTTTGTGGATTCATGAACACAATTGCCCCTGCCAGTCTCTTGAGTCTATTGTCACACATCACATACCCAGGACAGTATTGTGGACCAATCACCGCACTCCCTGGGGGTTTGTGTTTCTGCCAACTTCTCCCAAGTATTGGCTGTCCATTACCCACCCATTTCTCATAGACCACCCTAATGCCATACTGTAAGTTGATCCGCTTGGCTAGCCACCGGTTGACCTATTACAAAATTGCTTGAGACACATCCTGATGACTTGTTGTGGAGTATGGTGCCATCCAGCAAGCAGCAGTCCGTTACTACTGCGTGGGTGCTAACCGGAGCTGCTGTGAGGGTGGCGACACAATTTTGAGTCAATCTCATGCCAAACTGAACTCCGTGCTGGAATGGAATGTGTCCAGTCTACTTATCGTTTGGTTGCCACACTCCCATGTCCTCATAGAACTCATCAATGTGGCCATGACAGCCATCACAGCCATCACAGCCATCAGAGTCATCGCTGCCATCCCAGCCATTGCGCTTTGCTAAGCGGGTAAGTAAGATTTCTTCATGCAGAATGATGATTTGCACCATTGAATTGCTATCCGGAGTCTGTAGGGTGTCTTCATCACTGTCGCATTCAGAACGCATCCAGAGCCCTGTGGCATCACTCATATAAATAATCTTGATGTGACAATTATCTTCACTTGATAGTTGTCGAGTATGGTGTCTGGATGTTGGCTCCGCCAGAGCTCATACCCTGAAGTGATGAACCTGTCCAGACAATCGATTGATTGAGTCCAAGTTTAAGTTGACATGTAGACTATGAAGTAGCTTCCACCCGTAACCCACACCAACGTGAGGACATACTGTACAACGACTATGTGTAAAATAACCGCCACGGTAGTGGTCATATCCTTGCCACTGTGGCCAATAACTTGGAAATCCTTGGCTTGCACTGGGGATATGTTGCAAACAAGGTGTCATTCATATTGGATGGAGAATGGTGGTGACACTGTGGAGTGCTTGGAAATGGCTGCTGTGAAGGAGGGTAGCAATACCCATGTGGCAGATGACAGTGATTGGTCTGTTTCCAAAATCGTCCATCTGTGCCAGTGGCAGTTTTTGAACTAATATCTGATGATTCTAAATTGTCTTCAGGGCCTTGTTGCGAGCCAACTAGGCCACCTGGTGCAGCCATATTCACTGTGTTCAGTGGTAATTGATTTATGGGCATGCTATGTGAACAAAAAGTTGGTTGTAAACAAACTATCGATAGGAGATGTGATGTATAACAAGTCTTAGTATGGTTGAGTATATTGCTGGTAGCAGTGACATTCAGTAGAATGCCTGTGTTCTGCTATCCCATTCTGTAGTCATGAACTGTGGCAGATCGCTACATTCTTGATCTATGAAATCTGGCTCAGAAAAAGAAACCATAATCATACACATTACACATTTCTTTATTACATGCTTGAATTCATATGCAAGGATAATGGATAGATGCTCACCTTTGTATGTGTTCGATGACATTAGTGGTCATACAAGGGATAAGAGTTCACATTTCCAGGAACCCAACAAGAACTATACACAGTTTCAAAATCAGCACAAGGAGGGATATTCCATATAAATAGTGTGTGTATGACCATGCGACCTCAGTCAATAAAACGTCTGTGATTCGAGCAGCAACAGTGATTGATTTCTTATTAGCTCCATGTCTAAATAGTGTTGATCTCCTCAGGATCCACATTACAGTTATGTGCTGTTATGGAAACAATCAATCTTCCGGCCAATCAGTTCACAATGAATATTGTGCAGGTATACCGTAGGTAGGAACTCCCCTAGTCATTCTGTTCAGGCAATATACCTTCATTATCAGCTGCTCTGGAGGCTAGATCATAAGTATAATCCATATTGCCCAATGAGGTAGTATATGACCCATTGTGGTGATTGAAACGGCAGTTGATGAACATGAATCTGAAGTAGAGTGCAGTGATGACCAAGGAAACCGTCTGTCCTTGGCTACCTATCTTCAGCAGATGATGGGCATGATGATTGTGTAGGACTTGATATGTATATCGTGGTTTATAAAGATAAATGATCGTAACGTGGAGATTATTTGCCCCCTCTCCTGTATTTGGTGGGGTGCGATGTAACTGTGAATGTGATACACCCACCTGAGTTAGCTTGCTCTCAAACCAATATCCCTGAGGCTCTTACTTACCCCCACAGGCATTAACTGGATGTATCTGAATATGTGATCACTGACCATTTCACGAATATGGTCGATACTCACTGGAAATACATTATGTGCTGTAACTGTGAAAAGAATTTATTAGATGAGAACTGACTTGACGCTTACAATCAACAATATCACCCACTATTGCTGAATGAAAGGCTCATAGCCGCCAGGATTGTACCCACAGCAATCTGGGATTGACCAGACACATCATGGTTCAACTTCCGTTGGTGCACAGGATTGCCTCTTGAAGAGTTTGTCACCTGATGATATACCTGGAGACGATGTACCTGGTGCACCACCACCTGAAGATATTCCCGACAAAGAAACTATAGACTCCCAATAACCTGATCGAACATGTATCCCTGATCCAATGAAGACAATTGTTCATCGGAAGGTAGTCGCAGTGGACAATGTGGGGGTGAAAGCCTATGGCACAGCAACTGGATTATATAACAAGCATTGTATATACTCAGAACTATGGTATCCATGCCATCCATTTTGGTCCATACACGACTTTCAACAGGTTGCATAATTTAGCCAGTAAATTCAAAAGTGGATAGATCAACATCTGTGGGGTGGACAGGACAACTTCAAAATTGAATCATTCCAATCAGCAGATGCCCTGCAAAAGAGGCTCTCCAAAGTCATTGTTGTCCTCTGCAATGATAGTTGCTTTGATCATGAGTTGCATATCTGCGGAACATTATACTCCAGATATATTTTCAAATAAATCCTTCCCCTTCTAGTATATCTCCCATTTCAGACCGACCTTGATTTTGAACATGCGTCGGGAAAGGCTGTGGGGCAACCATAACGGAGATAATATATCCCTGTTACCACTGTGTTACGGTTGCTTACTGTAGATTAAGGCTGTCTACCATGTACTTTGGCGATTAGCTGAGTGTTGTGGGACTGCTATATGAGTATTACCATGTGTGATATCTAATTACAGAACGAAGCAGATTTCTCAAACTGCATGCATTCTATCAACCCCTTTTTTTCAATCGTCATCTCCACCACCATCACCATCATTACTATCACCACCATTACCATCACCACGATCGGGTATTTTCCTCTTACCGAGTTCGTCCATCAGCGGTAAGCTATACATCTCTGCCCACTGTTGGGGAAGCCAAATCCACTGCTAGCAGCTCGCTCCAAGCGAAGCCACATTATCAGAGTTGTAAGAGCGAGTATGTCACAGTGGTGAGAGCAAGGATGTCAGAGTTGTGGGAGCGAGGCCTGATACAAAGCTTCGTGCCAGCTCATAGCGAATCCAGACTCTGTGCTACCAGCAAAGACATATCCATCGCTACCAGCTTGCTCCCAGCGAGGCCAGATCTACTGCTACCAGCGAAGCCAGTTTCACCCCTACCAGCGAAGACAGATCCACAGCTACCAGCTTGCTGCCAGCGAGGCCATATCTGCTGGTACCAGCGAAGCCAGTTTCACCCCTACCAGTGAAGCCGGATCCACTACTACCAGCTTGCTCCCAGCGAAGTCAGATTGTCAGAGAGGTAAGTTGCTCCTAGCGAAGCCAGTTCACCCCTACCAGCGAA
>Ga0307512_10001067_pt1 | contig 40036 bp, 40 predicted proteins | sample 14_EM_MG_FD_200267 | JGI IMG/M metagenome (GOLD analysis project Ga0307512, IMG submission 200267) | Populus trichocarpa ectomycorrhiza microbial communities from riparian zone in the Pacific Northwest, United States - 14_EM | ecosystem: Host-associated > Plants > Roots > Unclassified | place...
AAGCAATAGTACGATTCTGAAACATATTCTGATTCTTGTCCCTCGATACGCACTTCGAGTTCAGCTCTATAACATCCTTATCACCTGCGCCCGAACCCGCCCGTTACAAGTATTATATCAATTGTACATGATGAGTAGAAATTCTACTAGATTCCATGAGACGTGGGACAGCCAGAGGCCTGATGCTTGGGGCCAGTTTTTCTTGACATGTACTGTTATCGAAGGTGGGAGAACCGGAGGAATGATGCCTGTATTCGAGTATTTTCTACATATCGAGCTATGGATTGCGGGAGAGCTAGGACTGATGCAACTGCTCAAGTAGTTTCTACATATCAAGCTATGGATTGCGGGAGAGTCAGGACGGATACCTGTGGTTAAGTATGTTCTACATATCGAGCTATAAATCGTGGGTCAGTTAGAGTTCTGTTACCTATGGCAGGATGTATTCAGATCGAGCCATGAAATGTGAGAGGGTCAGAGGTATAGGACACCTGATGGCCTAGGGAGACCATACCATCTCCCACTCTTCATCATCGTCCTCCTCCTCATCCTTCTCCTCCACCTCCTTTTTGTCCTTGTCAATGCTGGCTATTTGGTTCCCGCATTCTTCCTCTGGCCTAGCAGTAATATCGTCAGTCTGCATGTCACCTTCACCTTCCGGTGGTTTTGGCTAGAAACAATTGAACATGACTAGGTCGATAGTACTATTGACCTTGTAGTATCTGGTACCAGGGATGTGAATCCGCTGTGCAGCTGCCCATACCCACTGGATATTCACTATAACAAGGTCGGCCTGGTTCTAAAGGAGAACTTTGTCGGAGACACTAAGCAGCCCTTTGAAGGTAGACAAACGCCTTGGTTTTCAAGCTGGAGCTCGCAGAAAAGAACAACACATCTTTTCTGTAGGCCATCCTGTAGGTGTAGAATCCTCACACATTGTGGCGGTCGTAAGTCCAATACATCACCTTTCGGTCGCTCATCTACCCGGAACTGCACACTGTCGTTCCGAGGGTGAGCAGTGTGCAATGATTGGTCGTCCTTGCAGCGCAACTTATGGGTAGTGGAATCACAACTGGCGAAGGACTGGAAGTTGGCCACCAAAACATCGAGTAGATTGAATTGAGTGGTACGAATTCCGCCAATGCCCCCCCAATCGGTGGTGGGTATATTAAGGTCATATCTATAGTATCGATATATGTATTCTATGAGTGGAAAGTTGTACATTGGAAGACACTCATTCTGGACAAAGAAGCCCTTGCGCCGGGGAGATTGTGGTCTGCCGACTGGGATATTTCCCCCATCCTCAGGAAGCTGAGGGGTAAATTCTCCGGTATCGGCACTTGTTCAAGGTTGCATTTGTTGACAACAATTTGATCCTTTGGTCGATGGAACTGAAGTGCCTCCTGGATTTTGGAGGTCCAGTGGCCTTCCTTAGCCTGGTGCTGGAGATGAAGGCATCCAATCCGGAGGACATGGATGTGCGAGTAGTCGTTGAGGATCTGACGTTTATACAGAAAGTTGTGATTTGATTGGTGATCAGGGCTTATACACATATTTGGATGGTTCATTTCTTATATTTCAGTGCTGTCCTTGACTAAGTGTCCAAAGTGCTTAACTGATTCCTCATATTGCAGCATGAGGAGAATTTTGACGAAGTTGAAGCAGGTACGTTCCTGTACTGTGGAATTGTAGACATCCTGTGGGCACTTTGTGTGCTCTGCCTTTTGGTGTTCTTTGTGGGCGGTGGAAAGAGCTTCAACCGGTTCGGCCCTTTCTTCATCCTTGATGGCATGTTTGGCGTTGAGTTGCATCTCTAGGTGCTATATGTGTGCATGGGCAATGATGTCTGTGGCCTTTGACGTCCGGTCAGTGGTAAAGACGACCTTAGTTGCATGGAATTTCTCTAAATAATCCGCTAGATAGTTGAGAGTCTCAGTTGTGTGGGTTTGGTATTGTACCACAAGACTCCAGTGGACCAGTGACCGAACGCAGGTTAAGGCTCTCAAGAAGACCGCTCGGTGATGGGGCAGTGGGTAAGCCAATGTGGTTGCCAACAGTGGGTATATGTTTCGACCAAAATTTCACCTCTCTTCAATCCTCCATTGTGAAATTTGCCAGTGGGTTTTGCCATAGTGATAGAAATTAGGGTATGCAGGAATGCTAGCCCAGATCTTGTCAAATACCACGGCTGTCCCGTGGCTTTGTAGGAAGCATGGGATCCAAGGTATAATGTGATCGCACTTGCCGATTTATATGTTATGGATAGTGTTAGCAACGGTTCCGGGTTCCCCGGCTGTGGTCCGGCGTTTGAACCGGACCAGATGGTCCAGTCCGGGTTGTTACCCAGAAAACAGGGGTACCCACCGGGTTCGGGGATGGGTTGGAACTGGACCGTGGTTCCATATTATGGTTCCTGCAACTTTGGCTCCAATTAAGTATTTGGGTTCTGATCGTGTCACGACATGATCAATTTGCAGATCGTGAAGTTTTAGCCCCTCTTTCACCTCCCGCTGTCAGATTTGCGATTGGACCAAAATTCATTGAATCGCTGTGAAAGAAGGTGATATTTCTGCCGAAAAGTGCGGGTTTTCAATAGCGACTCAACGAATATTGGTCCAATCGCAAATTTGAGAGCAGGAGGTGAAAGAGGGGCTAAAACTGAACAATGTACGTACTGATCATGTCACAATACGATCAGAACTCAGATACTTATTTGGAGCCAAAATTTTAGACTTGAAATGCCGGGTTTTTGGGTGGAAACCCGTTGCAACAGTCCGGTTCCGGGTCGGAACCGGACCCGGAACTGAACTGGTGAATTAGACCCGTTGCTAACACTAGTCATGGAGGATGTCAAACCAGTGGAGGTCTTTGGCTTTGAGATGCGGAAGATCTCACAAGATACATGGGACCGGCCATGTACTGACGAACTAGAGCTAGTTGGTGATCTTTATAGCTTCACAGTTGTGAGCAATGTTGGCATTCAGGTATTCCTGACATTTCTCCTGGAAGACCGCAGATTGTCGCTGAGGGGATTGCACGTCCGGCGGCAGAATCAGCGACCCCAGATTTTCCTTCGGAGTTTGACAGTTAGGGCAAGCATTGTACTTGACGCTCATAAGGTTGATATGCTCCATGAGATCTGCAAGCCACAATGTAGTAATTGGCCAGCAACGGCATGTTTTGTCGTTGGAACCAGGCCACCGAGTACTAGCATTGATGTCATGTGCCCTAGGAAATCGAATGAGCAGCTCCAGAAATATTTTCGCGATCTCACACGGCACCTACATGTTTATATCGCTCTGGGCTCAGTCATCGGATGCGGAATTCTGTTGGAATTTGGGCGGCACAGGGAAGAAGGCAAGCAAAATTTGGGTAAGGTAACAGTATTTGTTCAGTATAGAGGACTGGATATTCCCAATGGTCAGGTAGATCAGCCACGCTGTATTGTAGCTGGGGAAGTTCTTGAGCTGCGTCTCATCCGGTCTATAGATCAGTGATACAATTGTTGTCCTAGGAGGAAGTCTATCCTGCGTTTTCTACCACCAGTCTGCCGAATTCATCATGGAATACACTCGATCACCCTCCACCTCTATGGTCCGGGTTGGTCCAAAGACCAGTTGGTTATTGGCTGGGTGTTGCTGAGTGAGGTACCACTCACATTCTGCCGGGTATCGAAAATAGAAAAACCTCCGATCATTTGGTGTGGAGATGGTAGCTTCTCTTAGTTTCGGCAGCAGGTTATGCATTGTGTTGATTTCATTGTAAATCATCCATCCGGAGGTGTAAGAAAAGTGCTCGGGAATCTTGCACCCATCTTCATTGTAGTCGTGATCAATTTGTGATGTGGGATAGTGCGCTTTGACGAATCTGATGGCCTGTTTGAAGTCTCCGGCACAATTCAACAGTTGCCACAGGATATTAATGTGATTTCAGAACTCAATGTAATAGGAGTCGTCACCAAAGGTCCTCCCAGCTGTGGGAGGTACCTTGATTTCCGGATTTTCCTTGTCCATTGGAGTCACCCTGTGTTCAGCATCCTCTGAATTGGATGACTGGGCGATACAATGGGGTTGAGGGACGGGTCGGTTGTGGGAATCATCTCCTGAGTCAGTATCCACTGGAAATGCGTCGAGTGAAGGTACTAGAATACCGCTATTGGGTTCAGGGGTTGCTGTAGGACTCTGGCGATGTGTTGAGTACAGTCGTCTATAAGGTGGCTGGTTTTGTTGATGGCTGGTCGGTGGTGGCGGCTGACCCTGATGGCTGATTCCCAGATAGCGTTGAAGGTTTCACCACCTGACAAACATCCAGATGCAGTCAGGATATGGGCATTCGAGTGCATCTAGGGCGCTTATCCATGGTCTGTGTGCTGGTGGCATGGCTCGAGGTGTGCCAAATGGTTAGAGGCTGATTGCGGTCCTTTGGATGAATTCACTCACCAAGTCGCCTGTTCCTGCACCAAGACAGCCGAGGAATGGGTCGATGGTGGTATGTTTGATGAAGTGGTTACAGAAAGAGCGCTCGAGATCAGCCAGAAGGTCAGAGACTGCATTGAATAATGGAATGTTTGAACAAAGAAGAGCCATCTTGTCAATCATTATATCCTTTGTTTATCTAAAGTTTGATTATGCAAATAAAGTTTGACTATAGATATAAAGTTTGACGATGCATATAAAGTTCTGATGATGCATATAAAGGTTGGCGATGTATGTATTGTTCAACGACACATATAAAGTTTGATAATAGACTTGAGCCCAGTGGATGAGATTTGTCTAGCTGGCAGAGAATGCCGATGGCTTGCCTTGAATAGCTATGGGTACAGGTGGCAAATCTGGGTGTGAGTGCACGTGTGCGACAGACTGAGGTCAGCAAGTTCTCAACCTTCCCTTTGTGTAAAGGATGTTGATGACCATCAACTATCGTGAGTCTCAAGAATCACAAAAGGTCTTCTCTCATCTGCCAGAAGTGAGGAAACCAATGAATGGGCCCTTTTTATCAACATATCCTTCAGAGATGCCAGGTCAGGCAGGTTTCATTGTTCCACTGGCGATATAGAATTGCTATACTGATGGAAGTTGGTAAGTTCATACGAGATTGTATTAGATTGAGTTTACTATCTATATGCCCATGGTCGCAGCTGATAAGGACTATATATACAGACTCTATTCAGCGATCGTACCTGTTTCCTCCATCTTCCTTACACATCACATACTTCAAATTAGCAATTACGACGCCTGACGTTCCCACGGCAACAATTTGACCATTTCGAGTATTATGGGGTATTTAAGCCACGGAAAACAATACAATATTTATTAGACTAAATATCGCAGCCCCTGTAAAAACCCCAATCAAATGTAATTCATTGTCATTTCCATGACTCGATCTGTTATTCAAGTATAAGAGCCCACCACTCTTCTTCGTTAGTCCACGGTGCTTCTTTGGACCATTCTGTGTAGGGGATAACTCTGTTGTGATATCCCGGTGCACATCGTATCGTATGTCGCTTAATATTGCTAAAAACAAAATGTAGTGGGAGATGTTGGTTGAACCCTGCTCGTTGCAACAGTACACAAGATTCCTGTACATTCTGACAACCTCTTGATGTGGGTATTGAGATTGTGCCAATCTGTTCAAAGACATATAAAGAATAATCACACAAGTGTAATAAAGACTTAATTTTGAAAGTTGTTTAAAGATAGAAATTTTAATAATATTTTAATGTGTTCTTAGTTGGTAATGTTCTGACTGTGAATTGCTGCTAGAGCTTGGTTCTTCTCATTGCCGGAACAATGTGAGCTTCTTATTGTTGGGCCCTCGGATCACACTTGGCTTCGGCCTTACACTATGACACGTAATATTCTTGCTAGCTTATCTGGGGTATCTTTTCAGACAACCCCTCGACAGTGCCAAGAATTCCCTCAAGGTTATTGTACTCATGCATGATAAGTTTTTCAACTGTTACACTCCGTGATGGGGTTAACATCATGTCATGATATCAATACACAGCTGTGCCAGCTCATAACTTCAACTCAAACATCTTGTATCCCATTTGTTTAGTAGTTGGAACATCTGACGACTCCTGTCTTAACAGTGCATATCGCAATTTATAATAACTCTGGGTTAATAAAATCGTGGCCTTTTTACATGGTTGTTCGGCCATGCATTTAGAGTTTTAATCGGCGACCAACAGATACACCATCAATGTAGATTATGACACGTTGATAATGGTACAATGTATACTAACCAAAACCAATGATCAGGGTTGCTTCTGGCCTCTTATCTTTGGCCAATGTCATAAATCCCTCAGATACATCATGTATAGGTCTTGGCGCTTCCTTAGACCAAGGAGTTGTCACAGGTTGATCATATCACTAAGTGATTAGGCCCATAAGTCGCTACTTATTTGCATCTTGCTTATCATCTGCTGCACATGCAATTCTGTGGGTGTCGTAACTTAACTATGTGTTGTCCCGCTAGATAAGGTACAGTAAATGTTGCCAATAATCATGCGCACAGCTGAAGATTTGTCACTTTCCAGTAAAGGCGTCATGATTGTGTCATCACATTTGAATCCGCTAGTGCGAGTAGACTCGTCACTAATTGATTCACACACAGCTCAGCTGTAATCCCACTAAGAATCACCTGACTTACAAACAAGTGATGCTCTGTAGATAGGGGTTATGCAATTAAGTATCTACTACAATACACTTGTATCATTACCGCTGCTAGGGGAGAACCACTAACATTGAGATCAATTCCACACCCAACCCTCCGACCTCTGATCTTAAAGCTACAGATTTCAACCTGCCTTGGCGATTATACTCATGACCGAATAATGGTCACAATCAGAACAGGGGTTATAAAGCCAGGGTACCTTGATCCAGCCTATATATGGTGGCATCACTGACTGATGAACCCAACCAATGGAAGCTCAAGCACCCTGGAGGCCACCAGCCAAGGAAGGACCACGATGCTATAGATACCGGTAGGCCTGCAAGTGGCAAGCCAGAGTTGGCCAAGGTCAAAACTGGTGGCTTGATCTAGGTCCAGATGCCAAAAGTAATGCAGGCAACAACCATCTTTGATGATAGCAAGAGCAACAAGGAGCAGAAGCAGGAGTTGATTCAGCAGCTGATGGACAAAAAGCCAGTGGTGGAGACAGGTGAGGAGAAGGATGATGGGGACGAGGACTACGAGGCCATGTATGCAGATGACCAGGAAGATGATTATATGCCCTATATCAGCCGGGAGACAGTGGATGGTTACCTGGTAAGCATTATTGGCCTGTGAGAACAATATTGCTGACCACCACATTGGAATCCTGGTCTCTGGGAAGAGGGGATCTGTTAAACATGCCGCTGACTACATCGGAAGCCATCCTCAGAGTCGAAGAAAGACTGTTGAAGACGTGCCGACAGTACATTCAAGATATATGATACACCACAAGGGTACTCTCAATCGTCACCACTACTGAGGCAACCAAATGGTTCCACGAACACTATACAGAGGCCGTGAATACCTTCTTACAACTCAGCCCTCGAGTTGGTGTGGTAGCCGAGATCAGGTCCAGAGAAGCTACTTGGAAAGATGTCAATGACATGGTCTCATTTGGGTGAGGAGATGATCCGGCCTGGTGGGTAGTGTTAGGAAGAAGTACAAATTCCCGGCGCGGTTCCGGGTCGGAACCAGGAACCTGACCATTGCAACGGGTTCCCACCAAAAACCCGGCTTTCTAAGTCTACAATTTTGGCTCCAATTAAGTATCTGAGTTCTGATTGTATCGTGACATGATCTATATGTAGATTGTGTAGTTTTAGCCCCTCTTTCACCTCACGCTCTCACATTTACGATTGGACCAATATTCATGTAGTCACTATCGAAAACCTGCACTTTTCGGCCAATACATCACCATCTTTCACAGTGATTCAATGAATATTGGTCCAATCGCAAATTTGACAGCGGGAGGTTAAAGAGGGGCGAAAACTGCACAATGTGCATATTCATCATGTAATGATACGATCAGAACACAAATACCTAATTGGAGACAAAGTTGCAGAAACAGTAATATGGAACCGCGGTCCAGATCCAACCTGTCCCTGAATCTGGTGGGTACATCTATATTCCAGGTAACACCCCAGACTGGACCATCCGGTCCGGTTCCAAATCCGGACCGCAGCCGGGTAGCCTGGAACTGTTTTTAACACTACTGGTGGGCGGTGGAGAAAATGAGGCGCCAGGGTTGGAAAATACTGAACAGCAAATGGTGCTTCGGAACGGCAATCTGTCCGACGATGAAGCTGATCACGACCGGAAAAGGAATTCGAAGGTCAGTTGGGAAGTCATTAGTTCCAACAGCAGGAAAGGAAAGGAACCTGTTGGACCAGATCAATGCGGCAAGGAGGACAACAATCCATCCGAGGACAATGACACCAGAGCCCTCGAGTGGTTGCCCATGTGCTCTCGAAAAGATTTGGTGATGGAACTTCTATGGCCTGTATTCCGAATCTAACCAATGGATGGTAACTGAACATCTCGACAACAATACAATGCACACTATGAATTGTGCCAGTCGAATTGTCATGGCTCATAGTCCGGAGGGAATCTGCAGATGTGGGGGCAGAATGGGATTCAGCCCGCAGGCACGCCGAGGACTGATTTTGAGCTCTGGACTGCCGGAAAGTTGGAAGGTCAAAGCAGAATCCCTTGGGGTCAGCAGACTTCTGGAGGGGGACTGATGAAGTAATGTTTGAAAATGCCATATCAGCCCAGTTCCATGGTGAGTAAAAGCCTGGAGCCAAACGAATAAGTAGCGATGGTTTTGATGGTCAACGCGGAGAGGATGCTATCTGGAGTGCTCTGATGCACATGTTTGAAGAGTGGGTCAAAAAGAGCCAGTAAAAAAGAAAGAGGACCGATGACACCCCCAGGCCAACCCCTAAGAAACCCACCACCTCTGGACCTCTTGGATAACTGGGACACTCTGGACAACTGGGACCCTCTGGTCAACCGGAATCCTAGACTCTTGACTTTTCCCTTTGCACTCTGGTGGTTGATCCTACTACTGCTGCCAATCCTACTTCTGCAGCCAATTCCACTGCGGGGGTTTGCACTCCAGTCATTGCATGTACTCTGGTTTGCCTTATTCCCATTTGCACTCTTGGGGTTGGCCCTCTTGGGGATTGCCCTCCTGCCGTTTGCCCTCTTGGGGTTTGCCCTCTTGGGGTTTCCCCACTTGGGGTTTGCCCTCTTGGGGTTTGCATTCTTGGGGTTTGCCCTCTTGGGGTTTGCCCTCTTCTGGTTTGCCCACATCCAGTGTGCACAATTCCGGTTTGCCTGCATCCGGATTGGTTTCGTCCGGTTTGCACTGTTCCGATTTGCCTGGTTTCGGTTTGCCCTTGTCTGGGTTGCGCTCTTCTGGTTTGCCCCCTTCCGGTGTGCCTGCTTCCAGTTTACCCTCTTCCGCTTTGCCCTCTTCGGGTTTGCCCTCTTCGGGTTGGCCCCGTTCCGGAACACCCTTTTCCGGTTCGCTCGTCTCCTGTGACAGACACCCTACGTGGATTGTCTGGTGGTGGGTTGCAGGGTTTGGATGATCAAAATTCACCGGCAAAATGGGTGGCACAAAGTTGGCAGACCTGGCACCACCATGCAATGTATGTTGCGAACTGTGTCAGATACCACAATGATGAGGAGGATACAATCCTGAGTCAGGATTTCTGGCCGTCACATAGGCGTATTCTGCAGCCAAAGTTGCAGGATGTGTGTCGATTGGGCGGACCAGATGCGAGGTGCATCAGCGTATTATGTAAGTCCGGTGGGCTTGCACAGGTATTGCCTCTTGAGGCAATGGTCTTTATCGAGCGGGACGAGGACATCTCAACTTGGCTGAAACATACTTGAGAAGAAGATATCCCAAATCTGGTCCTCCTTGTGTGACGGCAGGCTGCGCCCAATGCTAATGGTGATAGGCTTCTTGCCTCAGTTATGCAGATCCATTGATGACTGCAGTCAACAGCATTCACCAGGTTGATGAACCTCCTCTGGCTAGTCGTATAGAGTGTGGGTATTTGAATTTGTTTATGTGTCGTTGGGGTTATTATTATTGGATGGTATTCTGTGGGCTGTTGTTGGGTTTTCTGCCAGTCCTGTATCAAGGGCTACTGGATATGTCGTTTGGAAGGTATCTTGTGAATATTTGTTTGGTTTTCGTGCTGGTCATGTATCTTGGGGCCGTCTATCTGACATTTGGATAGTATTCTGTTCTCTGTGTTATTTTGTTTACTTATTTATTGTTCTTTGGATATCATCATGTGGATTTCTTTACACAACTTGTATATCGTATCTCTTCCATATGAATTTTATCCTATATTTATCCAATGGATTGTGGATTACTACGAGTGGCCTGTAGGGCTTATCTGGTGGAGCTAATCCAGCAGGAACAAAGTTATGGGGATTTGGAACACAGTCTTTATCCAGCGGGAACGAAGTTATGGAGATCTAAGTGTTTGCCTAGTGGGATGTAGGTTATGGAGATGTGGATTAAAGTCTTCATCCAGCGGGAACAAAGGTACAGAGATTTGAATTTCGATTTTAGAGCTCTACATCAAAATCTCCATCCGGCAGGATTATGGTTACAGAGATCTAACTGTTTGCCCAGTAGAATGTCGGTTATAGAGACCTAGATCAAGATCTTCATCCAGCGGGAACAAAGTTACAGAGATTGGAATGTCGATTATAGAGATCTAGGTCAAAATCTTTGTGTTGCAGAATTCAATGGAGAATCACTGACACATGTGGAAGATCCGGACCCCAACTAGATACATATACTATGATGAGTGCACTCCGCAGGACACTCTCCCTTCCTCCTCCTGCCTCTTTGGCTATGCTTTCAACAATTCTCATCCATTAGCTTCGAACTGGCAACAAGAACCATTCGGAGACTCAGGGGCAATATTGTGCCAAAATCCAAACCCACCAGCCGTTTGACGAGACTGCTCATGGATACGGAAGATTTGGAGGAAGACGAAGAAATCCCTGATTCTAGAAGTGAAGATGAATATAGTGAGACTCCACGCCCGTCGTCCAAGTCCTCATCTAGGCCGTTGGTATTCTTATAACCAGTGGCCTGCGTGCCATGCTGATGTGGGATTGAATCCACCACATGACGAACTGACAGACAACCAACTCTCAGACGTACCGGAAAATTTCGAAGACTCAGATGACAAATGTCTCCGGGACTCAGTAACTCCTACTCCAAACCCTCCAAAGTCAACAGGAGCCACGTCACCCTTGTCGACCGCAGTTCAAAAACCACCATCGCAGACCATACTGAATGCCTCCATGAGACTCTCATCGGCCTCCTCCTCATCATCACTGTCGGTGAATAATCCCCTGTCAACGACGTCATCTGGTCCTGTTTGTTCCTAGCACAGTGATAATTCTAGCGAAAGTGTCTTGATGCCCATGACCTTCCATTCAAGCCCTCTGAGTTTTCAGCGGAATTGTGCTGCGGCTGATACTCATTCCAAACTTCGGGAGGCTAAAAAGACTAAAGGATGACAGAACTCGAGAAGTATCGACTAGTTTCAGGATCCAAGGGCTTGAAACGTTGTGGATAAAGCTTCCATAAGGAACCAGCGGAAGAAATTGTTCAACAACCCCTTCCCGGAAGACAGAGATGAGTTGGCTGCCACTGTCTGGATATAGGCCCACAGATTAAGCAATTTCGAAGAAATTGCGAAGTTTTGCGCTTTGGGAGGCAAATGTGACCTGAGTTCGTCTGTCCAATAGCAACCGCTCTCCCGTGGCACCTGCACACCTACGTAGCCACTGGCAATGCTGTACAAGCACTCCAATTTAACTTGATAAATGCCGGTGGTGGGTGATCTTTCCTAATGGCTGTGACACAATACCTGACTGTTGCAGCGATATACAAGAGGCATCAGGAGACATGGGATATCCTGTATACGATGGCAGAATGGTTGTGTATTGCCATGGCATAAATCATACATAGCGTTGTAGATATCAGAAGACAAAACAGCAATGACGTTCAACGGACAAGCCTCCCAAAATTGACGGCATTCCCGGCATGCGAGGAAACCCTCAGCACATTGAAGGAAAGACTAGTGGGTTTAGATGTGCACCCAGACTCGGACGAGTCTGAATTATGGCCATCATCTGTAAGGTAAAGAAGTATACCTGAGGTCATGTGCCCCATGCTACTTAGTTCAGAGTGGATTACATGTCACCTGATGTAGTATTGCCGGTAAGGTTTGAGCGGACAGTGTAAGGTGGTTTTGGTAAGGAATGGTATTTAGATTTGCAGTGTGCAGTTACAGTTTGGCTAAGGAATCGAATTTAGTTTTGCAGTGTCAGGTTACAGTTTGGCTAAGCATTGGAAGTATGTTTGAAGTGTGGGGTACCGGTTCAGCCAATCAAGTAGATGTGCTGCTAAAAGTATTGTATCCGTTAGTGACAGCTTATATTTCAGTGTGAATTGATTCATACAGTAGCTCCCTTCCAGCTACCGGAAATCTATGATCATAGTGCCATAGCTTTCATTGGCGACCACACCTCTAGGACCATCGTACCCTAGGTCCACCGGAAATTGTACAATACCCAGTGTAGAGTACTGCAACTTCATGATCATCGTGCCATAGGTCCACAGGACATTATGCAATCGTTCTCATAGACTCCTGCAACTGTGTGATGATCGTACCATAGCTCCACTGGAAATTGTGACATAACTCTTGCAGACTACTGGAACTCTATGATCATTGTGCCATAGCTCCACTGGAAATCGGGCCTTAGTTCCAAAGAATTCAATTGACTATTGTGCCATAACGTACTTTACGGTCTAACCACCCACAGCCTGGCAACAAATCACGCAAAGAAGCACGCAAGTGCCCGGAGCAGGGTTGTTAATTACCCTGCTCACAAACTGAATTTTCACTCTTGCCATGCACCATCGCAACCATGGGAAGAGTGAAGTGCAGAGATGCAGCGATCGGCAGAGACGATGAGATTCTTGAATCCAAACATGGATCCCGGACAGGTCTTGAACCATCTATCTGTGCTGCTGCTTCAACATACAGTATTCCATATGGAACCTTGCGAGATCGACTCAGAAGAGCACAGCAAAGGGGTACAGGACCTGAGAAGGAGCAGCTGCTGACTCCCGAAGAGGAGAAATCAATTGTTAGGTTTTGTGAGACTCTAGATGACTTGGGACAGCCAGTGCAAGGGAAGATGGTTAAGACATTTGCGATGTCCCTTCTACCTTCACATCGGCGACGACAACTTGGTAAACACTGGCTGACATGCTTTAACAACCACCATCCTGCCATTACTACCAAGTTCAGACAAAGTCTGGATAGACAAAGGGCTAATGCAAATGATCCTGCAATTTGAAGGACTTTTTTTACAAGGTATATCATTTTAGTATATACATTAATTTTCAGGTAATCCTGATCACTGTACATTGGAAAACTGGTCAGAAAGCTCAATGCACAACCTGAAAACATATACAATATGGATGAAAAGGGCTTTCTACTTGGGCAGGATCTCAAAGTGAAGGTGATATGCCGTAGAAGTCAAGTGATTTCCCGCTATACACAGAATGGAAATCGCGAAATGGTTACAGTTATAGAGTGCATTTCAGCAGATGGTATAGTTATACTACCAATGTATATCTACAAAGGGTCTAGGCATCTACTAGGATGGCATGCTGGCATGCAAGATAAAGAGCATGCAACATTTGCATGGTCAACTAAAGGCTGAACTGACAATGAACTGGAACTGGAATGGGTGGAACAGAACTTTGAGAAATATACTACTAAGATGTTTGTACTGTGAGATTGATCTCCTGCTTATGCTGACTTTTACAGTGCAAAGGGCAAGCCACGTATTCCAATTCTTGATGGGCATGGCTCTCATCTAACATGGCAAATTTTCGATTTTTGCTTGAAAAGAAATGTCCACTCTATTTGCCTTCCTGCACACTCTACACACATCCTTCAACCTGTCGATGTTGGGCTGTTTGGTCCTTTTTCGCGCTGCTACAGCAATGAAATGGATATATCGGTTAGAAAAGAAGGGAATGCAATTAAGAAAGGACAGTTTTATAAGTAAGTCCACCTTCTATATCACTTTATACTCCACTCTAACTCTTTCCTACAGCCTTGTCACACCTGCTAGAGCTGTAGGATATACCAAGAACAACATCTTGAGTGCCTTTGAGGCAACTGGGATCAGGCCTCGAAACCCACACAAGGTTTTTCTTCGGCAGTCACCAAATATCACTCGGTTTGAATCTCCACTGACCACTCTCACTCCACTCCTCAGTGTAACCCCCAGACAGCCCAGACCTGTAAGCCGATTAGCCCTCAGTACACTTCACCTTGTCACTCGACAATCACCTTCCTGTCTTCAGCTACAAGCTCTTGCAGTACAGCTGGGATGGTTAGCTCAGGTGCATTTGCTGATCAGGCATTAGGAGATGATATGCTGAGGACACTTCGCTCAGGGGCGAAGGACACCAATGTGGTAGCAGCAATGGACCGCCACCACCTTGGTAAAGCTGGTGTATATACAGCTGAGAATGTGGTTCAGCTCCGGGAAGAAAGAGAGAGGCCAGATAGAGGTAAAGTAACCAAAGCCAAAATGCGCCAAGACAAGGCTGCAGCAAAGGTAGTATCATCTGGAGAGGGATCAAAGAGCTCTAAACATGTGGAAAAGAAGATCATAGGTACAAAGAAGGCAACTGTAATTGTGCTTAGTGATTGGGAGCATGAGGGAGAAGATATGGCGGGTGGAGTGGGGTGGGATGAGGAGGAGAATGGGGGGGAGGAGGACTCTGTTGTATATATTGGTGATATGCTGGACCTAGAGGATGCTATGGAGTATGCAAAAGGGAGAGAAGCGGTTAGTAGTCAACCCCCAGTAGTGACTAGGTCACAGAGAGTGGTTAAGATACGTTATTTGGGTCAATAAATACTGCCTGCAGGTGGTTAGTTTCCGAGTCATGGGAGGTCACCCAGTAAAATATAATAGTTCATGCAGAAATTCGGTGAATACCGATAACAGCATATGATGCCCATTCAGAACATTCAGAGCTTTAGTGTGGACTCGACTTGTAGTTGCCGTACAAAAATTGTGGTATCGCAAAATATCAATCATTCTTCAGGGAGCATCATTCAATCCAATAGATTTTGCCTCAGCTTAATTGGGAGTTGCCAAGCACTCGTTGTGCAATCGTAGGATATCTATTCTCTATCTGGTGGCACTCCAATGTTTTCTATACACGTAGTGGCTGAACAGCAGTAGGCATCTTGGAACATTCAGGGCACGGGTCGTCCACCCGATATCTGGATATCTGTTCTTGCAATTCATCGAGCCTGTGGGCATGCACAGGACAAGATCAGTCTGATGGTAGTCCACTTATAGTCCCACCAGTCATAAATGCATCCATAGGCCCTTGCGCCTATATCTATGGACCAACTATGGATGAGTATAGGCTGCGTGTTGCGAAGGAGTCCATGGGAAGCCTGCTATAAGCTGTGTTTATGTCCTGAGCGCAGTCTACAGTCGATTTGCACTTTGGCCTATGATGTTGTGTACCATCAGGTAAATCTTTTCTACCTGAAGCTTAGATAGATGTTGGATACCATCAGGTTAATCTTTTGTACCTGACATTTAAATACATGCTGTATACCATGAGGTAAATTTTTTCTACCTGACTATAAAGTGCAGCTGTGATGAGTGACAGCCCATGAGTCAAATGGAGTGATCTGAACCAGTTCACAAACAGATCTAGTATCTACCGACAGATAATGCAGAATCTATCCTCATATATTGAGTTATTCTATGGAAAAGGGCATGGAATTTGACGATGAATATTCAGACTTATGTGGGTAGTTGGTAGGAGGGTGAGTTGAAAAGAAGAAGCACGACCGACTGCACTTGATTTTTCCACAAATTGTGGTGGAAATTCGGTGCCATTGCTGCCACTGTCTCTTATGTATTGCAGAACACTCTTCAGAGTCAGCTTGGTGATTTCTACATTCTGTAAGATGTCATTTTGGTGAAAATTCCCGAAGTTATACTACAGTTGACTGTCTCCCTGTATCGTCACTTCAAAACTGTATCTATTACAACAACCACATATTCAAATATGCCAAGACCAGTACCCATTGACAACCAGCAACCCTATATACTCTAATATCATCACTAGCAAATTGGATTAACAATTGGTAATAAAAGAGGGGAGTTAAAAGAAAGACAAAAAATACACCAGCTTTATTGACTTTGGCTTATATTTTGAAGTTGCTCAAAAATGGTCCCTTTGACCTAAGTTTTGGATGTATAAGTAGGCATTGTAGTTACCTATCATACTGCTATCTCTGATCTTCACTCTATTGTGTTGTTGTTGAGTAAGTTTCAATTTGGAAAAAATACTGGGATTTCTCAGTGCAGTGCAAGGTGCCCCACTAACGGCTCATTAGATATGGGCGCTGGCTGTGGCCACACGCCATATATGGTGCCAGGGCGCTACATATGAGATCTTGCAGATTAATTTAGTGGACTTGGCAGTATTGATTGCTGTCTAGGTAGTCAATTGGTTTAACTTAAGACTATAGCCATACCCTGCTGATTGACTTCAATACCTTGTATCCATGATTTTGAAGTTTGACTTCAGACTAAAGACATTTCCTGCTGATTGACTTCAATACTTTGTACCCATGATTGTGAACCCAGGAGCAATGGTACACAGGAATGGGGCCAAGGGTTGGAATTATGATGCACAGTAGGTACATGCCAAGCTAATTTCCGGGCTTCAGGTTCTGTTGAATTCACAACCACACTCAGAATTCATATTGTGTGGGATGCTGGTGGTGACTGCGATCATATCACACCTTTCACCAAACAGAAGGGGTTCATCATTGAGGGCAGAGGGCCAGATGAGTAATATCGCGTTCAGTGGCACATTTCGACCCCTGGAATCCAAATCTGCACTGTGTGCTAGCAAGTAGTTGATTCTGGAAGGAAGTAAAGGCTAGTTTGTTGGATACATTTGGCCTTCGTGAGATGTGACTAAGGAGCAGATACTTTCAAATTCCTCATATGCGTTCCAGTTTGTTGCAGGTAAGTCACTGGCTAGTCCTCATTGCCAGTGAGTGGACTTGTAGCCAAGCACAACAAGTTTGCAACTAGATATAGTTTCTAGCAAAGCAGGATGGTCCCGACAGCTAGTTCAGAGCCTGCTGACTGGGTTTGGTAATGGTTCATCCACCATGTCACTTCCACCGCAGTATATTTAATACTGATTATTCAACACCAATAACCCAAGTATTGTACTATAAGACTACAATTTACCTCTGCTTCCCCCAATGATTTCACAAGTCCAGCAATGGATCAGTCCAGACCGAAACCATGCAGTCCAGTCTAGGTCCAGTCCAAGAAATGTTTGGACTGCGATCGGACCGATCCCAGATGCTGACAGACTGGACTGGATATTGTCCGTACTGATCCCTCACGGTGTCCAGGGTTAGGCTATTCTTTCCCAGTTATTATTATTTTATCACGGAAAATATATCTCGATGGAGCCCAATTTACAGACAGAAGTGATACAATTTCAATTTGAGTGTGTATTCGGGGGTGAGTGGTGATAAAAAGTGAGGATGAGTCATGTGTTCAGTAGTACTTGGCTAACAGCTATGTCAAATTTATATGCGTAAATGGATCGCTCCATTCCAACCCCATCCAGTCCAAGACTGCCAGTCTGTGAATCGGTCCAGTCTGACCCTCCCATGAGACCAGACTGGCCTGAGCCCTACTGCGGACTGGGATCTTCCGGACTGGTGGAATCGCTGGATTTCTCAAAGTGCGAGGCAACATTATATATTAGTACTGTTGCTTTACTATGTATTACCCAACTGACCACTTACCACTGTTTGTACCATTTCTAGAACTATCTAGTACACCTTGCTTCAATTGAAATTTCAGTGCAGTTTAATATAGAGCTTATTCTGAAAGGACAGGCCTTCCACATGAGCCCTGTTGGAAGTTTTCAACAACTGTAAGATGTTGGAACATATGCAAGGATCGTTCGAAAATCCACGAAAAGCTGTAAAATGAGCATGCAGAAATGCGTGGTATATGCAGTTAATCATTGGGAGGGAAAATGGTATTCTTAGAAGATGCTAAAAGCAAAGAAGATTCTGAGAAAAGGAGAAACACCCCTATTAGTACCTGTTATATGGGCACAAAAACATAAGGTACAGTTCATTCATCTATATCAAATGGATAAGAATATTCAACTAACGTCTATATTTCACCTAAGCTTACAAGCAAAGTGCGCCTCCCTGCCTTGATGAGTAACATTTCACAGTGTACAGCCTACCACTTCCAGAGAATATCAATGTGAATACTTCTATCAAGAGTAAATGAGCAGTGATCAGAACTGAGTGAGTGTATAGACAAGGCATGGTACAGCAAAATATGGACATATCAGCATAGTATTTAAAGCCCATATTCATCAAATTTCAGTAATTATCAAGCTTGAAACATACCAACTATTAGTAGTAGCAACGGGTCCGGGTAACCCAAGAGCAGATAAATACGCATATCCGGGCGATAAACTAATGATTTGGAAAGGTAGAGCTGTGGAAGTAATACCATTTGCAGCAGGTGGTGTTCCGGGCAGAGGTGGCATGGGCTCTGGATTCGGGTGTCTGCATCAGTTGGGTAGAGGTACACCTGTTGCTTTGCATCTCCATTGTGTTTGTAGATTCTATTCAGTGCCATTTTGGCAAGCAAAACATCTGGATGTGTAGTTTTGATGAACCATAGCTGGGTGTCTTGCTATTGCAACCTTCATGTTATTATGCCCAGGAAACTCAACACCCCGCTTCTTCTCTTCTTGGCCTGCGCCATGGGGTTCGTGGATGAGATATTGCCATTCCCCTATTGAAGCGCACAGCAACCCTCCTTTGGCCATTTTGGCTATATTCAAGGCCAGGCACATGTCAGACTGTTCCAGCGGTACACGATCTCGTTTCTTTGCCATCGTAGCAGCCATGTTCAATACCGATAAGAAATTAGTTGCTGCTTCAATCATTGAGATACGGCTGTTACGTCAACCATATTAGCTGCCATAGTCTACTCTATGGTGATTGAAGCCTGTTTCCACCGCTCTCGGGGATGGTTATCATGAATTTTGTACGCAAAAATCCCAGAGCTGACAACCTCATGATCCTCGATTGCCCGAAGTCTGCAGACAAATGTCTTCGTAGACCGTGGAGATTTCCTGATAAGGGCAGCAATAAATTAGTCACTTGGTTCTCGACGTCTACCGTCTGTATGTTAATCGGTGAATTCACAGCTGTTTACTACAGGATGGATATACTCACCTCCAAGTGCATGCTGCTTCTTATTGGTACTGGTTCCAGTCTTATGGACGATTTTTACAGGTGCATCCTGGGGCATTATTTTGGTGGCTGAATTGGCAGCATCGCATTGTAATAACTGGTGTCTGGGATCTTACTGTGTGCCAATGAGTGACATATTTGACAAAGCGCCTCCCAACTGGATGGATTTGGGTCTGCTCTGACCTGGCAGAGGTGGCTGAGTATCCATAATTTGCTGGGGGGGATTAGGAGACAAAGATGATAACCAAAAGAAGTGGGAAGTCCTTCGGATTATACAGTTAGCATCATGTCAGGACGGAATAATCAGCTACCAACATGTTCGTTATACTCAAAATGAACCCTGCTGCATACAGCTGAAAGTTGCAGGGGTTTCCCACAGCCCCGAGATGTGCAATAAGTCAGTCTGATGATTTTTGCCTGTTAACAAGAATAAATTGAGGCTTACGACAGCTGAAATCGCATGATTGTCAGCTATAAATAGGACATTGTTCAAGGGAAAGGACGTCTGCCAATGTTGATCTCAAATTATCTGCGGGATAATACATGAAACTGATGCTAACCAGCAAATTATGTTGTATGGTTAGCGTAACTATTTCCGATTTATTGACCGTCCAAAGGGAGGTTTTGCTTCGTTCTAGATGAGTAAACATACTAACCTTGATATCAAAGACGCAGCTTGCCTCTATATTGTCCATATCTTGCAACATCCAACATTCCGCCAAACAACAAAGTCAACCCAAACTTCAATAGTCAATGCTTCGAAAAAGAACTTTTCACCACTTCCAGCAGGCAGATATGGCAAATCGATAAAGCGGTCCACACAACAATGTCATCAAGCGAATGAAGGCAAGGGCAACATGGAGGCACAAGCAATATGAGCCCATGGGGCATTGCGCAGCTTGTGATCCAACAAGAAGCCTGCAGCAGAAAGACCACAAGGAACGCGCATCTTTAACAATGACGTGAACGAAAAATTGATTGAGGATTATGTTGACAGAGAACACGCTGGGGCAAGAAAGTAAGTTGAACATGTCGAACCAGAGGTTCACCAAGAGCTGGAAGATATGATGTATGCTGAAATCGGGGGATTGACCACCAGAGAGCTGGATAGACATTGGAGGAGATAATGGTTGCTATTGGAGACAGGCAGAGTTATCATGCAAGTTCAGAAAATGGAGAGGATAGGGAAAATGTGGATGATGAAGAGACAGAGCAGGGCAAGCTGAGCGAAGATGACGAACCTGGCTCAGTGATGGGCCCAATCACCAACCCGGTACAGTAGCACATGAAGAGGTCTTGGAAGACACAGATGAAGCTGGGCAAATTCATAAAACTGGGATGAGAGGATGCCACTGACTACTTCGGTGAAAGTAAAACACAATACGGCACATCCTAATTGAGGTTTCCGGCAGTTGTTCAACCGCAAATTGATAATGATGCTGCGGCACCTGCACAGACAACATTTTGAGAGCTTATGTAGTGTCTTGACATTGTCCCTGGAATGGAGCAAATGCCGCAACGGACTTCTCGACCAGGAAGTAGTCATATTAGGCTAGATTCCGTGTAGCTGCAATGAAACACGAGCATACCTGGTTTTGAGGCAGCCGCAGAGTCCGATTCTGCACCTTGGCTGAAAGCGAAGTAAGTTGAACCACTAAGCTTCTACCCGTGCATATATCCTGCAGATACTCAGCATATAGGAATAGGATTCGGACCAAGACATGGTGAAGACACCCACGGCTGCGGAGGGATTGATAGGCACACTGTAATTTCTGAAGTCAAGTGTATGTCAAAAGCGATTTGTTTACCAATTTTGCTACATGTCAGGATGTTCTTGATTTCATTGACCGAATTGTGAGACATGATGATTCATTTGTGCATGTGTAAGAGTTGAACGCAACATGTGAAAGTACAACAAATCAAATCAGGTGGTAAGATGGCTACCAGGTGCGATTTCTATCCGCACTTGAGAGTGAAGTTACAAAGCAAAAGCTATATTAGTCACGAAATATATGAACAAAAATTAATTGGGTGATGTCCTAGGTGTCATAGACAGAGCAGTTAGTGTTCATGACAAATCTATCTGACTGAGGACTGTCATGCTGCATTCACTGATGTATCCATCTGCATAACTCTCCGTCCAGATCTTGTGCACATGGTTGAGATAGTTGAAATTGCTCATGGTACATCATGGGCATTGAGGAGAAGTAGCTGGGGAAGGAAAGGTGAGGACATCGAGCTATAATTACCAAAAACTAGGGAAATGATCTACATGCCGTAAATTGCTGGCCGCAAGCGTGGGAATTTGATAGGGCCATGTTTTCTCTCACACAGAGAGCTGGATAGCAGTTGATCAGAAATTGAGAAGGAACAAAACTCCTGGATGCAAACAATAGTACATACAAACGCAATATTCAATGTCAATAATGTGTATATGATTGGTTGCATACAAGTTTTCAGTGTACAAAGGCTGTTTCGATGAGATTAATGAGACTGTCAACGATTGTTAGTCTTATACATTTGGCAATCAATGGGTTGCATTGTCACATACTTACAAAGTGAATGTATTGGTCGGCGTGATAGTGAAAAAGCCAAATGACAGGCTCATTGCCACATCCTAACAATGAGCATCAACATAGCGTCAACCATTTTTGACATTGCACCATGAAAAATGCAGAGGACTGCGGGATGACATTAACTCATAGTCCAACTATTGGCCACCTTTCTAAGCAAAAATGGTTGTGGCAACATCGCTACTATGTCTCAAAAAAGAGCATCATGAGAGCATCAACAACATTTGGCCTTGCATCATAGAAAATGCCAGAGTGGTGAGGCGGCCTTAATCCATAGTTGAACTATAAGCCGCATGTCTAGTCAAAAATGATTGCCACAACATCATTACTATGTCGAAAAAATGAGAGTCAACGCACTGTCAATGACTTTTGGTCTTGCACCATGGAAAGTCCCAGGGAAGTGCAGCGAGATTAAACCATAATTAAACTATCGGCCGCCTTTGTAGGCGAAAATGGTTGCAATAACATTACTACTTTGTCCTAAAAATGACCTTGAACACAGCATCAATGACTAATGGCCTTCCATTTTGGAAAATGCTAGGGCGGTGTGGCGACACATGCCTATAATGAAACTATTGGCTGTCTTGCTATGCAAAAATACTTTTCACGACATCGTCACTATGCCCAAAAAATGAGGCTGAATGGATCATCAAAGATTTTATGCCTTGCATCTTGGACAATCAAGAGGCTACGCAACTACATTGATCCATAATTGAACCATGAGCTGCCTTTCTGGGCAACAATGCTTACAATCTGGTCGTAACCATGTCCGAACATGATGGTCAATAGGGTTTCAAGGGAACTTCAACGGAGCGTCAACGATTTTTGCACATGCATTTTGGAATATCTATTGGCAATGGAATGCAGATAACCCACAATGAATCTATCGGCAACCTTTATTGGCAAAAATGCTCGTGACAATATTGCGTCTGCCTCCTACAAGTGAGCACCAACAGAGCGTCCACAGATTGCGTGGAGTCTCAGAACGCTACACAGCCATATACTGGATTGTGCTGTTCCAAAAGAGAGATTTTCACGGTCAGTCTTTGTAATCTGTCCTGGGATATAACTTCACAAATCCGGATGCGAGGTCCTATAGATCAGATTTGTTTTCTGGTAGTAGTAGAGTCAGTATTTGAGAACCTGGAGTTTGCTTAGCAGTAACGTTACTTTCCACAGGCTCTCAAGTCAGATTTCCCCGCTTTCTAATTTCTAATACCATATCAGATTCAAAATCTTGCAATACGTCATTGTTAAAGGTGATGATCTCTTCCAAAAGTGAATGTGTCTTTATTTGTGAGTTGAGTGACCTTGGTTTTCCAATCATCTGCGATGGTTGGTGGGCTTCAATAAATGTAGGCTCCTAGGGGCCCAATTCTTGGAATAACTCGAGACATGCATCCTCATGGTGATTCTATTTACACTGCGGTCCTGCAGAGACCAGCACCCCTGGCATCAGATGTATCATTTGTAAACAAGTTTTTTGCCATCCATCAGAACATCTTACCAGGGCAATGGGGAAACACTTACTGGCAAAAGCTCACATCGCAAAGATAACCAAATTAACAGAGTCAGAGGGCACTGAATTAAATAGTTCCACAGTCGATGAAACGGCTTTGGCCCTCCTGAAGAGGCAAGGAAGTCAAAAATCACAATAGTAAGTTCGCGGAAGAAATTCATATGTGACATCCAGGTTAAACCATATTGACCGAAATGACAGACGAAATGTAGCAAACCGGCTGCCACTGACTATGTAAGCTCCGAATTTCACCAAGTTACATGGAATTGCTCCCTCATGTTACTATTTGTTTCTGCTCATATTGCATGGAACGCTATATCAAATCTGGAGCAACCACAGTTGTTGAAGGCATAACGTGATGACCTAGTGCTGCTGTTAGCTATGACCCTTAGCAACATTGGCCAGAGGGAATATCCACTGACCGTGGATGCAAGTGAGAAGCAATCACCGCCACAAAATAAAGTTAGTTTAGCGTTTAACTAATGAATATTACCAAACAAACTAACCCGAACGTTGGTTGGGGCTTAAAACATGGATCAAAATTTGGCATTGCGTGAAGTTCAACCCGCTTTCGATGAGGATGATCCACTGTTCTTTTCCCATTTCCGAAGCTACTTAAGGATGATAGGTCAGTGGCCAACTTACTCTCTTGAGGCAAGCCATACATTTGAAGGATGTGCTTAGTGTTAGCAACGGGTCCGGGTTACCCGGCAGCGGTGCGGGTTTGGACCGGAAAAACGGTCCGGTTCGGTTCCAGACCCGTCCAAATACCCGACCCGCAGTTTCTTGGCGGGCCAAACCCGGACCCATACCCGTCAACCCGCGGGTTTTGCCGGGTTTGGCTAGACCCGTCGGTTCCAATCTCCGGTTTGTATTTTCGGGTTTTTCTATTTATGGTCGCATTCAGATATCCTACTCTCCTGTGCAAAATATTAACTCTGGTACATTCTTGTCTGTATTTGCCTTATTGACTTCCTTTCTATTGAAAACATGCAAAGACAAGTTCCCTCCTACATCATGAAGTTGTGTATGAATGATTTTTTGTCTCGTGTCATGAGTAAGATTTGGGTTACAGATCAGCCATATTCACAGTTATGACAGTCATTATACCACAACTGGATCAGTTTTCACCTGGTACTGCGCCGACAACATTTGCAGAGCCGATAGAGATACTTCATAGTGTCAGTGTATAATTGCAATGCCGTAAGGAACATCATAAGCAGCAAGCGTCAATTCAACATTTGCATCGAGGAAAGCCACAGTGTCACTTATGTATATCGGCTGCAACGCCAGGCGCTGTACCCAATTTGATACCGATTAAGAAATCGAAGCCTCTCATACGTGTAAGCTTTTACCCCTTCATATATCCTTCCTGCCTAATTACGATACAGGAATTGGATCAAGATGAATATATTGTAATGGCATGTTTGTTATCTGTACACTACCTGCATGAATTGTAATTATTGACGACATATTTCCAAGAAAAGTAATTGGTGTACCTATTTGGCAACATGTCAGCATTGTTTCCATTTTAGTGACCAAATTGTGAGACGTGATAATTCGTCTGTGCATGTGCAAGGGTCATACGGGCCACATGACAGTGCAAGACTCCAAAGCGGGTAGATTGACGATCGATCAACATGATATCGTCCTGCGTCTTACAGATAAGTGAGAACACACAATGTAAATCAGAGACAGAATTTACTAACAATATTTGACTCAGTGATAGCGTACCAGTTATAGAAGGAGTGGTCAATGCGCTACGCGAATCTGTATGAATGACCACCATCCAGTTGCATTCATCTATACATCCAACTATATCACTATGCATTCAGACCTGGTGCACATGGTCGACTTTTTGAAAATTGCTTATGGTAGGTCATGAGAATCGAGGAGAGAGTCAACGGAGTATCAATGAATTTTGGACTTGAAAGTTGATTAGGAAGCGATTTGTTCGCTATTATGCATAACCGACTTAATGGTGGCCTTTGTGTTAGAAAGAGAAACCAACTCGGTGACATACCGAGTCTGAAAATGAGCGTCAACGGAGCGTCAACGATTTTTTGATTTGTAAGCACCTTGATTGAGAAGCAAATTGCACTCCATTGTCCATAATCAACGTATTGGCAGCCTTTATAGGGGAAGGTGACAACGACATGGCAACGGCTACAATCCGACAATGAGCGTCAACGGAGGGTCAACGATTTTGGGTCCTATAAGTACGTTAATCTGGAAGGGATTTGCTCGCTGTTGCCCATATGCAACATATCAGCAGCCTTTCTAGGTTAGACAGACAACAACTGGGTATCAGCCCCATTCTGGAAATGAGCGTCAACAGAGTGTCAACGATTTTGGGTGTTGCATCGTGTATAATCCACGGAATATGGTGCTGCTTTTACACATAATCAAAGTATTGGCCGCCGTTATAGGCAATATGGTTAATGTCGCTGTTGCTACAGCTGAAGATGAGTATCAACAGAGCATCAAAAGAGCGTCAACTGAGTGTCAATGGTTCTGGGTGATGTGTCTTGTATAATCCAAGGGCAATGGTGCGGCTTTAACTCATAATCGAAGTATTGGTCGCCATTGTAGCTAATATCGTTAATGTTGTTGATACTTCACCTAAAAATGAGCGTCAACGGAGTGTCAACAGAGCGTCAACAGTGTGTCAACAGAGTGTCAACAGAGAGTCAACAATTTTTGGTCTTGTAAGTCAATTGGGAAGCGATTCGCTCACTATTATCAATATTGAGCGTACTGGCAGCCTCTATACGCAAAACACACAACGACATGGTCACAGTCACAGTCTGAAAATGAGCGTCAACAGAGCGTCAACGATTTTGTGTGTTGCATCTTTAATAATCCAAGGGCTATGGTACGGCCTGTACCCATAATCGAAGTATTGGCCGCCTTTATAGGCAATATGGTTAAAGTCATTGTCGCTACACCTAAAAATGAGCGTCAACAGAGCGTCAACAGAGCGTCAACAAAGCGTCAACAGAGCGTCAACAGAGTGTCAACAGAGTGTCAACAGAGCGTCAACAGAGAGTCAACGATTTTTGGACGTCAATTGGGACGCGATTTGCTCGCTATTATCCATATCGAGCGTACTGGCAGCCTCTTTACGCAAAACACACAATGACATGATAACAGTCACAGTCTGAAAATGAGCGTCAACAGAGCGTCAACGATTTTGTGTGTTGCATCTTTAATAATCCAGGGGCTATGGTACGGCCTGTACCCGTAATCGAAGTATTGGCCGCCTTTATAGGCAATATGGTCAAAGTCGTTGTCGCTACACCTAAAAATGAGCGTCAACAGAGCGTCAACAGAGCGTCAACAGAGCGTCAACAGAGCATCAACAGAGTGTCAACAGAGTGTCAACAGAGTGTCAACAGAGAGTCAACAATTTTTGGACGTCAGTTGGTACGCGATTTGCTCGCTATTACCCAGATTGAGCGTACTGGCAGCCTTTATACGCAAAACAGACAACGACACAGTAAAAGTCACAGTCTGAAACAGAGCGTCAACAGAGCGTCAACGATTTTGTGTGTTGCATCTTTAGTAATCTACGGGTTATGTACGGCCTATACCCATAATCGAGGTATTGGCCGCCTTTATTGGCAATATGGTTGACGTCGTTGTCGCTACACCTAAAAATGAGCGTCAACAGAGCGTCAACAGAGCGTCAACAGAGCGTCAACAGAGTGTCAACAGGGCGTCAACAGAGAGTCAACGATTTTTGGCATTGTAAGTAAGTCAATTGGGAAGCGATTCACTCGCTGTTGCTCATACTGGACTTACTGACAGCCTTTATACGTGAAACAGACAATGGCACAGTAACAGCCACAGTCTGAAAATGAGCGTCAACAGAGCGTCAACGATTTCGTGTGTTGCATCATGTATAATCCAAGAGCTATGCTACGGCATTTATCCATAATCGATGTATTGGCAGCCTGTATAGGCAATATCGTATTTGTTAATACCATTACACCTCAAAATGAGCGTCAACAGAGCGTCAACACAGCATCCACAGAGCGTCTACAGAGTATCAACACAGTGTCAACCAAGTGTCAACAGAGTGTCAGCACTTTAGGGTATTGCATCATGTAAATTCCAAGGGCTCTGCCTCGGCATATGTCCATAATCAGTGTATTGGCAGCCATTCTGTGCAAATGCGATCGTGACATGGTCACAGCACCTGTCTGAAAATGAGCGTCAACAGAGCGTCAACAATTTCGTGTGTTGCATCTTGTATAATCCAAGAGCTATGCTACGGCATTTATCCATAATCGAAGTATTGGCAGCCTTTATAGGCAAAATCGTATTTGTCAATACCGTTACACCTCAAAATGAGCATCAACAGAGCGTCAACACAGCATCAACAGAGCGTCAAATGAGTGTCAACAGAGCGTCAAATGAGTGTCAACAGAGTGTCAACACTTTCGGGTGTTGCATCAGGTATATTCCAAGGGCTCTGCTACGACATATGTCCATAATCAACGTATTGGCAGTCGTTCTGTGCAAATACGATTGTGACATGGTCACAGCACCTGTCTGAAAATGAGCGTCAACAGAGCATCAACGATTTTGTGTGTTGCATCTTGTATAATCAAAGGGCTGTGCTGCGGTATTTACCCATAATCGAGGAATTGGCAGCCTTTATAGGCAATATGGTCTGTGTTAATGCCACTACACCTCAAGCATCAATGGTGCCTCCACAATGTTTGGTCTTGTAAATAAGGTAATTGGGAAGTGATTTGCTCGCTGCTAGCCATAACCAATGTATTGCAACCCACTATGTGCAAAAGAGCAAGTGACACAGTCACGGCGCCATTCTGACAATATCGGTCAAATCAGCATCAACTGATGGTCATGATTTGCTGGTGATGCAGATCAGGTACTGAAAGCTTTGAATGGATATTTGAGCTTATAATTGACCTATTGACCTCCTCCCTGGTCAAAAATACAAATCATTAACAGAAAAACATGAATTAAAATATTGTCGATCTCGCAACATTCAAAACATGCAAAATGTGATTACTGGATGTCAAATAATCGATTTTGATTCAGTACTATAATCGAATAGCAAAGGCAAGCATGTTATCTGAATCGACCGATGGACCTGTTTTACAACCCGCTGAGAACCCACCCAATTCGGACGGGTAGGGTGGAGTCGATGGAACCGGACCCGAATCGACAGTTCGGGTTTATTGACAACCCGGACCGCCAATCTGGCACCGGTTCGGTTCCGACCCGTACCCGGACCCGAAGTGACGGTCCAGACCCGTTGCTAACACTAGATTTGCTTGATCGTTTTGGCCGTACAAACTGCAGTTTGCTTGGAATTACGACGGATAATTCTTTCTCAAATTACTCGACAACAGCCAACTGCAATTACCACTTGAGGCCTCTGGAATCGATTGGCCTGCATTGAGGAAACACATACCATGTATGGTGCACGTTATACAGCTGGCTTTAGGTTCATTCATGAGCAGTCTCAGTGTGAAAGGCAGCACTAAGTGTTGGGAAGCCCATGAGAGGGATCAGCTATTTGTAGAGAATGAAAGAATATACATTGGGAAGAGTCAAAGACTTCGAAAAGAGGGCAATGCTAGAATCAATACGCTGTTGGCCATGAGAAAAGGTTTAGCAAAGATAATTGAGAAAGTATGTATTTCATGATGTTTTGAAAGTACTGAAACTGACCTTCATATAGCAGACAATGCTTGCAGTACTGAATACGCTGACACCTGGTCGTCAAACTGAGTGCATTGACTGCCAAAAAGCCACTGTCTGCATTGTGGTTGTTTCAATTATTGGTGTCAAGACACATTGGAAGTCTACAATAGAGTTGCTGGAGCACGCCTACTGATTTTGGGAATTTACATGGGAGTAGATTGAAAAACGAAAATACCGTGATTACCGGCCACTCTTTCTAACACCAGAGGAATGTTCCATTTTGAAGAATGTTATGGAAGTATTGAGGCCATTCCGATATTGGACCCTGTGGATGTCGAAGACTAATACAGTTTCATTGTCTCAGGTTATCGCAGTGTACATGGCATGTTCAATCATATAGATGATGTGATTAGAACTTGGGAAAGGAAAAAGAGTCAGTGGAAGGGAGACATATTTTTCGCTGTGAAGTCAGCTTGAAAGAAGCTGTCAAAATATTATGCTGAAGTGACTCCAACGTTGGGTATGCTTCTCCTTTCTGCACATATTCTTGCTGCTTTCCAGAAGTTGCCATCGTTTAGAAAGTGGGATAAGGGAATGGATATTAAGCATGATGACAAGCCATCCTATACTACCCAATCCCCAGCGGCTATTCTGAGGCAGGTGGAGAATGAATACTGTGCGAAACATCAATATGTGCCAGTCTATAATCTCGATAGCTCACCCTGTAGCAATCGCATCCTCTCAGCAACGGCTGCAGGATCATGGTAAGTATCGTTGGATCCACACGATTTGTCCAACGATAATAAAACATACATAATGCCGAACGCTATTGGTGAGCCAACACGCAGCTGAAGCAATCGCGCAGCACTCTTATCGACCGCCACCTGTCTCTACCTGATTTGACCGTCTGAAGCACCAAAGAACTGGGGTCAGATTAATCCAAATCTCAATGATTACCATTGTGACCCAATGGAGATTAGCAGTATATTTTGGATAACAGACATAACTGACTGGTTACATCAACAGGAGGAAACACACTCAAACTACGCCAATCTCACCAATGTGACGTGTGACATATTCTCTATCTTAACAGATGGTGTCGGAGGGCAGGGCAGATTCTCCCTTGGCTGGGATCTGCGCATCTAGAAGGAGTCAAAAACCACAAGCGAAACCTTTCGTGGCACGGTAGTTGTCAGGCAGTTTACTCAACTCAATAATGGGATTTTGGCAGCCACTGACGCAGAAATGGATACCACAAACACAGAAAACGACTTTGAAATGAACACAGAGGCGTAAGAAAGGAAATTTCACAGAATGGCATTGGTTCATGACTTTTTGGAGATGTGGCATGGTAGCCAAAACCTACGTGCTACCCATTCGGAAACTCATGCTGAAAACAAGCAGAGGAGCGCCATAGGATAGCTTTCGGACCCGGAAGTGATTGTCAAAGCATCCTTGTTACCCTTTCAACATGATGGTGTGGCTGCATCTTCATTGTCAGAATGATCTCCTGTGCCACCAGCATTGTCTTCAAAGGACCTCTCTGGAGGACGAATTCAATTATTAAATATCCCCCCAATCTGAAAAATCAGCTGGAATACAGTCACACTTGATGAGGATAGCGCATCTGAAAGTATTTCGGACACCGAAGATTGGCTTAACTGGAATGGGGACTTAGATAATGCAACTAACAGCTACGACGATTGCTCGGCAGATTTTGAATCTGACATGAAGCATGGCAATGTAATTGAAGATCCAGAATGCCCAGAGCAGTGGGATGTGAGCGACGTGCCAAATGATCCAGAAATGATTCGGCCTATGCAGGTGTCATCGAGACAGGCTGAAAACGTGTCAGTGATGGTCAATATATTCAAAACAAGGAGGTATAAAGATGTGAAGAAAATGTAGGTCAGAATGCTTCAATGATTCACCAGCTTCTGTATTTATCTTGACCGAGAGTTTTAGTTAGAGATTTATTATGTGCAACAGGTGAGTTGTAGCTGGTGAATATCGTTTGATGAACAGATGTATACCTGGCGCAATAAACCATTTGGAAAGATACAGAAATTTTAGTCATGTGAGAGCGAACAGTGTAAGAATGTTACTGTGCTTAGCTTTGCCACTGGGCCAGGTCTCAATTAGCCAGAAAGACAGCCAATAAATTCAAATCACGATGAAAATATTATCGATGGCAGCAGATGTTGAAAGGACACTATATTGACATGAGCATCAACAGAGTGTCACTGATTTGTCGCTTTGTAAGCACGGTCATTAATCAGAGATTTGGTCACTGTTATGCATAGCTGGTATATTGGCAGCTATTATAGGCAAAAATGACGGCAACATGGTCACCGCCGTATTCGGAGAATTAGCGTCAATGTAGCGTCAAGATTGTGAGCTGTGCATCTTGGGCGAATTATGTTCCAATTGGTTGCAGACATCCATTTAATTGATATTGGAAGCCTTTACTAGCAAATACAACAGCGACATGCTCCCTGCTGCGTCCTGAAAATAAGTGTCAATGCAGCGTCACCAGTTTTAGCTGTTGAATATTTGCTAATGAGGGCATCACATGGATCTTCGAGTTCATAATGAAATCATTAACCGCCATGATATGCAAAACAGAATATATCAAAGGTCAAACACCGATTCCAAATTAGTCGATATTGCAAGCTGCAAAGCATGCAAAAATGTACTCTTGGGTGTTGAAAATGTGATTTTGATGAGATATTATTAACAAACTCCACAAACAAGAGCCTTATATAAATCTCTGAATGGACCCACTGGGCAACCCGCTGACCACCCGCCCAATTCAGACGGGTTGGGTGTTTACCATGGAATAGTATCTGAGTTGACGGTTCAGGTATATAGTCAACCCGGACGGCTAAATAGGCAACATTTACATTTAACCAGGACACATACCCGTAGTGACGGTCCGGAACCGTGGATAACACTACCAATCCTAAACCTCAAGGTAGTATGTATATCATTGATCGATTCCTTAGGTCAAACTTGATGTACTATATGGGTACTCATCATCATAATGGCTGTGGAGGAGAGAATTGTCACAATCCATCGCATGGCTGCTGGTAATGCTACCCTGTGTCTGTGCCAGGAGTAGAATTCTGATCCTCTAATAGCTGGCAAACTAGCTGTAAGCTACCCCATGCAGTATATTCAGAAAAACTGAATGTTGTCACCTAAGTTATACAGGCGACCAAACCACCACCGTTTTCTTGCTGAATTTTTACTCGGGACATACCTGGTCACTGAACTTCAGCTGCTAATGCACTCCTTTCTTCCAACGCCATGGTTGGAACTGAGTGTTGAAAAGGACAACTTGTTTAGCTCTGAAGACATTTCTGACATTGAAGTAGAGGTAGATTGTTCGTTCTTAGTCCTCCAAAGCGTTCCTTGTCGTCTATATCACTCAGTCAGTCATCCTTTGGCTCATACAAATGTGTAATTCTATCACCTTCATTGGCAAATGATATAAATGCTCTTACTCATGGTTCAGGGCAGCTCCCATCTAACCAAAATTCCTATTAATCAACTGAAAGGGGAGCCATGGATTAGTGATGCTATTCATTCAGTCAGCTAAAAATTTCTCTCACCTTGACATATAGTGTACTAAGCATATTAGTGCAGATGAGCTGCCAACATTGGTGCTGTTTACGCTACATCTACAAACGTGTGACATCTTGTCTTAGTGAATTGGAGGTCATGTGATTGGACACAATTGATCTCTCGGATAGGAATAAATGAATTGGATTTGGGCTTTGCGTTGGTCATTGCTTGAGGTCAATAGCAAAAAGCTCCCTACTATTCAAAATTTCATATGGGCATTGCGATGTAGTAGACAGTATCAAAAGCTTGTGCGGAGAATATATTTTTTGTCTATGACATCTGTAAAATGTACCTTCACAACTGCAGACAGAGCAAGTGTGATACATGACAAAACAGGTATTGCCACATATTGGAAGACTCTTTCCGACATATGAGTTATGAACTATTATACTTAGTAAACTAATTTGTTTGATGTCGAGGTTTTGTGGTTCACCTGTTCATAGGGTTTATCATCACCCAACTGCTCCCAGTAGTCATCAGACATGAACTGCAGATACCACCAGCTCAATGCAATTGTCATATATCAATATAAAGACAGGTTCAACTTCACAACCCTGAGTGTGATTGTGAGGGACTGCAGTTCATTGTCAGGTAGTTCACTATTGATAGGCTTGTTCAACTTGTTACAAAACATAGGAGACGAAGCGGTGCTGCATAAAGGCTGTTGTATTGGCAATCAGAACAAAGTCTGGGAGATGGTGTAAACACCAGTATTGAAGGTATACCAATAGTAAAGGTGGCAGTCACACCGTTATTGGATACACACATACTAGAGTACACCAATTAGTTCCATACAAATAGTCCCAAAGTACCTTCAAGATGCAGATGAGGTGGTAGAAATAATTCCTTGCAGGGAACTGAGAAGCAACACAAGGAAAACATATCTCGTAAATATGAGATAAACAGGTCAACACCCATCATCAAGTGTATTGAGTCTCATATTGCCAATAAAAACCATGTAGAATAAACGGAATTATATGGATCATAAATCTGTCGCTACCAACTATTTGAGGGCAAGCATCTCCTCCTGTCACACCATGCCCAATCTTCATGCAGGATACTAGGTGTTGGTCTCGAAGAGGAGACGAAATACCACCTCCAATGCCTCACTTCATTGCAGGTGTAGTCTTGCTTGTCCATTTATTTCTGTTTTCTTCATCCCTGCTTTTCCAAAATCATTATCAATTTTAGTACGGAGATCGACACATTATAAGGGTGTAGCCCTTGGAGAAGTATCATTTTAGTACGTCACACATGACAAGGGAAAAGAGAATGAAAGTTTATGTGTATCCAGACGGATGGGACGGAAGTTTAGTTTCTATGGGCTATGAGGACGGGAGGGAAGTGATCACGATTTGAATGTTACCGTTGACTACAATTATATGTGTGGATATATTGAACCCTTTCGTCAGCAAGAAATATTTCCGTCCTGGCGGAATGGCTCTATTGGAGTGCACATGGTCAATAAGAGCTGTCAGACACACTGCGGTGGCGGATTATTCCGCCCCAGGCATCATTTCAACGCATCAGGTTCCATATCTCCCTCTGATTGCTTGTTCACAGTTTCTTCTCATTCTGTAGGTCTCATATTTTAAACGAACACTCTGGCATTGTGGCCAATTGTAACCATACGTTAGAATGGGTTCATTGGGTACGCGCCTGCATCGGAATTGCAATGCGATTGGTGATGATGCAAAAATCTCTCCTCGCGTTCCTTTTATCTGCGTGCAAAATGTAATTCTATAATTACTAATGATACTGGATTGTAAGGCGATGGGTGACGCTGCGAAAATCTCTCCTCACGTTCTATCTACCTCTGCGCAAAATGAAACTCTCTCTTCACCAATCATACCCATCATTCCAAGTCGCCAGATCGATGTGGCTATAGACAATTCATCGCTCGTTCCATCCATCTCCTGTCTTACTACTAGTAGCTATCTCTGGAATGACGTGCGCTCAGTCTACAATATTTTCCCCGTTGAAAACTTTCAAACCAACAGCAGCCATTGCTTTTCTCAGTTGTATAAATTTTGAGGCGGAATCCAAGTTACCCGACTTTTCAGGTATTGTGGTGAGTGCCAGGGCTAACTAGTACTCAATGAAATCTCCATCCTCATTTAGGAGTTTGATTTTGAATAGTCATTGCAGTTGCCATGGGAGACGACCATTCAGTGCGCCATAACACCTCCTTAGGTGTCGATTTACCCATACCCTATTGTTAGGGGTTCTCCCTTGACAGTGATAATAGTACTTGAGTAGGGTCTGGGAAGGTACATACTATACCGAGATACTGAAGTAGCTAGTGATGTGCCCGTTAGTGGGAGTTCAGATCAGTCACGATAAGTGTCTGGGGGGATCAGTTAGAGCAAGCTGAGAACCCCAAAGGACATATATCACACTTGGATACTATAGGGAACATGTGCATGGGAAACGCACACGGCTGTTGATAGTTATATGCGAGTAAGTGGGCTCCGAACCACCTTTCTGTACCGGGTTGGATAACGGCAAGGTACACCCCGGGATAGTGAGAATTGCCTCTCCCTAAGCATGACCTAACTGATGGATTAATGACATTGACTGGGCCAAGAGTGAGCACCATGCATTGAGTTGTATGAGTCTGGATCGCAATGTTTGATACATGTCATTGTCTACGTTATCGCACCACGGACTGGTATCAGATATGCCTGAAAGTAACTACCGAATAAACCCTTCGAAGGCGAGATGTCAAAGTTGAAGTTAAAGTGTGATTCAAGAGCCATACTGATATCATGCATGAACGCATTGTTAAGTAGCCACTTCTGATAGGCGCGTTCTCAGATGTAAGACGCAAAGATATCTTCAGCGCATGCAAATATGACGCACAGATACGTGGCGATCATTGAGGGATTAAATCATAGTTTCAGTTGGAGTAAGCCAAGGGACTATAAAGAGATCACATTGTTCCGGCAATGAAGAAGACAAGCTGGAACAGCTAGAGATGAACGATACCTACCAGCGGAGAAATATCCTTATTTATTATTGTGTTTTCATGATACCTATTCGCCTATTATCCTATACCTAGAATGTATTAGCTTTCTGTAATGGCAGCCCCACACCATTTGAATATACAATTCTCTACATGACAACTACCTTTAGCAACGATAACGATATTATCCTGTACACCTTAGAAAGGATTATCGCCTACTCTCGAGACAACCAGTATATCTTCTTGGCTCAAAAGATTTGGTGGATATCTTCGATTATCAGTTTACAGCAGCGATTGATAGTACATATCGATAACCTTAAGATTAAATCAGAGACTAGGATAGAAGAGGATTCAAGCGGGTCCAAGGGACAGGACCATAAGCTACCTAGTGTCCAGCCAAGTCGGATTAACCAGATATCCGACAATCAGGCAGTTTCTACGACACCAGTGGATCTTACTGAGGATTCGATTATAGATGAGTTAATAGAATGAGCTGAGCAGTTTATTGAGTCATCGGAATGATCTCAGAATACTTGGCAGCGGAACTGTGTAAATCCCTAACCTCAGTCGAAGGCACAACTGAAGAAGGCTCGGAAAGTCAAGAGACTTGAAGAGGCTGGAAGGAAAAGGCAAGCCGAATGAAGTAGTAGGCTTCAGAACATACGAGTTGAGGTGAATAAGATCCTTAGCGAAGAATAGGATCTACGGCCGTAAGCACCAAAACACATATGCGTATGAACAAGTATATTGTGAAGAAGTGTTGTTACCCCTGTAACACCCATCGTTCCATCGATCCCCTCAGCACCAGCTGGGCCTTCCTGTGCATTGATACATCTGAGATATGCATGCACCATTGAAACTCTCAAATTTAACCTTAATACCATGGTAAATACAGAGCTCCATTGCGTGCAGTGGTTCATCTGATATATACGTCTGGTTATGACTCGTATGCTTGACAAACTCCCGCGTGTTGCTGTATATTGCCACGCAGTGCATTGCGTCTTGTGTATTGTCAAGTAATGCTCTGATGTCTTTGATCATAGCATCAGGATGCTTTTCATCACAGCAGCTTTGGGGCCCCATGAATTCGGGCTTCGCATATAACTGGGAGCCAAGTTGGGCAGCCAGAGCAGCACCGGAAGGGAGGACATTGCTGTGGGCAGCGTTGGTCTCCTGGCACTGTGCGAGGGCTTCGAGATTACGCTCTCTGATTTAGAACCCGAGAATGCGACGCTGAAAGGTGATTACTTGCAGTAGGCAGTTAACAATGTGTTTGGCGGTGTCTCTATCGTCCTTGAGGTTCATTTTATGTGCTTGTTCATGTCTCTTGGCAGAATACTGATGCAAGGCGCCATATTGATGAATCTGTTCGACCCAATGCAACATCAAGTGAATCTTTGGAATGTTGCAGTGGGCATCCAACTGCTTGGAAACATCTATCTTGTGGCTGATAATATCCCGCTTGGAGTTCATTTCGCGCAGCATCTTGGATAGCGTCCAAGTTTCAGCATTTGTTTTCTTGTCTACCTTTCGCTGATTCACCAGTTCCGTTGTCATGGCATTGCCTTTGCCCTTTACCTTTTGGCCGGTTCGGCCGAGTAAGAAAGCATTTGTGATGGTGTGAAAACGATGCAAGATATCCTATATGTACCTTCAAGTTGCATTATCACGAGATTTATATCGAACATATATATAGAATTGTAACGATGGCCGTGGGAACTCAATAGCACGATCGAATATTGGATGCTGAGAAGGGCTTCCGCCTCGTAGAGACTGTGTTACAACTCCCAGCAGGTACCGGCTCATTTCCTTCATCTCCTTGCCATTCCATTGAGACACTTCCTCATATAACATATTTTTTTGTGTAAGGTTGAGGTAAGTAGGCATAGATAACCAGATTGCATTGTAGTTGTCGAGCCATTTGAACTTCGTCATGAAGTGGAAAATCCACGTCTGGAGGTGGTTAAGCATGCCGATCTGCATTGTAGGGAGGAGGTTGGGCTTCAGGAGGTCTCTCACGATACAGGGAATATGTCGAAACACGATGAGGTGTGGTTGAACATGGTGCGATCACAGTTCGGATTCATCTTCCTTGGTGTTGGCATCGGTGAGCAATTAATACAGGTTGCGATCCCGCCACTGGTATTGCTTGTCAGAAGGGACATAATCTCCAAGCTCTTTCTTTGGACACTCGCACCAAAAACAGATATGAAGCTCAAGATGATGTAGGTCGCTATTCGCAGGGCAACCTGCAAGCCATACTGCTAAAACCGGTTTGCAAAGCCTGAAGTTGCCATCTGCACACAGAACAATGTAATACCCGGTCTCGGTGTTGGGATTTTGTTTAATGGCGTGAGGCTGGAGTACCCGTCGGAGTACTTCATTCAGGACCTCTTAGTTTGTTTGCCGTTGCACATCCAGCTGTTTCTGAAGAGTATCGCGGTTCTTGAGTGGAATTGGCAGGTGAGCAACTATTACAACGGTGTGCGTTCAGGGAATGTGCCAGATCGTCGACGATAGATTGCAAATTGTCGTATATACATGCCACTCTTTCTGGTCACCAGCAAAATTCGAGAGATGTGTTCTGTCGGACATTTTGATCATGGGAATAAGTGTATCCCCCAATCTGAGCATTGTCCTAACCTTGATTAGCACATTATTATGTTTGAGTATTGCTGCTAACCAGTGTCTCCCACCACCTGGCGGCAGTGTGCGTTTCAGTAGAGAGGGGTTTCGGTGGTGTATCGCTATTAATGTAATGCTGAGGGGCATAAATGAGATGGTTGGCATAGGCTGGCTGCCACACCAACCATCTCTTGCTTTTGATGATGTCTCCACTCCACTATTTGATAGGCCATTGGTGGTTGTAATTCCATCTCATATCCTCCAAAGTGTGTAGTTCCCACTCCCAGAGAGCCTGATCATCTGGCATGCTAGCCATAACCTTCTGGACGCCATCCTCATTTTTGAAGCTTGGAAAACGCAGTGCGGTGTTTTCTTGCTTTAGCACATTGTCATAGTATGTCTTCATACCCTTCATCTTGATCCCACACTGGATATATTTGTACTCTTCAGGTGTCGCAAACTGGTAGTAGAAATTGTTCTGTAGGTTGTTCTGAAGGCAACATGGCGCGTTGTGTTCCCGTGTTTCAGCAATGTAATCGCTCAGCGGAGTGCCTGCGCCGGGGTGTGTTTCTGTCCAGGTAGAGCAGCTGGCGGTGGTTGAGACTCCAAGTGTGCGATATTTTCACCATGATCGAGGTAGGGAAACTTGTCCAAGTCTTCCACGGAACCTTTGATAGAATTAAACTCATGATGCTGAGCAAGTTCAACCTGTCGGAGTGCACTGCAAATAGTCAGATTCTTCTGGTGTTCAACGTGAAGGTGTTCAAGATGGTGTATATTGAGATGTTTAAGGCGCCAGCTATATGAGGTGAACTTCTTTCACAATGAAAATTCGGGGCAACGGAAAGGGGTCTTCTCTGGCAGTGTCGATGATACGTCAGGAATGTAGTATTCAGTGCAGAAAAGGACAAAAGTTGGTGCTGGGCCTGAGCAGCCTGGTGTTTAAGCTCACAATGCTTTCAGCTAACTTGAAAGATTTATTGAGCCACAACACCATCAAATGGAGGTTCTTTAAACGCCAGGAGTTGCAAACACGCTGCATGCATGATGTCCCATAATACTATAAATAAAATAATCACTGAGGGATCCAAACACCTCGTGACAGGTGTTATAATCAATACCTGAGATATCTAGATCGGAACAAAGGAAACGAACAATACAAAAACCTGACCCGACCTTGAACGCCATAACCATCGTCTCCTCAGCAGCCCGAGGACTGGTTCACTCAGTGCGTACAGATCCATCTGGGCGCGCCTCAGGTAAAGGGGTATCGGGTAGAGGGTAGTGTTAGCAACTGGTCTGGGTAACCCGCCAGCGGTCCGGGTTCGGACCGGAAAAACGGTTCGGTTCGGTTCCAGAACCGTCCAAAAACCCGACCCGCAGCGTCTTGGCGGGCCAAACCCGGACCCGTAACCGTCAACCCGCAGGTTTTGCCGGGTTTGGCTAGACCCGTCGGTTCCAATCTCCGGTTCTGTGTTTCGGGTTTTTCTATTTATGGTCGCATTTAGATATCCTACTGTTAATCGCAAAATATCAACTTTTGCACATCATTGACCTTTTCGGATGAATCGGCCGCCTTTATAACTAAAAACAAGAGCGACACGCTCCATGCCCCATCCTG
>Ga0307512_10001068_pt1 | contig 40004 bp, 37 predicted proteins | sample 14_EM_MG_FD_200267 | JGI IMG/M metagenome (GOLD analysis project Ga0307512, IMG submission 200267) | Populus trichocarpa ectomycorrhiza microbial communities from riparian zone in the Pacific Northwest, United States - 14_EM | ecosystem: Host-associated > Plants > Roots > Unclassified | place...
TGATAACCCGCCCAATTCGGACGGGTTGAGAGTTTGCCATCGAACCGTACCCGAATTGACGGTTCGGGTTTATTGACGACCCGGACCGCCAATTTGGCAACGGTTCGGGTTGGACCCGGACCCGGACACGAACAGACGGTCCGGAACCGTTGCTAACACTACTCAAATGGTCACCAGCGAGTCACATGAGAACTGCCGGCTATGACGATGCCAGAAGCGAAAGCTCACATCATTGCCCAAAGTCACAACACGGCGCCGTTGCAATGATGTTGAGATTGAGCGCATTAGGACGCTTCATACGACAGTAAGTCAACAGGCATAATAAGTCACGATGAGGCATAGCCGTTGCAATGACGTCGAGATTTAGCGCAATGGGACGTCTCATACGACAGTAAGTTAACAGCCAGAGCAAGTCAGGATAGTCACTGGACAGCGGACAACGCAGAAGGACGACGGAATCCGAAGGAAGATAGTCTGAACAGAATTACATGTCGAATCAGAGATTACAATTACAATCCCGAATCACCAATGAATCCCAATATCAAATTGGAGATCGAAGTTACACTGCTACCGAGCCACGATGGCAATCCATAATCAATATCATGGAGAAGTCGTCGATGGAGCAACGAAATTTCAAAAGAGAAAGATAGCCGTGTCTACACGATCGAATTCTACCGACAAGTCAAAACCCCACCTGCAGACATCCTGCCGAGATGCGCACCGACTAGTCTAACAAGCACTCCTACCGACAAGTCAAGAGTATACTGAGAGGCATGTCTACTATGTTGACTAAGATGCTACCGAAGCCGCCTACCGGGAGCAACCATGAAGTCGACAGGATGGTGACTGAAGCGGACTTCCAATGACGACTAGCCTAGTCAAGCAGTATCTACGAGTCAATGCCACTTACCGATGACCACCGGCTGCGCGATATATTCTACAGAGCATACGGAAGCACTGCCCGAAGGCTCCAGAGAGTGCATCTGCGTTTGAACTTGGTAACTAAAACAATCTTAGAGAGACTTATGTGTTAGGTGTCTACGAATGAGTACACACGATTGACGTATACTATTGATGATTACCGACGGCTACGACCGATGCTGGCAGCGGACGCTCCCATCGATGCCAAATCATGGGCGCAAGCTATACCACCCTGATGATTCCGACAAAGACCTACGCCGAGATGATAGGAGCTATGAGTACAGTTCTGGATGGCAGGTCGGATGATATAGGAATTCGGGAGTGAGATAAGGATGAATTGAGGTCCGAGTCTCGGAAGCGGAGGAAAGTTATCAATTGGGCGTTTCTTTTTTCTGTTTCTTCTCTTCTCTGCTCTTCTCCATACTTTATTACTTCATTGGATCTCGGCCCGGTATACATGGCGTCGGCACGGGTTTCACCACCTCCGGATCGCAGTCAATGGGACGTGGAGTTTCCCCGTGCGGCGGATCTGCCGGAAGGTCACCCTGAGCGGTACTACTCGGTAGCGCAACTGTTGAGTTTGGAAGAGTACGTATGCGGCATGATTGTTTAATGCTTTCCTTTCCTTTTCTCTTGTACGGTGTATGCAGCCCAGGAGGTCTGCGCCTAAAGAGGGGGATGATGTAATGGCGGCACGTGACCACAGGCCGGGGAATGGTCATTCTATATAGTCGGCTCGTTACGAGCCTTAGATCTCTAGCAATAATGTTACCTATACATCTACATCTACTATCACTCGCATCCACGTTTGCAACCGTATTCGTATAATTACCATACGTATACATATGAGCCCCAACGCAGGCGTACGTGCCCTTACAGACATTGTGCATCTCAGTGTAAACTGAATAGTTCTGATGTTGTCCCAACTGTGTACCCATCGAACCTGGCTAGCAATGCCTAGCGGTGGAAACAGCACATGCAACTGATGTCATAGGATGGAGAATACCCCATTTCTCGTTTTTCAATGCTTCTAGCTCTGCCAAACTGGTATTGCCACCAGGTAGCAGACAATATACACAATCGATTGTTCGATGTCTGGTGTCCAGAATGAGTTCAATTCTATGCCAAACGCCCCAAGAAGGCATACACACCCTTCAAGTGGTGCAAATAGGCCTTCAGACATTGGTGTAACAGTGAATTTGAATACTGAGTTTAATCTGATGGTGGTTAACCCCACAATTGAATGCTTTGCAAGGGATCCATTCACTGAGTATGTCAGGGTGTAGCGTCTAGTGCGGTTAACACTGCGCCTCACTATTTTGTCAAATTCCTGCTTGGTCTCTCCAATGGAAGTCTACCTTGCCAGCCGTTGCATATGCATATGGAGGCAATCTATACGACATTCTGAACGTGGAACATCTATATCAGATGGTGCCTTCTCCAAGCCCTCACCCTGGCACGACTCCGGGCATACAAAATCTTCTAAGTCCTGCAATTTGTTGCATTCAACAATGCCTTCGGACTTTAAGGAAATCTCAACTTCCGCCCGCTAGTAGACGAGTTTCCGTACCTGCTGGCAAGACGGATTTTTGTGACGGAGGGTGTTCTGTAGCCTCTACAATGCATCGTGAGAACTCCGCCCCCTGAGCTTTGCTGAACAATGCTCAGGTTGCAGATAATATTCAATTCATGACTTCCTTCCTGTCCGCTTCACAGTGATAGTCGATCAATAATCCAACGGCCACACAGATTACAAGCAGTCGTATCATACCAGCTCCCAGTGGAACCTCAATACGTTGAGTTGTATCCAGCCCCTCATCGGGTGTTGCAATCACTCACACTCCTCTCAATGGTCTTCAAATCCTGCCTACCCCCTTCACAAATCTACTAGCCTGCCTGACCATTACAAATTCACTCCGAACGCAGGCTACCAAACAGAATCACAATCACTGGCTGTGGCAATTCCCACCGCAGGTGGTGTCTACACCATGATCAATGGTCTATACCCGTCGCATTGTGCGTTGATTCGACTACTCACACATGATGCGTTATATGTTTGCAATGGGCAGAGTTCTGGAGCTATACATGTGGAAAAGATGGCCGTTTCTGAGTGCAAGCACACTGGACACAGTAAGTCATGCAATGCGACAGGTTTCAAAAGCATTTGCTAAAGCCCCACACAGGCAGATCATTCAGATGTACTGCAATGCCGCAATGCAGCAAACAACATATGGTCCATAGTATTTGTGGAGTGCAGAAGGGAGATCTTGAAAGAGGTATGCTGACGAAACGGCCCACATTGGATATTGCATGCTCACACTGGTACCATGTTGGTGCATAGGTCGATATTGGCAAATCCCATTTGATTCAATCAGCATGGGACAACATAGTAGAGCTTCGTGATCTCCACGACTTTGAATCTGCCACCGAGCATTTCGAATTCAATGAATCCCTACTGGCTGACAGTCAAGATAATTTGCCTGTAGCAGAGTGGGTCGAAGGTGTTGTACGTATCCCAAAACAGATGTAGAGAGAGTCGAAAACTGCTAACAAACAGCCAGAATCCACTTGCCTTCCTGGTGGACTCAATCCTGCGGTTAATCTTCACCAAGTTCCATCCTCGGCCAAAAAACCATGGTAAGTATAGTAATGGGTGTTATAATTCCATGATTCACAACCAGGATGGTCATATACCCTTGCCACTTATCACATTTTCCTGCACTGCATTGCGCCATGCTCTCCTAGAGTGGCAAATGATCAACGGTGTTCATCTGAAAGCTTCCAAGTCAAAGCTGAAAGCGGACAGACCTGATCGCTTGGACTACTTCAATTACCACACTTCCGCTGGTAAGAATGCATCCTTCTGCGCTGCAATGTGTCGCATGTTGATAACCTCACCTGGCATTGCAGACTTGTATACATGCTTGATGAATCCCTGGATCACACTACCGCAGAGCTACAAAGACAGGGTGTATAAAAACATTGTGCTACAGTCAAGCGCTCGATCCAACAGGTAGAGAATCAAATGCCTGCCTTGCTCATCAGCGTGGAAGCAGTGCATGCTGACAATGTTATTCCTCATCACTATTTCACCTCCGAAGTGGCACTTAACCAACCTGAGCTAGGCAGCAGTGACCCAAACATCCGCAAAGTCGACAATTGCATTGCTAATGATCTGGATTTCGGGATACGAGGAGGCAGCCTTAGTGTTAGGAAAGGTTCCGGACCGCCACTTGGGGTCCGGGTCCAGGTGTGAACAGAAACGTCGGGTAATTCACGGTCTGGGTTCTCAATAAACACGAACTGTCGATTCGGGTACGGTTCAATCAACATCTCCCTATCTGTCTGATGTGGGCGGGTCCTCAGTGGGTGCTCCAGCGGGTCCATCTGTTACGACATTTACAACACTTGCCTTTGCTATTTGATAATAGTGCTCAATCAAAATCGATTGTTCGACCTCCATCAATCCAATTTTGCATGTTTTCAAGGGTGCAATATCAATAACATTTATAGTGATGTATTTCTTTCACTACTTAGTATTTTTGACCATAAAGGAGGTCAATAGTTCAATTATAAGCTCAAATATCCATGTGATGCCTTCATTACCCAATATGCATTACAAGAAGTTCATGACACTCAGTTGACGGTCAATTTCAGAATGGAGCTGTGACATCATAACTTTGTCTTTTGCCAATGATGGCTGGCAATATGTTGGTTATGGTTCACAGCGTGCAAATCACTTACTAATTACTTTATTCAAAAGGCCAAATATTGTTGAGGCTCCATTGAAGATCATTTTCACAATGGAGAAGTGACGGTTTCCCTTGCTCTTTTGACGGTAATCGCTGCTAATATGTTGGTTACACATAACACAAATCATATCTTTTTCCAATCACCAGACTTACATTACCAAATATCATTGACGCTCTGTTGATGCGCAGTTGAAGGTAGTAGTGACATCGATACTAACCATATTGCTATTACAGGCTGGCAACTGTGAACTATCCATACAGGACATAGCACAAATCTTGGATTACACAACATGCGACGCCCAAAATTGTTGACGCTCTTCTGATGCTCTGGTGACGCTCATTTTAAGGTGTAGCGAAATCAGCTCCAACCCGATCTGCTCTACTGGTGGCCAATATTTCCATTATTGGTAAATGCCATACTAGAACAGCCCTTGGATTAGCCATGTTGCAACACCCAAAGCCGTTGACACCCTGTTGACACTCTGTCGACACTGGGTTGATGCTGGGTTGACACTCAGTTGATGCTGATTGTCAGGCGTAGCGATATGGTCATTACCGATATTGCCTATAAAGGTGGCCAATACTTAGATTATGGAAAACAGTCGTACTACAGCCCCTGGATGACACAGGATGCAACACCCAGTATCGTTGACGCTCTGTTGACGCTCATTTTCCGACTGGGGCTGTGACAATGTCGGATTCCCATGTGCCCACAAAGGCTGCCAATACGTTGATTATGCATAAATGCCGTAGCAAAGGCCCTGAACCATACAAGATGCAACACCCGAGATTGTTGACGCTCTGTTGACACTCTGTTGATTCTGTAGTGATGCTCTTTTGCCGCTCTGATGATCCTCTGTTGATGCTCGGTTGACAGTCATTGTCAGGTGAAGCGAGGTCGATATTAACGATTGTGCCAAGAAAGGCGGCCAATACTTCCATTATGGATAAATGCCGTAGCGCAGCCCTTGGATGGTACAAGATGCAACACACTAAATCGTTGACGCTCTGTTGACGCTCTTTTTCAGACTGGGGCTGTGACCATGTCGCCTTCTGTTGGACTCATAAAGGCTGCTAATACATTGATTATGGGTAAATGCTGGAGCACAGCCCTTGGATTATACAAGATGCAATACCCAAGATTGTTGATGCTCTGTTGAAACTCTGTTGATGCTCTGTTGATACTCTGTTGATGCTCTGTTGACGCTCTGTTAACGCTCATTATCAGGTGAAGCGACATCGACATTGACCATATAGCCTATTAAGGCGGCCAATACTTCGATTATCGATAACAACGGTACTACACCTCTTGGATGACACATGATGCAACACCCAAAATCGTTGACGCTCTGTTGGCGCTCATTTTCAGATTGGGGCTATGACCATGTCGTTTTTTCTTTTGCCCACGAAGGCAGCTAATACGTTGATTATGGGTAAATGCCGTAGCACAGCCCGTGAATCCTACAAGATGAAACACCCAAGATTGTTGACACTCTGTTGATGCTCAGTTGATGCTCTGTTGAAGATCTGTTGACTCTTAGTAGACGGTCTGTTGACGTTCTGTTGACGCTCATTGTCAGGTGAAGCGACATCGACATTAACAATTTTGCCTATAAAGGCGACCAATACTTCAATTATCGATAAAAGCCGTTGCACAGCCCTTGGATGACACAAGATGCAACACATAAAATAGTTGAAGCTCTGTTGACGCTGATTTTCACACTGGGGCTGTGACCATGTCGCCTTCGCTTTTACCCACAAAGGCTGGCAATACGCTGATTATGTGTAACTGCCATAGGTTGGCCCCTGGATTATACAAGATGTAACACCCCAAATGGTTGATACTCTGCTGACGCTCTGTTGACGCTCGGTTGATGATCTGTTGACGCTCTGTTGACACTCTGTTGACACTCTGTTGATGTCCCTTTTCGGAATGGCGCTGGGACTATGTCACTTTCTGCTTTGCCAAATATGGCTGCCAATACGTTGATTATGGATAACAACAAGGAAATTGTGTCTCAATTCACCTGCATGCAAGACTATAAATCATGGATGCTCTGTTGACGCTCAATTTTAGAATGGGACTCTTCTTATGTCGCTGTCTGTTTGGCCGATAGACAGTGCCGATACGTTGGTTATGGATAATGGCGACCAAATTGCTTCCCAATGGACTTAATTAGAAGAACAAAAATTGTTCACCCTCCGTTGACACTCATTATCAGAATGCGGCTCTTACTGTATCACAAACTCCTTTGCCTATTAGGGCAGGTAATACGTTCATTATGAATAACAGTGAGCTAATCGCCTCACAATTAAGTTGGTTACAACTGAAAACACTGTTGACCCTCTGTTGATGGTCACATTCTGAATAGGGCTGTTACCGTATTGCTTTCTCTTTCGCCTATCAAGGCTGCCAATACATTGGTTATGCATAACAGTGAGCAAATTGCTTCCCAAATAACTTCCTTACAAGACCAAAAATCTTTGACAGTCTATTGACACTGATTTTCAACATTGGACGGTAATCGTGTCGTGTATTCTTTCGCATATCACAGCAGCCAACATGTTTGTTATGAATAACAGTAAGCAACTCACATCCCAATTAACTTACTTACAAGACCAATAATTGTTGAGATTCCATTGACGCTCACCAACAATATATCCTAACTATTGTTGTATTGTTACTCATTTTGTATAAATAATCATACAGTCATTATTGGCAGCCAACGTACAATTTATATGAATACTCAGTTGCATCCAAATTCTTTGTGGCGTGTCAATTTCAGATCCCCTGATGCACATGATCTATAAGCAATGGATAATGTAGCTCTGTCACATTTCAGCGCTTTCAGCTGGCAATTTACCACATTATTATCCATATACTAATGTTTCATCAATATAGCGCAATTTCCATATTATGCCTTATCCAGTTGCTGCTCCTCGATTCCCATAACCTACCACAAGCAATTTCCCAAATGTTCATTATTTACACCAGGTCGGAAAGCAGAGTTATGTAGGTGGATTTGTGGATGAATGCTACATGATGGTGGTCATTTCTACAGATTCGCATTGGGCATTGACCGCTCCTGCTATGACAGGTATGCCATCGCTGACCGATGTTTTGTTAGTAAATTTTGTCTTGAATCTACATTGCATGTTCTGACTTACATGTAAGAGGCATCACGATATCATGTTGATCAATCGGCAATGAATTTGGTTTGGAGTCCTGAACGTTCGTGCGGCACAGACAACTTTGGCTCATGCACAGACCAATCATGATTTCTCACAATTTGGTCACTGAAATTGAAAAAATGCCGACACAGAGCAAATGAGGTTCACAAATTACTTTTTGCGGAGATATGACATCAATAACCGCACATTGTACTGCAAGTATGCAGATGACAAACGAGCCAGTACTATATCTGCATCGGAATCCCATTCCTGTATGGTAATTCGCTCGAGAGGTTCTATGCAAGGGTAAGAGCTTACTGGTTTAAGAGGTTTTGATGTCGTAGTTGGTAACGATTTCGGTCCCGGATCAGGTGTGAGAGCCGATATGATGACTTGTGACTGCAGATTCCCCGGTGCGAATCTCAAATGGCCAATATCAGCCCGTGAAGTCCCTTGTGGCATTGCGATGTTCTGTTGACACTATCATGTATCTCCATCAGCTCACTGAATGTTGTCAGCACAGTAGCAGGAGGCAACTGATCCATTTGCGGTTTGACAACTGCCTTAACTGGCAATATCGCTGTTCTGTACCTTAAATCTTACTAATGATGCAAGACACAAGATCGTTCACTATCAAATTCAGGATGTAGCAGTGAACATCTGTCTGCTTGTATTGATTATGAAGGCAGCCAATAAAACTAAATAAGTCAATGAAGTACCAAAGTAAAAATGTTCCACATAACGGTAGAATATCTAAACACGACCATAAATGGATATAACTGAAAACGAGAACCGGACACTGGAACCGACGGGTCCAGCTACACTGGCAAAACCCACGGGTTGATTGGTACAGTAATGGGTTTCGCCCGCCAAGAAGTGGTTAGTCGTGTTATTGGATGGTTCTTGAACCGAACCGAACCGTTTATCATGTCCAAACCCGGACCGCTAGCGGGTTACCTGGACCCGTTGCTTACACAATCCACAACCACATGGCATTGCGTTGATCATATTGGTCTTTGTTACAGTCCCAAGATTCGTTACATCGTTGTATTATCTAAGTCTCTCTATATATACACATATGGGGATACAGGTATAACAGAGATGGACTCAGCAACAGGCAGTATATATTTGGGAGACCCCGGGGTAGATAGACATCATCTCACTCTATGAAATACACACTGAATCTTTCCCAGCTCTTGGTCTCATGCACTCTTGCGGAGCTTTCAAAGATCCAGAAAATGTGTGTTGTTCATCGTCGCTGGGTATATCCTTTCATATCACCTCACCATCTTCCAACGCTCCTTGAGCTAGACCCACTGTTTGTCACTACTTTCCTTTGGATACCATGCGAGGTCTGGCGGAGTGTTCATGATGGGCTGTCTGCCTTCTAGCGCCACCGTTTCAGCACACTGTGGTGTAGTAAACTTGGGGATGCACCTCGCGGCTGAAATCAAGCTGGTTTGGAGCCCGAAATCAACTGTCTTTGGAGATTCAATTGGAGGTTGTGACCGAGTGAGTTTGGGGATAGACTAGGATGTGGGGATCGAGAGAGTTTGGAGATGAACTTGGAGGCTGTGATCGAGCGGGATCGGAGATGCACTTGGACACCGTGATCGTACAAGTTGAGAGATATGCAGTTGAAGGACGTGATGGTGCGAACATGAAGGCTGTGATCGAGCAAGTTTGGAGATACACTTGCATCTGCAAAATGTATTTTGGTCACTGAGAGCCTCCAGCAGTGTCTGGGAGAATGTGGGGTGTTAAGATAGATGTGTCAATGTCAAAAGAGTATTCGACCCTCGGAGGACATTCCAGCCTGCCTGCAGAGTAACTGGGAGCACCGACAACAACCATGGGAGCACCGACAACAACAATGGGAGCACCAACAACAACCATGGGAGCACCGACATCAACTGTGGGAGCACCGACAACAACCCTTGCAGAGCTTGGCAGGGCCAGCGACAAACCTGGCAGCGCCGGCGACATGTCTGGGAGCACTTCGAATCACAGTAGAGCTGTTGGGAAAAAACACCATCTTCTTTAGGAACACTGCTGGTCAGCCTTGAAATTATAGCTACTACTCATCGTTCAACGATGGTCAAAACTCTGGTATTCAGTTTTTATTCTTATATATGTATCGATGTATCTATATAACTACCGATCTCCACACGCTAAATCTGGACTCACTCCAGGCATTGCTTGCGAGCAATTCGTGACTCCCTGAAAATAACCATTGAGTAAACTCAGAGATATACTCCAAGGCCATTTTCGAATGAGATTCGGGATGCACCTGCAAGCGGTAGTCGACGGTATTTGTACAGACAGTTGGAGGTTGCGATCGAGGGCACTTAGAGATTGACTACGAGATCACGATTAAACCAGTGTGTATACGCACTTGGAGGCAACAAATGTGTGCACTCGGAGGCCGTGATCGAACAAGTTCAGAGGAACACTTGGAGGCCATCATTGAGCAAGTTTGGACATGCACTTCGAGGCTGTGATCATGTAACTGTCAATTTCACTTGGAGGCTGCAATCGACAAAGTTTGGAGATGCATTTGGAGGCCAAGATCGTGTAACCCCGAGATACACTTGGTGGCTGTGATAGAGCGAGATTAAACATGCACTTGGAGCCCAACATCAAGTTGAACTCTGAGATGCACTTTGTAATGGCATGGATTTACGTGATGTGTCCAGGTCAGGTAACACCCGTTTCACATAGCCCGCTCATCACGAGTCACAAATCAGCATCGAGAATCTTACCACTCAATTCTACATATACTCTCACGCAGATCCACGTGGGCAACCATGATCCGATAATTACTATGCAGGCCCTTACGCAGCATGACGCTGGCGTACACACAACTAAACTATTCTTGATCTACTGTTACTGGATACGTTTCCCTCATGGGATCACCAGATCTGACCCCTTTTTGATGCGTCGCGACACGCTCAGAACTCCACTCTAAGCAACACTACTACTTCAATGGTTCCCCAACGAAGAGATAGACTTCCATTCCGCAGTGGTAACGACCGCGGGATGGCAGAAACAATTTGGGGATCGATTGGCCACGGTACTCCAGGTCTAGCGAGCCGAATCAGCATTCCTGTCGAGCGCGCCAGCCCATGTGTGTTCCTGGAGGCCGAAATTAATGACAATGAAGAAGAAAGCCGCAATACCGACGATCATGATGAGGACGAAGAGGAGCAGCCCGATGAAAATCACGGCGAAACGCAAGCTCGCAGTACTGACCACGGTGATACCGTACAATCGGAGTACACAATGGCTGATATGCAACATATACTCGAGCAGCAGCGAAAGCTCATTGAATTACTCTTCCAGAATGCCGAACTGAATTCGAAAGATGCAGAGTCACTGAACCCCAAGGACAAATTCAACGTCACCCACACTAAACTTTACTCCGGAGGTGTGCGGGAATTGGAGACATTCCCCGGCTCCCATCGCTCAAATTTTCGAACTCACAATCACCTATTGCTGGGCGGCGAGACAGACAAAGTCCGGTACGCACTAGACCACCTCGGCAGCTGGGTCAACCATCCAGATTGTCCCATGCAGAAGAAGAACATGACCGACCTTGTAACCTGTGGTCAAGATCTACTCACCGACGACCACTCGTGCATTGTTGATCTGGACCTCTTCATTCCCAAAAGCAGGAAGCAGTATGGAGATAAGGACCGGAGACAAAACTCATCCACATGGGCTTCCCATGAACTGATGCGGGGTTATCACAACCCAGAGTAGAATGTACGTGCATAGGCCAATCAACTTCGACAAAACTGCAGGGAATCTGGTTGGGATTAAGAACACCATCAGATCATGCTCTATGATATGATCTGGGAAGGGCTGAAATCCTATTATTGGCTGGAGTTAAAGCCCTTTACCAAGACTATCGGGAGATTCGACTCAATCGACGAACTTTTCCACCGAGCGGCAGACGTCGAGACACCAAGGCAATCCATTAAGCAGCATTTGTCGATGGAGATTGGAGGCGGTAACCAGAAGGGCAAGAAGTGACCACATCCACCATCAGTATCAACACCTTCCGGAGGAGAATCGGGCTCAGGATCGGGCTCAGGATCGGGCTTTGGGTTATGCACGGGAACAAGAAGAGGATCAGGATCTGGATCGGGATCCAAACGCCCACCAGCACGGTGGGTGAGCACGCAAGAGCGGCAACAAGGGCAGGAACCGGGGGTATGTCTGCGGTGCGGAGCCAAATGCCACCTCGTATTCGAATTTACCAAATACTTCCGCGCCCGACACCCTGAGCAGAATAAGCCCAAGACTCATAATCAACCCACCCTTCCGATGACTGTCAAATCAAGCGCCAGTGATGATTTGACTGCCAGCAGCAAAGAAACTAGTCTACCTCAACCGGTACCTGGCTCAGCAAGCGAGGTTGGACGTGATGGAGCTGGGAATGCAGGCGGCTGGCACACGGGCCTTGATGGTAATGCTGGAGGCGATACAACCTCATCGACTAGCACCACAACCGAGGACTATTTTAGAGAGCCCGAGAGCTCACATGTTTAGTCAATATCTCTGCGGCACAGAGACCGGCAATTTGCCTCGCATAATCCACGAAGTTATGATACGAGATCAACAAGGAAAGATGCAGCACGTACAAGCAGTTATCGACCGTGGCACAACAAGCATCTTTACGGCCCCAAGACTTCTTGGAAAACTGGGACTCCCGCACAAAGCTGCACATACAACCACCCTTGACCTCAACGAACAGGTCATGGAGCATACGAGAGACAGCCGGAAGACGACGATTTCGGCTCAATACTTTGACCATCTGGCACCCGTTGACAAACCGGAGGTGCTAGTCGTCCCAATCAAGTCATAAGATTTGGTATTACGACTACCATGGTTACGAGCTCGGAACCTGGAGATAGACTCGTCACGGAACCGGCTGCCGTCGTTGTGGACCCCCCGCGGTACGGGATCGCACGGCACTGATGCTATCTAACTCGGTCAACACAACAGGTGTGGTGTTCACATCGAGACGCTTCCGGCCACAGCATTTGGCGATCTGCTTTCTAGTGAAGAGGTTGCTGGGGCGTTCGGTCTGCAAATAGGGGATTGCAATGGATTGCGGGAACCTACGGTGAAGCGGACTCACAACAAAGGTGAATTCCCTCATATGCTGGATGAGCGAGCAGGCGCAGCAACAGTAGTTGCGGCAGAAGAGCATCCACATGGGAACCTTGAATGACTGTTACTGGTTTGCCGAGACCCGCAGGGAGAGACTGGACGGTGGGGCTTGGCTCCACTGGAGCGAACTGCTAATGACATTCCCACCTGGATTACCCGTTCTCCATTGCAATCTTGTAAATGGAGCATGTACTAACATCGACAGATGGAGAGCAACCGGAGATAGGAAGAGCAAGCACAGACGATGGAGGCTACATTTCCGCCGAATACTTGGAATTCTTGGAGGTCTTCAGCAAGCCCAGGGCTGACACACTCGCACCGCACCATTCCATCGACCATGCAATCGACCTGGGACCAGGCTGCAAGATACCATCTGGATGGATCAACAACCTCTTGGAAGTCCAGCTTCAAATGCTCAAAGCATACAACCGAACTAACCTTGCGAATGGGTTCATCCTGCGGTCATCATCACCGCCAGCAGCACCAATCTTGTTCGCATAGAAGAAGAACGGGGGCTTATGGTTGTGTGTTGACTACCGGGCTCTCAATTCGGCAACTCTCAAGAACAGGTACCCCTTGTCTGTCATTTCGGAAATGCTTAACCGACTGCGTGGAGCTCGGATTTTCACCAAATTGGACCTCCGGAACACGTACCATCTCATTCGGATCCAATAGGGCGATGAACATAAAACTGGCTTCCGAACTCGGTACGGTCAGTTCGAATACCGAGTTATGCCCCTCGGCTTAACAAATGCTGCAGCTACGTTTCAGTCCTACATTGACAATTGTTTGCGAGGTTACGTTGACGACTTTGCCGTGTGCTACCTTGACGTCATATTCATCCATTCGACCGATGAGAAGGAGCATGATGAACACTTACGAACAATGCTTGGACGGCTACGGGAATTCGGTCTCTATTGCAAGGCCGAGAGGTGTCAATTCGGAGTCTTGGAGGTCGGCCTCCTGGGGTTGGTCATCAATTCCGATGGAGTCAGCATAGAATCAGACCCAATCTCAACGATCAAAGCCTGCCTGACCCCAAAATCGGTCCAGGATATACTGATGCTCCTTGGATTTGCGAACTTCTACCAGCGGTTCATTCGGAAATATGCAAAGATCACATTAGTATTGACAGCTCTACTAAGAACGACGGAGACGGCACGTGCTCCAAGGGGATCCAATGGCCCACTTAGACGTGCAATGAAGTGGGAGTGGAAATGGGAAGCTGAACTAGCATTTCGGAAACTAGAGAAGGTGTTCACTGACGCACCGATCCTCCAGCATTTTGACCAGGCAAAGCCAACACACCTCCAGACTGATGCCAGCGGCTTCTCGATCGCCGGCATCCTAAATCAGAACGATGGATTTGTGACTCTTCGACCAGTCAATTTCTACTCTCGGAAATGCTGTCCTGCCGAAAAGAACGACGACACGTATGATCGGGAGCTTCTAGCGATCGAGGAGACTATGAAACAATGGCAGCACCACCTCGAAGGAGCCAATCACAAGGTTTTGATACAGTGCGATCACAAGAACCTCGAGTACTTTCAAACATCAAAAGTGCTCTTCTGGAGACAGGCCAGGTGGGCAGTGATCCTTTCTTCATATGACTTCGTCATCCAGCACCTGGAAGGCAACAAGAACCAGCCAGATGGACCCTCTGGATGACCTGATTATGAGATCGGATATCAAAGACCTACCGCACGGCAATTGGCTACTTTGGAAGCGACCACTGTTGAACCGTACAACAATCTCCGTCCAGCAATCAGGACAGCCCAGACTACCGACTGACTGGCCATCGGTGTATACAAGAAGATAGTTGATCCCCCAATGGTCGGTATCCCCGATCTGTCGGAGAGCGGTGGACAAGATGGATCTACAGACACAGGGAATAGTCCATGGAAAGTCATCTCAGGAACACTGACATACGAGGGGAGGATATATGTACTGGCAATTGATGCGCAGCGCAGCAAAGTGATCAGTCATTTCCATGATAACCCCGAATCCGGGCACTTTAGATACGAGTTCAGCAGTTCCAAGAGCTCCAGAGACAATTATTGGCCTGCAATGCATGCTACAGTACGAAAGTACATTGCCGGCTGCGAAATATGTCACCAGTTGAAACCTCCACGACACACCCGCCACGTAGTCGACATACCACTGCTACCACCTTATAGACCTTGGGAAGGACTCACAATAGATTTCGTCACCAACCTGCCTTAGTCAACGGCATCGGGGTTTGCCGGGATTCTGGTAGTTATCGACCGACTAACGCAGATGGCGATTTACCTCCCCTGCCGGAAAGATATCGACTCACCAGAGCTGGTACCGATGTTCATCGAGCATGTGATCTGCGAACATGGTGTACCAGATAACATCATCACGGACCGAGGCACGCAATTCACCAGCCGATTCTGGACTTGAGTCTGCTCTCACATGAGCATAGATCACCGACTCTCGACTCCATTCCATCCCCAAACAGATGGGCAAACATAGCGCCAAAAGCAGACCAAGGAACAGTACCTTCGAGCCATCTGCAACTACATGCAGGATAACTGGGTCGACCTAAGGCCTTTGGCAGAATTCGCGTACAACAACTCCGTGCATGCATACATGATGATGACTCCATTCTTGGCCGTTTACCACCGGTATCCCAAGATGCAATTCAAAGCACTGAAAGCGCCAGCCAACCTCAAAGTGGTAATCCAAGCGGATGCGGTACTCGAAGGATTAGACGAGACTCATCGACTCCTGCAAGAGAGTATACTAGTTGCCCAGGAGGGACAGGCGAAGTATGCTGACGGACAAGAGCTCACTTTGGAAGTTGGAGATAGAGTATCAATCTCAATGTAGCACTTCCGCACGACCAGGCATTCCAAGACGCTCGACTACCAGCGCGCTGGACAGTATAAAGTAAGCAAGATCTTCAGTCAGAATGCTTACAAATTAGACATGCCAAGTATGATGCAGAATCACATCATTTTCCATGTATCACAACTTGATCGGTACACACCGCCAGTCGTTGGTCAACCGCCATCAGTGTAGCTACCGACGATTCTCAACGAATCGGGAGAGGAACAATCGGAAGTCGACCGCAGTCTCGACTCCAAACAGCATTAACGGATACTCCACTACCTGTTCCAGTGGGCAAGATACAGCCACAGAAGCACAAGTTGGGAACCGGCGGACAACCTCAATCATGCCCAAAAGTTGGTCGACGAGTTTCATCAAAAGCAGCCGGGGAAGCCACGATGATTGGGAGCAACAGGGGCTCGGGATTAGAGGAGAGGGATCAGTTGAATGTTTCATTTTGTTTCTTGTCTATTGGGTGCCGGCCCAGTACAAATGGCACTGGCACAGGTTTCACCACCTCTTGATTGCAGTCACTTGGAGGTGGACTTACCCGGTGCGACGCATCCACAGAATTGTCACCAATTACGAGGCCAATCCGCAGCGGGAGATAGGAGGTTGGAGAACATTGTAGGAGGATGGAGAACATTGTAGGAGGTTGGAGAACATCGTAGGAGGTTGTTTCGTTTCATTGGTTTAGAGTACAAAGATATGCAGCCCAGGAGGTCTGCACCTTAAGAGGGGGATAATGTAATGGCATGGATGTACATGACTTGTCCAGGGCAAGGTAACACATATTTTAAACAGTCGGCTTGTCACGAGTCTTAGATCAGCATCGAGAATATTTCCACTCAATTCTTCTTATACTCTCACTCAGATCCACCTGTGCAACAGTCGCCCTACAAATAATATCCAGGCCCATATGCAGCCGGACGCCGGTGTAGACGCCCCTACTCACTTCGAGGCTGTGATCGAGCAAGATTGGAGAAGCACTGGCAGGCCGTAATCGAGTAACTGAGAGATGCACTTGTAGGCCATGTTAGAGCGAGTTTGGAGATGCACTTGGAGGCCGAGATCAAGTCACTCAGAGATGCACTTGGAGGCCAAGATCGAGTTGAGCGCAGAGATGAACTTCAAGGCCATGATTGAGCGGGTTCCGAGATGCACATTGGAGGCCTTGTTCAAGTGATATGGGACCAAATACTGAGAGCTGGTCGATGGCTGGCATACCAGATACTGAGATTCTAATCGTCGTTGAGTTGACTCTCAAGCATGGGACAGTGACGAGGTAACTTTACCTTTGAGCTCTCATGGCGAGCTACCAGATGCCAGTCGATCATGTAAGCAGGCACGCCGGCAGCTGAAGCTACATGCAGGGGTCAACTCGTAATCATGAGAATTTACGCAGCAAACCCAATTCTCTGTGGATGCTGTACACGGTGTATGCTGTACTGGGTGTATGCTGTACTCGGTGTGTGTTGTACTCAATGTATGCTGTACTCAATGTCAACTCATGATCATGCCATTGATAGATACAGTGGGATAACTTAACATTGTGTTCTGCAATGATAATAGAGTTGTGGACAAGACAGGGAGAGATGGGGAATGAAAATGAGAACGATGTTGAGGATGCAAGCAGATATTAGTAATCAGGGTTAACATTTACCTGATTGGGTTGGGAAGACCTCCCATGGGGGTTATGAGAAGCCGGATCAGGAAGCGTACCTACCATATCCGGGATAGTAAATTGGCTCGCACACAAAATTCTCTAAGTCCCAGATTCTCATGATGATTTGCACCATCTCTCTCCTTCTCTTCCTCAACTCTACAATCACCTAACAACACGACGTTAAGTCATCCCTCTCTATGTCTCCATGCCATGATCAAGAGTTAACACCGAGTACAGCATACACCAAGTACAGCATACACCAAGTACAGCATACACCAAGTCCAGCATACACCGAATACTGCATACTTTGAGTACAGCATACACCAAGTACAACATACACCAGGTACAGCATACACAAAGTACAGCGTACAACGAGTACAGCATACACTGAGTACAGCATACACTGAGTACAATATACCCCGCGGACTACATCATCCCAAGATTGAATGTCTCCTGCTCCCATCCAGTTTCTCAGCTCACAGCAGACCATGTTGTATTCAATTCTCTACAGTCCCATTATTCTGAGTTAACCAATAAATAGAGTCTGAGCTGCCATCGCACCTCCCTGACAATCTACAGCTGCCAGATTGACCACCTCCATGTTCTCCTCCAGTCTCAATGTATCGTGGCCTCGAAGTGCATCTCCAAACTCGCTCGATCACGTCCTCCAAGTGCATCTCTGAGTTCAACTTGATCTCAGCCTGCAAGTGTATCTCTGAGTTACACGATCTCAGCCTCCAAGTGCATCTCCAAACTCGCTCTATCACGGCCTCCAAGGGCATCTCTGATTTCCTCAATTACGGTCTCCCAGTGTTCTTTCGAACTCGCTCGATCACAGCGTCCAAGCGCATCTCTAAGTTCAATTGGATGTCGGCCTCCAAGTTCATCTCCAAACTCGCTCTATCAAGGCCTCCAAGTGCATCTCGGCGTCACACGATCTTGGCCTACAAGTGTATCTCCAACCTTGCTTGATCACGGCCTCCAAGTGCATCTCCAAACTCACTCAATCATGGCATCCAGGTGGATCTCTGAGTTACTCGATCTTGGCATCCAAATGAATCCCAAAACTCACTCCATCATGGCCTCCAAGTGCATCTCTCTGTTAACCTTGACCTCGATCTGCAAGTGCATCTAAAAACTCACTCCATTGCGGCCTGCAAGTACATCCCCCAGTTCACCCGATTACGGCCACCATGTCCATCTCTAAGTTCCCTCCACCAGCGTCTCCAGGTGCGGCTGAGATTACGCTCCCGTACCATCTGCAGCCAGATTGGCCATATATATCTCAATCGAGAGACGTAGAGAGATACCACATACCATATGATGATTTAGCGAAACCTGTGGCTTTAACAAAGGCGAATCTGATACACGAAATGCCATGTGGTTGTGGAACCCTCAGAACGTCTGGAGTGAGTTTACAGCACTAAGTCACCCACCGAGCTGTGCAGAGTTCTCAAGCTGGTCATGAAGTCTCAGCTAGTCCAAAACCTGACTATCTCATAAGTCAAATCTCGTAGCATCTTGAATACACCGCCATAACTGCATGTGCTTTCAGGAGCACCTGAGTATGCTCTTTCAGAGTCTGAGAGCACTTTGCTTAGCTCCAGAGGGGCCTGAGAGCATCTGGAATCACTTGGGAGCACCGGTGAGATCTCCGGGAGTGCCTGGGAGGTCTGCATGTGGCTTTCGGAGAAATTTACCTTGTGCTGATATGGAGGCTCTTCCCGAGCGAGTTCAGAGATATGAACTTGGAGGCCATGATCGTGTGGACTTGCAGGCCGTAATCGATTGAGTTTACAGATACACCTGGGGGCTGTAATCAACCGAGGTTCAAGATGCACTCCGAGGCCGTGATTGTGTAAACTTGGATGTCTTAATCGTGGGAGTTGAGAGATACACCCGGAGGAACTGATCGACCGAGAATGCACATGCCCCTGAATAACGTGATTGTGCGAAATTCGAGAACATAATCGTCCGAGTATGGAGATACACAATGGAGGCGGTTATCATGCGATTTGGGAGATGCACTTGGAGGGCATATTCAAGCGAGTTTGGAGATGCACCTGGAGACCAGGGTCGTGTGAGTATAGAGATGCACTAGGAGGTCATGATCGTGCTTCTTTCAAGTAGAACTTGGAGACCATAATCTTGCGGGTTTGGAGATGCAATTGGAGGCCGTGATCGAGCGAGTTTGAAAATATGCACATGGAGGCCTTAACCGTGCCAGTTTCAAGTTACATGTGGAGGCTGTGATAGAGCTAGTTTGGAGATGCACTTGGATGCCATGATTGAGCGAGATTGGAGAAGTACTTGGAGGTGGTCAATCTGGAGACGGTAGTTTGTGAGGGAGGCGCACTGGGATCTGAGACTGTATTCATTAGTTAACTTGTAATTGTGGGAATGTAGAGAGTTGAGTACAAAATGGTCTGGCACGAGACAAGTGACTGGCTGGGAACGTCCAACAGTCAATCTTCGCATGATACCGTACCTGGTGTATGCAGTAGTTGGTATTTGCCGTACTCGGTGTTAAGTCTACATCATAGTATCATATGATAGAGAGTGATAACTTAACTTCGTGTTTTCACGTGATCGTAGAATTGAGGACGAGAAAGAGAGAGATAAGAGTGTATGGGGGATATCATCATGAGAAGTTGGAACTTAAGAGAATTTAATGTGCCAGTCAAGTGACCATCCCCGATACATCAGGTACGAATCCCAATCCAGTGTGAGTAGTCACACCCACACGAGCATATCACACCACAATCGGGCAGGTTGTACCCCAAATTCTTCATAGCCGCTCGTATCCTCCATGTTGTTCTTATCTTCATTCACCATCTCTCCCTTTCTCATCTTCAACTATACCGTCACCTGATAACATGAAGTTATGTCATCGCTCTCTATCTCTCCGTGCCATAATCAAGAATCAACACCGAGTACAGCATACACCAAGTACAGCATACACCAAGTACAACCTACACCAAGTTCAGTATACACCAAGTACTGCATACACCGAAGTACAGCATACACTGAGTACAGCATCCACCGAAGATTGTTTGTCTTGCCTTCTTGCTCATGATTACAAGTTGACCCCAGACTGTAGGTTCAGCTTCAGGTGTGCCTTCCTACACGATCGACCGCCAGCAGCCTGCTTGATATAACAGCTCGCTGGTCAGGTCACATTGTCACATTCTCACGGTTGCGAGTTAACTAACTAATATAAAGAGTCTCACCGCCTGGTGCGCTGTCCATCGGCTGCCTTAATGTACTTGTCCAAACTCGCTTGAATAAGGCCTGCAAGTTCCCCAGATCATGGGCTCCAAGCGCATCTCCAAACTCACTCTATCAAGGCCTCCTAGAGTATATCCCAACTTCCTCGATCACTCCCTCCAAGTGCATCTCCATACTAGCTCGATCATTGCCTTTATGTGCATCTCAAACGTCGCTCGATCACATCCTTAAAGTGCATCTCCACACTCGCTCAATCACAGCCTCCAGGTGCATGTCTAATCTCAATAGTTCATGGCCTTGGACAGTATCTCTGAGTTCAGTCGATCGTGAGTTTCACTTGCACATTGAATTGCTATCAAGCAGTGCCTGCAGCCAGTCCAGATATATTGTGTGTAGATAGGTTGCTATATAGATTCATAGATACATAGATACATAGATATATAGATGAGAATACAATCTGAATACATGATATTCAATAATCGTTACACGATAAGTAGTAGCCATGATTTCCACGCCCACCAGCAGCTTTCCAACCAATAATTATTTTCCTGGACTGCTCCACAGTGATTCGAGGTTCTCCCAGACTTGTCGCAGGCGCTCCCAGATATGTTGCTGGTGCTTCCAGGTGCTCCCAGGTGATCAAAAAGTTCCCTCCGGTGCTCCAGGGTTTTCCTAAACTAATCAAAATTTCGCTGATTGGTCTCCTGTACCAATTATCAGAGATCTCAGGTACTCCGAAGCCTGGCCAGAATGCCCTCCGAGGGTCAGATACACTTCTGAAATTGATGCATCTAAGTTTACACTGCATATTCTCTCAGACACTTCTGGGGGCTCCCAGAGAGTGAAATTCATTTTTCTGATGGAGGCAGTGGCACTTGCAGCCACAGGAGGTGTTTATACCTCGATCGATGGTGTCCTGCTGTGGCAGCATTGATCGATTGAGTCACTCAGACATCCCGTGTCTAGTATTTGCAACAGGGAGCCTTCAGGATCTCTATATGTGGAAAAGACAGCCATGTATGAGTGCATGGCGAATAGGAGATAGCAAGGTATTCAACCCGATGCTTTGCGAAAGCTTTACCAGATCCCTCACACTGGCAGATAATAGAGACATACTGGAATGCCACAATGCAGCAAAACAACATTTGGTCCATCACATTCAATGCACGTACAAACAACATTCTGAAAGAGGTATGCCACTGCAACTCGCAAAATTGCATAATACACGTTCTAACTGGTATCAGGTTTGAGTGCAAGTCAATGACATAAAATCCCATTTTGTTCAATTCGCAAGGCCCTACAATGCTCATCATTATGATCTCCACCACATAAAATCCGACACAGAGCATTTCGAATTCAGTGATTCCCTTCTGGCAGATTATAAGTATCTTTGTTCTATCGCACAGTGTGTGGAAGATGTTGCACGAAGTCCAAATCTAACACAGAGAGAATCCATAGCTGCTAATGAATTGCTAGCTTCTGCTTTACTTCCTGTGGGAAGCAATCCCATATTGAATCAACATCTAATTTGATCATCGGGTGTATAAGCACGATAAGTATGCTCACAGATGTTATGAATCGATTATTATTGACCACAACAGTCATATACCCTCGGTAATGATTGTGTTTACCCACACTGCCATACGCCCGACTCTCCAGAAGTGGTCAATGGACAATGGTGTTCAACGGAACCCTTCTAAGTCAAAACTGAATGTGGACAGCCATTATCACTCAAACTACTTGAATTACATGAATCGCGGTGTGAGGATCATATCCTACTTCGCTACAACTGGTCACCAGTTGTTAACCTCACCTGACATTGCAGACATGTATACATCCTGGATGAATACCTGGAACACACTACCAGAGAGCTACCAACAGAGGGTGTATAAAAACACTCTTGCTACAGGCAAGAATCATATACAACAGGCAGAGAACCCGATGCCTGCTCTGGTCATTAGCGTGGATTCAGCGTCTGTTGACAATGCTATTCTTCTTGGCTATTTGACCTCTGAAGTGGTGCATGAGGAATCAGAGATCAGAAGCACTGGACCAACAATCCTGATAGACACCGGTTGCCCAGATGATGGACTGCATTTAGGATACCAGTGTGCCATAGGGATTACGAAAATGATCATTACAAAAGCAACAACAGCAATGCCATTACCACTGCCAGACAGCCCCAACAGGTCCTGACAGAACTCCGGTGGTTTGTGCTGGGAACCAGGAATGTCAATGAGTATGAGAGTGAGGATGGCGACAAAGCCAATGCTGATGAGGCAGAAGATGCCTCCCAAGTTGATACTGGATCAACGCAGAATGTGTGGGAGTTGGGGCACGGTAGGTTTAACCTGAGAACCAGTAATGACGATGGGTATGAGGGTGCGGATGGTGACAATGCAGACCAGGAAGAAGAAGCATTGCAGGCCAATGATCGATCCAAACTGAATGTGGAAGACTGAGGGCATAGTACTAGTCTGTGTAAAGATTGAACAGTATATTTCAGACGTGTAAAAACAATAATTGAAACGCAAATGAAATAGCAAGGGATGTATCCGAAGCAATGACTGTAATGTAATAAGTTCCAAAGTCCCAATGATAATCATATGTGGGGAAAGTGCGGCATCCGATATGTTGCAAAAGTTGAGAGGTCTAATGTACCACTCGGCCGGAGAATGGCATTGACATTGCCAGGCATTGTGTACAGCGCTACTGCATAACTCCAGCCCATGGGAAGAGTATTACACATGTGTTGCCTTGATGGTGTATATACGCCACTACATTCCTGCCGCAAAGTACGGGCAATGTCCCTGCAATGTGACCCATCTCCTGGGCGATGCGCAGTGTGTGCTTCACCATCAGTGTGGAAGAGGTTGCATCTCCGCTCGCAGAGCCGACCACAATGCATGGGTGTTTCTGACTGAAACCAGGGTTGTTGCTGGTGGGGCCAAGTGCTCCATTGCTGAACAGCCCATTAACTGACAAATGCGAAATCCTGATGCTCAGCACATTTTTCATTCTTGTTTGCTGGCTGTTGTGCATTTACGATCACTCTTACAGTGGACCAAGTGAAATGTCATACCCATTGTCTCTCTGGTTTTAGTGTACTTGTTGTGCTAGTCAGAGTCTTTATGAAGTGACAGCAGTATATCAATACTGATTGCTAGAAGTTTTTATATCCTTAACTACAGGAGAGTTTATGTGATAATACATACCGCATTGAGAGTATACCCAGTACATATGCAACCATATTCAGCTGACCGCACCAGCTGAGTCAGAAATAAGAATCATCATTAGGAGACCATGTTTCCCATCAGCTCAGCTGAAGTCCGCACTCTGTATGTACCGGAGGTGTTCAATATATTCCATAAGCAGGATGAGACTCTGTGTATGTAATAACCCTTTCGGCAGAACACAGCTCCAACAGACCATGAGCTTCTTCCCGAATTTGAAATTACTGAGCACAGAGAGTTATACTAGCGGAGGTTTTAATCTTAACATGCTGTACGGGAACATAAGCCATGGTAGGTATGGGCAAGCTTGATACAAACAGTAGAAGAATATTCCGGTATGGCACTTGACCACTTTGACAGTTATCTCTTTCCTGTTAACTGGCTTTGGGCCCGTTGTCGGGCCCACTGATAATCTTCACATTACACATATACAATCAGGCCAAATGCCCCCAGCTAAAATATGAACACTCCCCATCAGGTGAAGTTCATACAAACAATTTGCATTGGGTGTGGAACCCAAAGCCTCATTGTAGTCCTTACACTTTATGGTGGTTTTCATGGCTGCTCCACTACCACCCTGACTTCATTTCCACCTGCAAAGGAAACAATCAACTCTACTGTCCATCCAAAGTGGGAAATGCATTCCGGGTACCTTTTTGCAGAGGAGAATAGATATATCCTTCAAAACCAACCAGCATGGTATTGGGGACACGGATTTTTATATGCCCTGAGATGATCGAGTAAATATTTGTAACGCTGAAACATATTAGTTACTTTTAAATGTTCATGGTCTTCCAGCTTACTGAAGGATATGTGCAACAGAGAGACAAAAGTGAAAGTGCTGTACCCTGGTCAACTTCTATCCTGGAAGATCTCAATATGTTAGTAGACTAGTGATAAAAGCCGTCTCGAGAATACTGCAAAAAAGTAGATGCGAAATGTATCAGAATTTGGGCTCTATATTAAAATTGATTTGACACTGGTGTACCACATCCACACCCACCATATGCTTGTTGCTGTCATCAACAATAACTGTTAAATCAAGCTCTCCCAGATGTTCTCAAGGAAGAATGTGAAACTTGCTCCACTTGCATTGGTGCTACTCTTGTTGTGTAGATGCTTTCATATTTTCAAGTACCAGTGAATACTTGCCACGGAGAGGGTGGATTGTAGCTATCATGCTAACAGGAGGACTGTCCATCACTAGCAAGGTTCGAATCGTATTATTTATAGCCGTACTCTAAAAATAATGGGACAATTTCTCATTTATTCTAACCACAAGCTCCTTCAAACATCCTCAGAAGTGCTGCCTGCATGTGGTGCTTACTCCCACCCCCGGTTGTACAAGCTCTGCCAGTTGCAGTTGTGATGTCAAGAAGTTGTTATGTACACATTTGTAAGGCCGTATATCCGTATATGGCCGCGTATTAGAGTATATGAGAAGATACGGCTGCACATGTGGATGTGGTAATATATTAGAGTAGTGGATAGGTGAGATTAACGCTAGCGATCTCAGAGAGATCGCGAGTCGTCTATGTAAGGTTAAGGTTACCCGGCCCTGGACACGTCTCGTGCCATTGCCGACAACCTAATCTTGACTGCCATTACATCATCCCCACCTTTAGGAGCAGACCCCCTGGGCTGCCACATACGTCTATATAACAAGAGAAACCCCACAAAAGAAACGAAACCGATGCGTACGCCTCCGCACGACGTAATAAGTCCCACAACCGATCAGTGCTGTATGCGCAGACTCTCGGCGGATTCGGTGCACGGGGAAACTCCACCTCCAGTGGTAGGTGGTAAAAACCTGTGCTGACGCAATTTATCCCGGCCCGAGATCCATAAGAAGTAAGCAAAGTAAAACACCATAGAAAACATCCAATCCCACTCCTCCAAGTGCAATCATTGTCGAGGCTTCCTCGGATGCTCTCGGTGAAACTCATCAACCAATTCCTGCACATTCCCGAGATTCTCCGCAGGTTCCCAGCTAGTCGGTACGTAACTGTAACCCGCCCATTGTACAAGATAATGGAGCTCCCGGTAGTGCCGCTTAGAGTCGAGGATCCGGTCGACTTCCCATTCGTCAGAGTCGTCGACGACCGTCGGCTGCGGTTCAGATGGCCGCTGACGGGGGGTAGGAGGTGTATAGCGGTCGAGCAAAGAGAGGTGGAAAACGTTGTGCTTCCGGATCGTATACGGAAGGTCTAATTTGTAAGCATTCTTATTGATGACCTTACTTACCATGTACGGTCCTGTACGTTTGTAATCCAACTCCTTTGACGGTCTGGTCGTCCGGAACTGCCGCGTTGAAAGCCAGACCCTATCTCCAACCTCGAAAACAACCGCTTTGCCGCCGGCGTGCTTCGTCGGATTGGCTTAAGCCTCTTGCAAGTTGTTACGGAGGGTTTGGAGAGTCTCCTCCAAGCCGGCTGCGAAAGTGTCTGCTTGGATTTCCGAATTCAGGTTAGATGGTTGCTTCGGGGCCTTAAACTGCATCACCGGATGGTAGTGGTAATTCGCCCAGAATGGAGTGAAGCTCGTAGACGCGTGTATCGCGTTATTGTAAGCGAATTTGGCTAGCGGCCAGAGTTCGACCCAATTGCCCTGCTCATAGTTGCAGAAAGCCCGGAGATACTGCTCCATTGCCTGGTTTTGACGCTCTGTCTGCCCGTCCGTCTGTGGATGGAAGGCTGTCAAGAGCCGACGGTCAGTACCCAAGTGAGAACATACCCGGGTCCAGAATCGGCTTGTAAACTGGGTGCCGCGATCTGTGACTATGGTGTCCGGGACGCGGCGCTTGCAGATGACGTGTTCAAAGAAGGGCTGGGCCAATTCCAGCGAGTCGATATCCTTCCAGCACGGTCAGTAGATTGCCATCTTTGTCAGTCGGTCCACGATAACGAGAATCCCTGTGTAGCCCGATGCCGTTGAGTCTGGCAAGTCGGTGACGAAGTCCATCGTGACGCCTTCCCATGGCTGTGATGGTGCCCCCAAGGGCATGTTGATCATGTGCCTGGCGTGCCGAGGAGCTTTGATTCGGTGGGATACTTTGCAGCCGCTGAGAAACCGTCGTACACGTGAGTCCATTGCTGGCCAGTAGAAATCGCTAGATACCCCCTCGGTAGTCTTAAGAGCTCCAAAATGACCGGACTCAGGGTTCTCATGGAATAGACTTATCACTTTTCCGCGTAGAGAATCGGTCGCTGGAACGTATATCCTCCCCTCGCAAGTCAAGACTCCCGCGAGTACTTTCCATTGGCTCTCCTCTTCGGCAGTATCTGTGCCGTCTATCATGGGTCGCTCGACAAGCTTTGCCGAGACGTCGACAGCCAAAGAGTCGGAAGCCTGGGCCGCGATGATTGCTGGCATGAGATCGTTCTATGGTTCCATTGAAACGGTTGCCAATAGTCGTGCCACAGGCCTTTCGTAGCTGATCTTGTAGTCGGGCTGTCTGGACGGGCCATCGGCCGGGTACCTGCTGCCTTCCAAGTGCTCGATGACCAAGTCGTAAGCTGAAAGAATTTCCGACCACCTGGCTTGTCTTCTGGAGAGTACTTTGGATGTCCGGAAGTAGTCGAGATTCTTGTGATTGCACCGAATTAAAACCTTGTAATTGGCGCCCTCGAGGTAATGCCGCCACTGTTTTAGTGTTTCAACGATGGCCAATAGCTCCCGATCATAAGTGTCTTAATTCTCTTCGGCTGGAGAGCACTTCCGGGAGTAGAAGTTGACTGGCCTGAGAACCCCGACAACATCGTACTGATTGAGAATGCCTGCAATTGCGAATCCACTCGTGTCCATTTGGAGAATGATCGGCTTGGCCGGATCGAAATGCTGGAGCATCGGGGCCTCAGTGAAGATCCTTTTTAGTTTCCGGAACGCCAACTCGGCTTCCCGAGTCCATTCCCATTTGACTGTATGTGCCCCTGTTTTGCCTCTCGGGCTTGCCTCTGTCTTCTTTAGTAATTCCGTCTGTGGAAGGGTCACGTTCGCATATTTCCAGATGAATCTTCGGAAGAAGTTTGTGAATCCGCGAAGCACCTGAACATCTCTCACGGACTTCGGTGTCGGCCAGTCCTCGATTGTGGAGATCCGGTCCGATTCCATGCCGACTCCATCGGGAGTGATGTCAAACACCAGGAAGCCGACTTCCGAAACTCCGAATTGACACTTCTCGGCGTTGCAATAGAGGCCAAAATCCTTAAGTCGCTGCAGCACTTGGCGTACAAGCTCCTCGTGCTCCTTCTCGTTTGCCGAATAGATGAGTAGGTCGTCCAGGTCGCATACCGCAAAGTCGTCAATGTATGCCCGTAGGCAATCATCGATATAAGACTGGAACATAGCCGGTGCGTTTGTTAGACCGAATGGCATGACCCGGTATTCGCATTGGCCGTAACGCGTTCGAAAAGCTGTCTTGTATTCGTCGCCTTCCTTGATCCGGATGAGGTTATAGGCACCGCGGAGGTCCAGTTTTGTGAATATCCTGGTGTCACGTACACGGTCAAGCATCTCTGAGATTATTGGAAGGGGATACCGATTCTTCACCGTCGCCAGATTGAGCGCGCGGTAATCCACACAAAGCCTTAACCCTCCATCGTTCTTTTTGCAAAGAGGATTGGCGCTGCCGCCGGCGATGATGAGCGCTGGATAAACCCATTGGGTAGGTTTGCCTCGATGTAGGCCCTTAACGTCCTCAACTGGAACTCGGATAGGTTGTAAATCAGCCCAGATGGCAAGTTATCAGCCGGGCTCCAAGTCAATTGCATGGTCGGTTGACCGATGCGGCGCGAGTGTCTCCGCCTGTTCCTTGCTGAAAACCTCCACGAATTCTCCGTATGTAGCTGGGATATGTCCTCCATCATCTCTAGGCACCATCTTTGTCGTTGTGCCGGCTTCATCTGCACACGATAGTTCTCAATACATAATAGATATGGAGCGGTATGAAGGAATATCCAGGAGCCCGGATTCAAAATGGTTCGCCACACTAGGGACAAGCCCCGCCGTCCAGTACTCCCTTCGTGTCTCAGCGTGCCGGTAGCAGTCATTCAAAGTCCGCATTGTTGGTACACTCTTCTGCCGCAACTACCGCCACTGCTCCCTGCTCGCCCGTCCAGCGCCTGGGGCCTATCTCACTCACCATCGGTGATGCCTTCCATGGTCGCTCCCAGCAGCCCTGTACAATCTCCCACTCTTAGGAAGAATGTCCCAACGACCTGCTGACTGGCCAGTAGATCGTCAAAGGCAGTTGCTCCGGTTATTTGAATATCTGGGATACTGCCGCCTCCTTCGGAACACGCCTCCTCCCTAGCCGTAAATCCTGGTACATTCCCAGGGCATTCCTGATGGTCTACCAGGTCCACTGCCACCACTTCCGCTCGCCCTGGGGTTCGCAGAGCCAAAAGTCGACCGCTTTGGCAATCGACGTCAGGGTTCCTGGGCTGGAACCAAGGCAATCCCAAAACCAAGTCGTAAGCCTGCATACGCACGACTAGCACCTCCGCTTCTTGAACCGGTGATAAGTGCGCCATATACTGAACCGTGAACGCTGTTTTTCAACTGTCGCTCGCATGGGCCATTACTTGGCCATTGAGGCCAAGAGTGGTGACGTATGCTGGTTCGTGCGCGAGACGAAGCCGTTTTCGCAGTCTCGGTGACATAAAGATTCTCGTCGCTCCGCAATCGATGAGAGCTCGCACGCATTGCATTTCCCCATTTCCATCTCTTATGAAAACCTTGTGAATAATATGGGACGTGTCCGGCCTGGACGTGCCGCATAAGTACTGCCTTGACATGAGAGCTTTTGGGCTCTCCAACAACACCCTTGACTTCAAAGCGATCCGATGTGGTTGTATGCTGTCCATCGTCGCCATCAAAGTCTGCATTGCCAACCTCTCCATCCCCAATTCCGCCTGACGGAACCTCTCCCGTCAGGGCAGATGCCGAGAGAGGCCTATGAGTTTTTTCGTTGCTGATTGTCGAAGGACTTCTGCAGTTTGATTTGGTGTCCTCCATCCCTGTTTGGAGCTAATGTCTGGTCCTGCTGCGGTGGGTTACCTCCTCGTGAGTATTTAGGGCAGAAGCTTGCCTTGTGGTTCGGAGATCCGCATCGTAGGCATTTGCCAGTAGTACGTCGGCTTTCGAAGATTTCTGTTGAGACCCATGGTTCTGGTGGTAGGCCTGACGATTCTCCTCCGCCGCCTGATTTGCCGTGTCTGTTTGATTACGATTGGCCGGATTTGCCGCCGCCGGTGGTGTCGGCTGGCTCGGGGATGGATGGCCAGTAGCCTCGTTTGCCGCCTTTGGAAGACGAGTCCGTAGGCGGTTACTGCTGGTGTTGTTGCTGCTGCTGTTGTTGCTGCTGCTGTGGCTTCTTGTTTTCGACATGTGTAACTTCCGAGGCCGCGGCCTTGTGGAAGAATTGGTCCAAGTTGTCAAATCGCCCGCAGGCAGGCATCATCGGTCCAACTTTGTTCTGGATACAGTTGCCGAGGCCTGCCCAGGCAATATCGTAGAGGACTTCTTCCTGCTTCTGTAGATTCCACCCAGCCTGTCTCCAATTAGCTTTCAAACTATTCGCATAGGCTCTGACCAATTCATGTGGAAGTTGTATGTATCCCTGCATCAGCGTGATCACCGCCACGTGTCGTCGGTCCTGATCTCCATAAACCTTAGGCATCTCTTGTGAAAAGAGGTCGAAGTCCTGTAGGCATGGGTCTGATTCCGCAGATAAGTCGCCCGCCCATTCTGATTGGTCTGTCATCGCCGTCTGTATAAGTGTCGGGTTTTGATGATTACTCCAGGCGTCCAGTAGAGAGATCGCGTATTTGACGTGATCGGGTCCACCACGTGGGAATAGGTGGCTGTGGGAGTTGAAATTCGAGCATAAAGCGTCCAGAAATCGGTCCAGCTCTTTTGCACCGCCGCAGAACCTTACAGGGTCAACCATCTTGTAGATATTCGGTCTTGGGCCTACGGTGCTTTGTTCGGTGCGTTCAGCGCGTTCGGCGGCCCATTGATCCCGTTCGGCAGCCATTCATTCCCGTTCGGCCGCCATCCTCACCCGTTCGAGTCTCTGTTCGACTTTCCACTGGGCTTGCTTTTCAAGCAGCATTTCCACCATCAACCGGTTTTCAGTCGCCACGTCTAGACGATCCTCGTCAGTAATCTGGGAATGGAGATCACCGCTATCGTTGTTGATCGGGCTATCTTTGCGTCTTTGACCTCCGAGGTCATCGTACAGGTCATCGTCATCGTCAATCTCGGCCTCCGGTAAGACCGTTGGAGTAGTGCGTTCGGCTGTCGATGCCGCTGCCTGCAGAGTATCATCACTCTCATGGATGTCAGTGACACGCGATTGAGTTCTGGTAAACTTCTTCGGAGGCATGTTTTGTGATAAAACGCGTTATTTCGTGGCGACGCGTCGAAAGGGGTAAATCGCGAGATCCCGTGAGCGAAACGCATCGAATTGATTAAGAGCGATAATAGTGTAAGGCAGAGTCTGCGTATATGGCCGCGGATGAGAGTATATGAGAAGATACGGTTGCACACGTGGATGTGGTAATATAATAGTGTAGTTGATAGGTAAGATTATCGCTAGCGATCTCAGAGTGATCGCGAGTCGTCTATGTAAGGTTGAGGTTACCCGGCCCTGGACACGTCTCGTGCCATTGCCGTGAACTTAATCATGACTACCATTACAACATTGAAGAACAGCATTTGATACCTCTGGTGTAAATATCTAATCAAGTGGTAAACCATCTTTCCAGTATCTGTGAGCTGTACCAGATCAGATTCTACATCAACACAATCCCATCCTACTGAATCTGAAGATGGGTGAATCTCCCCTACAGAATACTTCTCTCCAATGTAGAAAATCTTATATCCTGAAGTAATTGACTTGTTTAATATCTTATTAATATAAATAGAGGTGCATGTAAATAAAACTATGGCTTTATCAACAGTAATATTGCTGCCAGATACTCAGTATAGCTGTGAGAAAAACTGTAGATGATTCAGTATAATATGCACCTTTAAATGCCAACAAGGCAAGCCTTTAGAGGTGTCAGTTCGCGAATTGTATGGAGAAACAGGGAAGAAGCAGGGGATCCCCTGAAGTGTGTCTTGCCAAGGTAGACTGCTGGTGGTAATCCATTCTTGGGAAGGTAAACACCATTCTTCATTCCATATTGCTCAGGAGAAACTTCAATAAATACCATATAAATTGGAATTTCCAGCCTAACAGAAAGCTTTTAAGTAGTAACTGGCTATCAGAAATGCTGCCAATCCTTCTCTGGCCCAAGAATCTGCTAAGCATAGGAATTGGTATTGGGTATATGCTGTCCAATGATGGACTTGGTAAGAAAGAAAGCATTGAAAATTTGAATTGGAGTAGTGATATCCACAGTGATTCCAGTAGTCCGGGTGTGGACTAGTCCGGACTGGTCCAGTCCAGTCTAGTCCGGGTCCAGTCCATGTAATTTTTGGACTGGGATCGGACCGGTCCAAAATTCTGGCAGACTGGTACGGGCTTGGTCCGGACTAGTCCACTTGGGGCTAATCAACGAACATCTCAGGGAGTCAGTGATACACTGAGCCACCGAATAGAGTCATAAACGGAGACTCATACGCGCAGACTCATACATGCTGAGGTGAAACAGTGGAGCTAGTTGGCAGAGAGCCCATCATCAACACTCCACCGCACCTGTCACGGCATCCAAAGGGAATTCGTGAGAAAGAGCGGTTCGGGCTCGTGGAAGTGACATGGCAACCCGACCATGCGGAACCACACAAGTTGCGTGGATCTATGAAAACTCGGCAAGAGTGCGTGGGAACCAAGAGCTGGGAAAGATATAGAGTGTATTTCGTTGTATGATAAGATGAGATGATGTCTATCTACCCCGGGGTCTCCCAAATATATACTCCCCATCGCTCAGTTGGAAGATGCTGGCAAAGCTGAGCTAGATATAGATCAGGCTGAGGACAAGAATATGGACATTAGGTAAATGCTGCGAATGAGAATATTGATGTGGAAGTCATGTAAAGTCCGAGAACGCGGGTACGATTTCGGGACTTATTTAACTCGCTTGAATTGATCAGAAGTAGCTTCCTTGGACTGGTCCAGACCAAGCCCGTCCAGTCCAAGACTGCCAGTCTGTAGTCCAGTCCAGTCTGACTCTCCTGCTGGACTGCACCGGACCTAGCCCTACCCCAGACTGGGATCGTTTGGACTGGTGGAATCATTGGATATCCCGCTCAGAGAATGAGTGGGGCAATCTGTTCCATGCTTTGTGAGAAGGGACAATACTTTGTAAAGGGTTGAATGTGGGAAGCTCAGGAAGATCTGTCAAATTTTGCATTGGTTTTTTGAGTGTTTTTGTTGCATGATCCTGACTGAGCTGATGTCAACTTGCACACAGCCAGTAGGGCATAAGGCACCCAACTACCTTGTATATATCTCGCGTCTTTCTCCTGCTCTCCAGTCTCTGTACCTAAATCTATTTGCACGGTTCTCCCCTTCCATATTTCAACAGTTTTTGTTACATATATACAAGGGTCTGATACAGCTGGCTGGAACCGGGGCTGATGCCTCCTGTATATATCTCGAGTCTTTCTCCTTCTCTCTTCTATATACCATAGAATACACGCACACGGTTCTCCCCAACTTCCATGTCGTAACAGCTTTCTTATGCAGCTTCGCCAAGTGATCAGCTGTGATTGACCCAGCTGGCTCAATATATGCTTCATCTGACGGGCTACAATTATCGTCAAGGTTGAGCATTGCAGGTGGAACTTCCACCGGGAAACATGACTTTACGCGACGCGTAACTCACAGAGAAGCTGTTTTTGGGACGGTAATTCACAGCATATTTGATGCGTGGCACTACGAGGTCCTATGGACCTTCGCGTTGACTAGATTATTATGATACACATGCGATTTTGTGCGCTGGATACTATACATCACGCTGTATAGAACAAACTTGAAAGCAAGCTGCCAGATGCACTTCATTGCATGATCCCATGTACGCTCTGAAGTACAGTCCTGATTGCACTCGATTGCACACTCCCAGCCTGCTTGACTTACGCTCTCAATGCTCAAAACACATCAGGTATAATGACAGGTTAGTGCTGTACCACAGTAGGTGGTGGTGGTGGTCTGGAGGATGGTACTCTCACAATCTTCAAAGTACTGCTAATTATATGCAACTCAGCACCACAGAACTTGTCACACTGCCACAAGAATTCACAAATAGAAGCTTCTACTAGTTGTCTTTCAATTCATAATATTCTAGGGGGGGTTTTTAAGTGGGTGGCTGTGCTGTGGTAAGCGACAAGGCACAGCGCACGCGAAAGCGCTACCGGCAAAGGGATAAAAGCGAGCAGGACCTTTCGTTATCGGTTTCATTACCATCCCTTTACTTGACCCTAACCGATACCTCAACAAAACATCTCAGCCTACACACAGTCCCTCAATCCGTCCCACAATCCGTTCACCCACCACAGCTAGTATGTCGTCCATCACCCAAGAAGTTTCCAAAATGCCATCAGAGTCAGGGCTAGGAATGTCACCTGCGCATTATGTGTCTAACCGACTGGTTCAAAAATCTATTTCTCGCATGCTCGATCACCTGTACTTCGATAACAACTCCGAAACATATCTGAAGGTCCTTGTTCCTATAATCAACGAAATATTCGGAACTGAATACCTCAAATTGCGACCACCTAAGAGCGCAGACAAGCCTAGGGAAAGGTTCCAGGCCATTTTCAAAGAAGTGCTCGGCAAGAAGTCGGATGACGAGATCAACGGGTTGTCGAGGTCTCATATTTGCGCCTTAGCTAAGGTTATCTCCGACAATTTCTATACGTCTATCCCGAGGGATTATTTTCTTCCCCCGGGAGCACCAGAACCGGATCCTTTCGAGCTGCCCGTTGGTATTATCGGAGCCGGGGTAGCTGGCCTTTACGCCGCCATGATCCTCGAGCATTTTGGAATCAAGTATGAAATCCTTCAAGCTTCTGGCAGGCTCGGAGGTCGCATTTTCACAAAGAATCTTGAAGAGGGTGGGACTGGCAAGCACGACTATTTCGACGTTGGCGCAATGCGCTACCCCAAAATCCCTATGATGGATCGTACATTCGATTTGTTCAAACGGCTTGATCTCAAGGAAGGAGCTGAACTTATTCCCAACTATTTGCAGGGGAATAATAACCCTAGGTTCTTCAACAACATACATTCTCCAGAATTTATGACTAGTGATAAAAAGGACGATTTCTGTTGTTGTTGTCTATTCATATTGTATTCACTCTAATTAGAGTATGACAAAGACCGATTCCCCTCCGCCTCCGGGCAAGCCGGCTAGATAGCGGAGCTCCCCACCCACTACCCAAAAACGAAAATTCACCCCCTCCCCTCTTCCGCCCCCATTACCATTACCCTAGGGCACCATATTCTAGTCCTCCCCCAGAAATGTAACTGTTCGGATCCAGTACCACATTCACCTGAGTACAGGGTCTCATTGATGTTATCGCAGTGGAATACCCCAACCGTCCTACTGTGGGGCGTGAACAGCACCTTTGATGTGTCTACCGATTTTCGCTGTTTAAGTGGGTTGATGCATCCATGGGAACAACTCGTGGTGCTTGTGTGCCTAAGAAGCAGATCTTCCATCATAGCTCCTCCGAGTGTTGTGGGTCGGAGCGTGCTGTCCTCAGAAAAACTCTTCATTGAACTGCTGCGCTTTCACGCCCTAGTTGTGTTGTGTTGTCGATTGTGTCGGTTGTGTTGGGTCGGTTGTGTTGTGTCGTGAAAACCATGTCGCTAACTTGCGTAAAACATCGAAAGAGCCGAGTTGCCCTGGATCAGGGACTACCGTTCGAGGTCCATACTGAGTGGTATTGGGTGGTTGTCACAGTCTGAGGTACACTTGAACACAAGGGGTGAACAAGCGGACACACACACACAAGGACGATTTCTTCAAGGTGGGCATATGTAACGGAGGAGTCGTCCCGGATGAGTATGTCGCATAACCTTCATCCCTACTCGTCGGTTCAACAAGTTATTGGACACGTACTAACCCTAACCGGTTAGTACGTGTCCAATAACTTGTTGAACCGGTTAGTACGTGTCCAATAACTTGTTGAACCGACGAGTAGTCTGGAGTTAATTACATGCAAATGTTAATCATTCTCCGTGCAGGGCGATTAAAAAAGGTTACAAGGTTTTGTTAGGGGCTGCATACAAACCATTCAAGGACGAGTTTAAGACAAAAGGTAACCGTCTAGGGTGGGAAAAACTTAGTCAATATGATATGTATTCCACACGGGCCTACCTAGCACATAAAGAGAAGTAAATATATCCGGCCATGATCAATTTCGATGGCGCAATTTCTGACAGCGCAATAGGATCTCTCCCGAAGTGATCGAATGGTGTGAAAATATGAATGTGTAGGTCCAATTCACAGTATACATAACTCTCCGCTCCGATCTGACCACGCTATATAGAACGGCCGGCTTGTTTGATCAAGCATTTTCGGAAAGCGTAATCCGGTCTATGGAGTTTGACAATGCGAAAATTAAGTGGTGGTGCATTGAAGGAGGAAGCAAAGTATTCATCGACAGAATGGTGCAAAAAATCAAACAGAAGCCGCTCACCAGGAAACGAGTCACATCCATCTCGGTGGACAACGAAACCAAGCCATACACCACTATGAAAGTTCAGGTTCAAAACGAAAAAAAACCAAGGACTTATTCCCACGTCCTATCGACAGTGCCACTATCCTGTCTACGCTGTATCAACCTAGCCGACGCAGCATTGTCCTACGACCAACATGTAGCCATTCGCTCATTGGGATATGATTCTTCAGTCAAAGTTGGAATCAAATTCAGGACCCACTGGTGGCGAAAATGTGGCCTAAACCAACCTACGGTGGCATACGGATTGACTGATGGACTCATCGGGTTGTGTGTGTACCCTTCTTACGGCCTGGACGACCCTACGGACTCACCGGGTGTAATGATTGCGAGTTACATCTTATCGCAGGATGCTCGAAGGATGGGTGCGCTCTGTCAAGGAAAAGGAACCAAGGTTGAAGCGCGTCTTATCGACCTCGTTCTCTTTGACCTTGCTAAACTGCACAACGTTACTTACGACGAACTTGAGGAGGAGATGTTAGACCATTATGCACACGACTGGTACAGGGACGAGAATGCCATGGGTGCGTTTGCTCTTTTTGGACCAGAGCAGTTCTCGAACTCTTACCCGTCACTCTTGAAGCCGGCTGGAAAGGGGAAGTTGAATTTCATTGGTGAAGCAGTGTCACGCCAGCATGGATGGGTTTCCGGATCCTTGAACAGCGCATGGAGAGGTATCGATAATATGTTCAATCGCGAGGGAGATGAAGCATGTCGCAAAAAGCTTAGGGAAGACTGGGGCATTGTGAAAGACCACTCTGAAGCAACGCTCAACCTGTCGGTGTTATTTGGAACTAAAGGCCCACAAGAGCCGTGTTGTGATTAAATTTTCAGTTTCAGTTCGTATCTCCTTTCAATATTTGAGAATGAGAACTATATGGGGGAACAGTCAGTCTTGTGGTTAGGTAGTTTTGCTCAGTTATATTTTTGTATCTTTCGCTTCGGGTTTGACGAGTTCCATTTTTGGGGATACTTATTCACTGTGTGTTTCAGTTCTGGTTGGCTGGGAACAAGTTTGAGATATATTAGGAATAACGGGTGAACGGCAATAAATGGTTGAATGGCTACGAGTTTCTGGAAATGATGGAGTGACTTAAAATTGCATCCGTGTGCGCCTAGAAGCCTACAGATAATCATATAGTATCCCTCGTATCCCTCGTATGCCTTGAATATATCTATATGAATCTTTCTCTGCATAACTTGCTAAATCTCGTGAGTCTGATCAGGTCGGGCAATCTAAATAAATGTTTTCCAACCCCATTCACAATCTCTATGCATTTGTCCTCCCCACCGACCACGATATCCTCCCCAAATATCTCCGGGTATGGCTCTCAACTCGTAACCTTCAACGGTATACGCCGTAGCATTCGAGAGGCACAAATCTGCATGTTGGCCTCAGCCCGCAAGGCGCATGGGGTGTGGCGGGATGCATTGCCTCACTATACTGCCAGCTGTTGGTCAACACCAAGCAACCTCTGGAATGTCTATGGCGGAGTTTAGACAAGCACCCAACTTGTGCAGGGAAGACACAACATACATCTTCAACTCCCGCAGCACAGTTATCTCCTAGGAACTGGAATTCAAGTTTATTCCCTGCCGTAGTCCCATAAATCGAGAACAAGCAACCATTTCACACTGCTGTGCTCTAGCTAGACACGTTCTAGCTTGCCGGATACGCCAAATCTTGCTCGTATAAACGCAGTTAGAGACTAAGGCTCAGGTCGGGGTTGTGACATCGGAAGCAGTGATATGTACCGGATAATCACAGTGCTTGTGGACAAGAAGGTAGACTTCCCTATGGCTAGATACGGTTACTGATACAAAACTATCATCGGAAAGTGATCTCGATGTGGTGGGCTCGGAAGACGTCCTAGACAACCAGCGATGAAATACCCGTGGAGACTGTGTAGAGTGCAAGTTCTCAGGGTTATGGTAACCGATGAAGAGAAACCACTAACCTTCTCGCAAATACCTGGCGTTACGGTGCATCAATTGTCGAACTGGCTTATTATTTATTGGTTACATTGAAATTTGGGTGGGGCGGCGAGCAACCATATGGCCAATGAGGATATTAAGCGCTTAGGGGATAAAATGATCACCGATTGAGATCAATCGGTTTGGCGATCATAATTGATAATCTCAGGTAACCAAGTGTTTTGACAAACGATAATGGCACCACTCATATGGAGTTCTCTCTTGATAAGTAATGACAAGGGGACCCGTTTCGAACACTGGTAAAGACCCATCAGGGAACCGCTCCATCCTCCATAATCCCCGATAAACGTATAATGAATATCTAGATTCCTATGCAAAAGTGCTAAGTTGCTCGCTTTTACCTACCACATAGCGGCATAAGCCTTTCCGCCTTGACTTCTGCAATCTTTGCCTCTCCTCGTAATGCGTGTAAGCCAACAAACTGGGTAGTTTGCTGATTGTTCTGACTATTCGTTGTTGCCACATATTACCATAATCCCTCCACATGTCGTCATCTTCCCAAAACGCTTTGAGATGACCTATATTGTTAGACACATACTCTATACTTTCTCACTACACCAACCCGCCCGTCACATCCCCATATTGTAATCTATCATCCCGATTTGCATGGAGCAGCACAACCTCCTCACTATCTGCCTAGTCGTGCTCAACCCCTACACTTCGTCGCTTCCCACATTGCTCGGAACGTCTATCTGAACCGCTCGTAGAGTCGCATACCACCGTCGGGTGTTCTATACGTTCCGGTAGAGTCTTTATGTCTAAATGCACACTGTTCTGCTTCCTGCAGGTTAGCCGCAGCGCACACATAGAGTGGAGATGCAGAGCGCTATAAGCCGAAGGTGCGTTGGAGGACGAGGCTTGTGGCGAGAAGACACCCCTATTCCGGCTGGTCGTAGAGCCTGTAAATCAAATCGCGGGCTACATAGCTATCGGAATTGTCGGGAGTGAGCCGCATAATGGTGACGATGTTGGAGGAGGCCGTTGTTGACGTCACGACGACTGGAAGTGACAGGCAGAGTAACAGCAGCGAGTCGACTGCATAGGATTCGGCTACCCTCATAGTGAGCTAGGAGTTTAGTGGATGGTAAGGCAGTGAATGACAAGAATGTGGAGTTACTGGCGGGTAGTTGCAGTGGTCGAGTACCACTCGCGGTTCGTTCGTGGTGCTTATCATATCAGGGTCGTGATTCGGACGATGAACGGGAACTGAGTCTAATTCGAGAAGACGCTTAGCAAGCGAACGACGAAGAGGAGGATGATGAGCTGATATTATGCACTGAACGGGAGTCGGACGACTAGTGTGTGGCTTGGGACGAG
>Ga0307512_10001069_pt1 | contig 39994 bp, 38 predicted proteins | sample 14_EM_MG_FD_200267 | JGI IMG/M metagenome (GOLD analysis project Ga0307512, IMG submission 200267) | Populus trichocarpa ectomycorrhiza microbial communities from riparian zone in the Pacific Northwest, United States - 14_EM | ecosystem: Host-associated > Plants > Roots > Unclassified | place...
GTGATGGTGGTGATGGTGATGGTGGTGATGGTGATGGTGGTGATGGTGATGGTGGTGATGGTGATGGTGGTGATGGTGATGGTGGTGATGGTGATGGTGGTGATGGTGATGGTGGTGATGGTGATGGCAGTGATGGTAATAGTGGTTGAGATGACAATTGACAAAGAGAGGTTGACAGAATGTATGCAGTATAAGATATATGCTTGATTCTGTAATTCGACATTACATATGGTAACACTCACATAGATTTCCCATAACACATCCCTTATCACCAATGTACAAAGTACACAGTCATAATCTATACTAAGCAACTGTAACACCGTGGTAACAGGGACATTATAACTCCATTATGATTGCACCAAAGCTTTCACCAATGCACTTGGTGGCCGAGCTCGAGTTGAAATATGAGGGGGACCCAGACGCCGATCACATGTGAACTGAGAGACGCATTTGGAGGCTGCAATCAGGTGAGTTTGGCGATGCACTTGGAGGCCATAGTCAAATGAAGTTGGAGGCCATAATCATGTGAGATTGATGATTCACTTGGAGGCCGAGATCAAGTAACTGAGAGATTCACCTGGAGACCAAGATCAAGTAACTCAGAGATGCACTTGCAGGCCGTAATTGGGTGAGTTTGGAAATGGTCATTGATGCGATAATTGTTTCAACTTAGAGGCCATGATCGAGCAAGGTTGGTGATGCTATTGGAGGCCATAATCGTGTGAACATGGAGGCAGTAATCAACCATGTTTGGAGATGCACTTGGAAGCTGTAATCGAGCGAGTATGGAGATGCACTTGCAGGCCATTATCATGTGAACTTCGCGGGTGTAATTGAATGGACTTGCCGATGCTGGGAAAGTCCTTGATTGTGCAATTCTGGAGGTGTCACAGCTCTGGTTTACGGGTGATAATAGGAGTTGGTCTCAGGGAAAGCAGGAAGCAAGCAGTGTTACAGAAAGACGGAGACATTGGGAGACATGGAGAAGCTGCAGGATGGTTGTGTATGTGTGGCAGTATAATGTGTTATAATATGGAAGTGGCTTGAAGTGTTGTGATATTGGATGCTGTGGTGTGGTTGTGCTGATAAAAGTTGCGCTGAGGGGTTGTAAAATAATAGGAAAGGATTTGGATAGTACATTGGAGCATGAGGAATGAAATGAGGGTCGCAGATGAATTCAATATAAAGTGAGAGAATGTTTGGCATTGGAAGATTTTCTTTTCATCTCTCTTTACTCATTCTCTTGTATAGCCAAGAAACAGACGACTTTGAAATGAGTTCACTCTTGCCTTGTGTTGATTCCTTGATATGGACTTCGAGCACCATTGTTTCGATTACAATATCACATTATTGTTACTTAAATCACCTTCCTACAACCCTGACTGTTACACTGGATCTTATACATTGTACCTGATACTGAATGTGCCCACATCCCTCGACAGGGTGAAAGTATTGTCATGAATGTTGCTCTGATTCTTATTAGGTGTATTTAGCACCTAACCAAGGTTGGATGTCCATTTGCGATGATTGCGTCGACCTCCTGCCACAGCTTACCAGATATGATAGCAGCCAGTACACTCACCAATCACCCTATTCGAATGCGAAAGTATGATAGTAACTGTACTTCCTGAATGAATTGGTTCGATCTGGCTGGAACCCCTTGCCTTGTTTTCGAACCCTAACCATTGAATGCCTTTGACAGTATTGAAGCCATACTAGTAGCCACTTTTCAAGAAGAACCTTTGGAAGTGTATTTTTGGGAACAGGTAGAGGTCCCCTCTCCTTGGAATGTATATTTGACCAAAGCAGCCAGAGAGGGTGGAGGTCTAAATATTTGCCATTGTATGGTTGGATCCCACAGGATGAAGTATAAGGGATTACACCACAGGTGGTTCACTGACTATGACCCCGAGGAAGAGTGTTACTGTGAAGGATATATTTGTGTTGTGGCTCTGTTGACCATTGGACACACAGCAGCAGCAGCCACAACAGCTAAGCCTCTAGGGATTCCGCTGATTATTATAGTACCCCCAACTCCCACCCTTTCCAAGATTGATGCATATCATTGGCACTGGTAGATGTACCTAGCTTGTTTTGATGGCCAGATCCGAGCAACACGACTGAGTGGGCCAAGGATCAGCAGCAGATCAAGCGCTGAAAGGAGAGGTCATCAACAAAAGCATACTCGAAACAGGTTTTGAGGAGACCCAGGAGTTATTGGCGAAAGCACAGGAAGTGCTATTACCAGTGGCAAAGTATATGGAATGTGGGACTACGGTACAGAGGGTGTGCGATCACCTCGCACAGATCATTACATGACAGAAGGAGATGATGGACCCGAATGCCCAGCATTTCCTGCAGCCAACATGCCACCACTCCGAGATGGATGAACAGATACAAGGTCGGTAGACCGACCTTGCCAAAGCCAGGAGAATTCCAGCTAGAGATGGGATGTCACAGGAACTACAAGCTGAGCTGGCAGCAATGACCCGGGACACATGAGAATCTGGAGAGAATGTGATGAATTTGCGGACACAGTTAGCCAATGCTCTAACCCGGCCAGCAAGGGCGGCTCCAACTGCTCGCTAGTGCCAGGAAGACAAATCCCAGAAGTTTCCTGACTCCCCGGACTGATCAAGGTCAGACTGAACTCAGTTGAGAGGCCGGATTGCTCAACTCCGGATGGTCATATCAAACAAACCCGGCAGTTTTCCCGTTGAACAGGTGAAGATCTGATATACATTCTACCACCTGAAGGCAGTAGGGTTGAGCCAGATCTTGCCACATATCTGGGAAGACGGAACTATAGTGCTGGGGGACCTACCAGCTTCAATACAACTCTTGGATGCAGCTTTTAGGGACCCTGACAGAGTGGCCACAGCAGAGTGAAAAATCCACAAAATTAAACAACTGAAACGTGAAATCGCTCAGTATTATGCTGAGTTCCAATTTATCACTGCAGACTTGAATTGTAATGCCTCAGCCCATCAAAATGCACTGAGAACGGGATCATTGGAGGAGATGAAGGATACCTTCCAGGATACCGATATGCCTGAGGAACTTCCCACAGTTGTAGACTTCCACCAGAAATGGGATATCCATACCCCACAACAACAGGCTGCGAAGGCCACACCGCGGACAGCAGGAGGGATTGATTTCACCTCCTCACCAAAACCCAGTGCACCTCCGAAAGATCCCACAACTTCCCCGGCCGGAACAGTTGCGGTATATAGTGGACCAGTTCCCACTGACCTCAGCTAAAGTACATGGAGGATTTCAGTGGAAGAATGGGCGAAACGGTTTATGGATGGAACGTGGTTGTACTATGGTGGATTTAACCACAGGGCAGCAGATTGTGCGGCAAGCAAAAAGACACAGAGGTTTAAGGCAGCTGGGACAGAAATTAAGGAAGTAGGAGCAGGGTCTGGTTCTGAGGAATCGGAAAAAGATTAGGTCAGTCATAGAAAGATCGGTCTTTGATTGACAGAAAAGTTTTGCTTTAAATGCTTTGAAATGTTCTGGAATGTTGCGTCTTTCAGTTAGCAAGGTGGAGGTATTAAAACAATCAATGGAAGGAAAACATTTAGTTATAACCTGCATATTGACCACGAACAACGAACAGATACCTACACATGCTCTGATCGACTGCGCAGCTACAGGCATTGCATTTATTGATCAAGATTGTGTTCGCAATCATCAGATGTCATTGCAAGAATGATAGGAGGAACAACATGTAGAGGTTATCCATGGAAGACCCATTGAATCTGGGGACATTACACATATTGCGAAAGTTGCGATGGAGATTCAAGATCATAAGGAGCAGTTACTGATGTTTGTTATGAAATTAGGGCACTACCCGATTGTCCTTGGAATCCCCTGGCTACTAATACCCGATTACTTGGTATGGTTTGCATCAAATCAGGTCACGTTTGAAACACAATACTCCGTCACACATTGCTGTGATACACCTGTAACAATCCAAGGAGTCATGAAGGAACCTCCGGACCCAATTCACTCCCCAGATGGAGAAATATTTGAACCACAGACTCACCCACCACAACTGATTGGAGGGAACATAGTTATGCAAACTGGAGCATCTTTCTTCTGAATGGTGAAGATAGGAAACTTAACAATTTTCAAAACTTCACTGTGTGATATCAATAAAGCCATCAAGGCAAATGATTTCAAAGAACAACCCCTCAAAATGATTGTTCCCAAACTGTACCACCAGTTGTTATTGTGGTTCAATATGATGTTGGTGGATTGGCTTCCTCTGTATCATTCAGACAAGGGTTACAAACTATGCCTGAAGGAAGGCGACACTCCAACCTGGGAACCCCTTTACTCGATGTCGAGAGCACAGTTAGTGGTACTCAAAGAATAGCTGGAGATGAATATGTCCAGGGGCTTTATCCGTCAGTCATCATCACCCTTTGCAGGACCAGATGTATTCGCAAAGAATGTTGATGGAGGACTCTAATTCTGTAGTGTTTACCAGGATATTCATAGTTAAAGTGTAAAAAATTGGTACGCTCTTCCCCTGATACGAGGAACACTGAATCATCTTTGAAAAGTTCAGATATATCCGAAGCTTGATGTCCAACAGGTATATAACTTATTACAATTTTAGGAAGGGGATGAACATAAGTTAGTGTTTTGAAGGAGATATGGCTTGTTCGAGCCTACAGTTATGCAGTTTGGAACACCAGATGCCCCTGCTGACTTCCAATCATATATTAATAACACCATAAGAGAAGCCTTGGACGATTTTGCATCAGCCTATCTGGATGACATATTGATATATAGCAATTTGGAGGAAGATCATGTGGAACATGTTAAGTGGGCTATACAATGCCTCTTGGAAGCCAGACTTTATTTGAAGCCTGAGAAATGAGAATTTCATAGGGAAACTTTGTGATATTTAGGATTGATTATATCAATGAAAGGAATTTTGATGGATGAAGATAAAGTGCATACAATCAGGATTTGGAGTTCTGAAAAGAAGACAAAGAACGGCACATTGAATAACCTATTTGAAGTACAACAATTGATTGGGTTTGCAATAATTACCAACGTTTCATACCTAAGTATTCTCAAACAGCCGAACTGTTGACAAGGTTAACAAAAAAGAATGTACCATCTCGATGGGAATTCGAACAACAACTTGCTTGTGAAATGATGATACCTGCATGTACAGCGGCACCAGTTCTTCAGCATTCCGATCATGAGAGCGAGGTAATTAATGAAACACATGGCTTCAATTACATAACTACTGGTGTACTGTCACAGTATGATGAACAAGGTGTACCACACCCTGTGGTATACTACTCCAAGAACATACACCAGCAGAGTGCAATTAAGATATATATGATCAAGCACTCATGGCCATCATTCAAGCACTTAACAAATGGAGACTGGAATGTGAAGGTGCAGCATACCCCCCTCAGTTGCTAACATACCATAAAAATCTCGAATACTTCATCAGAAAGAAGCTATGCAATCAACGCCAGGCACAATGGTCGGAATTTTTGACTCGGTTCAATCATCAGATAGTCTATAGACCAGGGAAATCGAATGGAAAGCCAGATGCTTTGATGAGAAGACCAGGAGATCTCCCTGAGGGGGGGGGATGAAAGATTGAAAAATATGGAACAGGTGGTTGTAAAGCTGCAGAACATACCGGAACAATTGGGTTTGCTGACAGATAGCCCGCCCGCCCAGGGCTGTCTCTCGATTTCAGATCATACGATAATAGTATATGTGACTGATCCACCACCAGGAAAGATACTGGAAGCCATTCGGTCGAAGAATGGGCAGGAAGAAATTATGATTGTGGAATTTACGGGGACAGAAGGAAATACATGATATAGGGGGAGACTGTATGTACCACATGATGAAGTGTTGCATTTACAGTTGATACTGGAACATCATGCGACAGCATTGCCAGGACATATGGCATGGCCAAAGACCTTCGATCTTCATGAGTGAGAATATTATTTGAAGCAGATGAGACAGGATGTCGATTGATATGCCTAAAATTTCCACAGGTGTCAACATTCCCGGAGTTTGCAACATTCAACATTCAGAGTACTTTGACCATTGCCTGTACTGCAGAAACCATGCGAAGACATTTCGACGGATTTCATGGTATGGTTACCAGAATGCGAGTGATTTTATGCAATATGGGTAGTAGTGGATAAGCTGTTCAAGATGCGACATTCGGCCCTTGCCATACAATGATAGATGCTTCTGGTTTGACTGAGTTGTTACAGAAAGAGGTGGTGTGTCTTCATGGACTTCTGACAAAAATTGCTTCGGACTGAGGACCCCAGTTAGCTTCAACACTTTGGGGTCAGATATGTCAGTGGCTGGGGATGGACTGAAGGATGTTGACTGCCTGTCACCCGAAAACAGATGGCCAGACCGAATGTATAAATGCCAGCATGGAACAGTATCTGCACATTTCTGTGAATCACCAGCAGCCTGATTGCATGAAGCAGCTTCCGATGGCAGAGTTTGCTGTGAATCATGGAACATCAGACACGACAAAGTGTACCCCATGCATTGCCATGTATGGCATGAATCTCCAGATGACACTGTTGAAGAAAGCAACAGAGGGACAGAATCATCGGTGTATAGATGCCGATTGTGTTCAGGCCACCATGCAACCAGTCCATGGACAGATCTGTGTGAAAATGAGACGTAGTTGAGCGGTGCAGGATGATGGAGGAAATGGTGCTTGGATTCCAGCGCCACATATTCACAAAGGATCTCACGTTTGGTTGGATGCCCAACATGTCCAAACTACCAAGTCAACGCGGAAATTGGACTGGAAATGACTGGGGCCGTTTGCAGTCACCGGTCAAGTATCCCCATATGCATACGACTGGGATCTTCCCACCTCGATCAGTATCCACTGAGTACAACCCATATCACTTCTGCACCCTGTAGTTGATAATCCTCTTACCAGACTATGAGTTACTCCGCCACCCCCAGTCAAGGTTGATGGTGAAGTGGAGTACCAAGTTCCCAGTGTCGAGGATAGTTGAATTGATTGTAACCAGCTACAGTATCTAATAAGTTGAACCGGGTACGATTCACTGACATGCGAACCTGCAGAGTTTGTGGATCGATTAAAAGCAGTTGAAGAGTCTCATGAATGATATCTGGAGAAGCCAGGACGGTAGGATGAAGTCCTCTGGTGACCTCAGCCCTGAGGGGGGGATACTGTGATGGCTCGGGTGTACGAGTGATAATCAGACACTGTTTCATGGAAAGCATGAAGGAAGCGGTGTTATGGAAGGAAGGAGACGTCGGGAAAGGCAGAGAGGATACAGGATAATTGTGTAGGGGTGGTGACATAATTTCTTCTGATAAGGAAGTGGTTGGAGGTGTGGCAACATCGGATGATGTTGCGTTGTTGTGTTGAAAAGAGTTGCACTAATGGTGTGTAAGATCATGGGAAAGGATTTGGATGGTACATCGGAGCATGAGGAATGATTCGAGGGTGGCAGACAAATTGTACATAAAGAGAGTATGTTAGGCGTTGGAGGATTTCCTTTTCTTCTCTCTTTACTCATTTTCTTGTATAGCACAGCAACAGACGACTTTGAAATAACTTCGCACTTGCCTTCACTTGATTCCTCATGACAAACTTTGAGCTCCTTTGTTTTGATTACGATATCACATTATTGTTACCAATGCCACCTTCCTTCAACCCCGTCCATTACAGGAGACAGTGATTTAAGCAGTTCAGAGATAGACTTGGTGGCCATAACTGGGCGAGTTTTGATATGCACTTGGAGGCCATGGTCATGCAATCTTGGATGCCATAATCGAGTGAATTTGGATATCCTAATGGAGGCCAGAATGTTGCGAACTTGGAGGCCATAATCAATCGAGTTTGGAGATACACTAGGACGCTCAGATGAAGTAACCCAGAGATATACTTGTAGATTCTAATCGAGCAAGTATGGAGATGCACTTGTAGGCTGAGATCCTATAATGCAGAGATACACTTGGACACAGTAATCTAGCAAGATTGGAAATGAACATGCTGGCCATGATCCTGTGAACATGGAGGGTGTGATTGAGCAGGTTTGGACATATTGTTGGGGGCCGAGATCGTGTGAACTTGGAGGCCATAATCAAGTGACAATGGAGATGTACTAGGAGGCCACAAATGATGGAGATTGATGAAGTACTTGGAGGTGGTCGATCTGGAGGCGGTAGACCAAAAGGGAGGTGTGACTGCAGCTGATACTCTAATCATTGGTTATTTCGTAATTGTGGGAATGTAGAGAGTTGAGTACAACAACATCTGCTGGGAGATGAGTTACTCACTGGGAGTGTGAGACAGGTGAACTTGGGATGATGATGTACTCAGTGTATGCAGGAATCTGGGTATGCAGCATGTGATGAAAACTGTACATCAGCAAAAAACATTTCCGTCCGGGCGGAAGGGCTACGTCAGAGTGGACGTGCTCCGCCAGAGCTGTCACAGACACCCCGGTGGCAGATAACTACGCGCCTAGTGTCACTAGCATGCATTGCGTTGCATATTGCCCTCCAATCTCGGTTTCACCGTTTCTTTTCGCTCTATTGGTCTCCTATTTGAAAAAAACACTCTGACGTTGTGGCCAACTGTGACCATACGTGGGAATAAGTTCATTGGGTACGTGCTTGCATCAGGATTGCAATGCAATGGGTGACGCTGCAAAAATCTCTCCTCGCGTTCCTCCTACCTGTGTGCACAATGCAATTCTCTCTTTACTGATTATACACATCATTCCAAGTCGCCAGATCTATGTGGCTATTGACAATCCATCGCTCGTTCCTTCCGTCTCCTGGCATACTACCCGGAGCTATCTCTGGAATTACCTGCGCACAGCCGACAATGTTTCCCATGCTGAAAACCTGCAAAGCAACGGCTGCCGGTGCGTTTCTCACTGCTATGAATTGCGAGACAGATTCCAAGTTACCCGAGTTTTCAGGTATTGTGGTGAGCGCCAGGGCCAACCAGTACTCAACGAAACCTCCATCTTTGTATAGGAGCTTGATTCTGAATAGTCGTTGCAGTTGCCACGGGAGACGCCCATTCAGCGCGCCATATCACCTCCCTGGGCGTTGCTTTACCCACTCCCCGTCATGCAGTCGGTTCCCTCCGCGCCAGCTCTGGCTTCCTGTGCATCGACACATCTGAGATATGCGTTGACCTTCTAAACCCTCAACTTGAACCTTAATACCATGATAAATACAGAGCTCCATTGCGTGCAGTTGTTTATCCAACATATATGGCTTGTTACGACTGTTATGCTTGATAGACTCCTGCGTGCCGCTGAGTATTGCCATGCGGTGCGTTGTGTATTGTGTATTGTCGAGTAATGCTCTAAAGTCTTTGATCATAGCGTCAGGATGCTTTCCATTACCGTGGTTTTGGGGTCCCATGAATTCAGGCTTCGCATGTGACTGGGAGCTCCAGGGGGCAGCCAGATCAGCACCGCACGGGAGGACTTTGCAGGCGGCAGCGCTGTTCTCCTGACGCTGAGCGAGGGCTTGGAGATTGAGCTCTCTCATTTCGAAGCAGAGAATGCGATGCTTAAAGGTGATTACTTGTGGCAGGTAGTTCAGATTGTGATTGGAAGCGTGCCAACCGTCCTTGAGGTTCGTTTTATGTGCTTGTTGATGTCTGTCGGCAGAATACTGTTGCAAGGCTCCTTATAAACGAATCTGTTAGACCCTATGAGACATCAAGTCAGAAAGTTGAAGACAACATCTACCTCCTTGGAAACATCCATCTCGTGGCTGATATAATCCCACCAGGTGTTCATTTCGTGATGCTTCTTGGATGGTGTCCAAGTTTCAGCATTTGTTTCCTCATCTACCTTTCGCTTCTTCATAAGTTCCGTTCCAAGGGCATTGGGTTTGGCCTACGCCTTTTTGCCAGCTTGGCCGAGTAAGAAAACATCCTTGAAGGTGTGAAAACTATGCAAGGCATTGTCGATGAATCTCAATGTTGCATCATCGTGAGATTCATGTTGAGCATACATAGATAACTCTAACAATGCACGTGTGCAATCAATTGCGCGATTGAAGAAGGGACGCTGAGTGGGGCATCTGCCTCACAGAGACTGGGTTACAACTCCACCCAGGTACCGGCTCATTTTGTTCATCTCCTTCCCATTCCATTGAGAAACTTCCTCATCTGACATATTTTTTGGTGTGAGGTCATGGTAAGCAGGCACGGATAACCTGATTCCATTGTACTTGTCGAGCCGTTCGGGCGTCCTCATGAAATAGAAAATCCACTTCTGGACGTGGACAAGCATGCCGATCTGCATTGTATGGAGGAGGTCGGGCTTCGGGAGGTCGCTAACGATACAGTGACTAAGTCGAAAGGAATTGAATTCTCGGTGCTCATGGCTTGACAAGAGTTCGGCATCGGCTGCCATGGTGTTGGCCTCGCTGAGCGTTCTATATAGGTTTTGATCCCGCCGGGGGTGTTGCTTCTCAGGAGGGACATAATCTCCAAGTTTGTTCTTTGGACACTCGCACCAAACACAGACATGCCACTTGAGATGATGTTGGTCGCTAAACTCTGGGCAATCTGCAAGCCATGCTACTAAAACTGGTTTGCAATGCCGGAAGTTGCCATCTGCACAGAGAACATTGTACTACCAGCTCTCAGCGCTGGGATTTCGTTCAAATGTGAGAGGCTGGAGTACCCGCTGGAGTACTTCATTCAGCACCTCTCAGTGTGTTTGCCGCTGCTCATCCAGCCGCTTCTGAGGAATATTGCGGTTCTTGATTGGAATCGCCAGGAGAGCGACCATTACGACGATGTGCGTTGCGGGCATCTGGCGGATCTTCGAAGACCGATTGCCAATCATGATATATCCAGGCCACTCTTTCTTGTCCCCAGCAAGATTCGATTGATGTGTTCCGTCAGACATGAAGATGAAGGGAACCAGTGTATCCCCCACTCTGAGCGTTGACTTAACGTCGATTAGCATGTGATTATCCTCAAGCATTTCTCCATACCTGTGTCTCCCACCACCAGTCCGCAGTGTGCATTTCGGTATAGAGGTGTTTCGGTGGCGTATCGCTGTAAAAGCAACGCTGAGGGGCGTAAATGAGATGCTCGGCATAGGCTGGCTGCTGCATCAATCATCTCATGCTTTTGATGATGTGTCGACTACAGAAATCGATAGGGCGTTGGTGATTGTCATTCTATCTCATATCCTCAACAGTGTGTAGTTCCCACTCCCCGAGAGCCTGATCAACTGGCATGCTAGGCATGACATTTTGGACGCCATCCCCGTTGTTGAAGCTTGGGAAACGCAGAGTGGTGGTTTCTTCCTTCAGCACGTTGTCATGGTATTCTTCATGCCTGTCATCTTGATCCCACACTGGATATATTTGTACTCTTCACGCGTCGCGGACGGGTGGTTGGGATTGTTTTGTAGGTTCGTCGCACGGCAACCCTGAGCGTCGCGTTCCCATGGTTCGGAGATGTAATCACTCAAGGGAGCGCCGGCGCCGGGGTATGTTTCTGTCTGCGGCAGAGGAGGTTGCGGTGATTGAGTCTCCAAGTCTGCAATGTTTTCAACGTGTTCGAGGTAGGGAAACGCATCCAAGTTTTCAACTGAATCTTTGTTAGGGTTGAATTTACAACTCTGAGTGGGTTCAACGGATTGGGGCGCACTGCGAATAGCCAGATTCTTCTGGCGTGCAACTTGAAGGTGTTCAGGATGGTGTAATTTGATATGTTTAAGTCGCCAGTTGTCTGAGGTGAACATCTCTCCGCATGAACATTCGGGGCAACCTAAAGGGGTCTTCTCTGGAATTGTCAACGACACCGGAGGAGTGGAGTATACAAAGTAGAAAGGGACGAATGTCGGTGATGGGCCTGAACAGCCTGGTGGGTGTAAGCTCACTATAATTTCAGCCAACTCGAGTGATTTATTGAGCCGCAACACTATCACAAGGAGGTTCCTTACAGCAGGAATTGCAAAAACGCTGCATGCGCGATGTCCCATAATCCTATGAATAAAACAAGACCAATACAAAACCCAGAAAGAAAATACACCCTGCGCGATTCAAAAACATCGCGATGTGTGTAATAATCAATGCCTGTGATGAATGGATTAGAACATAGGAAATGAACAAGACAAGAACCTGACCCTGACCCGAACACAACAACCATTGCCTCTTACGCAACGCGAGGACTGGTTCACTCTTCGCCTACCGAGCAATCCGGGTGCGCCCCAGGGAGAGGGACATCCAGGAGCGGGACATCGGGGAGAAGGGCATCGGGGAGACTGTCGCCACCTGCCGATTTGCCGAGGAGCTGCTGATTCACATCCACATCTGAGGTGTTTCCGGGTGGCTCAGCTTCTCGCAGAGTTGGCACCGCTGGGCACGCTCTGTGTGGCGTCACAAGCCCCGAATACTCCAGCCAACCGAGGGGATGGGTCTCCGGAGTTCGTCGTCGTGGGCGAGGATCCAGGGTTTGTGACCATGGGGCAGGATCCGGCGGTTGTGGCCGTGGGGCAGGCGCCAGAGGTTGTGGCCGTGGGGTATGGTCGTGCATCTCCTGGCCTTGCACAGGTAGCACGATTGGCTGATCATCTACCACAGTATTTACATCATCAGCCGATGTATTTACCATCTCCCCCTGGCCAATCCTCCGAGGTTCTTTGCCATCATCATCATCCTCATCCTGCACCTCATCCTGATCCTCCTCCTCCTCATCCTTCTCCACTTCATCTTCCTCCTCTTCATCTTCCTCCTCTTCATCGTCCCCGTCCCTGTCCAAAACCACATCGCCGTCTAAAACAACACTGCACGGTGCGTCCACATCATCCTCCATGCGCATATTGACATCAGAATCCTGTGCTGAGTCATATTCGCTGTGCGACTCCTCAGTAGAGTCGGTATCATCATCTGAGGAAAATGACGCGGTGAGCGATGCTTCCATCTCTAAATATACCCGCTCTAGGCAGCCCTCTGTGTCCTAGTCTGCCTCATACATTTCTTTCTGCAACTGCAAAGCAACGGCACGAGAGATATCATCTCCCCCTGGGGTTTGTTCAACAATCCCTTTCCCTTTACATTTTCCCTTCCGCTTCCCCTTCCCTTCCTCCATTGCCTTCCCCTGCCCCTTCCCCCTTCCCCTTCCCTTCTTTGTCCCCATCCCTTTCCTGGTCAATTTCTCACCGCCCTGCGTGTCCTCCTCACCCTCGCCGTCGTAATTGTCTTTGCCATCGCCTTGATGGCTCCATCCACTGCTCTGCGCTCCAGGATCCGCCCAGTTTTTATCATCATCACCCTCGTCCATTATCTTATCCCAATTCAGTGGTCTAATGGCCAGGAAGTCGCCTGGCTTGTACTGCCGGCAACTTGACGGCTCAATTATTGCGCTGAGATCATCGTGACCGTACTAAGAGAAACGCTCGCCAGAGCGTTTGTCCTTCCCTGAGCCGGTTGTCTGCGGATTGGAGCGATCAACTTGATCCCCGAAGGCACGGCGGTTTTCCCACCTCGAAATGTTCATTCGGTCGCTGGTTGTGTGAAACATTTGCCCCATATATGAACAGAAGGCAGCCCACCACTCCTGAAAAGGCGAACTCCTGCTCCTGTGATGCCGCCACATCAGCTGGAATTTTGAAAAGTGGCGAGTCATGACTGGATCAGGAAAGATTATATCATAAAAGAGGTCCCATGCCCTCTCATCGTTGATGCCGCAAATATTGTATATCCAGATGAGTCCACCGATGTGTTCCGAGATGAATCCCGTTATACGGTTCCAATCCGACCACAGGCGTCGATTTATGAACGATGTCAGCATCTTTGCCCTAGCCTTCCCCTGTCCTTCGCGGCTGCCCGCTGGTTCCATCGCTGTGAGTTGTAAATCAATCTACATCCGAAGTGTTAGCATTATGATACAGTTGCATGTAGCTCAAGGAAGCCCAGAGGGTAAGTACAAAGTTGTGTAGGTTATCGGGTGTGTTTTGGAATGAGAGGCGTTGTTGTATGGCAGTCATGTGATGTTGAAATGGTTCAGGATGCTGGCGGTGTGTTTACTACAGGAGGAAAAGAGAATGAAGGTGTAGGTGGGAAGAATGGATTTATATAGTCGAGTTCCTGCGATTTCCTGGTTCAACTTGTGAGATATGATAATTTTGATTCATATCATGCGTTTTGTTGCTTAACAAACACAAAACGGCCCAGCCTTCATCATGCACAAACACCAGGCACCTCATGAATGAGAAGCCTCGAGGCGAGATTTAGTAATCCCGGTGAGGATAGTTTGCAACGCTGGGCATTGCTTTTGCATTTGACACCACTTTCAGTACTCAGACCTCATGCATCTCGGAGCACACTGGGTCGTTCTCAGGTTGTCCTAACTGTGCAACCATCCAACATGGCTACCAACATGCCTAGGGGTGGAAAAAGCACATGCAACTGACGTAATAGGATAGAGAATATGTCATTGTTCGCTTCGCGATGCTTTTAGCTCTGCCAAAGGGGGATTTCCGCCGGAAAGCTGAAGATACACACAATTGATGGTTCGAAGTTATGTGCCAAGAACGAGTGCAATTCTATGATAACCGCACCAAGAAAGCATGAACACCCTTCAAGTGGTGCAAATAGACCTTCAGACATTGCTGTAACAGTGAATATCAATGCTGAGTTTAATCTGAGTATAATCTGATGTCAGTTGACCCCATGATTAAATGCTATTCAAGGGATCTCATCCTCGGGTATTGTCACGGTTTAGAGTCTAGCGCAGTGTACAATTCGCCTCCATGTTTTATCGAATCCCGCCCTAGTTGCTCAAATAGAAGTCTACCTCGCCTGCCGTTGCATATGCATGGAGAGGAAATTGTTGCTGCATTCCTAACGTCGAACATCTATATCGGACTATGCCTTCTGAAAGCCCTCACCCTGACATGACTCCGGTCGTACGAAATGTTTGAAGTCTTGCTAATCGTCAGAATCAACAATAGCGTGGGCCTTGGGGGAATTCTCCACTTCCCCCTGCAAAGAGAGGTGTTTCCGTACTGGCTGGTGTGAGGGATTCCTGTCAAGGAGGGAGTTCCGTAGCCTCACCAATCCAAGGTTAGAACTCCACCCCCTCATCTTCGCTGAACAATTCTCGTGTTGCGGATATCACTCAACGCGTGGCTTCCACCCCGTCTGCTACACAGCAACAGTTGATAAAGACTCCAACCACCACGCCGCTTACAAGCAATCGTAGCACACTAGCACCTAGAGGAACCTCACAGACAGACCAAACAGGTCGCGTTGTATCCAGCCCCACATCCGGCATCGCTAGCACTTCTACTCCTCTCAGCGGTCTCGAAATCCTGCCTACACCCATCCCTAATCCAGAAGCCCGCATGATCATTACAAATCCACTGTGAACGCAAGCTACAGGAAGGAATTGGAGACAGAGGAAGTGGCAATTGCAACCGCTGGCGGTGTCGGCAAATTGATCAATGGTCTCCGGCAGTCGTAGTATCCATCAATTTGGTCACTCAGACATGACACGTCTTGTATTTGCAACAGGCAGACTCCTGGATCTCTACATGTGGAACAGATGGCCGTTTATGAGTGCAAGCGACTTGGAGATGGTAAGTTATGCAATGCGACGCGTTGCGAAAGCATCAGCTGAAGGCCCACACTGGCAGATGATAGAGAAGTACTGGAACACCGCTATGCAGCAAAACAACATTTGGTCCATAGCATTTGAGGCGCGCACAGAGGAGATCTTGAAAGAGGTCTGCCAAAGCAACGGCCTACATTGGATATTACACGCTCAAACTGGTACCAGGTTTGAGCACAAGTTGATATGGTTAAATCCCATTTTATTCAATCAGCACGGGACAACATAGCAGTGCTTCATGATCTCCACCGCTTTGAATCCGCCGCAGAGCATTTGGAATTCATTGATTCCCTTCAGGCAGACAATAACTATCTTTTTCCTGGAGTAGAGGGTGGGGAAGGTGGTGTACGCAGTCCAAATCCAACGTGGAGAGAGTCGAAAGCTGCTAATGAATGGCCAGCGTCCACTTTACTTCCTGGCAGAAGCAATGCCGCGGTGTATCTACATCAAATTTTATCATCAGGGGAATAACCGCAGTATGTATGCTGATGGAGTATATAATTCCATGACTGACAACAAGGACGGTGATATACCCTTGCCACTGATCATGCTTACCTGCACTGCGTTGCGCCATGTCCTCCTGGAGTGGCAAAAGAACAAAGGTGTTCATCCGAAAGCCTCCAAGTCAAAGGTGAAAGCGGACAGACTTGATCGGTCGAACTACTTCAATTACAAGAATGACAGTGGTAAGAACGTAGCCTGCTGCGCTGCAACGGGTCGCAAGTTGTTAACCTCGCCTAGCGTTGCAGACATGTATACATTCTTGATGAATACCTGGAACACACTACCGGAGAGCTACCAACAGAGGGTGTACAAAACCACTCTTGCGACAGTCAAGCGTCAGATCCAACAGGCGGAGAACCCAATGCCGGCCGAGGTCATCAGTGTGGACGCAGCGTGTGTCGACAATGCTATTCTTCTTGACTATTTGACCTCTGAAGTAGCACTTGAGGAGCCTGAAATCGGAAGCACTGACCCAAACATCCCGACAGACAAGAATTGCACCGATGACCAACTGCATTTCGGGATGGCATGGGGCAGCGGGGATCATGACGAAGAAGGTGATGAATGCGACGAGTGTGATGCCATTCCCACCACCAGCCAGCGACGATGGCCCACCACTGAACTCGAGAGGTTTGACCTTGGAACCAGTGATGTCGATGGGTATGAGGGCAATGATGGCGATGATGCGGACGCGGATGAGGAGGAAGAAGCATCGCTAGCCGATGATTGATCAACGCAGAATGTGGAGGACTGAGGGCAGAGTACTAGAGAGTGTGAAGATTAAACATGGCGATGATGCGGATGCGGATGAGGAGCAAGAAGCATCACTAGCCCATGATGGATCAACGCAGAATGTGGAGGACTGAGGGCATAGTACTAGAGAGTGTGAAGATTGGACAGTATATTTCAGAGCTGTGAAATACGATAATGGCAAAGCAAATGCAACGGCAAGTGATGTATGCGAAGGGAAGACTGTATTGTAATAAGTGACAACATCTCAAAACTAATCATATATGGGGAGAGTGCGGCATCCGATATATAGCAATAAGCAGAGAGGTAAAATGTGGATGTCGGCCGGAGAAAGGCATTAACATTGCCAGGCGTTGTGTAAACTGCTTCAGCATAACTGCAGCCCCTGCGAAGAGTGTGACACACCTGTCGTTCTGATGATGCGTATATGTCACCACCAATCAAAGGGCGTACGTATGCAACGCGACTGGTAGTGTGGAATTCTCTGTCAGAGGGTACGAGGTTCCGTCAGAGCCGTCAGAGCCGTCCGGAACACCCGGGTGTTTCTGATGTAAACCAGGGTCGTTGCTGTTGTACTTGGTGTATACTGTACTTGGTGTCAACTGATCATCATAGCAAGAAGTGATAGAGAGGGATGACTTAACTTGGCATTCTTAGATGATGGTAGAGTTGTGGATATGAAAGAGAGAGATGAGAGGAGATGGGGGAAATCATCATGAGAAACCGGGACTTAAGGGAATGTTGTGTGCGACTCAATTAATAATTCCTCTGATGGCTGGTACAACTCCCGATCCTGTGGATATACACAATGACTGGTGGCCTCCTAAACCCAATCTGACCTCAGATTTTTCATATCCGCTCTTATCCAGCATATTGTTCCCATCTTCATCCCCCAATCTCTCTTTGTCATCCACATCTGTACCATTATTGCAGAATGCCAAGCTGAGTTATCAGCCTCTATCTCACCATGTGGTGATCATGAGCTGAAATTGAGTACAGCACACACTGAGTACTGCATATATGGTGTACATCACACACAGTGTATAGTATCCACCCAAGATTGTCTGTCTTTTCTGCACTTTCACAATTACAAGTTGACCCCTTTTGTACCTTCAGCTTCCAGCGTGCCTCCCTACATGATTGGGCACCACCAGCTAGCTCTCCATGAGAGCTCAAATGCAAATTCCCCTCATTGTTAGGGGTTCTCCCCTAGCAGAGGTAATGGTACTTGTTTGATCAGTCAAAGGGATATATGCCATGGCGTTACACCAGGTCTAGTCATGTGGTATACATACCACATATCCTAGACGATGCAAGTAAGCCAGTCCAATGGTCATTAGCGGGATTACATAAGAGCCTCATGTTGATTGGCTGGCGAGCCTCATTGCTAGCGTATTCATTGAAAGTTCTCATACTACGTTGCAACACATTTGAAGATGCAAATACCTTGGCCAGTCCGAAGTCTTCAGGTCTAAAGATGCCAGTTATTCCCAAACACACCTATCGAACTAAGTTAAGTGGGATCGGGCACATCGACTGCATTAATGCAAATGACGTGTTACCCAAACAACAGCCAATATGTGAGTACCCGGGATATCGAGCCATTCCCTGAGGCATTGGAACCACTCGGGTACTCCCTGGCTAACGAGAATTGTCTCGGCCTAAGCATGGTTTGTCTGATTGATTAAGTCTTGGGCATTAGTTGCAGAGTGTCCAACTCCCATGACAGGGATATGTGAGCAATGCAAACTACACTAAGTGCAATACGGTGTAGTACATCAAGGTCAAATGATGTCAGAACAATGGTGGGTTGCCACGTAAGTGTCTGATACAGATAAGCCAAAAAGCCTTAATGGTGAAGGTTGTGTCTTGATTAATTAAACAATCTGTAATAAGCACTCCTAATAACTGGGTCAGGCGAGGAGCTGTTCCAACTATCCGAAATAAATGAGTTGTGAGATATCTAAGTTGAAGTTACAGTTTGATTAAATCTTTTTGCGGATGATGGCCCCATGAGGGAGAGTAATTATTTAACACCAATAATGAAATTACACGATAACCTTTGGGATGCGTGGTCCTCTACCATAGAACCTGGCTCATAATACAAGAGTACTTCATGTTATGACAGATTAAATCATAGCTAAGGATTTGCAGAGGATGGCCTGGTTTTTATCAGGAGAGTAACTCTTTCAAACCACTAAGGCAAAAGCTATAAAGGACGGTCAGAGCTTCGGCTTTGGAAGGGTAGCGCCACAACGAAAAAACGATACCTACCTGCGAAGATGAAGCGGAAATATTGTTGTCGTTTTCTGTTCTGATTTCATTATGATTATTCAAGTATTATCAGTTTCTTGTATTAGGATTGTACGTGGTTCCACCGCCCCAGGAACGATCTCAAGGTCAATAATGAATACGACATAATGATGTACACTTTATCATTATTACCGGATCAATCGACAAGGAAGATCAGATATTTGCAGCACAGTGTATCAGGTGCCAAGCAAGTATAATCCAGTTCGCGGAGATATTAATCTATTATCGACATTATTAAATAATCCTCTCAGATTACCTGAATAACGCCACAGTAACCCCGTTACCAAATTATTCTGCTGAAGGATTACTATCTCCAGAAGAGGATATTCCTAAAATGGACATCTCTACTAAATTTATAGATAATAGTCAACAAGGATGTACTATACATCATTCCAGGGAGAAGTTCCTTCCGCGATATAGAAACAATAAGCGAACAGCCACAGGCGTAACGAGATCAGGTCGATTTGTTCAAAGGAAACGCAAAGTATCAAGAACCAAAGCCTCAGCAGTTGGAAGGAAGGTTCGGAAACCAAAGCAAGCAACAGAGAAGACGAAGCTGTGAGCTTCTTAGAAGTGGAGAATTGGAACTGTGAGGGAGATTTCTCTTACAAAGTAATATTGCTGATAGTATCTGAATGCCAGATTTATCAAGGAGATATGGGGATTTTGTGAAGATACATGTCAATTGGGATTGCACCATCAACTGGCAAAATATTGCCACCAAATATATTATGTAATTGCCGAGATTTATTATACAAAGAGATATTTATCAATCGCCAAAATTAATCATATGAAGAGATATCAATAGATCGCGGAGATTAATTATACGAGAAGATAGTAATTAATTTCGGATATTACTCTTATGAAGAGATATCAGTTAATAACTGAGATAAATTATTCAAAGAAACAATAATCAATCACCAAGATTAATTATAAGAAGCAATAGACTTTAATCAGAATGATTAATCATTCCAAGATTCTTTATACCTGTACTATGTTACTGAGGTTCATTCCATGCACTGTCAGTATTGTATCACGCCACGATACGATTTAGTTGCTATATACCTGGAAGCATCAGAAAGGACAATACATCCATGTTCTATTTGGGTATACCATCTATATCGGTTATCTATCCACTTCCTTTGGAGATACCCATAGGATTATATTAACCACTATGGCTGTGTACCTGGTACTTACTTTAGCATTGGCATAATACTTATATAGAAGTATAGTTACTTAGGTGGAAGCGCCCCTGTAACACTCATCACATTCCCAAGGTTGTGAGTTGACTATCAGATGAATAGCATCTGAGCACCCAGTGCGACTCCCGTTCACAACCTCCAATCTCACTTGTTCTCATGTTGAACTTCATGTCAAGAGTTGCTCAATTATGGCCTCCAACTTTGCACGATTATGGTTTTCAATGGTATCTCCAAACTTGCTCAATCACATCATCCAAGTTTGCACAATGATGGCCTGCAACTGCATCACCAAACTCCCTCGATTATGGCTTCAAAGTGCATCTCTCAGTTACTCGATCTCCGCCTCCAAGTGCATTACTAAACTTTCTCTATCACAGCCTGCAACTTCGCACAATCATGGCCTCCCATACCATCCCAAAACTCACTTGATTACAACCTCTAACTGTAGCTCTGATTTACTTGATCTCGGCCTCCAAGTGTATCTCCAAACTCACTTGATTACAGCCTCCAAGTCATCTCTATGTTCACACGAGGATGGCCTCCAACTGTGTCTCTATGTTCACAAGATCGTCATCTGCAGGCGCACCTCAAATTCCTCTCAAGCACCTCCTCCAGCCAGTCCAGATATACCGTGTGTAGATGGGTAGCTATATAGATACATGAATACATAGATGAGAATAGAAACCAAATACATGTGGTTTAACAATTGTTGAACGATTCATCTTGGCTACGATTTCCAGACGCACCAGCAGCATTCGCAAAGAAGATAATGATTTTTCCAGACTGCAATTCAATCATGCGAGGAGCTCCCAGGCTTGTTGCCGGCGCTCCCAGGTGCTTCCAGGCTTGTCATCCCCGCTCCTGGGCCAGTCGACGGCGCTCACAGAGGTACCCCAGTACTCCTGAAGGACACTGCATCTGTCCAGTCAACTCTGGGATTTGAGCATGCTGGGATTCTGGTCTGACAACTCCCAAATCCTCCCAGAGGCTCCTAGTGACAACAATACATTTTGCTGATGTAGAGTTGAAATCCAACCACAGCTTATTAGTTCCCATGTCAGAGTAATCGTCTATGTAATAGTTGAAGTTATACTGTCAGCATGTTTAAAGCAAGTTCATTCTCAAGGATGAAATTATACAGCATAGGGAAGGTCTTTCTAGTCGGAGTTGAAGTATTGCTGCATAGATAAGGTTACATCTGGTGTTGGAGTAGGGTAGTTGTCAGTTTCGTGATTGTCAGAGTTAGAGTGATTATCAAAGATAGGGAGATTGTCAGAGTTAGAGTGATTGTCAGAGTTAGGGTAATTATCAGAGTCAAAGTTATTGCATATATGTAGCGTCTCAGTAGTTGAGGTGGAAGTAATTCTGTATTATAGCCAAGGTTGCATTCCTTAACAAAGTAGGGTGGTTGTCAGAGTTAAGAATATTGCCACTGTTAAGGTAATTGTCAGAGTCAAACTTATACTGTATATGTTGGGTCTTCTGAATAAAAGTTAAAGTAATGCTATATTATAGCCGAGGTTGCTTTCCTCATCTCAGTAGGGTGGTTGTCAGAGTTTGTGCAATCGTTAGAGTTGAGGTAATAGTGAGAGTGAAAGTTATACTGTATATGTTGAGTCTTCCAAGTTGAAGTTGATGTAATGTCGCATTATAGAGGGGGGTGCTGTCTATATCAGTGTAGGGTAGTTTTCTGAGTTATGGAAATGGTCAGCATTAAGGTAATTGTCCGTGCCAAAGTTATACAATATTCATTTGCTATTCCAAGTTAATGTTGAAGTAATGCTGTAATATTGGTGGGGGTGGTTGCTGTTTCAGAGTGGGGTGGTTGTCAGAGTTGGGGAAATTGTTAGAGTTAGGGTAAATTGTCAGAGTCAAAGTGATACCATATACATTGCGTCTTCCACGTTAGTCAAAGTTACACTGGACGTTCTCATTTTCACAGCCAGTTATATGTTCCATAACTAAGAATTGATATTATATCACTTTGTTAAGTTTCAGTAATCTGCCAATCTTGCTGAGTATATTCTTGCCCCCAAACCCCTATGTTGGGCTGTACTATAATACCCTTCTCCCACAACAACTCTGGGATCCACCTCTGGGATCCAACAACACAGGTAGATCTCAGTATAGTACAATATGTTCTACAATACAATGAGAGTCAATGTGACAGAAAACATTATGACTGGTATGTTCTTGCAAGTTCAGCCAGATTTGTCCACCAGTGCTTTGCAGGCAATTGCTAGTGACCTGACCCAAGGGTAAACAAGATATGGATCTTATAATTTGACAATTGCATTGCAAGTAGTATCACTTCATGAAACTGCACATGGTTGAAGGTTGATGGGATTTGTGGTACAGTTCTGCAAAGTGTGGAAGTTTGAATCAAAGAACTGTCAGGAGGTAACTTACTGGGTAAAGTGTTGGACGATGAGTATTCCTACCACTAGTACTTTCTGTTGGTTACAGTGCATATGGGTGGTCAGGTTGCCATATCCCTACAATGGCACCTGAGAATGGTTTGGCTTGATCCTGCGGGCCACTCTTATTCCTAGCTGACCCTCAAAATTGCTTTATCCCTACAGCTCAGGTGTATGGCTATTGCATCAAGGACGGAGTTTTGAAAATGAAATGCTTAGTATTGCTGTATATGACTGTGAGTCTTGCAGAGAGAGCATAGTCTGAGTATTTTGTCACAATTTGCAATGCAAAGCAGAAGACAGGTGATATACACTAATTGACCCAACTTACACTAATATAAGATCTGTGGTATGGGTGCTATGGTCTATGACCACTAGTAAACCCGGATCTAATATTGAGAAAGTAGTTAGCCTCAGCCTTACAAAATTGGAATAGTCCTTGTAACAGTCGGATGTGTCTGTTAGGGTGATGTTGTCAGAGCGACCTTGTTACAGTCGAGTTGTGCTCAATTGGCATCTTTTCCTCTACCATCTACCGAACAAATATAGTACTTTACTGCTCTCAAGGACTTCCAGAATGTCACAAGTTCAGTGGTTACTTGTGTAGGGGGTATGTAGGTGATGGGCTATGGGTTTTTGCATGGGATGTGGCTCACCACCATTCGCCATAGCATTAGTGTGCGTAAAATGGCAAATGCTTGCTTGCCATTAGATTCCTTGTAGTGCTGGTGTCTGAGTACTATATCTGACATTGGCATGGCGTGTCTTAGTTTTCGCATGACACCAATTTGGGGGAACATATAACTATCTGAAATCACTGTTGTGGAGTGAGCAAGGAATCTGAAATCTCTGCTGCTCTAGGATGGATCAGCACCTGGCGTGAACCCAGCACCAGGATCAGTATCTTACACAGTACTCCCATCCATGACCCAATCATTATCAAAGTTGACAGTATAGTCCAATGTATCTGGTGCCAGCTGTGGTGGCAACCAGGTTGAACACACTGGTCAATACAAGGTCCAGCCCAAGTCTTCGATGCCATTTACCAATGGGGTTGTGGTTATCATTTATTTGAATTGAAGCTCCAGACTGAGTATATAATGAACATATACTGGTTAATGAGATACAGAGAGGGTTGCCTACTCAACATATTGGCTCTGCAGCCAGGCCCATCAATTCATGCCCAGTCAAATCTGTATTTGAAAGGAGTGAAGCATCCATGTTCAGCATGGTAAATGTCTCTCATATCTCCGATGTCAATATACACTACTGACCAACTTGAACCTGCCCTTTGGTGGCATGCATATGTTATTGGATGGGACTATTGTTCTTTCCTACACTTTATTAATTTTGTGCACTTCTTTAGGTCATTGCAGGTTAACTTTAGATTTATCAGTATTAAGGGGTTTTGGTTGATTTTAACATTGTGGTTGCCCTTCAATATGGTGTACACAAGTAACACAATGATCGTTTATTGTCATCTGAGCTGTTGAGTACATGGTGGGCGATATACTCTCAAATCAGTTACTGGAAGAGATTTTCCATTGACAAATAATGAAGACCTTTTGTCCACAGAGTATGGTAATGGCAAACTCTTCGCAGAGTCGCTCTCAAAGCAGTTGTTGGACTGTCATCAGATATGTTGTCATAGGGCTGCAGTCAGATGGCTACTGTCTGAGTGGCTGTGGTCAGAGTGGCGGCTGTTGGAGTGGCTGCTCTGAGAGCTGCTGCTGTCAGAGTGGCTGCTGTCAGAGTGACTGCTGTCAGAGTCACCGTCAGGCTGGATCCCAGTCAGCATCAGTGACTAAATGACTCCGTTCGTTGGTAGTAGTCATTTATACAGCTTGAAACATTCCAAATCAACAACAATCAGCTAACTAAAAAGCAACTTAAAACCCAGCACAGCAAATGTGGAAATCCAAACAAGCCCCCATATCAAATAGAGTTACCCTGGATATAATAGACAGCTAACCGGAAACCCAAATAGAGACCAAAACAGTGGACCCAAAAGAGTGACAAAAACCCAAGAACCAACCAAGAATGAAACCAAGTACACACCCAAAAGTGAAAATTATAGAAATATCACAAAGCCACTATGGTCTATTACATCGTTATATTGGCCAATCACAGCAGACCACAGTACCTGTGGGGAAATCATTCCAGACCAGGTATCTTATAGTTGATCAGCATTGAGATTGATATCCTTGCTGGCGGCATGCTGCAGAACTCCCATTGCATATAGCATTGGTATTCGCATTATGCGCTGGGAGATTTTAATGAACCAATACCTTCTGGCCAATCTACCCCATCAAGTTGTGCGTTGCATTTATGGTTGACCAACACACTGGATACCTGACCATGCTTGATATTCCATTGTGTAATGTTTACGCTGTTGAAGGAAGACTGAATTTCGGCAATTATCATGTAGGCTGAAGCCCTCATTCCTCCTCAGATGGGACAACACAATGGTCCTAACCTGCCCAGGATTGAAAAATGACATGTTGATGAAGCCATTTGCAGCGGCACTCATTGAGCTAGGGAGAGCAGAAATATTGTACGCTATGAGGTGGCAGTACTGCGAATAGTTAGTATCATTGTCATACAAAGGGCCATTGTTAGAGTTAAATGTCAATCTTGATCTGTGTCAGAGTTAGATGTCAGTACTGAGGTTTGTCAGAGTTCAATGTCATATTTGATATGAGCGGAAGAAGGTAGTTATAGCAGTGGTTCCGGACCATCGGTTCTGGTCCGGGACCGGGTTGGATCTGAACCTTTGGCAAATTGAGAATCCTGGTTGGCAATACTCCTGATCCGTCAAATCGGGTAAGGTTCAATGGAAATCTCCGAATTCGTTTGAATTGGGTGGGTTGTCAGCGGTTGGCCCAGTGGGTCCATCTGTAGATTCATATAATGCTCTTGTGTTTGAAGTGTGATAATAGTATATTATCAAAATGGCGTATTCAGCAGCCAATAATCTCATTGTGCATGATTTGCAGTTGGCGATATTGATTATTTTGGAATCCGTGTTTTTCCTCTTATATGTTGCAATTTAGTCTAGAACGGAAGTCAATAGTGCTGTTATGAACTCATGTATCCGCGCAGTGCCTTCATTACCCAATATGCAAGAGGATCAATTGTTGACGCTCTGTTGAAGATCATTTGAATGATGGGGTAAGACATATGTTGTGCACTATGTTGAGAGGAATGGCTGCCAAGACATCGTATATGAATTATTGCCACAAACCAACACCTAGAGTAGCCAAGATGCGAGACTAAAAATTGTTGACGCTCCATTGACGCTCATTTTCAGGATGTGGCAGGGAGTGTGTAGCTATTGTTTTTGCCACTAAAGGAGGCCACTATCTCATTTATGGATGTTTGCAACCAATCACCAGGTAGATTACCCAAGATGCAAAACCAAATATCATTGATGCTCCATTGATGCTCATTTTCAGCATGGGGCAGAGAGCTGGTCGCTATGGTTTTTGCCTCAAAAGGCAGCCAATACCTCATTTATGGATGATTGCAAGGAACAGCGACTTAGATTACCAGGATGCAACACCAGAAATCGTTGATGCTCTGTTGACACTCATTCTTAGGATGGGGGAGGGAGTGGGTCCCTATTGTTTTTGCCTCGCAAAGCAGCCAATACCTCGTTGATGGATGGGTGCAATCAATCGCCACTTAGGTTACCCAAGAAGCAAAGCCAAAAATCATTGACGCTACATTGACACTCATTTTCAGAATAGGGCACTGACCATGTCATTATCTATTTTGCCCCTAAATGGTGCCAATGTGTTGGTTATGCATAGCACCGACGAAATCACATTGTGATTTTCAGACATATAGGACCCAAAATCATTGATGCGCCATTGACGCTCATTTTGCCACGGCCATATTCACAATATGCAACCATTCACTTTGGCATAGTATGTCAGTAATGGTCTTGTGGCAGCCGTTCATTTGATTTTCACGAACCATTCATCAGCAAAAACTAAATCTCATTCATTAAATTTATTTAGTTTATTGTACCCACAAACTCAAAAAAATGAAATCGAGGTTTCACTGAAATATGGCATTGCTTTACTGTTCCAGAGTGTTCTTTGAGTCGTTGCAATGCGATTAGTCCTCGCGATGATGATAGTACTCTCTCCATACATTCAATGAAGTGTGTAGTTCTTGTTTTTAAAGACCCTCATGGCTTAATTTGACCAATGATAGTTACCATGCAGAAGTGGTTCACGATATTTAATTGTTGATACGAGATCGTCAGTAGCATGCAGTGCTTCGCAGGAGGGTTATGCATCGTCGCGATTATGATTCCACGCATTTGAGATCAGACTTCAGTAACCCATCAGTTCTATTACATTGACTACTATTATGATATATTGACGAAAGCTAGAATAAAATAACACACAAAGGAAATCCTAAATGCGATCACTGACACCAGTCCTAACCTCCAAGCGACATCGCACCCTCTACAATCGTACATCCATCAACTAATCCCGTATTCTCAACGCTGGTCATGTTGGTGATGTCGTTGCTGTTGCTGTTGCTGTCGCTGCAGGGGACAGGCTGGCTGCTGCTGGCGATGGCAGGCAGAACAGCTGAGAATTGCATACTAGCTTCAGTAGCAGCAACAAAGCTGCTGTGACGATTAAAAGAATTGTCGGGCTGCTCTATCAGCTCCTCCGGGATGTAATCAAGGAAGTCCTCATCAAAGCTGCCCTGATCGTTGTCAGGTTGTGCCATCGCTGGGTCTGTACCAGTTGAGTGCATCCTTCGGCAGATCATGCTGCAGATATTGTCTATCATTTCGGCTTGAACCTCTGGCAAGGAAGAACGAAAATCCGCATCGAGACGACGAAATACATCTGTGAATGCATTATTAACCGCGTGATTAATGTTTTTTGTATCGCACTTACATTGTGCTCCACCTCCTAGACCAAACTCTGGCGGGACCCTAAACTCGCCTGTGTTCCAGGCCGACAGACAATGGTGGATTGCTGTTGCGGAGAGGGCAATCAATGTCGGGTTGATTTGATCAATCAATGATCTATCTTTCATTCCCATTTGTCGTATGCCATAGAAGTATGTCCGGTGAATACGATCCACAATTTCAGTCGCTGCAAATCAAAATTTGCACTCCTAAATTGATTGTCAAGACAACGATTAAACAAGAAGGGAACTTTGAACTTACCTCACGACCGTTTGTGGGGCATGTAAACCTGTCCTTGGTCAATTGCCAGGCTACCATTTTCCAGATCTCTGTAGGCGACTGTGTTCAAAATCCGTAGACAGAGTCGATTGAGGTCTTGCAGCGGTAAACCATTCCTGCACGGGAGCAAGTAATCTTTGCGAGAGCCTGATGCACAATGTCAGCAATGAAAACAATCGTTGAGATAATTCATTTACCACTGAAATATAGGCACGTGGAGGTTCTGAGTTCCTCTGGGCTGGATCAATCCTGGCGGTTTCCTCATACCACCAACTATGAATCTGGGCAGTCTTTACCGCATTTGTGCCAAAGGGATTCACAAACATCGCATAATTGATAGCTATAGGCTTCACACGTGCCATGACCATGGCTGGAATGCCTGGAAGGGTTGTCTGGGCGTTGGATTCTGCGCCGACAATGAGGCCTGTCACGTCGTCAACAAAGGGCTCGTATCAGCACAGATGTCCAGCTTTCTATGCAACCAATTGCTCACCGGCTTCGTTTGAATGCTTCCTCTAGATAATATATACATTAACGGTCGGATTCAGTCATTCAAATGCTAAATTGGATACCTTCTTGGATGCCAGCGGCGCAGGCTCGCATTCATCCTCCTCCTCCGAGACAATACAGACCTCCCAACACCCAGGATGTAGGGGTTGCGCTGACGTAGGAGTTAATCAAGTTGCTGCGACTCATTTTCCAAGTGTTGACGTAAAGGAATCATTTGATGGCTGCTGGCCAATTGCTTTCCTGGATGGTCGCCGAACAGGCTCGTCGTCAGATTCTGATATGTCTTCTTGATGATCATTGTAATCGTCGGGTATCGTGCTGGGCTCGTCATTGAGATCCTCATCATGGATGGTTCGTCTGCTTCTCCTGGTGCTGGAAGGAAGAGGAGGAGGAGAAGTGCGGCGCCTTCTTGTCATGATTTAAAAAGGCGGCGAGTGATAAGTACGAAAAATCAAAGGAGTGACTAAGGGAAATGTGAAAGAATATAGAGTAAATGAATTAAAGCGTTGTGTGAGGGAAAGAAAGCATTGATATGATTAAAAGCATGGTTGTGATGCGTCTTTTTATCCTGTCAATGATTCAAGGATCTTGGCTTGTCCTGCCACCCACACTTCCAACTCCTTGGATGGATGAGAACTCGGAACTAAGAATGGGAGGTTACACGCACACCGCAGGGTTGTTGATTGGCATCCTTTGACGAAAATCGTTATTGCAACGAGCTAAAAAGCGTTCGCGTTTCACTAATCATTCACGCTAACCTCTGCTGGGTAAAGATTCCGAACTACCAATTACATGATAGCCATACACGGCGTCCTATCACTGCCACTATGCAATTCCCAAAAATCAACCTCTCAACGATCAATCCCAACATCGTGAACTCTCAACACAACCCTTCATGCATGAATATGAATGATGTAATAATAAAATAAACAAAACACCAAAAAGATACCCAAAACATCACCAAAAAACTCCAAATTATCACCCATCCGTCCACCGTCCAAAGTGCCAGAAAAATACCCACCCACAACGCATATCCTTAAACAACCGTCCAGCCAGTGCATTCCATCCTCACAACGACTAATTTGCAGCTGGGCGGCTGCTTGTACACTTTCTATAGGCCAAAGAGCCTGCAGAGGGAGGATTCACAATGTGATCGTGCTCGCGTAGCCAAGCCACATCCTCATCAGTAACAATGCTTTGCTCGCAATCGGCAAAGAGACCAAGAGCATGGTTTCGGATGACTTCAACGTATCGCTGCTGTCCGATAATCCTCTTTTGAAGCTTCCGTTCGAACTTTTGGAACCCTGATTTCATCGTCGGGAAGCTTCTTGGATTGGGGTGCTGCGTCTCACCAACATCATCCAATTCCTCCCCGATATCGTCGATCATATCCTTGGCTGAAGGAGGGAGGATGTCATCCACAGGAAGGTAGTTGCGGCCACCATGCATAGACGTCTGGGCACCATCTGTGCCATCGGCTTGTTAGCCACGATAAACGATGCAAAAAAGCGGTGGGTTGCTCTATTTCATCGCCGCCTTTACCCATCCGGAAGCAGTATTGTTATCGAAGATTGGGGTAATATCATAGGCGTACAGACCACTATCTCCATTAGGCTCCTCCAGGCAGCCCTATAGCTCTCAGATTTTCCGGTTGGGGTCTGGCAGACCGGCGATTGCAGCGTTCGCGATTGACAAAATGGTCATATTGACGATTGATGTAAGTATCAGAAGTATCGATTCATCATCCCCAGGCCAGTGCCATGAGAATAGCTGAGTATTGTTTTCACCCAACCCTCTTCCCAGCAATGTCGGGATCCATATAGGCGATGGTAAAGCTCAGTGGCTCGACAAGGAAATCGTTCGAGGCGTCGCAACGCACATTCATCTGCAAAGACCTGTGACCCGAGGTTCCTTCCTTGTCGTCTTCTGGAACTACACATCATCAGGAAGAGCAAAAGAAGCATCGGGGTGATGAAATACATACCAACGTGCACGAGTTTCCTCTTCTTAGTCGGGGTTTCTTCGAGCCTATTCTTCGTTCAGCGAAGGCCAACCTCCGCGAACCCGTCCAGTGCTGCCTTGAGTTTCCGACTGTCGAGGTTAGTCTTGTTAGCCATGTATCGTTTCCAAAGTGGCCTTTTAGACTCCAGTTCACTGATTCGAGTAACGCAATGATCGATTAGGAGATCCCATTGCTCGAGGCCGGCGCCTTGCTGGTTGATGATGCTCATCGACTGAGAAATCTCCCCGACGCGCTCCCTCACTTTATCATCTATCTGTTGTGTTGTCAAGCCACCCTTACCCTGCCAAATGCCCATGGTTTCTGCTGCCCATTGGCTGACTCCAACACTAGCGTTCTCGGCCCAGACGCGGACTTGAAGAGTCGGCATCTGGATTGTATTAGCATCTGCAACGACTGATTTCGGCAACCAGAAGGCATCACATTACATTTCACGTTCTCAACGGTCGTCAATGATTGAGTGGTGGAGATCGAATGCTTGTTACTCTAAACAAGCTCTGGGAGTGTTGAATATATTGTCAAGGGTGATGCGATGCGGTAGCAGAGGTGAGGAGGGTGTGTCAAAGGTTCTGCAGATTGTAAGTAAGGTGGGCAGGCAAGGTGAATATATGAATGGGCTTGGAGGGTTTTCTTGATCCGGCGACATCATCTTGGCTGCAATTCAGCTAGGAGGAAATTTGCTCAGCATCATCTAAGCGCCCTGATTCGTCGACTGAACACTTAAGTTCATCACAAAGACAACTAAAAGCATGCTCTGCAGTCATATCTCACTTGTTTGTCCTTGCTCTAGTTCTTGTACCCCGCGATGACGTCACTGAGTCGGTATGTAAGGAGAATGCACGGTTTATGCAAGGTACGAACTTAACATAAAGTGGCAACCATAAATCAGGCGGTGGGCGTAGGAGGGTCTTGTGAGGGTGCAAAACAATCGCCGTGACGAGCTGAATACAGATACGGTATGCTTTTCGAGATCCAAGGGATGTTGAAATTGAGAGAGCGAGTAAACACTTTGCAAACGTGTGAAGGAGGATGAGAGAAATCCTACGACAGTGGGAGGACCCCTGTTTGGAAAAAGTAAATCGTGGTGCGGCACTTTCCGAGGACAGCCAACTTGTAATGGTGTGACTAGGTAAAAGACCGTCGAGACGCTTCTTAACATTGTTGCGACAGTTCATTTTGCCAACGAAACATGGATCTTCGTCAAATGTGTCTTTACTGCTTGAAGACGTACTCCTACATCAGTGCTTACATCACTCACCTCTGTCGTGACCACAAAGAAAGGATAGTATATATACCAGCCGAACAACTGCCAGATGATGGTTTTGCAAACGAGTATGATAGAATTCTACATCCATTCTTTCATGAAACGCATCACGACCCTTTTCTTCACCCTTCCGACGATCATTCCAGCGATACAGAAGCCGACAGCGAGAAGGGGTGTATCGATCTAGAGCAACCTCCAGTTCGGACATGTATTTGTGGTACTCCACACTTGGACAACCATCAAGCCGGCAAGCCCATTAGTAATGAGTATTTTGATATCTTCGACGATGAAATTGATCTAAGGTAACCGTTTTCTTGCGAGGAGGAGCATTGATTAGCGCACTGGTGCGCCAAGCACAACATGAGCAGAGCTGCTATCAACAAGCCTTTCAGGAACCCTACTATGGCAACCGTCAGCAACTTCACTTCATCCCACACTGTATTCAAATCGTCGAACGAAATGTCCTACGCAATGGGCATCGACTCTTGGAAATCCGGCAAAATGTGTTACAATAGTTTGGCCGATCCAAACAACCTTCGCGACCATGATTACACATGTTTCTTTCACCGCAATCCTGTTGAACGCATTGAGTTTTCCATGCAACAGCCTGCGTTCAGGGAACACATGTCGTATGCTCCAGCAAAGGAATTCAATGATGTTGAGGAACGTATCTACTCAGAGGTGAAATCAAGCGACTGGTGGTGGAATGAACAGGTATGTTAGTTGAATTTCGTCATAGCTACGATGATTTTGAATGCTTCATTAGCTATGGCGGCCGCTTGGAGCTACGATAGTCCCTTTTTTCGGCAGTTCAGACCAGACACATCTTACAAACTATTCGGTCGACAAGAAGGAATGGCGAATACATTTGAGTCCCGGAAACATCGACTCGACGATTAGATCCAAGCCTTCAAATCTTGTACGCATCGTTGTTGCGCTTCTTCCCGTTGTTCCGAAATATCACTTCAAAGGGCATGGAAAAATCACTGCGGTGAAGGAACAACAAATCCACAATCGAGAGGTTGTAAGGAAGGTCTTTGGGGGTATTTTTCGTTCTCTCAACGCGCTTTTCAACACTGGACAGCTTATGCTTTGTGCGGACGGTCGGATGCGGCAATGTTATTCTGTCATCTGTGCCGTGACGGCTGACTACTTCGAAAACATTCACTTGGATTCAATCCAGCAGCCCCACTGCCCTGGGTGCGAAGCACCGGAATCGTCGTTTGGAGAAGGGAATTCATCGTCGTGGCAATTGAGAGACCATTGGCTATACTTCCTAACAATGATACTCGCGACTCAGGGAGATGAGACGGAGAGAGGGGAAGCAAGACAATATCTGGAAGATCGAGAGGTTGAAACCTCAAAAGGCATCTTCTGGGATATGAAATGGATCTCTCCGACGACTATTATCATACCCGATATTCTTCATATCGTCTATCTCGGTATCCGTAAGCATTGGATTGAATCGGTAACGTCCTTCCTCGAACAATATTCCAGGATTGACACATTCAACCAGCTCTGGGCAATGATGCCTCCATATTGTGGCTTCGCTCGATTCAACAAGCCATATAGCCAGGTGACGCAATGGAGTGGTAAGGAGATGAATGCACTCGGGCGTGTGATTGTTCCAGTTTCAGCGGCGACTCTTCCAAACCCTTCGGAGAGCCAAAAGATTCCTTTCACAGAAGCCCTGTTGTGCGTCAAGAACCTAGTGTATTTTCACCTTAAGGCACAGTACCGGTACCATACTGAGGCCACGATCGAGTACATGGAGAATTATCTGGAGGAGTTTCATCGTAACAAGGATGTTTTCAGTCAATTGCGCGCCAGCAAATCTACAAAGAAGGTCTCGGAAGCCTTGAAAAAGCAGCTTACTTTGGACAATCAGGAGGAACAGGGGAGTGACCACGCTTGGAACAATCTTTCTGCGGCTGCCAAGCATCGTCGCATTGATGAAGATAAAACATAGACCAAGTCCGAAATTGCACAACATCTTGTCGACGAATCGGATTTCATCTTCGTGATGATGCATCTCCTGAACCACTTCCCTGACCATATCTGCCAGCTTGGCAACCTCTTAAATGCAAGCTCTGAACTCCCAGAATAAGTGATGATGGATATTAAACAAGCGTACCGACAATCGAATCGTCATGAGGCCGCATTCCAGATTTTGCGAACGAAAACCCGAAAGGAAGTGTTGCAGTCTCGAGAGCTGAATGCAAACGCTGCTAAACAACGTCACAACGGTGATATGCCTGTAACCAAAGGGCCTATCAAGCGAATGATGAAAAACCCACGACCAGATATCAAGACTCTTGATGACTTGGCCGAGTGGTGTGCAATGCCAAAAGGGGAGCTACAGAATCACATTGCTTGGTGTGTCAAGAGATTTGTTGACTTTACAGACTATGTCAAGCACGATCAGTATTTCAGTCCTTTCAACGATGCAAAATACATTCGGTACAACGCAGTACCAATTCCGGTGACGTCTTTTCAATGCGATGAGCAAGCAGTTCATATGGTTCGTTGCACTGGGTCCACAAGGTGGAGAAAGCATAAGCCACCAAGAAATAGTACAGTGCTTCGCTGGATGGGGACGAGTCCGGATAGCCACTTTAAGTCGACAGAGGGATGCATCCCCGCATGGCTGAATTGTCTTTTCGTCGTCGAGGATGCTGAATCGAGCGTTAAAGGTCTTTATGCCTTGGTTCAGACGTTTGCAACAGGGCCGATACGTCAGACTGCTGGTATGGTGATTGTCGAGGAGAGGCATCAACCTCCGATGCAACCCTTGCATGATGGATGTTACCGTTGTAAGCCTCGTTTCGTCATCGCAACCACTTATATCGTCCCTATAAGCACGATCCAAGGAGCTGTACACCATCTTCCACTGAGGCCGCAGCGAGATAGCTCACGGTGGTACTTGAGCAACACAATTGACTTGAATGCTTTCAATTTGTTTTACATGTGGATTATTCGACTTGATGCTTGAAGTTATCGTTGCAGCGATATATAGAAATCTGATGTGATTCCTCTGGGTGTCTTAATTTTTGTAATGGGAGTTGTGCAAGCTTGTGTATAATCGATGTCTCAAGGGATTAAATAGTTAAGGATATTCTCGAAATCAATGGAACAGTTCAAAAAACCATAGAAACGATTAAAATCTAGATGACCAACGTGAAAGAAACAAGTGCAATAAAATAGCTTAAATGACTAAACACGTTTTGAGATGTCGCCAGGACGCGATCACATCATTGAACGCTTTGAAGCATGGTGGAAGATTGCAAATCCGTCGCTCGGATTGGTTGTGGAGAATGTGGACAACGATCGGTGCGTGGGGTCCATTTTCGGAAACCAATTTCACTTTTTGCTGATGTTGCCAGGTGCCATTCTATCGCTGCCATCACCGATTTATGCCCAGGGAACTCCACACCCCGCTTCTTCTCTTCTCGGACATTGGAGCGATGTTGCTTCATTAGTTGTTGAGTTTCCTCCATTGCGGCACGCGATAATCCTCCTTCGGCCATGTTGGCCCTATTCAAGGCAAGGCCCATGATGGACGGTTCCAGCTGTACCCGACCTCCTTGCCTTGCCATAGGAGCTGACATGATGAAAACCTACAAGAAATCAGTTGCTGCTTCTAAAAGTGAGATGCAGCTATTTCATCAACCATATACAACTCCGTAGCCACCTTGAATGTCATTAAAGCCTATATCATTCGCTCACGGGGACGTTTATCACGAAATTCTTGCTCGAAGATAGCTGTACTGACAACATCAAGATGTTCGATGTGACGGACTGTGCGGACAGATTCCTTGGTCAACCATGGAGGTTTGCCATTACAGGCAGCAATAAATTGGTCATGTAGCTCTCGATATACACCAGCTGTACATTATAATATGAGTTGACCGCTGTGTACATCAATATGGAGTTACTCAAATGCGATTGAATGGTGCTGATTGTTCTTGCTACTTCCGGTGTTACGTATCATGTCTAAATGTGCATCCTGCCATATATTTTTGGTTGCTGCAATTGCAATGTCGTGGTGGACCAACTGGTGTCTGCGTTGTTGCTGTGTCTCAGCAGGTAGCGCAGGCTCGTTTGATGTAGCGCCTGTCGTTCCACTCGATTCGGATCCTATCACACCTGGCTGAGGTATTTGTGGAGCCATGAATTGCTGTTGTGGAAAGGTGAGGAAGATGATAATGAAAAGAAGTGGGAAGTCCTGAGGAATATATAGTTAGCAACAAGTCAAAATGGAATGAGTGACGGCCAACTTCCACATTCTATCCAGGATGAATCATGCTACGCATAGCTGCAGGGGATTCGAACAGGCCCGCGAATTGCAGTAAGTTGGTCCGATGTTGTTTGTTTGTTAACAGAGATACATTGTGGTGAATGACAGTCGAAATCTCATGTTTGATAGATATAAACAGGACGTCTGGTGATATTTGTCTGAAGACATCACCAGGATCTTAGGTGAATCACATGCTAATCATCAAGTCATGATGTTTGGTTAGCATGATGATTCCCAATGAAGTGACGGTCAAAACATAGATTTTTCTTTGTTCAAGTTGAACAAACCTACCAACCTTGACATAAAAGATGCAGCTTGCCTCAATGTGGTCCATATCTTGCAACATCCAACATCTCACCCAACAACAAGGTCAACACAAGATAGAATGGTCAATGCTCTGAGAAAGAACGTTTGACCACTTCCAGCGAGCAAATATGGCAAATCGACTGAGCAATTTGCACACCGATGTCATCAAGCATATAAAGACAAAAGGGGCTTGGAGGCAGAAAGGGTCCGCGCGGTGGGAGCATTGCGCCACTTACGATGGAAAATGACACTTTCGGTGGTGAAATGACGAGCAATGCACTTTTCAAGCAACGAAGAGAAAGAGAAATGGATCAAAGATTTTGTGAATAGAGAGACCACTGTGGCAAGAAAGCGAGTTCAAGACGCAGAGACAGCGATTATGCAAGCGCAGGACGATATGAGAACTGCTGAAAAGGCACAATGGACAACCAGAAAGCCCGATGAAACCATTGAGGAGATGTGGAATGTTATTGGAGACAGTCTGAGCGATCATGCCAGTTCCGAAGAATAGGAGGATGGGGAAGACGAGCAAGATGATCAAGAAGATGAGGAAGATGATGACGAAGATACAGAGCAGGGCAAGCTGAACGAAGATGACGAACGTGGCTGGGTGATGAGCACAATGTCCAAAACAGTACAGCACTGCATTAAGAGTTTTTGGCAGATGTATATGTGGCTTGACAAACGGACGCAACCGGGATGGGGGGACGCAGTTGAATATTTCAATGAAACAGATAAGACATACGGGACTGCCGAACTGAAGGTTCAGGTAGTTGTGAAGCTCCAAACAGACACGACCGCAGCCACACCGTTACCGACAACATCTTTAGAGCTTATCCAGAGTCTTGAAATCGTCCCCGGACAATACGAAATGCCGCAAGTGGCTTCTCGACCGGGATGTACATAAATGAGGCCAGGTTCGGGAAAACAACAGTGACACAACCGCATAGCGCCTCTCTTGTGCGATGGGGTGCCCGATTCATCACAGATTGTGAATGGGAAGCCAGCTGAACCCGTGAGCCTATTTCCCTCCATACAACATCTCTAGCTAATTACCATACAGAAAACGTATTCGGACGAAGGCATGGTGATGGCTTCAGAATCGCCAGAGGAATAGATAGCCGAATAGGTAGTTTGGATGACGTATCTCTAGTAAAAGCAATTTCTGTACCAATTTTGCTACGTGTCAGCTATTTCTGGATTTCAATGACCACATTGTGAGACATGATAATTCGTCAGTGTGGGTGCAAGGGTCGTACAGGCCAGGCGAAAGTTCTAGACAACAAATCCAGTTAATAGACAACCAATGAACATTACATTGTCTTGCCTGTTACAGTTACATGAGAAAGCAAAACCTCAATTCGGGACGAAATCAACTTACAAACTTTTAGTCAGCAATGTCATACGACCCAGAGAAGGAGCGGTCAATGCACAATGTAACCCCGGACAATCAACAACTGTCATGCTGCATTCATTCATGCGTCCAACTACAGTAGACTCCACTCAGACCTGTTGCACATGGTTCAGATTTGAACATTGCTTATGGTACGTCATGGAAATCGAGGAGAATGAGCTGGATAAACATTCGTGTGATAGTTGGGCTATCTATATCTATAATTAGTGGATGGATTTTTATGTAATAAATTGCAGGCCGGAAGTGCTGAAACGCGATGGGCGTACGTCATTTCTCGTTCAGATGATGTGAATAGTGGCGGCTCACAAACTGCGAGGTCTCGAAGCTTTTCGGATGCAAATGATTATACATAGCAATGATATATTGGCTGTCAATAACGACTGTATGCATTGTGTGTACAATTGTTGAGCACCCAATGACTGTTAGTATGTCTCTAAGGTGATCGTCAATGTAGCGTCAATGATTGATAGTGTTACCCATTCCACAATTAAAGGGCTGCATTGTAGTATCCATCCAAAGAGGACGTATTGGCCGTCTTGATAGATTAAAAGGCAAGCGACACGTTCTTTGCCCCAGCCTAGAAATGAGCATCAACGGAGCGTCAACAATTTTTGGTCTTGCATCTTGGATAATCACTTGGCTGTGCACTGGCATTAACACATAATCTCAGTATTGGCCACCTTCAAGCGCAAAAATGCTAGTGAGAAAATCGCCACTAGCTGCTAAAAATGAGCATCAACGCAGCGTCAGCATTTTAGGTCTTGCATCTTGGATAATCGAACGGCTATGCAGCGGTGTTATCTGATAATCAAAGTATTGGCCGCCTTTATTCAGAACAATGGTAGTGACTAAAAAGCTACTGCCTTGTAAAAATGAACGTCGAAGGAGTGTCATCATTTTTTGGTCTTGCATTGGGGAGGATCAAAGGGCTATGCAATGACTTTAACCCATAATCGAACTATCGGCCACCTTCCAGGGCAAAAATGATAGTGAGGATATTGCAACCTCCTGCAAAAGATGAGCTCCAACGGAGAGTGTACATTTTTGGCGGGGACTCAGTAAGCTGCACAGCAACGAACTGCGCTGCATGGTTCCTAAATGGTGTTATTAATGGTCAGTCTTCTCTGTATTTCCCTGTATTCAACTTCACAAATATGCATGCCGTGTCTCACAGGTCTGACTTGTGTCTTGCTTGTAGCTCTACGGTCAATATTGAAGAACCAACGTTTTAATTTACCATAACGTCTCTTTTGACGGTCTCTCAAGTCAAATTACAAAGTATACAACCTCCTGCCGCCATGTCGGATTCGAAATCTTTAAATACCTCGTTGCTAGAGGTTACGACATCTTCCAAAAATGAACAACTCTTCATTGATGATTTCAGCCACCTTACTTGACAAATCCGCTTTGATGCCTGGTGGGCTTCAACAAATGTCGGGTAGAAGCGAACTATTGCTTGGAATAATTCTAGATATCGGCCTTCATGGCATTTCTATTTACACTGCGGAATTGAGGAGACCGGCAGCCATGGCATCACATGGATTGTGTGTCATCATGTTCTTTGCCATCTATCAGAACATGGGACCAGCTCAATGGGGAAACACTTGCTTGCAAAAGCGCAAATCGCAAAGTTGAACAAATTTACAGAGTCGGAAGTCACGGAATTGACTAGTTCAACAGTCAATGAAATAGCATTGGACATACTGAAGAGACAAGGCAGTCGAGGAATTCCAATTTTAAGCTAGCAAAGGAAATTCATATTTCACATGAAGGTTTTAGTAATACTGACTGAATTGACAGACAAAACACTCCAAAGAGGCAGCGAAGAACTTTGACATCAGCAAAAAACATTTCCGTCCGGGCGCAATGGCTCCGTCAGAGTGGACGCGCTCCGTCAGAGCCGTCAGAGACACCCCTGTGGTGGATTACTCCGCGCCCGGCGTCAATACCACGCGTCGCGTTGCACATCGCCCTCCGATCGCGGTTTCGCCGTTTCTTCCTCAGACTCTGCAAGAGCATTCTCAGATGCTCCTGAAAGCACCTGCAGTTATGGAGGTGCATTCAGGACGCTACAAGATTTGACTATTAGGATAGTCAAATTTTGGAGCA
>Ga0307512_10001070_pt1 | contig 39966 bp, 37 predicted proteins | sample 14_EM_MG_FD_200267 | JGI IMG/M metagenome (GOLD analysis project Ga0307512, IMG submission 200267) | Populus trichocarpa ectomycorrhiza microbial communities from riparian zone in the Pacific Northwest, United States - 14_EM | ecosystem: Host-associated > Plants > Roots > Unclassified | place...
TTAATTACAGATTGTTGTGGGCCCAATCAGTTGTGCAATTGGTACTATATTGTTGTTGTGTGGCCTTGAGCGGTTACCCGGTCGTGGGCGGTTACACCGTCAAATACGTTATTTGTCTCGTGCCCAGCCTCCAGGGTGTTGCTACTCGTACCTCGTTGTTATCCACAGGAGAGCGAGCCTGCGAGTGAAGGTAACGAGAGTCTGGGGACGGGACAAGGGATGTATTATAAATGAAAATTTGGTTGACGCTTTGATGGGGGATACAGAGAGCTGGGAACTGAATGGAACGGTACTGGCACCTCAGCGAGTTTTTACAAGTGCGTAAGGTAGAGTAAGTTCAGTGGCTGTCGGAGGGTCTGACGAATCGGAATGGCTGCCACCTTGAAGAACCCAACCCTAGGCCCTTCTCTGCCGCCATTTCCCAACGTCTGCCTGGATTTCTAATTGGTGAATCGCTACAGACTCATGCGCAGCAACAAAGCCCTCCGGAACATAGCTCGCTGCCATCAACTATGACAATTCTAGCACAAGAAAGAAAAGCCACCTCCACACTAGAAGAACAGAAACCCAGAATTGTTGAGGAATGAAGCCCATATGGCATTTCATCCTCCACTCCACTAAAAAACCATCCCGCCCAATTACCACTATCTCCCTGCATAGCCGTCTCCTCAGTCTGCCTCCTACTTCCCCATATCGCCCACCTTTCCTTATACTCAGCTACACCTTCAAGCCTGGCCTTGCCTTCGCGCTATTAACTATATCGACACGGAGGCGGTGTGAGTTGAAAATTGTTGACGGAATACCGGGCTTTCGCCCGAGATCGGCGACTGGCATCGTGTCATTTCTTGGCTATTACGTGGGTTGCTACTTTTAGTATAGTTATCTTGACATCGCGTACTTAAGCTTTTTTCTTTTCTCTTCTCGCTCTTTAGAACTTAGACGATTAACGAGTTCTCCACCCGGTGTCAACAAAAATAAGCGATGAGCTCCCCGTGGAACTGATGGAAGAGTTCCGTCTATTCCATCAGAGAGAGCCATTCAATGGTGTACGGGAACATTCCTTATCTCCGAGAAAAACTTACCTTGCAGTCTCTCCATCTGATCGTTGACTCGTCATTGCAACTAGTGCACTGAAGATGTCTGCTGCTAGTCTGCCAAGCCGTCCCCCAACTATAGAGAATCGTGTACACTCCAATAGTAGTAATCAGGTTGATTGATTTTCTTCTGCAAACGATGCTACTAAGAAGTCCGTTCTAGACCTTATGGCTGTTGACAGAGCTCCTCGGAATCTTCGATATTGGAAATCTGTTCTAGAACCTGAACATAGCCACTCCCTCAACAGTGACTACCATGACTGTTGACACCGTGAGATTTGGCAACGGAAGGGAAGAAGTAGCGACTGCGTGAAGGTCGTGCATCTAGCGATGTAACCGGCTTGGTATTCTCGCTACTATTAGGCCGCAAGAACCGTGTAGCAGTAAGCAGGCTGGTTCGTAGTGTTTGTGCTCTAGTGCATAATCCCCGCGTTCAGTGTCTAGCGTAGGGCTCACACGGAGCGTGCGCGCAAGGCAATCGATTCCGGCGGTGTGCTGGACGACATTGCACTGCCGACAATTGAGGGCGCTCTAACGGACGTGCCGACACAACCGTGCTCGGATGTCGTGAGTGCATGCTTCATGACAGCTGGAGGCAGAGAATGGGTGTCGGAGGCCGATAAGAGCTCCGATAAACAGCCTCGGGTACCAAGCAACGATTAGGAGTGAGCGGTAAGGCGTCTTCCCGTGTTTCCCGCTTATTTAGGCATCCGAAGTGAGAGGCCGTGGGGCAGCGGCTGGAAACAAGGGAGGTTTGGACAGGGGTGTCTCGTGCGCTATTTCCCGAGACGGCGCGTGTGTCATCGGCGATAGAGTCATGGACATGCGACTGCAGGAGCTACTTCTTGTCCGTTCACACCACCACCACCACCACCACTCCACTACTACCACCACCACCACTTCCTAACCCCTGCCACCACCACCACCACTTCCTACCTCCATCCCATCCCGCAACAAACAAACGAAAGCCAAATTAATTCTTCGAAGCAACCCGACCTGCCCAGTGTCACAGCCCCGCATCTGCCCGATCTGGCTCGCCAACGCCAACCCGTACCGTTCTATCCTCCGAACGCTCTCCATCCACCATGAGTTCTGCCCACAGCAACAACGGCAGTATGCACCGCCTGCACAGCGCGGCCTCGTCCCGTCGTCCCTCGACCACGACAGCGGACATGCGAAGCACAAACTCTAACCACCCAACCACACGCACGCATCGAGCCGCATCAACGACCCATCGCATCGCAACCCCGCGCACAACCTCCATCACGGTCATCGAGCCAATCCGCGAAAAGCTAGAACCGCCGCAAAAAACGAAACGTTCAAAAGCACTGCAAGCACTGGGCGATGGCATCGGCTTCGTCTGCTACATGCTATGTCTGTGCTGCGTGCTAGGCGGCGAGCAGCAGCGGCGGCCCAAGCAGCACTACGACGACGACGAGTTGGGGACGCGAGTCCGCAAGGTTTCGAGTACCGGCACCGTGGGCTCCAACGCGAGAAGTGGACGGGTCCGGATGGCTCGGTAGCAAGCGAATGTCTGTTCCACCGCATATTTGCGATGCTCATCGCGATCGGCGGGGAAGCCTGGAAACTTTTTCCGAGATCATAGATCAACAAATAATACCTTGGATTTTCTTTGTTCTTTCTTAGCGAATCATTATACCTAGCCTGCAGTCTCTCTTTGGTTTTAGCTTTCCTTGCTTGCGGTTTTTGGGTTGCTGGATAACCTTGGGGGATACATATACTTAGACTGGATACAGGGATTCTTGGTTCAAATTCACCACATCTTTTTTGGTAGCGACAAATTTCATCGCCTAGACTTTTACAAACGATCGGTGATGTGCACCGCCCGATTCGCCGTCCGTGCGTGTGTGCGTGATATTTGCCACTGGATGGCGCATCGCTGGGTTCGTGGGATTTTGTTGGCTGTGCTGAAACATCGTGGGGCATATAATGTGTGCAGGGGATTGCTCTTCCTAGTCTGTCAGACGTCTTTTTTCGCGCTCGCAAGCTGCACATCTCTGCATCAATAAACCCATACAAGGAACAGGAATATGAACAACATTGCAGCGGGGCCGAGAAAAAGAGAAGGTCAATACATATTGACTGATGTCCATAGCGGAAGACCTTCCTCTTGAACTTTCAGCTCTGGAGTTAAAATATCTAGAAATGCGGTCTATCATAGACTATCACGCATTGAATTCGATGTCAATATAGGTTTATCGCTTCCAGTATATGCTAGCCTGCGGTAGAACTTTTTACCATTAGATGTTGTGAATACTACAACGCAAGAATCAGTATGAGGTTATTCCAACGCGATTAAGCCCCTAGTTCCACCGCAAGTGAGAACCTAATAACCCGTGGAAAAATCAGATGAAGAGCCATCATAAATACCACCAATTCTATCTACAGCAATCTCTTCGACAAAGCAAGGAATGGAAACTACTAAGATATTAGCAAAAGCGTATGCCCCATAGTAGTCATAAAAAATCGTAACCAAAGAGCAATCGTGCCACTGAACCAGTGAGCTTCCGCTTCCTCTCATTCCGCACTTCGCAGTCTGCACACAAAGTAACGGCGTTTGCTGCGAGTAAACCTCCCCAACTTCTAGGGGGGTCTCATGTTTTCCTAGTACGTGGCCAAGGCTACGACTACGCTAGCAAGTATTAGATCTACTGCCATTGCTGAGGTAAAATACCACGACTACCCGCTTGGAACAATCAGTAGTATCGTAAACATAATGATAGACATCACTAAAGTGAGGATGTTAAGCTTTGTATAAATATAGATCTTCGTCCTTCGGGCCCGTTGCTTATATCTGCTTGCGGAATTCGAACAACTGGATGAGAAGAAAAGTCGGAGCGGTTAGCCGTGTATAGGAAGCATGGAAGTGGCCATAGGAAAGAGAGGGTACTGTACGCGGAAAGAACGACCGAGCAAGCAAGGGGGTAGCATGCTGCTAACGTATAACCAATCCCCAGGCAACACTTCATTGTCTCCGGCTTGAATGACGTTGTAGCTGCAGAAGATGCAATATTAGGTCCAAATGTCTCTGATCCGTGATTGGTCGGGTATTTACACCCTGAAAATCCATACCAGTGGTATCATATATAGTACACTAATCAGGAAATTGTTAACAAGATAGTAGGGATTCCATCGGTTCCTTTCCAAGCCAATGGAATTGTGGTGGATGTAGAGCTGGCAAATTCATCAGTAAGTCCTTCGTTGATTGTGAGAGGCGGATCATCTTTTCAGCGTATCAAATATAGAGGTCCTTTCCCTGTGATCCAAAAGGCTGTACAGAATATATACGTAGCATCGCATATTTTGTTTGAAGAGTTGATGTTGAACTCAACGGCGATGAGGTGGACGAATAATAGCATTGCAATAATGAAGATCAATATGACCGCTGTGTTACTGCGAATCAGCCGACTTCAGCTAATATGGTCAAGAAAGCAAACAGGTTTTAATGCAAATAGAGCTCCGGTCTGAATGGCAGCTTTGCGGAGAAAGGCAAGCATTGAAGCAGTAAAAGTAACACCGGGATATATACGAGACAGGTCTTCGCTCTCTGAACGAGCAACAATGCCTATGGTTAAAGGAGGACCAAGATGGTTTTATATAGTGAATGGAAAATGAGATATACAACGACCGTGGTGGGAGAGTAACATATGTAGTGGTAGTACAAGCAGTTTGAGGCTCGACTCGAGTGATTCGGAGTGGAATTATATCTCTGCGGCTTGGCGGCTCAAACTTTTGTTAGCAATGTATTTCCCTCATCAGCAACCTTCAGCCTCCATTTATGTCTACAGAGTCACGCCGAACACTTCGAATCCTCCCTCACACACCGCTACGCCAAATCGCTTCGCTAACTACTAATACCCTCGATGATGCACTAAAGAACCACACTGTCGGCTTTGTCCACCTCGCCTACTTCAAGAAGCGGTACATAGAACTCTCTGAGCAACGCGACCGCGAGGCCGCAGAAAGTTCCAATCAGCACGCGAGGGCCTAATAAAGCTGTTAGGAAGGAAGGAACGGAAGCCTGGTGTTGATAAGGGGAAGCTACCGTTCGGAGGCGACAGCCTGACAAAGAAAAGTTGAAGTCGAAATTGGGATCTATATCGCGAGGTCTGGAGGGTAGCGATGACGGGGAAGTTAAAGGAAAAGCGGAGGAAGTTTAACCCGAAGCTCGAGACGCCACCACCGAAAGCTTTGACCAAGAGCACGCTATTGAGGCACAGGGATGTGAAATATTACGACGGGAATTCTTACAACTCCAAGAGAAGATCAAGAACGAGGAGATCACAATACCGCTTGTTTTATATGATGGTATGGCGCAATCCTCGCATATGTACCAGCTTTTATTGACTATAGTCGTAGGCACATACATAGCTCCTCCAAACGATGGAGGAGTCACAGTTAAGAAAGGAGAAGCCGTATGGCTCTTCCTTGAGCGGGCACGGCGTATGTCGGGATGACGCGAATGGCACCGGGTGTCTGTTTGACGATCTCCTACGCGTCTGAGGAGAGGTCACAAAACTACATCACTACGAATTCTACCGCACCGGACAATTGGACCAAATGGACTACTTTTCGATTATCCTCCGAGGTTAGATCCTGCCAGAGTTTTCGAACAATGAGACGATGCAAGGTGGTAAAGAGGATTCAACTATGACCAAGGTCGTCGACCGGAGGTGGTACGAGCGAAATAAGCATATATTTCCAGCAAGCATTTGGACGGACTTTAATCGAAATGTGGATTATGAAGGAATGGTCAAAAGATATCTAGGCGGGGATACGTTTTTCTTTGGATAAAACCGAGTTTGAGCGGAGGTTCTTTCAGGCGAAAATCCTCGCAAGATCTATCGCCGAACTCGGGGTCGCTTTCAGAGATTGCACTACTATCAGAAAGCACCACGGACTTTCGCAGCTTTCCTCCGCTTTTGCACCATTTCACCTTTCGTGCCTCCTTTCGCAGCCTTTCGTAGCCTTCACAGCCTTTCACAGCCTTTCGTAGCGTCTCTCGAATCCCAGCTGGTTTCCTTTCACATCATATAATCATATAATGAGCAGTTGAACTCGTTTCAAATCAACATTAGGAGCGATTTCATATACAGCAGGATGATATTCTCTATCTATCGACTCTGGGTTCACCCGGAGCTGGCTGGAGACAGTTCTAAAGTGCACTTAAAGATAGAAGCTAGCTATAGTGTTTTATACACTTGGAGGCTGGAGACGGTGCTTAAGTGCACTTAGAGATAGATGCACATTAATGTACGCAGATACTACTTTGGCAGAAAACCTTGATAGGTAGCGAGGTAGTTGTTTGCAGGCAATACAGATTACCAATGATGTAGAATGAACAATTCACTCAATTAGACTTTTACATGGCTCTGTGATGACTATTAGAAGCTGTGATCTGTGTAGGAGTTCATGAGGAGCTTACCAGCAGCTATACATATGTGTGAACGAGAGTGATATCGCAGGATTGTTGCGAGTGCGAGATGAGGCCCTGTCGTCTTTTCACTTGCTGGGATGATCACCAACACCACCAAACTTTGGAGAAACCTCGTAACACATTAATCTTCCATTTAACTACCCTATCTATCGATTTTATTTTATGCTTCAAGTCGGACTTTTTTGATCGCCAGTTGTGAATTTTTGCAGTTAGGAAGTTACAGGCTGCCGCCTAACCGAGTAGGATCGGTTGAAACTCTACCTTCTCTCCTACATAACCTCATACCATCAACTTTCGGTCAGTACCGCAATTACAATTCGCCTTTCCGTGCTATATATTATTACATTCTTCGATTAACAATCATGGACGGCTTTAGCTTACGCTGTAATAACCTCCGCTGCCGACGTATCCTTGATATCCGTGCCGTTGTTACCACTTGCAGGCGAGCATCCTCTTTCCAGCCTTGAGATATTCCCTCATCTAACGGCCGAAGCCATGTATTTTGCGAAACCTGTGCGGAGAGTCTGCATCTCATCAACCCGCCCGCTGGACGATCTCGCCAGTGTCCAGCATGCCAATCCAGTCTCACCGCTCCGGACGACGCAGTCATTACCGACCTTAACCCGTCAGAGGATTACAGGACTTCCCTTCTCAGTGGTCTTTGTCCCAGTATCATCATGGAAATATGTCAAAGGGGGTTGACATTCTGGAACTATCAAGTAACTCAAGAGGTGTACGTTGCCATCTTTAACTATGACTCCACATTCTGAGCCTGAGAGAGCAGTGTCTATCAGGAAACCATCGCCAAGGGTTTGACGGAAAAATGTATCGCTCTATCGAACGATCTAGACAAGGTCATAAACGATGCGAACCTCGAGATTGCGAGATTGCAGGAAAAGGTTGCCGAGTTGGTAATTAGTGAAAAGGATTTGAAAAAGAAAAATCATGAATTAGCGGAGAACTGGAGGGAGAAGGGACGGAAGCTTGCGCAGACGCAAGTTTGTATTTCCTTCCTACTCATTGGACGGTCTCACCTCGAACTGACGATACACTGTATGTGAAGGAGCTCTACGACAAACTAAAACGTCGTACCCTCATGACGCAGGTCGGCCAAGGTGCAGTCGAGAACCTTGAACGTGCTTTTGGAAACGGACCACAGCCTGTCCTCCACGACTTGACTGGGTTGGACGACGGCAACTTCCCGATACAGCAGAGACAACAACCAACGGTGAGGAGACACAAAAACGCGGTAGAGCCTGACTTAATCATGACCGGTGCCCGTATTGGAACCATCAATGGCAGTAGGCGTCCACGGCAAGGAAGCGGTTCCTCAGGCGGAAGGAATTCTCCAAGATACAGTAATGGTTCACAAGATATGTTTCGTACTGGATCGCAACAGGCTGCGTTTTTCGGTATGTTTTGTGAAAAATCCCGGATTCATTGGCACTTTTTCTAAGAAAAACTTTTAGGACAAGAGAATATGATGCCGGCGCCATCTGGTAGCCAGGAACACCGTCAGCGTTTACCTCCAACACCAATCGCTAATCGAGGAAGGACTACACTGTTTGGACAAAGTGCTATGGGGATGGGGGCTTCCGCAAACAGGAACCCATTGGGAACAATGAATGGCAATTCTCATAAGGTTGGCGGCGGTTTTGTTGGAGGAGGATATGGGTATGGAAAGTAATGAGCTGGAGATTTGAAGAATTATTTGTCGGACATGAGTGCACAAGTGTGTTTGTTCGTACTATTATTTGGATGATACAGTGTCTGTTATCCTGCAGGCTGTTGACTCCTACGCATGATTAATATATGCTGATGGTATTAAACTGCTCAATAATATAGGTACCCAAAGCAGAGACTTCTGAGAATAGTATTTCTTTTCATATTCACAGTTTCTAAGACTCCTAAGAAGTTGAATCCTTTACAATGCTGACTTCACATCTCCTCAGCTACGTAGCCTCCTGTCACCGCTGTACAGTCCGCCAGCGTATCCAATCTTTCATTCCATTTCTTTTCAAAAACGTTCTCAACGGTGGCAAACATATCGCCAGCATAAAACACTATCCCTCGACTAAACCCAATAGCATCACCGTCTCTATTGAACTACGAGCCCGTCGACGTCCAATGTCTCCGGCGAGTCCTCACTTTTCAGTAGCGCCCTGTAGGATGGAACTAATCGCACAGCAGTAGCATGAGAATCATGCTGAAAACAGCAAACATGAAAGCTACTGCTGCGGCAAACCGTTTATTGAGTATCAACCCGCGGAGAAACGTGAAGGGGATGGCGAAGACTGGGAAAAGATGGACAGCGAGGCTCAGGGTTTGAGAGGTTATATGAATGCCAGGGGTCGCTGGAGACGTTGGTGGAGTAGGCAGGGCTGGTGTGGTCTTTCTGATGTTTGCTTGCATTTTGATAATCCTGGAAGGGAGACATTGTAAATTACGTGAATTTGTGTTTGAGGAACAGCTGGTTACCTTGAAGGGTCAAAACGGCATTGCAGAACCTAGCCGAGGACGTTGCCTAGGAGCGTGAGTATGATATACACGCATAAACTGATTGTTATCCACTTGCGCTCTATCCCGATCCTTTAATCGGAAAAGACATTGAAATACTGCAGAGTTGTATCAGCCATATGCAACCGTGCTAAGGTTGTTCATATATCATAACAATAAATGTCCTTCACTCCACAAATATACAATATTAAAAACCCCATATTCAAAACCAACTTCGCCAGGTATTAAATTTAACCCAATAACGCAACTCTTGTCCCAAGCCATAATAGACCAATAGTCGTTCGGCAGAATGAGCCAGGGCGGCTTGAGCACCAAGTCCGTCCTGCCCTTTCACTTCCACCACTCCAGGATCAAAAAGCCTGCATACGTGTAGATAACACAAAGCGTCAAAGCATGAGAAACGCTATGACCACCAAGATATCGGCTGCTAGCAACGTTTAACGCCCACCTCCGGCGCTTATGCCAGAAACGGAGGGTCAGAAGAGCGGATAGGCTGATTATCTAGAATATTTGGAGGGTGATTTTCGCCTCTGATAGAAACGCTTTCATTGTTCATCGCAGTCTGGTTTAAGGTGGACCACCCGCTATCGAATAGACCAAGCTTTCTTCGAAGGTAAGACATCTGTCGTGATTTGTGTTTTTAGGTTGTTCTCTTGGCGGTTCCACGCGCACGGATAGACCGATGCCCAATATCCATTGTGTCTAAGCTGCCAACAATGCCTTGTAGACGGTATTGTGTAGGTCGATCTCTTAGGAATACGGGCCTGAGCTTCTTTGGAGGGTCGTACTGCTTCAATATCCATATACACACACTACACGCACAGGCCCTGTGATCATGCATGTCATTGGCCACAAATTAACACCTACGCAAGACAATTGATTAAGTCCGCAGCATTATTCATGAATGTGTGTTTGTCGATCCTGATTGGTCAGAATTCTGTGGCTGAGTGGCTGATTGTGGCAAGTACCTATCGTCCAACTGAGCTTGAGCTAAAATTTCTTCGAAGGATTTTCAGGTAGAAAGAAGCAGGTCCGAACAGCTAGAAAAAGTCCGAGTTTGACCGGCCCTAGCATGCCCTGCGTCACTATTCGAGCGCTTCAAAAGCACCGGATCTGTTTCGAGGATGAAAGCCAGTCGAGCCATATCACAGGACAGTATTTCTTCAATGTCGTCGTCAACTTCACTAAAAGACTATCTATCTGTTTCACCCACCAGTTTCAGAAGGCTTTTACCTATAGATAGGGTGGTGGAAGTTGTTCTCTAGAGGGGATTCAAAGCTGAGAGCTTGTATATGATGAAGAGCCTATTCGCCGATTAAACCACGATATAAGAACACCTGGATTCTGGATGGAAAGCTGTGCATAGAGAAAATACCCCAATTTACCTCTCCCAATGAGGAGAGTATATTAACGACTCGGTAGGTTGTCCCGTGAAGAGCTTGCCGCTCTTGCACTTGTTCTTGAAATGCAACTGAAATTCAACGACTTCTCCAACACCTTGAGCGAATTCGGTGCGTGAAGCACTAGCTTGTACACCTCAGTGTCAGGTGGATACTGGAAACCCCATCTAGTTCATGGCAGCAGAACTCCCTGCCATCTTAAATCCCAAAGAAGGGGTATGCTGATCCTTTTATCAGGTCTAAGAGAATTCTAAAAAGTAGTAGGTATACGAGTCTTTCGAGCAAGCATTTTGCCTATGGAAGCTTTCCCTTTACGGTTTTGATTCGTTCAGCCTACATTACTGAGAGCGAACTTGAAGCTATCAAAAGGGACATCATATCATGGACAGTCAAGATTACGGGGGCAGTGCTTTAGAATATCTTCGCCGATTAAGTACCCAGTGCAAAACAAATATGGAACATCCAAGTACCTCGCGGCGGCAAAAAGGAAGCAGAGTGCTACCTAGCCAAATACGGTTTAGCGCTGTCTCTGTCTTTGCTAAGTGTATTCCACCTAACAACGACGGTGATATGGTAGCGTGGGGGTAGGTTCCGCCGACCAACTCGGAAGAGCGGTATAGCAAAGGAGAATTGGAGGTTGGATTCTGTCAAGCGAACCGATTGGCTACTTTGGAGGATCTACCTGTTGTATGTGCCCTGGGCTAGCTTTGTTCTAGGTGTTGACTTTATGATGGCTCGTTGCTCTGCGCTGTATTCAAGAGGTTATTCTCAGACTCTGGACTTGAGAAACGTATAACTAAAAGAAAATGTAACTTATGAAAGGGTAGGTTTTAAAAATTGGCTCAAAATAAGTTGTAGACATAATATGCTATGTTTTAGTGAAACTCGTACTGTTCTCGTATTTGAGCTGCACGAATGCATAATTGCGTCAGCCGAGACGGGTACGCGCATCAGCCCCGCGACATGTAAACGAGGTTGCCGCCCCGCGCACAAACTCCACGTATAGATATAAACCTCCTGTCTTTGCAAGTACATTAAACTTTCAAATATGTCCGACCGCCCTCCTCTCCTCGAAGAATGGTCCCTCGCCAGCCCTCTTGCTAAAGCGTCAACGGAAACACGCTTCATCCAACATCTCGCCAAAGGCACCACCCTACCAGCAGCCAACTTCAACTCATGGCTCTACAACGACTTTGTCTACGTCCGTAGTCATATCCATTTCGTTGCAAGGCTTATCCAAGTGCTACCCACAGAGGCACCCGATATCGCGGAATACGACGCAAATGCATTCCTGAAAGAACTAGACCACACGCTGAGAGACGGGTATACAGTCCTTGGCGCAGAGCTCGACGAGTTCCGGAAGCGCGCGGGTGAGCGGGGTTTAAAGCTGCCAGCACTCCCGCCGGTCCCTGCGTCCCCGGAGGAGGAGATACAGAAGCCGCTACAGACTTTGTATGACGAGTTAGCCGGCATCGAAGGGGTTAAGGACGGGTGCAAGGAGCATATGAAGTTTATGCTGCTGACCCTGGCTGGGGGGGATAATCACTGGACGACGTTGTTTTGCGTCCTCTGGCTGTCGGAGAAGGTTTACTGCGATGCGATGTGGTATATTAAGGATTCGGAGGGGTTTGGGAAGCTAGATGCGACTACGGCCGGGTTTATTGAGTGGTGGGCGAATGATATGTTTAAAGAGTATGTGGATTTGCTCGGAGAGGGAGTGGAGAAGGCTAGGATGAAGGGGATTACGTGGAAGGCGAGAAAGGAGGAGGCAAAGATCGCGATAGCCGGGTTGTTGAAGGGGGAGCAGGCGTTTTGGGAGATGTCGGAGGAAGGGTTGGAGTAGAGCGGGTTGGCTTGTGTTAATGCACGGTCAGTCGGCTGCAAATGGATAATGGACTGTTGTCGTGATGGTACATGGTGTTGGAGATGAGTGAAACTTCTAGTTGTCCAAATGGAGAGGGCATCAGTTATACCTTACGTCAAGAACGTGTAACCCGCATTTGTGTACGTGATGCAGGCGAGGGGGTGGTCCTCATACTTTAAGACGACAGCGTCGACGCTATGTGATATCTTTATCACATTACCGGAGTACAAATCTCTGCTCCATTCGTTACTGCAATAAAGACAACCCCCAACTCAACGATAGGTGCAGGATAGTAACTCAGTTTCACTGGATAACATAGGATGTTGGAATGTTGTAGCTTAGAATGACAACGAACTTGTAAATGATGAATGGGACCCTACTAAAAATATTGTTTGTACACCCATTCCCTTAAACAAGGTTATGAATTAAGGTGATAGAGGAGAGAATGGTAGAGCACCTAGAACGTCGAGCAAGAGATTTTATCAAGACGGTTGGGTTATTAGGGCGGAGCCAAGCAGATGTAGACGATAAGGGTTCGGGCCAGGTAGATAGTGCCCGAAATTTATTGGGGGAAAGGTCATTTTGGAGTGGTCACGTGCAATTCATGTGCTATTTTTCTAAGCGACGAAGAAGACTGATGCAGTGATACATAAGATCGCGTGAGGTTGTGCCTCTTCAGCGTAGCAGAGACACCTTCAGTGTGGCAGCTACTTGATGTCTGGTTGTCCCTCTCACATGGCCACTCCCACTTCCTCTTCCTGTCCTCTTCCTCTTGGCCTTCCTCCCTCTGAGCTCTCCAATTGCATTACCACCATACATTTACATGCAAATTAAGTTTTCAACTCAATTGTAAATTTCAGGCCATTGACTGAGCGAAGCGAAGCTCATGTAACTACATCACTGACACCAGGGTTGCACATTAAATCACATAGCACCTTTTTGAGCTTCGGCGACCTAGAGTAGCGGTGATGCTTCCTTGCCAGTTCTAAACTCTAGTATTGACTCTACCGCCTACATGGAATGCTTAATTTTCGATGTTAATATAATGAGATAGATACGGCGCTGGAAAGGACGACCGCATAATATCAACGAAAAGAATCGCGATGGGGTTAGTACTAATGGGTCACCGGATAGATGGTAGAAACGTGCCCAAGGGACCGGGTACGATAGGAGAGGGAAAAAATGGAAGGAGCTCCGAGATCTAGATCTGTATATTACTCGGGTCTGGGGGTAAAGGATCGGACATTCCTATTCTGGTATTAAATTTTGCTGTGGGTCTAAGGTTTCAACTGGGGAAAGCTAAGGTGCAAGTCAGTGCACTTCCCAGCTTTACTGTTTTGCCATTATTCAGATCACATTATACCAAAAACTACATGTGGTACCCTCAATTTTTTTGTTTCTATGTTTTCTTTGCTAGAAATGGTGCGTCCGATCTTTACCCTCAGACACGAGTAATCAGCCCTCAGAGGCCCGACTGCTACCCGTTGGTTTAGAACGTGACCGGATCTACCCGAAAACTATCTATTCTACCCCATCTAATCTTACCCCAGTCATCATTAAAAGCCAGCTGGAAAGCGTAAAACATGGGACTGTACCCTCGTTCCCAGGTTTTCTCGTCGCTCGCAAGTTTCATCATACGGATGAGTGCAGATGAGATAGAGATGACAGTCGATATTATTTTAGAATAGATTAGTTGGTGGCGAGCTAGCGGAGTTCGAAGCTGATGAGAGCTCTATTATTTCTCTCGCTACCTCGTACCATCAGTCGATGTGATATAACCAAATCAACTCTAAAACGAATCTGAAACCCCAAGGCCGATTACCAATCTCCACCAACAATTCTACAATTCTTAACTAAGTACTAGAAGACAGAGTGTTACACCGCCAAGCTAAAGGAGGCATAGTAGATGTTTCCACCTCAGAAGTAGAGTAGAGAATTTGCTAGGTACATGCTTAAATATTGAGATTCTAATAACCAGGTCCTTGAAACCGCAGCCGAGCCTACTGCATGAAAAGATGGGGTATTTTATAAAGCGGATTGCTGCAGTTTGAAGTTACTAACCATCAGGAAACCGTTCCCAAATTGCAACAGTCCCCCAAATTTTCTAAATGCTTCTAAAACAATTTGACAACCATTCCATAGGATAAACGAGATGCTCACAGTCAAAAAAACGCCCCACTTTTTCAGGTGGTATTGAAGTAACTAAACCTAGTCAATATCTAGCCCCCCAGTTCATGTTGCTAGCTAAACCAGAGAACGTCATTGATTTGTAGAAACCAGACAAATTTCTTTATGCATGCATGTTCTCTCCTTCCTCTCCTTCCGAGGGATCTCCAGGATCCGCATGGGTGACGTCTATCTAGGGTTAGGGACCAGGTGATATCTAGAGCGCTAGAGTAGCTTGTATTTTCATCCGCAATCCATTGAAATTGAGCTATTGTGCTGGCTAATTGCAAGCGCTAGCACCAACAGGATTATTGACGGTTAATTAAAAGTTTTTGCCTTGTTCCATAAGTATGTTTGTGTCATTGGGTGCAGTAATATTCATAGATTAATTTCGGCGTCCACCAGCCGCCGGTGTGGGTTGCTTCGAAGAAAACAAAGGAAAATCAGGCATATCACTAACTAATATAATAATAGGTATTACAGGGGCACCTACCCGTAAGTACCAAAACTTCCCACCAGCCGAGACTTGCTTGTTGTAGGGATTGTCAATGTCAGAATTACTGGTTCGAATAAGTTCCAGCCATTCAGCCATCCACGCGTCCTGGTAAACGAAACCCCTGCTGTGGATGTAACTACATGTGTCTTCGATTGCAGGCTCGACATTTAAAACAAAAGAATCGCTTTTATGTAGGATAACTCTCTGGAGACCGTATTGTAGCATAACTCTTTGGGTTAATTTTATGCGGGATAACCGTTCACATGTATCAGCGAACGTCACCAAAATCGAACCGAATAGAGAGCAAAAATAAGGAGAAAAATGAGGATAATTGCTAGGTATTAAAGCCTACTTTCTTTCTACCTTGCTTACAGTTAATTTATAGTTTTAGGAGTGGTGTTGTGAGTTTCATTTCAATTCAATGACAACGTTAACCAGTAGTGGTGTTAAGGTTAATGACTCAAGTCATTGCGATTTGATGGGTTGGCCAGGGGTGCTCATTACCTTTTGTAACACCCTCCTGACAGAACCCTTAAACTTTTACATAAAACAGGAAAAGGTTCAAAAATTCATAGTCTGCGTTTGTTTTACTTTTCAGCATGACAGGTTCAGAGTTCAGCTGTAGCAAAAGCTAGCCCACATATAAATATTTCCTTAAGTAGTTATCTAATGAAAATAGACTCCTTCCGCTCAAAGTACTTCCTGCTAAATCACTTGCAGACATACACCTCTTCCAGAGACACTTCGGTTTTACCCCTGTTTTCATCACAACCCGATTTCCTATCACTCTCATACAACCGCCAGCAGAGGAAAGTGATAGTTGTCAACAGGGCAACCGTAATGGTAAATGTGATACCGCACGTCTTAACCCCCCATAACGGCTGATCGGGACGGGTCCTGAGGAAATCCGCACCAAACAAGCTCTACACGTTACCCAGAAGGACGATATCAATTAGCCCATGATCGTAGATATATAAGATAATACCTTGAGTTGGTTGGAAGACGTACAGCGGTAAATGTTGCTGGGAGAAACGCCATGGTGACTATTGTTATTATCCTCATTGATCGTGAATATAGTGCGGCCCTTTTCTGAATGTCTCGCATGATCGTGTTCTCTCGTGAGGCCAATAAGTTTGTGATCTATCCCGTGTGAACAATTATACACAATATCCATCATATCAATCAAACTCACCAAAGAAATTACTCCATCACAGCGTTTGACCAAAAGCAACGCGCGTTTCTGATGATGAAATGCCCGGATCGAATGCTCATCTAATGATGCATTAAATTCTTCAAAGGCGACAACCTCGGACTCTGCTTCCTCAGTGGTGGTCCCCGCAGCGTGGTTCTTCTGTCTGATTCGGCGATATCTTTCAAAGCCTATCTTCATCAATTTCATGACTTCCTGGTTCATCTCGAGGAAGTTGGACAGTTCCAATAATTTCTCGCGATTTTCCTGGATTTTCTGTGCCTCTTCGATAGAAGGTTTTAAGCTTATTCGTTGGTTTTCGTTTCCTCCTAGCGAACTACAGCACGCTTCGGTGTTCTGAACTGTGGTTAACGTTCTCGGAACCCGTGCGACAGATCCGGGCAAAAAATACGTACCAGCCCATTGATGATTTCTTCTAATTCGTTTATATAATCTGACCAGTTCTCGCACACACACGAGAGCAGCAACCGATGATGATCCATATAATATCGCATGCCTCTCTTCTTACTGAGATTGCCCATCTTTGGCATGTTTTCCAGTCGGGCATTGAAACGTGCTGGGGGGTTCACAAGGAACCATACGGTGTGGTTCGCTGCTGGGGAGTATCTGCTCCAGATACCTGTCTTTCTCGTAGTAAGTGTATTCACTCCTTCCCTATGGAAATCCTCACGACATGCGATATATTTTAGGTTGTAGCACACCTCTTTGTTGTGTCAGATGCTAGAAATGAATATATAGGAACGGTTCCTATGTACCGTTTAATTTATCGAACTACTTACCTAGAAAATCACTATCAATGTTAGTGCCCGGCGATTTCTGAGAGATATGCTGTTGGTAGATGCTGAAGTTCTCCTTAATCTCGTCTGTCTTTTCCCCAAATGTAACGAGCACATCTGTAAACTGCGGTAGTACTGAATAGTGACTCAGCAGTTTGAGAAGTGCTTCTTTGCATATTGGTAGCCTCGAGAAGGATTTCTGTAATTTTAAAGAACTGATTCACCAATCAGTATAAGATGCTTGAAAGGCAGTTGGAAAAATCGAAGGTTGATACATAAATAAAGTGATGGGTCTTTGAGCCGTGTTCTGTAGCAAAACAAGATCAATATGGAAACGTAACATGAAACTAGCTATCTAGCAGTGCTTTAGTTACCTCCATCAAAGCTTCAATTTCCTGGAGGCTTTTTTTCTTGCTCCATTTTGGCGTGTTTGTTTTGTCTAGACTTATTTAGCAGTTCTTCCACAATTAACATCAATTGTTTTAGAGGGAAATTGACCTGCAACTGGGCCTTGGGGGTGATTAGCATAATGCATAGTAAGTTCATCGATCTCAGTTGAATCTCCAACTAAGCGGTCAGATTCTATATGATATTTCAGCCTGAGATGGTAATTGGCGATATCGACCTCCACTGGGTTGTAGTCGGGTGAGCCTTTGGTGTACTTCTGCCACTCGGGACAAGTGTCTAATGAAAATCTCCCGTCTGGCTGATGCGCCTCGTGCTGTGTAACTGCGGCATATGGTTGGGGAGTAGTCCCCGGTAACGTCAACGGTTGTTTCTGGATGGTGGGGACACCGGGTTGGGTCGTGGCAGTCGACCGGCTCGTCGTCGGAATCATTCTTTCCATAGGAATTTCGGACATAGATAGGACGGCTGTAAGTGCTATCCTAGCTTGTTTTGTCACATGTATCTTCGCGGGCAATGTGTAGTATTTAAGTCAGGTCTGGCTAGCCATGTATCCGCCCAGAATCGAGGTCACGAACACACCACCCAATCGACTCTCCAAATATGAATACAGTACGCACACGAGAACGCCTGATCAGGCATTTGCCAAAAAAAGAAGAGGGGAAAAATATATGCGTAGCTACGTAGCTATGGTTACAGAAAAATGTTAACACTGTCCAACTAACGCACCCATCACGCACAAGGTGACCAATCCACCATCACTGCCTGAGCACTCTGCACCTCACCCTTCACATGTACACACTAGTTCAAGATTGCACCATATCATCTAACCGCCCTCTTCAGGTGGTGACTGGGCCTCCTCTGCAGCTCTGGATGGAGGTTATGATTTATTCTGAAGCTCCATAATATCTGCCTAAAACATATTGCATATTATTAGCCTAACACAAGGCATTAGATTTTAATTATGTCAAGCGCTCGTGCCTCAGATATCTTATTGGGAATAAAAAGCGTCCAGGCCCCGCTTTTGAACTGATGGCAAGACATTAGCTGTTAGTAGATTGCTTGATTCCAAGACTAGGCAGCAAACCTTCATGGTCATGAGCTCTGCATCTGGGTGGCCCCCAAATTTCGACCGAAGATATTCTTTCATAACTTCCTTAGTGATGTATCTCCCCCCCTTTGGAATATGCTGCTCTATGAAGGCTGCATCCGAAGGTTGTTGTTGGCCTGTTGAAGTCATTTGGCTTGTCAAAGTTTGGAAAAGGTGGCGCATAGTACTAATTGAGATTGAGTGTTGGGCTTCTTTGGATATCCAACAATGGTTTTCTCCCCGTTCTTTTAAACTGCATTCCCCGTCGCCATCCTTTTGCTCCACACCAAAAACTAATTCCAGTGAAAGGGTGTCGTTCGGACTACAATCTCAGTTCAGACTGTCATTGGGTCGACGGAGGGAGGATTGCGTGTGCTGTTCTGAACACAGCAGAGAAGATTAGTACTAGTCTGGGTGTCCAAGGCTTTGATATTGCTCCAATTAACGCAAACGCGTAGCAAAAACTTGCAGTTGCAAGTTTGCCATGAAGCTCTGGAAGGAAACATTGGCTGGTCTTAAATTTGTGCTCACGCAAGTTATCTTCTCTTTGTTTGTAATCATATTGCATTTGGCCGCTTGCGGCCATGGCATATATCTTCCTAACTAAAACCCGCCACTCAAGTGAAATCACAAAAGCAAAAACAAAGTAACAGCCGTGGCTCCCCCTCCACTCCCTCATCCTTCATCCCCTAAAAACTTCAACTTTCACCCCCCCTAGTCCTTCTCTCTGTGAGCTATTGCCGAATCCTCGGCACCACGACGGGTGTCGAGAATGCTGCGATCTTAAGGTGAATATAAGGTGGCACTATGCGGATCCGAAAAGCACAATGTCATTTCAACTGGTCAAAAACGCAATATGAGGCGTACTGTTTGCTTCAATCCCCACTCCTACCAGGATTGTCTAATCTTTGATGAATGTGATTTGCTACAACTCTGCGCAGGGACGCATATAGTTATCATTTTGATTTTGTAGCAGTCTAAGATCACCGCACTCGTGTTGGTAGGAATAACATGGATGCGCATGAGAAATATGAGTGGGTACTGGAGGTGTTATAGTTATTATCAAGATTCATCACCGAACGTTATCTGCCAAGCTAGGCCGAGGGAATATTGATTGGCCGTGGGTAAACCAGACTGCTATGCCGGCAGGCCTTATACATAAACGAGGCTCTAATATGCTATATAGGACTTGCCATATCCAGTTTTAATCCAGCATTCGTACGTAGGCATAACTGCGTCAGCAAATTACATTTCGTTAATTCAACTTAGACCCGGGCTATAGCGGGCTAGATTGAATAGCATGTCTTAGCTCTACCAATACTCCCTAGTTCTAGACCGAACTTTCCAGATTCTGAGATAGTTATCTACACCCAGCCATTAATAGATGCGAGGTAGGAGTAAAAGAAATCCCACGCCCCCCGGGTCCGCAGTTTACTACCGTAGTACTAGTGAAATGTGTGCTGCCGAAACATCTATATACAAATAGACAATGTTCATGACTTCGAATAGTGTCAAATTCGAAGGAAATGGGTTTTACCATCGACATCGAGGCTCTCCTCCTTTCTTGCTCAATCGTTCCAGAGTCTCAACTGCCGGTTTCGAACAATATGTCGCTGCCCCCGTCGCCTTGTGTACGGAAGCCTGGCCGTTAATCCTGAGTCGGGACCACATCGGATAAATCATAACGTATATAATGGAGGATTAGATACTTCCCGTGGCTATATTTTTAGTTTCTCTCCTTGGTGTAAAGGTCAGGGTTCCTTTTTGCCACAATGCAGCGAGACCATGACTCCGAGTCGTCGGAAGCAAGTGCTCCAGCACTTCCTTCTTCTTAGTCTTCGACAGAGTATGTGGTAACAGGCTGTGCAGATATCTCTTCAAAGCTGCGTTGCAACAAACGAAGAATGCGCAGGGATGAATATTGGACGATAACGACGAATACCTGCTGTACGACCTGCTTTGCATCTTTACGTGCGCAACGTGATCCTGTTGCCTTGAGGCGTTTTGACCCCGACCTACGGTATCGCACCACGATCGCAGTCCTCCCATATTCTCGTCTGGTCCCGTTTTCACATATCCTGGTTGATGCGTTTGTTCGTCGAGAACTCCAAGGACTGACAGGATCTCTGTCGTATATGCATGTGGTAAAATAAGCGGGGATGAGCACTTAAACGGAATGACTCGCGTTACACAAACCCACTCTGTCATTCGATCGGCACAATTCCCCTACCCATGTAAATTAGATATACCTCAAACGCTCAGGCTTCTCTGGTACATCGCTTCGAGATGCAGTCGGCTGGTGCCCGGCGCCGACGGCGAGCCTAGTATTCTAGAACAGTAACGAATGAATGCCGAGCTTCACTTGGAGCGATCATGCACACATCCATATCTACATCGGACCGCACCTAGAAATCGCTGCGCGACGTGCGGCTCCTTAGTGCATGGAAACCTGAAATTGGAAGCAGAGCGCGGGTTTGAATGGACAATAGTACCCATATTAGAGTAATAGGAATTAGTAAATTAGGCCGATAGTGGATCAGACACAGCCACCGCCACAATCCAGATCCCCCACGATGCGCATTCTCGCACGATTCGAAGACAAGAGAACCACAAAAGGTGTTGAATCCATCCCTACAGTCAACAATAGATTTACGTGGTGAAAAGTAGCTGGATTGGCGCTGGGGACCCACATACAGATAACAGATCCTGGAAACAACGTTGGAATATGCTCAGTAATGCATTACGCTTGATAAATCTTTGTTTCTTTCTGTAGGTTTGCTTGAGAATTGCTTACCTTCTTAAGTACATTAATTCCCGTGCTGGCACCGATGCGGCTGAAACGTACATGCAATACATTTTCAATTGCGCCTGATGGAACAGTTTCAGCGAGCAATTTTGATTTCAGCGCCGGGTTAATCAGGGTCAATTAATGGCGCCTACAACGAAGTTTCGGATATCGACCGCGGTGGGGTTGAAAGCGGTTCCAATGGAGAAACGTCCAAGAACTGACTGACGTATCGGCCGCCTAGGGAGAGGGAAAACAGTACAAAATCCTCACTCGCGACGATGGCAAACACCGTCTTGGCAGCCAGTGGGTGTGTTTTTATTATTGTGAGCTGCTAGCTAGCTCCTGCCTTAATTAAAATGATTAAACACCCCACCAAAATGCCTAGATACTTCCAATATAGGTTATCTACCACAACTGATTCGAAGGCTGTAAGGAACAAAAGGAAAAATTATACGCTAATAAACTTACATACATGTACAACTGCTGCCCCCTCATTGTACATGTCTGGTCTCCCCTGTGATGTACTGACCAAAGTTCTCGACCCTTCGCCTCACCATTCTCAAAAGCCTGATACTTTTGAATGGTTCAAGACACCTTTCTGTTGTAAGTCATTCTAAATCCCGCATTTAATGACGCTAAATCCTCCTTGGTTGAGCTTACTAGATATGATTAGAGGCCTGAAAACCCTCAGTCTTTCCTCTTTACTCTGTGTTCCAAGATATTATTTCCAGTTTTAGAAGAGAGATATTGAGACGCGTTGTCCTCAACTGGGTCGACCGGTCTATTATTTCTCAGGTCTAGGACAAACAGCATATAAACGCATCGACATCGCCCCCGCCAACTAAATCGTTGTCATAAAAGCGATCACTGGCTCGAACATGGGTAAAATACCTTACACTAGGGTGGTTCACTTCTCGATAAACGACCCGTTTATTCGATGCGGTTTTTTTTCGAAAAACGGAACTGGATAACCATCGAATAATGGTACCGCCTTTGGAGGAGATACTATAAACGTTTCCGTTATACAGTATTGTTTATCCTAGCATGAGACCAATCTTGCAGGCTCCCGTACTCCCAAGATGCTAGCTATCACTAGTGCTCTGAATATACAGTTTCAGTCCATGAGGAGGGTTCACTTGAAAACACGGCATAGCCGTTGCTTATCCAGAAACGCCCTCTCAAAAGAATAAATGTATAAGTGAACCCCCTTATTCGAAGGAAAGAATTCTGCCGGATACCACTAACCGAACTCAAAGTCGGGCAACCATATAAATTGCGAGCCGTTGGATCATATCTTTCGGATACATCCAGACGGAACTTTGGCGCAATATATTGGATCAAACAACGTCCGAAGGCATGTTGACTCAAGGACCTTGAGATATCAGCTTATTACCTTCCTCGGCCATCGGTTCGGATTGTGGACGTGTCTTGATAGAGTAGTTGAGGCGCATAGTTTATCCCAGGTCGGATACTAGCTTGAAAGAGCAATTATGCGAATATAATATAGTCAGTGGTTCGTTGGGAAGATTTGAAGTTTACTCTGCACGCACTGGAGCCCTCTGCTATCGTCGTTCCTCCGGAGTTCACTTCTCGGCTTCTCCCACGTTCGTCATGGCAATCTTCCCTAAACCATATCCGGTCGTTAATAAGGCCTAATATCTCCCCACTCTTGAATCGAGTTGTTTCGATTTTGAGAGGTGGTGTTCTCTGCCGCCGTCCAAAGCCAGTGCACCCGTGGGTGTCACTCAGTATGTCAACCAAACTGGCCCATTTCAGACAGCTATACAAAATTCATATATAAACATCTACCTTTCACTAAAGCTTTTCCAAGCGCCAAAGACAGCCCCCGGTTATTAAGACACTAGGAGACCAATTATAGCGCCAGCCGTGTTCAGATGACCCCGATATCACTCTTTCTCGGAAATCGGCCAAGTTTCCTTAAGGCTTGAATAGGAAATCCGACGTTATATATACTAGCATCTATATCCGTTTAGGACTCCTATTTTTGAGCATTGCCATGGAAACACGAAATATCACTCGGAAACGCATTATTCTGATTATGGTTCGTCTTACATTCGCATAATTGTATAAACCAAATTAAAAAATAACACAGGCCGTGTAGGGCAACGCAAGGATATCCCTGAACTATAGAATCGCTCCAGGCTTCTCGGTAATATCTCTTCATTGTAACACACCCGTCATTCGTTTAGGCAAAATGAACGCAAAGCGCAGAAAATCACTGCCTGACCTTTCCTGGTTTATTTATATGCCGGTCTATCTCGCTGCACAACTTCAGCAAAGTCCCCTCACTTCTAACAACCTTGCAGATTCTAACGTCTAGCGAACACTAAAGATGAGACTGCACCGCCCTCCCAGCAGCTCCATCCTTTATAAAGCAAAGCTCAGTGCCGAACATGCTACCTAAAGCAAATTATTAGCTCCGCTGCAGATTATTAGAGACAGTACTAACATATTGGCATGCTCGAATTGATTGGTCCGAGTATAGCTTGAATGCATTCTTTGAACTTGTCGTACACCTCTTTGGCTGTTGGGCGCAAGACGGGGTCGACATTGAACATTTCCCACAATATAGAGGCAAGACTCCCGATTACCGGACAGCATTCGAGCTTCTCTAATCGCTCCCTAACAGCTTTGATCACCTCCGGGTGGCCGCTCTTTGGCCAAACATAGAAGTACTCAGTCTTATCGTATGGGGGTTCTCGCTGAAATATCGATTGCTGGTCAGCTAGCTCCTTCCGAAACGTATCGACTGCAGGCCTGCCGCCTGCGTCACCAGGACGCCACCATATCAAGAGCTCAGTGATAAAGCACCCCAGAGTCCAAACGTCGGATTTTCCGTCTTCTTTGTTGTTCGGCGAGGGTGGGGGATCGCGTTCGTTGCTACACCCACGTATTTGACCATCGGCCACCTCCCCGATCCAAATAAAATGCTCGAAGTCAATGAGAACGAACCCATCGCCGGAACCCTTCAATAAGATATTCGCCGGTTTGATATCGCAATGAAATCCCAGTCGGTGCAGTTTGCTTACAGCATCAATCAACCTAAGGATATGCACCAAAATGTGTATGCATCCGGATCGAGGTACCAACCCAACGGCGGTCATCCGCTCTTCCACACTTGGGCCCTCTAGTTTGAACGCAATACCATAAGGTTTTTCATGATCAGCACGATCCGGGGTCTCGCAGTAGACCTTCACGATGCAATCGTGGGATAATTCCTTCGAAATATCCGAGAGAGTTTTGAACTCGTTATTCCGAGCACCCTCATGAGCGAAACGTTTTACTGCGAAGGTGCGCGGTTTCTGGTGGCCTTCGATAATGTGTTCTTCATTGAAAACTCTCTTAGGGGGTGCAATGTTTGGGATATCTTTATTTTGCATAATTGTACGCTAGTATATGCATCAGGTTAGCTAACTCTTATCCCTACCACAGTCGGAAGGTAGAATCCAAACTCGCGATAATTGTTTAAATTCAGTTTTGCGATTAAACGGCCGGGTGTTAATGCGAAGAACGATTGATTGCAACTAAATTTTTTGGCTCGACGTTTTGTCAGTTGAAGATTGGCAGCTAGCCAGATGCCAACGTTCAAAACACGTACTACCGAATGTCAACTCCCGCCTTACTGCTTTTTCGCGCAGCTGTTTCGCTAACTTTTTGTAAGTCGTTTTCGATTCGAATTTATGCCGTCGGTATTTCAGTAATTAAGAATGTTAATTTCAAATGAGTCGAACCGCGGTACCGAGTGCTGTGAGGGCCGTCCGATTATCACCCAGTCCTATGTATACACGGTCGCGATAGGGTCTTTCACAGTGGATGTTTGCCGACGGTTTGGGGAAAGCGTTTCGGTGGAAGTTTACGCGGATATCTCGCAAAGTCGATTGGGGGGTGTGCTTTGGGGGTAAAACGAGTCAAACTTCCTGTTTGCAACATGGATTTCCGGACACCTACCAGGAGTTTCTGAGAACCGTCCTCCCTGCCTGCAAACAGGTACTTTCAAACTAATCACTTCTCGGAACTAAAACGCCTATTGTAACGTCCCCTATTGCACGATTCCTCCGGATCCTCTGCGGTGTAATTTGCTGCGGACGACAAAATTGGATTCGGACGTACTCTGGGTTTGGCCCTGACGTTCTTTTGGGAGGGACCGGTCTGATTGGATGCCGTGGGTGTGGGATTCGGTGTTCGCTGGAGAGATGGGGTTCGATGGTGGTGATATTGCGAGTAATTTTCAAGGAAAGGGCGCTGCGACCTCAAGACGGTGCAACTTTACTTCTCCTTAATTAAGGTGTGGGAGAATTCAAATAATGGCTAATCTCTAGGGTATGCAGAGTGATGCATCAATGATAGCGTGCTCATACCCTCCGCTTTTTCGGTGCCCGAAACGCAATAAATATTAGCATCCTTTTGTCTATTTCAAAAGCTGTAATCGACATATTTAAATGAATACATAATCGCCTTCCATACATCAAGAGAACAACATCAAATGGTATAAAGGAGAATAGCTTTGCTCAGGACCGGTAGTCAGAACTAGAGCATACAGCCAACCGAAAACTAGCCGGGAGCCAGTTACTCGACAGGATGGCACCCACCATAAGAGTAGGAACTTATTTCGTGCCCCGAATTTCTCCCCTCTACTCGGGCCTCGACTGCCTCATGCAGGAACATGGGTCATTTAAGTCCTACGGAAGCGATGTTTCGGGAAGTTCTATCAATTATTCTCATGCCAAGTGCCAACTAGCTTTAGTTCTCACCCTGCATAGGATAGTACATATGATTCAACTTTTAGCACCCTGAAGTCAGCGATTGAAATGAATCTCTACTGGTCAGCCCAACAAATGAGAAATTGAAACCCGTCTCGATTCATTGTATTTTATATGCAGGCGCAAAATCTAGTTTTTTTGAGCCATCTAATCACATTCAAAATTGATTTATATTGGCTTGAATTCTATTCATATATATATAATTATATATTCGCTAAAAATCTTTAAATAAAAAAGCTCTATTCACTAGATTAAAAGCAACTTAGGAGAACGGAAATTGGTGTGCGGAAGAAGTCATGCTGAGAGATATCAAAAGCGAAGAACCTGAGACGACTATCAATGACCCAAACTTCTCAACAGCTTGCTCCCAGTATACATACTGGAGCATGGGCCCATATTCTCACATTTGAGTTGTTGACCACATCTCCTTTTTGGGCTGAATGATACAAATATCCGTGGATGTGGTGATTTTACAGTTAAGGCAAGGTCTGCCACACCCAGCATGAGAACTCTAGAAGGACCTGGCGATCTGTATTAGTGAGTTTGAAGCCTATTGTATGGGCGCTGGGCTAACATAAGCATTGGTGAACCGTCGCGAGTTGTCGTGTTCCGCACATTCTTTGACGTTGCGCGTAGAAATAACCCTAATATATCGGAGTTGCGGTGTCACACGCTATGAGAGCACTCAGCCCCTCCCGAAATCTAACCACCAACCCCGATCGCAAGATTCGTCAAATGGGCGCTTACCACATGAGAAGTAGATGTAAAGCGTTGATTGAAATCCATCTCCGCACGATGCCGGTATCGAACGTTATCAGTAGGCAGCAGCGAGCAGACCAATTAGATGCGAATGCTTGGTCAAAGGCGACAGAATTATCCCATCTGAATCTGGCGAGTGCATCTAGACGGTGCCCAAACGATTGGCTAGAGTTCTGTCAGATCTTGAGTCTAAAGTACTTGGAAGGAAAAGTGACTAGCCCCATCGCGTCGCGACCGCTAGTCCGGAGAGATTCCCCCATCCGAAACGACGCCTCAAGTTGTATTTCTGGCGAATCCACTTGATTCCATGGATCCAGATACTGCCCGTCGACAGCCGAGCCAGACCAAAGCACCCAGTCAACCCAAGTCAACCCTAGCCAGCCGTAAACAGCAGCTCCTGGTTGCAGCCTATCGGACGCATATCCTCAACCTTGGTCTATTCGGTAGCCAAGTAAGCGAAGAAGGTATAAAAGACGATCAGATCCGATGAAAAGTCACTAGATTAAAACCAGTTCCCCTTAGATCGAAAACTATGAGAATGATTTCATGGTCAGCCCACCTTGCCCACACGTTAACGAACTGAACGACAGTCAAATGGCAGTAACTAACCAAATATCATGCCAACCACCCAAAAAAGCTCGACAGTCGCAGCACACTACAATGTAGCCAGCTGACCACACCTACGGCACAGCAATCAATCCTCCAGACCCCACCGAAGCCAAACTCTTGCTGGTATTGCTTGTTGATGACAAAGGATTGGTTATAATATCATCGCAATCGTATTCAACTGGGAGCTGAAATGATTTAAAGCCTCATGACAATCTCAGTATTGAAGAGCTTTGAACTGACGGAGGCCTACTTCTAGACTTCCATAACTTAACTGCGACGAATGGGAAGACGTTCGGAGCTATGGCTGCTCTGGAGAAGCTAGGAAGAAGCCGACGGGCCCGGGTGCAGGAGGCGCTATATCTCGGATTGAGCAGTAATCATTCAGTGAATTAAGATAATAGATTTCCTCTCGATGACCAAGTAATCGAATGTATGCACTCACCTCACATGACTCAACTCTGCAAGTGGGAGCTGACAGATGACAGAACAGGTTCATGAGGCTGTAGGGCAGGTATACATGTAAAATTCTGAAGTGGTCGTGGTGTTTGTAGTAGTCGTCTCGAAAACATTTGGAAGTTGAAGATAAGGCCGAGGCTAGATAGACGACTCCGTTGGTCTAGACGAAAGAGGGTGGGCCCATGAGGTGACATTCTGAGATTAGCAATCTTCCCAGTACGACCTGGTTTCAGGTGCCGCCTCATCTTGAGGTTGCTATGTGGGACCTGGATAAGTCCGATAAGAATATAGCCCAACGAATGTTCGGTCGTGTTTGGTGGAATGACAACTGGTAATGCACGGATTCCAGAATCTCATGAGGCGTATAGATCGAGGGCGCAAAGCTAAACGACAGAACTGAGCATCGGGCGGGGATGGATCGGGTGTTGAGTTGGTACGGTAGCGGAGACGGAGGTTGACAAAAAATGACGAATCCATCGTGGCCCTGATAAGTTGGAACGGCTTTTGGGCTGTAGTGAATAAGCTATTGCTTCACGCGGTCCTGTAGGGCAAAGGGGGGGGAAGGTCTGGATGAGCCGTTGTTGGAGCGATTGCATCGCGCCACCGCATTCAGGAGAAAAAAGAGAAAGAAGTACTCGCCGTAAATTAGAAAGCCTGCTACAGGAGTTCAGTTGAACAACGTCGAATGTCGGGCTTGCGAATACCGAGTTACTGGGAGCCAAGTGTACGAGACGAATGATAAGTATTCTTTGGCAGTAAGCGACATCTTCATCGAGAATAGTGAGGGGGTATAGTGCAGTCAATAGAAAACGAACAATGAAGCCACTGGGTAAGGCGTGACTCTAGGCCTGGTGACAAGACTTCACAAAAGAAGAGATGAACCGAAGCACCTTTTCAATGCTGCGTGTGGATGAGGTGGAAGAACCTGCAGGAAGCTGGGATAGTTAGGTCCCCTGTGAGAGAGAACGTGGCTGGAAGTTTAAATTCTGGAGAAATGGAAGTGCTTGTACCAATTAGAGGCAATAGTATATATCTGTCGGGCTTTATTTTGTGATGATCGTTGCGGATCCACGGAGAAATTTAGATGTCGTAAGGAAAAAGGAAATGATCCTGGCTGCAATCATATTTATTCGTTTATATGTGGGGATGGTTGGTGATTTGTGTTGCATCCACACCAGCGTTGTTGTACTTAGCCAACATCTAGTGTTTGTCCATCTGTAAACCTTTCTGGTAGGCAATTCGGTTTCATCTATCTTCGTTATCCGCCAGGTTCGTCCGGTAAACCCGCCTACGCAGACATTGTTGACTCGTCAGCTGGGTCTCACAGACCCGTTCTTTTCGTACGCGTATGCATCCATATATGTTCATTAATTCCGGCGTTTCCACAGCCGAGATAAAACTCTATACCGCCCTTTGAAGGGAAGGAAAGAAAAAGGAAGTTTTAGTTGCTCCAGCAGCGCAGAAGTATAGGCATACAAAACACAGGCGCGAGTTTAAGGAAGCGCTCGGCTGGAAAACCATGATTTTTGAAAAATAGGTAGTTAGAGCCAAATCTCATTTTTTCAAGTGCTACTTAGTTTAAAAAGCTACTCACTAAAAGGGCAGTTCTTTACCTCTGGGTCATTTAATAAAGAAGCGCATTTAATAGCTTTGAGTCTCTGCTATTAGAGAGTTTGCGATTTGCAACTAGCCACAAAACCATAGCGTTGTTCGGTCAATTACAGATCGCTTTGCACCAGATTTGCAATCAGTCCCAAAATCGCAAACTCTCTATTGTCCGCTTTCTATTATCTGCTTCATAGTTGGGAGGAGCATCAGAATAGTCATCTAATCTCCCTTGTCTCGCACCAACCCCCTCACACGAGGTGGCTCCATTCGTACTTTAAACCCGGCGGCTGGGGTTTAAGTGGCGAAACGAGGGACGAGCGATAGCCACGTGACCCTAGTAGTATTGCCTTATCCGGCCAGTATAAGACAAATTCATCCCCTCAATTTCACAGACAGATAATTGGTTGGAAAGGTTTCAGGGGCAGTTGTGATACCCTGAGTACGATCTGGTTGGCTCATTTAATCTGTGGATTATCAACCAATGGGATGCAGTGATAACTTCTGCACAGAATCTTAATTTCAGGCGCTGGGTGCTAGATCAAGACGACAGCGGGAATCTCTGTGTGATCAGTGACATCATAATATCTTTATACTGGGCTATACATAGTATCACTAGTGAGTGATTGTGGGAACAACTGCTTTCGTGTAATGACAAAAGCCTCCAGAAGTCAGATTTCTCTTAATACCCCGAGCCTAAGGTTACTATCCCCGCGGCCCACCGATAGACATGCGAAGCAGTGAGCGAGCATGGTATGCCCTCCTTCTGTGGAATGCCGGTTCTTCCTCTCTCTTAATCTATTGACTGCGGCAGAGTTCACTCGACTTCACCGATTGTAGGGTAGCTCCGTTCCTTGCCGCCGCAGCTCTAGGACCAAGCTCTCAGTTATCTATCCGGAATCGGGTATATAGCAAGCGCTGGTTGCGTATCGTATCTGCTCGCAATGCGCCGATAATAAGACATAGCGTTCCGGTAACATGCATAAATTACGGTCACGACTTACGCATGAGAAGATGTGGCCTAGTAGGTTTGCCGCAGTTTTAGCACCTGATTAGCGTGTGGTACTCTGACATTAACTCAGGTGCAGTAGTGAGGGCTCTTCCATTTGTATTTCGTCATAAATTTACATATAGCTGCATTCTTTCTTCACTCCCTGTGTCTCGGGAAAACTGAGGTATGCAGGAAAAATCGGAAGAGGATCTGGAACAAACTTGAAGGAATGCGTTAACGATCGCGATTGGCAGAGAGCGACTGCCCAACTTGCAAGGATACGTCTGAACCAATACCCCATATTGCCATGTGTTGTCCTGGAGGTCGTACTCCACCTCTCTTAGACATGCATGGGTTTTCCACCATCTGTCTGAGTGCTTGTGCTCTGTAGTCGACGTCGTGAGTAGGTACATCTCCACTCCAATTCTTCAACGGCTCATCAATATCTCACCCGTTCGTCGTTTCACCTGACACGCTTATAAATCGTTACCACACCTTTCGTAACGAACAGAAGCTTCGCTCCTGCTTAGCTCTGGCCCGAAATTTAAAATTTTCCCGATTTATAATTTATCCTGAGTCACATATAATACAGTACTTATTTGCCGCTTATGCGAAAAATACGCAAACTTGACGCGAAAATGCAGTCGGAGAAAGATTGGCGACGGATCGGTGAGCAGATAGATAAGTAGAGAGCGAAGAGGAAGAGGGAGAGGGAGAGGGAGATAGATGGCCGTCGAGAGGCTGTCTCTGCCACACTGAGGGAGAAAAGGCGCAACGCTAGGATTAAAACCTGGTGTGGAAATGATTGTGCTGGCCTTCCAGTTCAGGAAACTTGTCACTCGCACATATTCTGGTTCTAAGTGCATCGATACTGCAGTGAACAATTCCCTGGAATACAAGATTCTCGGTCTACCATATTAAAAAAATTTGACAAATATCTCCTAGCCTCAAAACCGTCGTTCCTTAGTCGTGCCCCTTTGTTTCTCCATTTTAGCTTAAGGCTTAGGTGACAACTCTGCCCTCGCGGCCCTATGATCTCCCGAGATCACCCACCGACTGTAAGAAGCATTGATCAACGGCGACCCTGCAGGCCAGCCTCGCCTCGCTGTGATAATGTGACACCATCCATCCACCCACCAACTCAGTGTCACACCAAACCTGACTGCTACCATACAAGTACTACCTGCTACATTTCGACAAGCCAGCCAGAATACCCTGTTGCCAGCTACACACCCAGCCAGCCAATTTGTATCCCCTGGATCGTAACTTTGGGATTCCCGGCCCGTTTGGGCATGGCAACCGACTCCCCTCCCGCAAATATTTAGCGATGCAACCACAACTCTGTGGGGGGTGGCCTGGGAGTATTATAAACTTACTTTCTTATGTCTTGAGAGTATTTTGGCAAAAATTAAGGACTGTACAGGAATGGGGTGCTGATAAAAAGGGCAATTTTTGTTGGGAGGGTTGTCTCAAGATCAGCTCCTCAAAAACTCGAAAATGTCACTGCGCAGCCCAGATGGACAACTCTGCCCATAACCCCCCAAAATATCCTTCGAGCTTGGTGCTAAGGACATGCCCTGAAGTCCCAATATCATGAATTCCATCTGCAATATGCCTGAGAGTTGAGCCTCAGAGGGGGGATACCAATACCCATTGCACAGCTCTCATAGTGAACAAGGCTAAAACCCACTTTGTCAAACATCAAAGAGGGCATATCTTTACCCCTCAGCCAGAGCTAGAGCCATGGGCGATTTTCAGTACACCTTGAGAAGGGAAAGTAGCTGGGATGGTGGCTTTGCCAGTGGGAAAACCCAGCCAGAAATACCAAATCTCCACCCAAACTTTGCTAAGCATGTTCAAAATGCAAGTAACTGTGGTGTCTCAATAATGAAAGGCATCGTTGTGTGGAATTCAATCACCTGTAAAGGAGAAAGGTGGGTAGTGGTGCATAGACATGGGGTGGGGTTGCCAGTTCAGAGAGCGAATTTTGGAGGGACAGTAAGACTTACAAAGTCACATCACATATAATTTACAATTCACTTGGATAGAAAGTTTTATTTGCTACTAAAGAAGACTTGATAAAAAGGAGGGCCTCTGAGGACCATTTTTGGACGTGTGGCGAGGTGGTTGCGCGGGCGGCCCGTATGGGTCGGGAACCGGTTACGATCCAGGGGATAGTACAAGTACTGTTACTTGCTCTCTCACAATTATAGGAAGGGAATTTTTCTGTCTAGGCTGTTAGCTGCGGTTTAGCCGTGTCGACAGCATGAATGCTAACGTGATCTCATAAGTACACAACCTCTCCCGACAGCAGCTAAACTCCAAAAATGATAAAGCAAGGCTTCCCGTCCGCTCAGCCTTATTTTAAATACGTCATCACCCGGTTAATACTGAAGTGGGTGATCATGTCCGAATGCAGTAGTTATTTTCTTTTCCAGAATTTATTTCTTTTCCGTGCATATCTCCAGTGCACCAGTGTTCGCGGAGAAAAGAACCTGGTGAAGCTAGACCACTAGAGAATTGGCTGCGGCATAGTACACACGTCACAAAAGCGATGGCACCTGGCAGCAAGGAAACACCTGCAATAATTCCATTACTATAACTTGTACAGTGAGTCCTACTCAGACGACGAGGAAAAAACCCCTCAATGAACTACCCTCAGGTTTGAGTTACTGTAATTCGTCTCATTGTTGCGCAGCTAACATTATGTTATCTATGCAACACTACGTATACTGTACATATTCTGCCTATCTGCTATTAAAAATGTTACGGCATAGTAGCTAAACGGAGTTAGAGTTACGATAGTTTTGCTTTTTATTTTTCTTTGGAGATCTAGACGTTTCGTTGGCTTTCTAGTGCTCTTTCTTGCCGATACTGACTGGCCTTCGTGATACGCTGCACATGTTTCGCCCGGTTTACAAAACTCGCCTGATTGCAAACTTGGTAGCCTATATGTGAACTTGCTAGTTCGGTTATTATAGGAAATGAAAACGAAGTTGTAGTTGTAGTTAGTCACCTAGATATGCAGACGTGGCAGAGAGTTGCATGAATTGAAACAATTATGCAACAAAGTACGCTTAGCCGTTCATGCATATTGAATCTCAACCCAACGCAACAAAAGTTAACTTTGGACCTAGGGATGCTGCATTGTGGCTTGGGCACTTTCTCACCTTTTGTCGCGATTGGTACTGCTTATCCTAACGAAAGAGGTTGAAGAGTGAGAAATTATTTAGGGGTATGAGAATGCAGAAAGAGGTTTCAAAGCGCAGAAGCTATGATAAAAAGGGCGGGGTAAAAACTGTTGAAGTGTACCACATAATTAAGTGGGTCGTGTCCATGTGATATGTATGTACGTACAGAAACAGAGACAAAAAATGATGAAACGCACAATCCAACAAACACCAAGTCAGCCACAAGCCAAAATAACTCGGGAATTCCTGGGTAATCGTTGAGGGATAAACCTTGGATCCTTGAACTACTATAATTAGGGTACTTGTTAGTCCTATAAATACTGTAATGATGGTGATCGTCGCATATCAAATCTCGTTTTTCCTGCAACTTGTTCGCGAACCAGGCAAAATGGCTACAAACAGGCCAGGCCAACAGGGCGAAAAACCTAGGCCAAACATTGAGTTCTGCTATCCATGCAGTTCGCAACCCGAAATTCGCAACTTCATCTCGCTCCTTCTCTTTCTGAGCTCAAGGTGGTTCCACGCATTTATAGCGGTTAGAGCTCATACTTTATTAAAATAAAATTAGCCGACCTCTCTCTTCAATAGACGAGTACCTTGTATGATCTTGCCGTACGTTTATAAAGGCAACTTCTCAACTTCCTTATACACTGCATAAGTTGAAAAGTTAGTTCATCGACTATGGTACAGAGAGAAGAGAGAAGAGAGAAAGACTCATGATATATAGTACAAGAGAGTAGCGATGGTTGCGCGGCCTTTTGCCACCTTTGCCACTGGATATGCTACACTTATGTGTGTATTCTCAAGTGATAATGTGTGAAGTGGAAAGTGGCGGCTCCTTCCGATGGAGACTACTGATATCGATAGACATGTGTTATCCAATCTCTTGCATATACCTAGTGAGTAACATCTTTACGGTTGGTTAGGGTTGTGTTTAGGGAGAACTGTGAGATTTTGCTGTCTCTAATCGGCCAGTAGTCTTATGGTACTGTAGCGAGCACGATGCTTCGGACGGGCTCCCAAATGTGACGCTTTTTTTTTATTGATAGAGTGCCTGTGACAACTTTTGTTTAGGGTTTTGAGGGTCTGTGACACGGGATTTGGAAGCGTTTCCTACAGGTACTAAATACCTATCGATCAGACAAATCCCCTTCCTCTATCAACATCTCTAGAATCCCCAGTTATATCGTCTCCCGCTAGCTCTTCTCCAAAACCTCGCCTCGTCTTAGACCTCCCTATTGCCTGTAGACCAAGTTATCTAAAGCAGCTAAGCTTCACTGCAGCCTCGCTAAGATCCACCAACGATCACTCGCGCCGTGGTTGTGACGTGATTGTTCAAATAGTGATACTTAGAGAAGCTTGATTGTATATTATCTAAGAGTGCCACAAGGCCATATATATATGAGTACAAGTGTGAATGCGTGCGTACGCATCTATGTATAGACTTTTCAGGCCGACAGCAATCTCCGGTCATACGAGGCTCACCTCCGGTCATACGAGACTCATCTCTGGCCATACGAGACTCATCTCTGGCCACAGAAGACAGAGACCTATCATGCAATAGTGATGTTGAAATACTGATTGCTAGAAGCTTAATTGTACTTTCTAAGAGGGCCATAAGGCCATATATATACGGTACGAATATGTACGTACTCATCTAAGTGTAGAGACGGCTGAACTCCGTCAGCCCGTATGAGAGCCAGCCCAGTCAGCCCGTATGAGAGCTGAGATCTATTTATGCAACACGTGACACAGAACTTTCGGACCTAGGAGCTCAAGGACTGCCTTGCTGTGAATGTAACCAAAGAAGTATCTCCACCTACTATACAGAGCTCGCTGATGCGTAACGTCCGAAGCATTGTGCTTGCTACAGTACGAGCACAGAGAAGAGAAAAATAACTCGAGATACTGTACCGGCCATGAGGTTCGGACGTCAGCAGTCAGCACGGGGTGTCTGTCCAGCTGTTTATATGCCTCTGCCAACGTCAGCAGGCCAATGTCCAAGCAGTAAAAGTTGCCAGCACCTTCAAGTTCAACTCTATACTATACATTTAAATCAGATCTATATAGCGGGTACTTTCCCACTTAATCTACGCTATACCCCATCCATTCTTCCTCCACTTCTTATGACACGCCACGAATTGAGAACTTCTTTCATGCACTGTCATAATTTCCATAACCCTGTCCATCTCTTCTGCAACCGTCAGCACTGGCTGTCCAAAACGATATTGTCTGTCAGCAGCAGACCCCAGTGGCCGGTACAGTACATACAAGAGAGCTGTGTGGCTTACGTGCTTTAAATTTTGCCATCGGAGGCCACCAACCAGCTCATAGCTATTATGGTCAGCTCTTACACGCAACCCCGATATTGCTGTATGGGGAGAACAGTGTGTATAGACTAAGGTACAGAGAAAAGGGAGAGAGAAGGAGAGAGACCCGAGATATATACAGGAAGCATCAGCCCCGGTTACAGCCAGCTGTATCAGACCCTTGTACATATGTAACACCCGATGCATGGTAAATACTGAGTGCGAGTTCATGATTCAACAGCTCAACCTCACACGATCTCTATTAAAAGGCAAAATTGGTGCTTCGTTTGGACAAGGAAGGATCTGCGATTTGAATTTGCGCATGCATACTCGGATCTTAGATAATAGCTTGGCATAGCAGGTTGTGTGAGTGCTAGAACCTTGTTGTTGTTTATTCATACTGTATTTACTCTGGCTAGAGTATGACAGGACCCTTATCCCCCCCCGCCTCCGGGCGAGCCGGTCAGTTGGCGGAGCTCCCCCCCTACCCTCCGTCCCCGCTGATAACTACATAGTGAAAGAGAAAAGGAACGAGAATAGGAAACCAAAGAAAGAAAGAAAGAACGAACGGGAGACACCGCCGGCCTCACCCAGGCGGGAACTTCCCAACGTCCGTGGCCGCGAGGAAGTCCATCACCGCCTTGTCACATATATCCATGCAAAACAGCTCAGATATCTGCACCTTCCGGCACCTGCCCGCTTTCCAGCCCGTTGCCTTCCCCACCTCCTTCCAGAGCTCCCGCTGCTGGTATTTCCACCGACTGCAGTGACGGAGGAGGTGCTCCCGCGTCTGGGCCACCGTGCCTCCGCACCACCAGCATTTGTCGTCCTTCCGGTGTCCGAACCGTGCTAGAACCTTTATATGGTAGCCACGCAAGCGAGAAGTAACAAGATTCGACGACGTCTCCTTCCTCAGAAACTGGGTCTGAGATGGTGTGGTGGTGGCGGTAGATGGTATCGCGAACTACGTCGCTTTTTCCCTAAAGTAGATGGCGGAGCGGTCAGTAAAGCATCTGATTGGATGTTTGGCCGTATTATGGATCCATTGTGAGACAAATAGCAGCAAATACTGGGCGGGTAGAGAAGCAGGATAGTGGTGTATATAAGCGAGGTTGGTAGGGACGAGTGAACTACCTGTGAAACAGACTATGGATCAATTGGCCAAAGAATTTAAATCCCAACTCTCTGACGATTAACAGTTGGGGGTGCACATGGTCGTAATTGCAGGACACAATCTACAAGCAAACTATTCGGGGATGCTTGCCGGTAGTCTAACGACCCACCTCAACCGCGAGTGTCATCGCAGGTTCGGGCGGTTGCAGAAGCTGACAGCTGGGGTTAAGGAAGGTTGACTTTGGTTAAGATGTTGTGTGGATAGACCCTTGGAATTCAGACTTTATCCACGGATCATGGCACGGATTTACTTTTGAGACCTCCAGCACAGCCAACCGTCATATTGTCGTTGGAATAAGGTTTGGATCGCTCCAGTGCTTTGATCTGCCCCAACTGCAACACGTATCCCTACCGCCCTATGCAACCCCACCAATGATATCACCGGCTATTCAAGCTCCGTCGGCCCTAAAAACGGGTAATAAAGGTTGATCCCGGCAACCCTACCCACTTGGGAATGCGATTTCGATGTACTCGGGTCAGGCTGTAGAAGATCGGACGCACCTTTTCCAGCAGGTTACGACAACAAACTGACTGGATATGGTATATCAATGGGTATAATATGATCGGAATATTAACAGAAAGGGCAAAGTCAGTGTGCTTTGACTATGTTCTTAGCTTCACACCCTGGTCAACGGTGACACAACACCCTGCTCCCACAGCAAAATCCATTGCCAGAAATGGGGAGTCCGATCTTCTACAGCCTGACCTGAGTACATCGGGAAATGAATCCTGTGAAGAGTCTAGAGTTGTCAACACTAATTTGTACGTATTCTCCACCAATATTTTATAGGTGGACTTGCACTGTAGCATTTGTATGGAGACCTATAGCTACTTAACTTAGCATTGCCACATGCACATGTGTGTTCCCTTTTTGTCGTCTAGGCGTTTTGTCGCTTTGCTCTCGCAATCGTAATACAGGGATCTCAATGAGACGATACTAGTACAAGATGTTAAAGACTAAGTATTTATAATTTTAAGGGTGGGTGTTAGGCTCACCGGTTTGACGTGAGTTTTTAGCGACATCAGATTTTCTATTGACATGAACTTAATTTCACGCACGTGAATTGATCTTAGAGATACCTGATAGAAGGAGTGGTATTGGCCTATATTTTACTTCTGTTCTAATATATTGTATTGACAGATGTGTTTGGGATGTGGAAAGCCGCCTTAAACTGACTAACTATTTATAGACTGAGTAAAACACTTTGGTGGTGAGAAAACCGAGTTGAATCGCGCGGGTTTACCAGATCAACCGTAGAACTAGGTTTAATAGATGAGGTGGATCCTGCAGGGAAGTTCCATGAAAACGGTGAAATTAGTGATATCGATATATATTGGATACATTTTCCCAGGCCCCGCACATCGCAGCTAGCCGCCACCTAGAGCGAGGGACGGTAAATTTCTTACCCCTCTTTGTTTCAGTACGCTCTAAGAGACCGGTGCCCTGAAATGTACCCATTTAATGTATCGAGCCCGATATATTAAGTGGCCGAAAAGTATCTGAAGCACCTCGGGAATGTATCCGAAAGGTATCTTAGTTGCACCCTACATTTTTTAAGGTATCCAGCCCATATGTATTGTGGATATGTATAATAATTGTACCGTATACCTTGTAAGAGGAGGGGGGTTAGAAAACAGTAATATGACAATCATATGTCCGTCTTGCTTTTATGAGAGCAATAGGTAGACATACTCAAAACCCAAAAATGAAAAGTAACCCAAAGGAAACACAAATCCAGAAGAAACAAGAAACTAAAGAAATAAGGACCTAAAAGTAATATGCAGTGAAAGAGACATGCACTCAAAGAAGGAAGAAAACAACCTCCCGTTAGGCCCCATATGCCTACTTCCTTCTTACTAGAATTTTTCTCTCTATAATGTATCACGGATATGTATCACTACAATGTATGTCCACAATGGATCTCACGTAAATTGGGGGAAAAAGATTCCGCCAGTGGGGTAAGATTCCTCAAACTATCATTACTACGAGAAGGTTATCTACTACCGAGCAGGTCACCCACCCGCCTACGTATGTACGTACATCCATGTCACGGGCAGCCTGCAAACTATTCGTTTTATAATTACAGGAGGTAAATCTACTTTTGCTTTGGCCATATTCCATATCTCTCGCTGCTGGTAATTCCCTCTGCTTTTAAACTTCAACACCATTAACAGAAATCCTGTGATACTTCTGGATACATATTATAATGTATCATCACTAATATGTACCCTGGAAATGTACTAGAGAATGTATCATCGTAGATATGTACCGGGGAATTGTACTGGAGCTGTATCATCAGCGGGATGTATGTATATCTTTCGATGTATCCGGGAATATATCTGGATACATTTATGGGTCTTATAGAGACGTGGGTGGTTTGTGTGGCCATGGCTAGGGAACAGTATAGAGCGTACGAACCCCACAGCTCTCCTATGAAAGGGGTCAGAGTTAAGTCTGAACGGAAAGATTTGTATGGGGACAGGTGTATGTTCCAATAGTAAGATAGCATACCGTCTTAAGCTTGTCTCTGAGTGCCACGTAGAGCGGGTCTTAATTGCCGGTGCAACATCATACTCTACAGACCTCCCTAGGTAAACTGCTCTCGGTCTATCTAGCTCGATAGAGACCTGGAAACCTGCACTACCCACATATCGATATATCAGGTGTACGCGTGGCTCGTATCAATACAGGAATGCTGCTCTTACCATCTAATATATATACACATGCTTTGTCGGCTCGAATCATTCTCATTGGTTGACTTGTGGTACGTACCTCTAAGGAGGATTTTTATTGGCTGACAACCCACAGCTTCAACCATTTCGATGGC
>Ga0307512_10001072_pt1 | contig 39917 bp, 46 predicted proteins | sample 14_EM_MG_FD_200267 | JGI IMG/M metagenome (GOLD analysis project Ga0307512, IMG submission 200267) | Populus trichocarpa ectomycorrhiza microbial communities from riparian zone in the Pacific Northwest, United States - 14_EM | ecosystem: Host-associated > Plants > Roots > Unclassified | place...
CCGCCAGTTTGGGTCTTTCCCCAAGTCGCTCGGCCCCCTGCAACCAACCAGAATGAAGGCGGCTAGAACAACGACGGACAGCGACCGCAGAAAAAAATTCGAAAGGGCGAGGTGGGCGCTTACACCGAAAGATCGACGAGCATGACTTCCAGAGTTAGGTGTAGGTATGTATGCCATCGACCTGCGAGAAACTACCCGGATACTCTTTCCGACATGGCGTTGGACTGCGTTATATAGATCGTTATGACGAGGAGTGTTCCAGTGTACCGATGAGATATGAAGCTCTATAAAATTACTCAATGGTGGGAAATGGCCTTCGATGCTCGATGCCATGCACGCAGGTGGTATCAACGCACCCGACGATGTGCCGCGCTGTGCCCTCCCGTGCGAGCTCGTCCTTGTCGGCCCGATGCCCTTCATCGCGCCCTGCGTGCACTCCGCACGCTCTGCCTGCATGTCTGGGAGGTAGATTGGGTGCTCCCAGCTCTTGAGAGCGGCATTGTGACAGGTTCGGGGGCTAATCCCATGGGATTGTATGAAAACTAGCATCTTTCCTGGTTGTTGTAACACAATGGGGGGCATCGGACTGACGATGAGCTCCTGAAGGAAGGGCGTGGCGCACGGCATGTCGTCGAGTGACCTGATATTGCAGCGGCGCGCGAGGCGTCGAAGGCCCATTCGGGGCTTGGGGAGCGGGGAAATGGCGGGTATAGTGGAGTTGGACGACTTGAACCCAAAGCGCGGACGGCGTGAGGGCCGCTATGGTGATGGCCACATGCGCTAGTGGTCGTGGCAGTCGTAACACCAATGGCAGTTGCGTGGGGCACATGAACATCTCGAGGTGCGGGATGAGACTAAAGAAACTGAGTGCCTGTGGAGGAGTTTGGAGATCGAAATTCGAAACAGTTCAACTGGTCCATTGGCGGGGCCACGCATACTGTGCTGCCTTCAACAGCTCAGCGCTCAGCGCTCAACAGCTGTGTGGGTAGACCTGCCAGTGTATGTCATTATTATGTGGAGCACGGTCCGCACGGAGCGCGAAAGGTGCTGTGACGGCGGAGCTTGTCGGACATGCAAATACTCATCGGAGTAAGACACTTTGTTCAATACCGCAAGTGCATTTTGAGACCAGTCCACCCAGGCGAAGTTCAAAGAGTGTCGCCATAGTCACTACTAGACACCACTCAACTGTATTCTTCCCGTATTCAAGATACAGCATCTGAGAAACCGACAGCGTAATTTCCAAAATCGAGGGGCAAGAGCGACAATGAGATCCTCCTTCACGTGTCACGACAGGTTCAGGACACGAAAGCCTCCGTAACATTCTCAGTTTATAATTGAGCCTGGGATTATCCTTGCGGATCTGGACGCTCGTGTGGAACAAAGGATTCAGTGGAAGCTACCGCTCGCGACCGAAATGAGGCTTGTCATCAATGGCCAACGAAACTCGACGACCTTGTTACGCTAGCGTAAACTCACCATCGGGTGGTAACACACTCCCCGTCCTTGTTCCGGCGGGCGTACGACGCCGGGTAAATTTCGAGGACCAACTACCAAGGGACTCTCTTCAGCTCGTGGGAGATTTTCCAAGCGGCATTCCGCACGGGGTGCTCGTCACTATGACCCCCGATCCCGACCTTGTTGGTGCGCGCAGCAGAATGGCCTTCTTGTTTTATTGTGAGGGGGATGCTCGAGGCTGTCAGGAAAAAAAACAAGCTTACAGTTGCCTGTAAGTCTTTCACGAGGAAAATCTTTGTAAGGTCTGTAAGCCAGGTCAAGGTCGTATAGTATAGTAAACTTACGATAAACTTGTTTTGATAGGCCCATAGAAATTTTTGCTGATGTTAACCGTTCCAATGCCCCATCGAGGTAGAGTGTTAGCAAGAGCGTGTTTTTCTTCGTCCATCACTGCGCCTCTGCCAACATCTGCTCACCTACAATTTCAATTACCACGCCAGGAAGACCTGAGTGTTATAAAATGCCCTAGAGTGGCACCAGGATATCGTTGACTATATCAGCTCCTTCGTTTGCTCGGTCCAGTGGATGGGGAGATGGCATGACGAGGATAAGAAACTGCTTATCAAAACACTATCAGCAAAAGCGGGTGGGGTGTAAGAGTGTTATCGCATTCTCATAAGTGATCCTCAGCATATGACACAGGTTTCGCTGGGTGTTTTTCCAATTGGGGGTCCTACGACACTGTTTCCCACCAAGTGTCCGACATTTCCCGACAATTTGGACGAGGCGTACGGGCGTTATACGAGGGAGATCAGAAGGACGAATCGAGTACACGCTCATCGACTGCTTCAATATCTCGTGGCGGGTGTTCGCCCGCCTCGAGTTGAGGAGCTTGCGGAAGTTCTCATGTTTGATTCCAATACAGAAGGGATCCCGAAGCTAAATCCAGGTCGGCGGTGGGGGGATCAAGAAGAAGCAGTGTTGTTTACATGGTCCAGTTTGGTCATCATTTCCAAGGACGGTGGGTGACCTATGATCTATCTCCGAAATCACCAATGTTCTCGCTCGTCCGTGCTCTCTTCTTTCAAGTTTGTTCAATAACTGGTATAGACATGCCAACTAGGATAGGGATTTGTCCCTGTCCTTTTCACAGGTCTCATGTAAGTAGACAGAAACATATGCGTAATGATACAAATGTCCATTAAAAATAATCAGTAGTGTGGACAGATCCCAGAGTTTTATATCGAGACCCTGAAATACTTTATGCCTCAACCTCAATCCACTCGCGTTCATCGTTGGCGTCTACCGAAATTGAATCATCCTCATTCTCGGGCCCCTGCGAAAGAGAAAGCCGGGCGTGGTCAAATGCAACAAACATGTCTCCAGGGATAACGGGAGAGGGGAGTACGTGAGAAACCGGGCTAGAGGAAGGCGCAATAGCCCCGAGTATAACTGTCGTAGGTGACTCCAGAGGCGTGGCAGACGATGACAGTTCCAAAGTAGATGTGGTCCGATCAGTTGTCACCTGATCAGCAGACGCCTGATACTTCGACTCTTGAGGATCGTCGGTAGGAATGAGGGAGGCTACACCCTGATCGGAGGGAGTTACCGAGAGAGTAGTCATGGCGGCTGTCTGGGGAATGGACTCCAAAACCGAGGAGGAAGGTTGATCTCTGAGAACGCCTTCATCTGGTTTGAGCTCTGAGTTGACAGGGGTAGCGTCGCGTGGTAATACAACTTCGAAGTTCTGCAGTGATGATAACTCAGGACTTGAGGGGACGAGGTCCAAACTGTCATTGGAGATCAATGGGGAGTATCCGTCGACCTCGGGCTTGTTACCGTCGTCCACCGAGGCGTCCCCGTGTACGACTTGTTCGTCCTTGTCTTCCGTAAGATCGTCCTCGGCGGGAGCACCTGCACTGACGTCGCTGTCTGGTTTCGCACCTTCTCTCGCCTCTGATATTCTCCTCTCCACATCTACAATAGCCTTCTCCACCTCCTTTACAGCTGCTCTCCGCACCACCCGTACTTCTTCATCTCCGTCGGTCTCAACAGCATCAAGCTGTGCGAGCAAACTGTCGAGCGCGTGCTCATACACTCTAACAGGTGCGTTGGTAGGTGTGTATGCGAGGCCATCTGGTTCATCGTCGGAGAAGTCGAGCGAGGGCGGGAAAGTGAATCCGGAAGAGAGTCTAGTGAGAGCGGAGCGGATATCCTGAATGACATTGAGTGGAGAGGGGGATGATGCGGGGGGTTTGTCTCTTTCAGCTACCTCAGCGCGGTGGGCTTTGAATGATTCCTTCACAGCTTCAGCTGCAGTACCTTGGAGAGCATCGGAACGATAAAGGTCGGCACCCTCGGGGGGCTGCATCGAGCACGTATTTTCCTACAAGTACGTTGTCAGGGACAAGGAACTCAACTAATGAAGGTATGGAGTGATGACGTACCCTTGTCGATGGTGCGGACGCGGAGCGACTAATACCAGTCACAGGGGCAAGGTGACGTAGAATAGCACGTGCCACGTCTTGCACTTCTTCGTCGCCGACTATCTTCTGCAAACGCTCTCGGAGAACGGATTCCAAATTGGGAACGGAGTGTTCAACCCTCTCAGAGGTGAAACATGGTGGTCCGTTGTCACCTGTGTTCGCCTTTGCGTAGTGCTGAGGTTGGGGCTGACCATACGAGTCAGAGCCGTGAACGAACGAATTGGACATACCACACACCTTATCGCCAACAGACGCCTGCACCGCGGAGGAATCGCGCAACAACTCAGGCGATTCCTTCTCTACACCAGCCTCGCCTGCTCGTGCTGCGTTGGCATGTAGGTGATGGGTGACGAGCGGATCGATAACGGGTCGGTCTGAAATATTGCGAATAACTCGAAATGAGCGCCGATCCTTCGAAGCTGCCGCCCGGGATAAAGTCTTGGCCAGGGCGAGTTCGAGTTCCCGCACCTGCGGTTCTTTGCGCGGGCGGACAATCTCGGCTTGAAGTAAGCGCGCCCATTTTTGACGACGAAGGGCTTCTTCAACACGGGCTCTCAACCCAGATTCCTCGCGGGCGCGGAGCAAAGCCTTGTATTCTTCCTCCGCGGAAAGATACTCTGCGAGAGCATGGCGATAGCGCATCTCCGGTTCAGCAAGTGGAAGAGTAGAGGAGGGATAAGATGAATAGGACGAACGCCTGGCGCTATAGCCACCAGGGTACACAGTGTAGATGGGTTGTGAGTGATAGAAGCTGAGCATGATGATGTCGAGTTGAGAGTTATGTTGAAAGATATGACTTGGAAAGACATTTCGTTTTATAGTTGTAGACAGCCCGCAGCGAGAATTTGGTCGAAAGCCAACGAAAGACGTCGCTGACACGAGAATGTGCTAGAATTTCCGAATCGGGTATTGCAGGCCTGTACAACATTCACGTGAAAGCATTAGTCAGAGTCAGGTTATTGTAAGCAAGCACATTAACTGACTAAGCAGAAAGTAAATGATCAAGTCACAATCAGTCCAACGGTATCGGTTCATACTCGTCCCACCACCACCCATGTCGCTCTAGTATCGGGTAGTAGATCATGTGTTCTGCCTTTGCGCCTTCGCCATCGCCCTCCATCACTCGTTGATTGAATCCAGCAGCAGTCTGACCCGGAAAACGAGGATCAAGGAACCAGATCTCTGTGAAGGGTTCTCGCATCCGTAGATGATCATCAAGGAACCTGTCCGCCCACGCGGCGAGATGGACAAGATTCGGTGCCAACGCATCATGCGGTGTGCCATCATTTTTCCCATCATCGGTTTCGTATCCTTCGTCCCCTTCATCATCGCTGTCGTACATGTCCATGTCCATGCCAGCGTCTTCATCTCCTCCCGTCTCCCCTTCGTCCTCTTCGTAATCCTCTTCATCCTCTTCGACGGGCCGTGGACGACAAAGGTCAAGAACGAACATGCTCGAAAATGCGATGCGGCGCAGTTTCTTGAACATTCGGAAAGCTTCGCCCCAGATGTCCTACATGGTGATGAAATTGAGTTTACAAAGCCCCCACATGCGTCATGCATTACAGAACTGACCATCTGTCCCGGCAAGGGCGCCACATCGGGCATGGCCAACTGATCGAGTGTGATCTCCTCGAGATTGGGCAGGAGCTTGGCAAGCTCAAATAGATAGTGTGGTCCAAAGTCTGGAAGCCATGTACCGTAGTGATTAACGACGATTTTCAGGTGCGTGACAGAAGCACGAGCGAAGCCACAGAAAATCTGCGTCAGGCTTGATAGGCTGAGGGTGGTCGCGTTGACCGAAAATGATCGCAGCTTTCTGATGATCTCGCGATCCTATTTGGTGGTCGTTCATGCCGTGATCAGCCGATGGAACGAAAGAACTGCAACAACAGATGCACGTACGAAGCCGAACTGAAGCATTTGTCCAAGTGCCTCAGCATCGAAGTGCCTCCCACCACTCAGGGCAAGCGTCTCGAGCTCGGTCGCTGCCTCCGCAACGCGGCGCAGAGTCATGGCCCAATTTGTATCCCCCGGCTGTGGTGCTTTGTCAGTGTCCAATACATTGAACGCGAACCAGCGCAAGTTCCGTGGGTCGTGCATCAGGATTGGCAGCCATTCACCACTGCACACGCTCAAGCACACCCGTTGATATGCCGGCGGTGTCTCGTTGGGAACAGGCGCGAGCAGAGGGTTGTTCTCTGCTGTGTACGACGGGACCAAAAATGTTGCAAGCCGTAAGTTGCGGATGGTGCGCACCAGTGTGAGCGCTGTGAAGGTCTTGGGGAAGTAGTTGATCGCTTTGGACTGGTTAAGATCCAGGATGAACGAGTAAACATGGGGCGATTTCTCGAGCAACGCTGCGATACCATCGTCCAGAGCCCTGTACACCGCTTCGTGGGTACAGCCCTCGGGGATGTCTACGGTGTTCCAACCGATGATACGCACTGTGCGTACCGCGTCTGCGTAGTGCCGTGAACACGCCAACACCTCGGAGAGCCGGTAGATGGAGCGCGCGAGAGAGAAAAGGCTGTTCGGAGGCAGGAACTGCAGGTGCGTGTAAGCAAACGTGTTGAAGCTGTACATCTGACGGCAGGTACGAGAGAGTGCGATGCAGTCTCTCGAGGGGAGGTGCGTGTAGACATGCCATTTGACCGACCAAGGCAGGGAGAGGAATGTAGTGGTAGGTGCGTGTCGCCTTTGTTTGGGTGAGTTGGGAGGGTGTGCATCGGCGATCGGGCTATTTTCGTTTGTGGTAGCGATGTCAAGGTTAGAGAGGCTTGTCGAAACGTCGTCCACATTCTGCAAAAAAGTATCCGTTTAGCCTATGGGTGAGGGGAAGCGGGAGGGGGGAGATGCGGAGAGGAAACGGAACCGAGCATAACAAAAAAGACATACCATGCTCTCCATGATCCGGAATCAAAAAAAAAAGCTTGCCACGCAAAACGAAAAGGGGTTTCGCCATGCCATGAGGGAATGATAAATATATGGCGTGTGGCGGGCGCTCCTTGGACCTCGAGCGAGAACCCAAAGGTGCGTAACAAAGGGGGCACGGCGCAAAAAGGACGCTCAACTTGGCTCCCTCAAGCCTACAGCCGAGCTGGTCAACCTAATCACTGGGCCACCCCTCGACCCCCCCGGAGTGCCTTGCTGATGATTGAGCTGGATATGGGTTCGCCTTTGCACCCGCCACTATGGCGTTAAGGCTTCCATGCCATGCCATGGCCCGTGTCACGCCGTGCAAGGCCAGGCCAGTCCAGTGGGTCCTTCCTTCTGCCCCCTTCCTGCCGGCCTTCCCCGCGAGTCCGGACCAGGGGGGGAGCGAAAAAGAACGGCCGTCAATCAAAACGGAAGGGGTCCAAAAGGCCGTGGTCGAGCGGCGTTCAATCAACAATTAAGAAAACGCGCAAGGTTCATAGCACATGGAGCTGTAAAAAATCAGTTGGGGAAGAAGAGCTCGCTCCCCTTTTCCCCCCTTCTTCTTTCGGTCTGTCCAAAGAGAGAGAGTGTGTGTGAGTGAGTGTATGTACTGTGTAAAGTTGTCAGATTACGATCGCCGCTCAATTAAAGCAAGGTCCGTTAGGTGTACTGTACACGCACAATAACGAGAACAAAGAAAGAATTTCTTCTAGTTTATTGCGGCTTACCCCTGTACCATCCCGTATCATTGTCCAGTATGTAATGTAAATCCTTTCACATGATGTGTCACTTTCTTTCAAACCCCGTCTCTTGTCTTTCTCTTCATTTGCAATATCGCTCTGGACTACCGTGTCGTGATCCTTTGAGGAGTAGTTCACAGCGTAGCATGAGCGCGAGTGAGAAACTTTTTTTTTCTTGCCCAGATCGGGAACGCCGTCCCTCTTTCAGAAAAGAAAAGAAAAATAAAGATGGTCACTTTGATTAATATTGGTGCATATGTGGCGCCTGTCACCCAAAACCAAAACGAGCGGCTGATTTCCCATCGCCACAGAGCAGAAAGACGTGATGCCGAAATTACGAGACGACAAAAACCTTTCCCCCTTTTTCCGACGACTCGCTAAGTCATCAGTGACTTCAAATTACTGCGCCGCATTACGCCTTTTTTTTCCCTCTGCAATCGAGGTGCCTCACACCCTTCTTTTTGAACTTGGATTCGCGACAGAGTCTGGTTTTGAAGGTCTTTTTATTTGAAAGCCTGTGGAGGAACACGTGCGTTTAATTTTAAGCCGTTGCTTCCCCGTCTTCCCTTCCCCACTCCACATGTATCGTACGGTAAAATGAACGGGAAATGAATTGGAACGTTTCGAGTCCCGCGTGATTCCAGCGTCCCGAAGATTGTCAGGGTTGCATGGAAACTTCAGCTTCATGCGGTGATCGATCTTCTACTGCCTCCGAGATCAGCCACGTCACGACGTTGAGACAACCGAAATTGTTTGTCTGGTGTTTGTCTGTCTGTACGAATTTCTCTCGTCATCGTTGGGTCTGGACTTGCAATTCAATTGATTACGACTGATCCGACGTCGTTCGTATGATACAGGACAAAAGAACAAAAGCACATGGGGGGGAAACAGTAAAGAATTGAATAAGGGAAGCATAAATCACAGCCATCCCGGTCAGTCCATCAAAGCATCAACATCCTCAACACAACAAAAAATAATAATTGAAATTTAGATCGTAACGCAGACGCCCTCGTAAAGACGTCTTCAAGCGTCAACCTCAGACCACCCATCGTCCGCGCCCTTCGCAGATCCCCCCTCGCTTGAGTCGTCCACCAGTACGGCATCATCATCACGTGCCTCTCCTTGGGCCGTCGCGCTTGATTGAGACTGAGACGCCGGCTTTGGTGGAAAAGTGAAATGGTCGTGATACAGTGATGTGAGGAAGGTCTCGGGGTCCGGTGATGGATGTGCGGAGGTACTGGGCAAAGCAGCGGCAGGAGCAGCGGAAGTAATTGTCGCAGTCGAGTCCGCCAAGCCGTCGTTCCCAAAGGCAGCAGGAGCAACCTCCGTCTCTGCATCGGTAACACCAAGAGTCGAGAGTCCCCCTTCGGCGGGTGGTGATGGTGGCGAGGGAGCCGAACCAACGACTTCTGAGGATCCAACGGCAGGAGAAGCTGATGAGTACTCCTCATCGATGGCTAGAGCGACATCGGCATCTGCCGGGGAGGCAGTGCGAGCAAAGTCGCGCGGGGTCGGTTCGACATCTTCGACATCGGGGGCAATATCAGCTGGCAGAACATCTTGACTGGCATCAGCTTCGAGCCCTTCGCTTCCGACGTCATACCCATTGACTTCTTCCTTGCTCACTTCAGGAACCGGAGCCTCCTGTGGAGCCTTCTGCTTGACCTCTCGCTCTACGTCCTCTAGTGCCCTTTCCACTTCCCTTACCACATCCCTCCGAGCGTCGCGGACTTCTTCATCGCCATCGCTCTCTATCGCGTCAAGCTGCTCGAGGAGGCCGTTCAGGGCCTGCTCGTAGGCGCGCACCGGCGCGTTGTTCTGGGTGACTGCAAGCTCGGAACGATCAAAGTCAAGGACAGGTGGGAACTTGAACGCGGACTCGAGCGCAGAGAACCGACTGCGCACGGCGCGGATGGTAGTCAGGGGAGAAGGGGGCTGCGAGACAGAAGTGGGGTTGGATGTAGAGACGGCACTACGGGCGGGAGAAGCCGCGCGGCCCGAGTGGGAAGAAGGCTCTTCAATCTTGACCTGCACGCATACGTTGGTTACCCGTCATTAACGAAATAGAAAACCGCATGAACGGACCTTGGAAGAAGATGCACCCGGACTGGACCGGGAAGTCTTGGAAGCGCGTCCCTTCTTCGCATCGGTGCCATCACGATCCTGGAGACTCAGCTTGATCGCTTGCTCGAGATCGCGCACCTCCTGATCAAGTGCACGGCTCATACGCTCGCCAAACAGGGCCTGAAGAAGTGTGGGTTCGGACACAGGCTCGGCCTTGGCTTTCCCCTTTCCCTTCTCGTCCGGAGCTGTAGCTTTGGGGTGGGACGGAGCATTCGGCTGCGCAGCTCGCGTTAGACAGTTAAAGCGGACTCTCAGAAAGGACTGGCTTACCCCGTGAGTGGACTGATATCCAGCGGCTGCATCTCTAGCTTGAGAAGCGATACTGTGGAAGAATTCCACGATGTTATTGAAAGTGACCTCTCCGTCGTCGCGCTTGGGTGTGGCGGACTGAGGCTGCGGCTGAGATTGAGGCTGCGGCTGAGACTGAGGCTGCGGCTGAGATCGAGGCTGAGACTGGGGTTGGGGCTCGGGCTCGGGCTCGGCACTAGGTGAGGTCGGCTCCTCGGTCGGGCTAGCGGGTTCAGGTTCAAGATGAACTCCAGCGAGGAACTTCAAAAGGTCTCCGACACTGAAGGCGTCCTCATCGTCACGTGTGCGGCAATGAGGACGAGAACGCTGGTATCTGGGGAAGCGACGATGAGGAACGAAACCTTCTGCAGAGTCAGCATCCGCGAAACCGCCGAAAGGGGCGCGGCCCTGGCAGGGGGCTCTGCCAAATGCGGCTTGAGGCTGGGGTGGAAGTTGGCGCTGCGCGAGCCTTTCCTCGACTAGCGCTTGCAGGGCACGCGTGCGCTCGACGCGCTCGATCTCTGCCTGAATGGCACGCGCACGTTCACGACGAGCAGCCTCGGCGGCGGCGCGCTGACGGATGAGGGTGACCTGACGAGCACGCTCCAAGGCAACGTGAGCTTCAAACTCTTGCTCTGCAGCTTCTAGCTCGTGAAGAGCACGACGGTACCGCGTCTCTGCATTCATCCGGGGAGGGAAGGCGGGGGCCAAGGGTGAGTAGTCTAAATCCTCGAGGGCGAAAGTGGACAAGCCAGAGGGTTCGTCGTCATACTGGTAGAAAGAAGCGGGGCGATAGGAACGTCGCGGGATGTACGACGGATAACCCAGAGAGAGGGATGAGGGACTGTAGAAGACCATGTTGTAAGTGGATGGGTAACTTTGTACGGTTAGAAAAGAAGTGATTATGAGGCTTACTTGGGGACCAAGGAGGGTCAATTTATAGGGTTTAATGATTGCTCTGTCAGCGCACACGCGTCGGGTACGCGCGTCGGTGTGAACTACTGCGGGTGAATACTGTGCCCATAATCTGAATAATGTCTGACTCAGTGCTGTGACCGCCTGCGGACGCGGACGAGACACATCGAGAAGAGGAGAAGAAGTTTCGAGAACGATCCCGAACAGTCCCGAACCATCCCGCTCGACGGGATACCGGCCCGATTTTAAGCCGCCACCTGCGCACGTGCGAGACGGCGATCTGGTGTCCTTTCACCCTTAAAGGTAACCTTACAGTAACTTCGACGGTATTCAGCAGCGCTCGGTGCCAATTCTCAAAAACCTACGGTAACTATTTGTCTTTCACCAAACAAAAAACAACCTTTGTATGCGAGGCCCTGTTCCCCCGTCTTCCCTTGTTTCGGTGTTATCATACTCAAGCAATCAGCGTATGCGCTCCGAATGGGTTTTGTAGCCTTCGACGGATGATGACCGAATTATTTTACTGGTTCCAAAATCACCTTCAGATGAGGTGACCCTATCGCACGGGGGATGCCCCCGACAAATCACATCATTCCTCCAATCGAACCGCACTCACGGTTTACTGTGCGGACTGTGACACTAATCTAGACAACCTTGTCCTGGCCGGCCTCCTTTCCGAGATGGTCACGTCTACGCCTCATGTTCGCCATCATTGAATTTATATCCTAATGAGAAGGTGCCCACCTTCGGAAGTTTTCAAATACTCTCATGTGATCCCGAGACGGTACCATCCTGGTGAGGCTGTCAATCCCGGCCGCCGATTTGGTGATTCTCGTACAGCGCAACTCTTTGAATATCACAGGGGGGTCTTCCAAGCTGGTTCACTGGTCACACCACCCACGACAACATTGGAAATGAGTTTGTTGAGGAAAAGCCGTTCAAGCTAGCCCATAACAAGCATGATTGGATAGAAACACCCAGAGCATCCAAAGTAGACATGTCATTTACAATGAGAACGAGTAAATTTCATTCGTTTAAGTGCCTAGCAAATGGCGCCTTGATGTTTTCCATTGAGCTGAAGGTTTAGGGCTGAAGCAGTGTTCAACCTGCAACGTAAGCACCTAAGATGCCTCGTGAAAGGTGGCCGCATGCTGCCGTGGGCTTGAGAAATATTTGGACGGTAGAAGTGCCATATGCAAATAGGGGCATCTGCAAAAGTGGACAGACCCGTATCCGACTCCGTCAGCTACTCAAAGTGCGATAGTCTCCTTTGGGGGACGTCTCGTCGAGAATCTCGGGCACATTATTGGAATTTGTCTTGGAATTTGTCTGTGACAAAAAAGGCCGTGACTCGCCTGGCGCCGGTGCAGCAGATACTGTTCTCATTCAACCCCTTCTGGTTTGGATGCCAATGAATCGCAACCTTGATCCGCAGCCGCTCGAGCAGGTGTAGATGAAGCCATGCTGGGAAGCCTGACACATCGATATTTCCAAAGTCTGCATAGCATGGCGCCGTACGGTATGGTGGTAGTGGATCGAACGATCAAGTTCGAACAAGGACAGTTCCGAATTCGTGGGCGCGGGGGCCGATGAGGGCTTTATCATTAGGCGCTGGTCAGTAATGAAATGATGGATCACGGAAGACATGATCACAGCTTCCCACGGCGTCTTGCCGTTCGTTTGTCGGTGTCCTCCTGACCATCGAGGCTGAGTTCATGCATGTAAATCGCGGACACGTTAAACCTCGCAACTTTCAATTCTGTGCGCCCTAGTGGTGTTCGACGCGTATAGGGGCCATTCAATATAGGTACGACACCCCATCGGTTGCGCTACCCTCGCTGAACGGCGTGGGTCACAGACATAACGACAATGCTCGGCAAGCACCCCCCGAGGCTCTCCTTTGGGCTTCTCAAACTCAAAGAACGAAGGCTTGCAGTCCGCGTCACCAACTAGAAGCGCCAGTATATGATATCCTCTACCCTGAAACCCGTATCCTCAAGGACCTATGGCAGCGTCCCCTGTCCTGAAGCTCTTCCAGCCGATCCGCGTCGGCACGACCAACTACAGCGCCGCGTCGTGCTGGCCCCAATGGCACGCTGCCGTGCCGATGTTCAGCACGTCCCGGGGCCCCTCATCCTAGAATACTACAAGCAGCGTACGAGTGTCCTAGGGACACTGGCCATCACCGAGGCGACATTCATCGATGCGCGCGCGGGAGGATACACCAACATACCCGGCATCTGGAACGACGAACAGGTTGCAGGGTGGAAACTGGTTCGTCCTTGTTCCTTCCCTTAGATCTGCCTTTTTCTTCTTCTTGTTCGTCGTTGTCCTCCTCCCTCTTTCTTTTGGTCGGATCGGAAGCCTCTCCCCATCAAAAGTAACATGTTTGTGCTCCCATTTTGCTGCAGATCGTGGATGTCGTGCACCAAAACGGATCGTTCATATATCTCCAGCCGTGGGCGCTCGGACGCGCCGCACTCCCGGACGTCCTACAGAAAGAAGGCAGCCATCCGCTCGTCGCACCCAGCCCAATCCCGCTCCCGACGAGAACCAACAATAATAGCACTCTGTTGCCTCCACCGCTTCCGCGCCCGCTGACAGTAGAAGAAATCAAGGAATATGCGCGGCTGTACGCGACGGCGGCGGAGAATGCTGTCCTTCGAGCTGGGTTCGACGGCGTGGAGGTCCATGCTGCGAACGGGTATCTCCCGGATCAGTGTCTGCAGACGAACGCCAACAACAGGACGGATGCGTACGGCGGCTCGGTGCAGAATCGCGTGCGGTTCGTGCTAGAGGTCACCGATGCGGTCGTCAAGGCCGTCGGCGCGCACAGGGTGGGCATACGGTTCAGTCCATGGTCCACATTCCAAAGTGAGTTTGTGGAGCGATCCGATGCAGTTCTTACTTTGTGTCTCTGATCGTTGATTACAGGCATGAGGATGCCAGACCCAGTACTGACCCAGTTCCTACGTTTGCCGAAGTCGTGACTCGAATCCACGATTAATACCCGGACTTTGCGTACATTTACGTCTTGGAACCGACCGCCCACCACTGACCTGTCGGGGAAAACGTCACAGGGAAGAACGAGGATTCGAACAAGTTTTTGCGTGATATCTGGGGAGACAGACCGTACATCGCCAATTACGACTTTGACCGCGACAGCGCGTTAGAGACGGTCGAGAAGGAGGTGGCTTGATCTCGTTCGGACACCACTTTATCTCCAATGTCAGTGAAACAACCCCTGGTTTCATCTTGTTATCAAAATCGTGCGGCACTAATTCGTTCTCAACTGACAGCCTGATCTCCCTCTTCGCCTGAAACATAATCTTGAGCTGGTGCCTTCAGATCGCAAGACTTACTATACGCATGGCCCGGAGGGATATGTCGACTACCCTTTCACGACAGAGGCGGCCATTGGAGAGTCGGAGCATCGCCTCTAAGAGTCAGCTATACTTAAGATTGAGCCACAGGTTGTATATTACGCCTTCTAGGAAGTGATTGCAAACAAGGTTGGCGGAGCACACCGGCGATCGACTCTCGAACCCGACAATGAAGCTCAACCATACAAGGTGTTAGGTGGACGATCGTCCTCCACAGAGTGACGAGCAACCAACCCATCTTCTCACTAACGTCAGCAGTCGTAAGCCTTCATTGGTTGTCCACCTCGTCGGGATTTTACTAGTTATTAACTTCGATTTTGGCTCGCCATACTTTGTTCTCCACCCTGGGCCGGCTGTCATCCTAGCCTTCCTCCTTGGCCTGTGCACAACTTGGGCGCAGCAGTTTCTCAAACCATGTTCAGACTCTGCCATCTGGTATGCAACGTGGCTCGAGACCTCATAGTTATGGTTGAGTACTTTCTGTTATCGCCTATATCGGATTCACATACGGAGATCTCTGATCGCCGTAGACCGTAACATAAATCCTCACTATATGCTGTCGATATATGGTGCTAGCTCTAGCGTAAAGAAACTGACACATGCGGCAAAGAGGTCATGTCGGAGGTTTGGGCAGCCAATAGTCGTTCTGCCAGTGGGTGGGTCTTGACGACTCGACCCGAACGGCCATTGAACCTTATCCACACACTTTTCGTTTGGGTGCAAAGACGTCAAGGACTTGTAGCAGTGCTCGAGCCGAACTGAAATACTGGTACTCGTACTGTAGTTGATGCACGATGCTTCGAGAACTATTTTCGATGCATCAAGGTATGATGATGGTCCCTATGACTGCCAGTGCCGCCAGTGCCGTCGGACGTCATGGATTATTGTGCTCGAAGACATGACACCAATGGATACCGTAGCCTAAGGCTACTGCCCAGATATCCGAGTCCGAGTAAGTTGGTATTGTAATGCTCGGAAGACAAGACGTTGAGTGCGTTTCACGTGATCACTCACGTGACGCACCGACTGTCGTTGTTTTGTTGGTGGAACTTTGGTGGCTACTACTACTGTAAGACTGGTCCACCACACATCATATTGGCCCGGATAGAATGTCAAAATAACTGGGAAAATAGGCCGGCCGGTGCAAGGGATATCAACGCCTGATGGGAGCCAGACTCCGGGATTAATGCTTGCTTCACTTGACCAAAGTCACCAAACGCCTGGGCTCTCGCCTTACTGCCATTACCGGCACAGCCCCCCAAAACCAATGACACGGCCACTGGAGATAATATGACCATTATACGCTATGGCGTTCCGACAACACATTTTAGTGTCAGCATTCGACCCTCCCGTCTCTCATTTTTTCGACCCCATGCCAGCTGGGCACTGTGCGCAGGCGCGAAGCGGTGAATCCTTATCCTCCCGGCAAATTGCGAATCCTTCAAGCCATATCTCATCGCGATGGTGGAATGACTCAGAAAGAAAAGACGAAATTGTACGTTCAGGATACAAACCCCATCCTCAGCACACCTCCCGTTGGCAACGGTCATGGCTCAAGTCGGACAGAAACACCGTGACTTCTGAGGAAGATGAGCATCAGGTGAGGATTGTCGCACACTATCTCGCCTTTCCGCTTAAGATTGGCGAAAGTCTGAGGGCATCATGGATGCGATCCGCATACAAGATGGACTCCCAGTCATCCTTAAGATGGTCCACCCTGTCGAATCGCCGCACGAACTGTCGATGAATCGCCTCTTTTCGTCACTTGCGTGGATGCCTGATAATCACTGCCTGCCGATGCTGGATGAGCTACAGTGCTCTGGATCTCAAGGTTTCATGGTCTTTCCCCATCTACCCTCTTTTCATCGATCTCGGATCCGGACCTTCAAAGACTTTGTCGTGTTCATTACCCAAATATGCGAGGTATGGCCTTCTTCCCCCACTCACATGTCCGGACTTGGTTTTAATTACATTTTGCTCGCACAGGGTCTCCAATTTATGCATCGGAGGCATATTGCATACGGGTAGGGCTCTTTTATTCAGGGGCTGTCCATGGGTTGACGACATTATGCATTATGTAAGCAATTGCACACCTGGGCGCATCGTGTTTGACTCCGGTACAAATAATTGGTCCAACCTTTCACAAGCCGACCGAAGTCAGAACTTCATTGGGAAGGCCAAACAACGGTTCACACGGACGCGGCTACAGCCCCGTTACTACCTGGCCGACTTTGGCTTGTCCCGGCAATACGACCCGCCGAATGCACTTGATAGATCTTCGTGCACTCATGATACGTTAACACCAGAGACACGACTTGACGGGTTCAATGACCCGTTTTGTATGGACATATACTGTCTAGGAAACCTGGTTCGCCAGAATTTCGTACAGGTGAGTGTGATCGCGATCTGGCCACAGTTATTCAAAGACGCTGAGATTGGCGTTGTAGAAATACCAAGGATTCGATTTCCTGCGTGATCTCATCGATGCGATGACTGACGAAAACCCGGAGCGGCGTCCCACTATTGACCAGGTTGTCGAGAGACTCAAGCACGCTAGCGGATCATTGAGTGAAATCGATCTACGCTCTACTTTTGTGCTGAAGGATCCTGGACTTACATGGACAACGCGGCTCTTTCACACTCTTTCATATAATCTTCAACGGAGGTCCACTACGGCCGTACCTTGAGGTAGGGTGTCGTTGGCACCTGGCCATTCCCTCCTTGGTACATGGTTCGAGGTGGACCCTCTCTTTTCTTTCTTCTCACTCTTTTTCCCCAAAGATCGTCATTCGTATAGCGCATTTGTATAGAGCGATACCATACTGCAATATACTGTATTTGTACTGTAACGCGTGTGATACCATCGCTCATTGAAGCATATGTAATGATGTACATAATTTATAACTCACGTCTTTGTACGCCTCCCTCCCCCCATTTCCCACTGTAAATACAAAAAAGGATGTAAAATGGATAGACTTGGGGGATAGATTTTGGATTTTCAGTTATCTATGCTACGGATGTCCTGCCACGACCATGTGCATCAGAATTCAGGAGAAAGCGTGGGTAATATTTTCCCTACACCCACCATGCAATGATTCAATAAACAACCCAACCAGGCGTTTACTAGTATTGTCCAGGAGCTAACATTCAGCTGCCAACCGTGACAGATGCGATTGGATGAGTGAAAATCACCAACTGGATTAGAGAGGGACACAGAGGGCAGCGAAGGTGACCCGGAGAACCGTCTGCGTGAGTACAGTAGTACCGTACCTCGCGCTACTCCGCTAGCCACCACAAACAGATATATTATAAGAGGTGAGACCTCGTTCGATGTGGGCAGAAACTGGCGGCGGGCCACTCCAAATTGATTAGTCTCGGGTTCTAGGATAAAACCTAGCAGTAGCAGATGAACTAGCTATTGCCCAATTACTAAGAAAGCTTGCTAAAACACAACTTTTTCACATCCGGGATATCTACAGCACCGCGACTGCCACCACCACCCGGAACATTATAAATTGCTAACTAGGTTTCTGTAGGTTCAATGGCTATCACTTGAAGCTTAGTGCTAGACCTCCACCATTCTCAAGCTATACTATTTCCACCCCAACACCAGGTCCACCGCCACTCAGTCTCACACTAGTACACTAGTAACCCTACTGCAGTGTATGACCATCGACCCTGGTGAATGATGACACGTGGCTGAGGGATGGAAAGGGCTGTACTTGTATTGTATTTTTTTTATTTTTTATTTTTGAATTGCAATTTATTGTCCTTAGCGTAGGCTATCAGACATACTACGGCTTGTATTGTATTAGCACAGTACAGCGCTTGCGTTCATTAATTTAAGGCAATCCCCGCCGTCCGCCGTGCCTCCATTGCCACCACCTAGGACAACAGTCCTCATGTTTGGTTTGACCTCATCTGGTACCACCTCGTCACGAGTAGGAACAAGACTGCTTCTTGAAACTGTCATCGTGTCCGGGTTGCTGGACTGTAGGGCTAAGCTGCGTCGTGCGCATACAGCTTTCGACCTTGACTCTCGGGTTGATAAGTCCCGTGTTATTCAACAAAGGCATGTGTTTTCGGCATTACGCCACTATTCTTGGCCCGTCATGACTCTGCGCGTAGGCGAAGTGCGGTGCGTTGGTCTGCTCACCGGTTCCCATCCTATTCCATGCCGAAAACGGGATGGACGGTAAGTAAACCGCCCTCATCGTGTCCACTGGCAGAGTCTATGATGATTAGTGGGGGGGGAATACTAAGGGACAGATGAGGTCGTAACCCTCTAGGATCTGACAGGTCCCACCGATCATATCCCACCCGGTGATTTTGGCCATCCCATAGATAGTCGGTACTCAGTTCGCTGAGTAAAAGGTAGCATTATCTGTTCCATACACATTAGTCAACCCCCGCGATGGATTTGTGGGAGCTGCTTTACAGTGTCGCCTGATCTTCACTGCTAAATACCGATGCCAGGAATGAATATGGCTGTGAAAAAGGCAAGAGGAACCTGAGATTCAGGGAAATTTCGACATCAGTGTGTTATGGTTGGGTCATGGCACTGAGGTTCAGTCTGTCCAGTTGTACCAGCCGTCCGTTCGACTGATTGTTTGACTGATCGAGTAAACCAGACTCCGACGCCAATCTCCGCTAAACCAAACTCCGACATGCAGACACGACCGCTGTAACTCCGCTGTAGATGTAGGACAGGTACCTTTTAGGACAATATTCGGAATACGATGAGAGAGGGTACTAGAGCACATTATAACAAATTTCGTAGCAACTGAACAAGATTTGAGGGAGACGTTCAGTGCTCGAAAGATAGGTCCAGGTATGGTGAAGGTCCTTGTGTGTGCGTGTCTTCATTCTGTACTATCGTTAGTTTGATGCTATAACTGTTCGTACATTTGATGCTTATTAAGCAGCATGAAGCGGGCGTGCAACTGGATGAGGCTATGTGCTCGGTTGGGGTGATATCAGCCTCATCCCAGACTTCCTTATTAACCTAAGGTACCATAAACTCCGACCACTAAGATCCCTTCATGCCTCAAATTCCTCCTCACAAGTGCATTGACGTTGTAAACTTACCAGAGAAAGTCTGCCAAGGTACATTTCCCCTACTTGACTCACTTCACCATCGTATTGAATACGCATAGGTTCCTTGTCGACGCAAAGACATGCATCACAGGAACGGCCGGACTTCGGTGGTTCAGAGGCTCTCTTTTCCATGTATTTGGAGAGGGCAGATGCGGAAGACGAGAAAATGGTCGATAGTTGGAAGGCAGATATCGATGGGATCCTAGTGTTTGTGAGTGCTCATGTTACGTCTACACTTCTCATGGTTGCTCAGAGGACCTAGGCTGGTTTATTCTCTGCTGCTGTCGCATCATTTTTAGTCGCAACAATTCACGACCTCCGACCTGAAGGCTCGGCCTCTTATCTCGCAGCCACTGTAGACACCCATCAAGTCATCACAAGCAGGTCCGATGTTATCGCCCCTCGTGCCATAGTCAGTGAGCCGTCTGCATTCTCTCCGCCAAAGTACGCTATTTGGGTCAACGCCCTTTGGTGCTCAAGTTTGTCTATCAGTCTTACTTGTGCACTTCTTGCGACGTTGATAAACCAGTGGGTACATCGATATGTCATGGTTACTCGTAAGCAATACCATCGACGCAATCGAGCGCAGAATCGAGCGCGCATTCGGGCGTTCTTTGCCGAAGGAGTGAACAAACTACACCTTCCTCTCGCAGTCCGGGCGTTACCCACCCTTCTACACTCTGCACTTTTTCTGTTCTTCGTAGGTCTAGTCATTTGCCTCTATCATTCCAACCTCATAGCCTTCAAATTTGTGGCTGTGTGGGTAGGGATCTGCACATTTCTATATGTTTGCGCCACATTCTTGCCCATCTTTCGACACGACAGTCCCTATAATACCCCGCTCTCGCCATTGGCCTGGTTCCTTTATACCGGCTTTCTTTGCCTTTTCTTTCAATCCCTCCAATGGATCACAGCATTCAATTGCTTTCGTCATGAATTATGGGTACGCTTTCGCTCTCTGGGTGATCTATATCACGATTGGTTCCTTCATGGAATGGAGAAGGCAGCCGAGGATTCTGCTCTGGGACTTTCATCTGATATTGACATTCGCGCTCTTCTATGGACATTTGAGACCATAGACGAAGGCGATGAAATTGAGGAATTCTTCGAAGGCATCCTGGGCTCTTGCAACTCAGCAGTTGTCTCCGACCCACAGGTCGCTTTCAAGACACAGAACGGCGAGAAGATGTCAGAAGCACTAGTCGGATTCATGTGCGATACATTATCGTCCAATACGGTCCCCGAATCTGTCAAGCGTCGCCGGGTCGAAATATGCAGTAAGATGGTGGAGGTGGCGTCACTTTCTATCAACCGATGGATCTTCGATCGTATTCTCTACAAAGACTGGGGTGGACTGTTGAATTCTGTTGATTTTGGACTATTTCTTAGGAGGATTACCTATGGTGATGCATTCAGCGCTTATTATTCGCAATGCGTAACCTCGGTGATCGTAGCTACAGTTCAAGAACGTGACGGCCGTTGGTTTGAACTTGCTATGGGTCAACTTGACGTTTCTGAAGCTATCCTCCGCGAATATCTGGATCATGGAGATAGCCTGTTACTTGCCATTTGCATCGCCATTTGTCGGCGCACGATGGGTGCTTACTCTGAACATGGCTGGAACCGTGACGTCTACTCGCAATCAAAGACACTCAAGTCACTTACCAAATTTGACATTCGACATACCCTCCCAGAGTTACAATACGAGTTCTGTTCATTGTGGAATGAACTCGTTGGCTCAGCACGATATACTGGTGGTGATCGTCACACGCGGTCCCTGTCTATCAATATTCTCATGCATATTCGCAAGACGTACATTACTTTGCACGAAAGCACCAGTGCTGCGCCGACACAATTCTCCGTCCTCACCACTGACATTGATCCCATACTGACCCTCCCATCCTCATATCCTTTATGCAACATCCCTTTCCATTCTTCGGGTTTGTCCCATCAAGTTGACAAGGTCACCATTACGGCAACAGGAATGAAGGCCCATAACTCTGAGACTTCTACCCCCACTCTTCTCGTAAATGACGTCCCAGGTACCTGCGCATCTGGAAGCGTACCTGGTACGCCACTAGTCCTCACAACGAATCCGGGTCATATTGGTATATACGTCGCAGACGACTCGTCACCCGAACATGTGCGTTCGTAAAATACCGCAACAATTACCCGTACTGACTCTTATTTTTCTCCATCTCCAGACTACCCGTCCTCACGCGGAGCGTCCACCTTGTTTAACACACCCCACATATCCTGCCCAGGTTTCCGAATGCATTTACACCCCAGAAGCTATGTCTTTATCGGGTTGCACAGGCACTACACAGTACAATGAAGATACTCCTCCCATCGTATCTGGCACACTACCTTCACCGTCTCCAATTCTCCCTCTCGGTAACGCGCTTCTCAGGCGCGTGGGGTCATCCCCTTCTCCTAATGTCTCAGTCTGACTATGCGCACTCCGGTGTGTCTCTCGCCTCAACATCGTAAGGTGAGCGTCACCGTTGACAACGGAGTTGCATACAGAAGGGGTAATAGCTGCTACCGACGAAACCCTCGAGAACCCTACAACCTTGCCACTTAGCCTTATGTTTCGACTGTCCTCTCTGTCGTGAGCCTCGTGCCTATCTTCCACTCTGTCTAAAATGCTTGTCTGGCCCGTGTATATTTCACATTCCGACGCCTCGCCCAGCACGGCTGCGCCGGCTATTTTCAGAAGTCTCGCTTCCGACCACGTCACCATGCCCTCGATCTAGCGCGCCCTCTTGCGCGATCGACTGCCTGAAAATAGCTCGGGTTTCGGCGTATCTTCCTCCCGCGATCACGATCTTTTACTATTGTACTATTATAGGCCCTGGTGTTTTTTGCTTCTGCTTGGGTGTAGTCCAGTTTCAGCATATCCCCCGCGTCATTTTTTTTGACTTTGTACTACTATAGGTCTTAATTGTTCTTGACGTCTGCCTGGGGGTAAGCCTAGTGTCGTCGTATTTGTCCCTCGCCCTGACCGTTTTGTGGTACTGTATTACTTTAGATCCTCGATCCTCTATGCTTCGCAAGTGTGCCCCTTATCCATTTCGTCTCGGTTTGTACGGCCTGATTTTCGATCTCCAGTATTTGCGTTAGATTGCTTTTCGATTAGATGATCTTGGATGGCCACTTGTAGTTTACTGTACACTCATATGTATGGCAACTCTACCTTTTGACCTCTGCAACAGGGAGCCCATTCTCCTATGTCCTCAAAAATTCTTCCATGAACCCCCTCCCATAATTCTGGCCTCCATTGTGCCTTTGTCTTGGTACCCAGAGTCTTAGACACGGCTCGCTGTATGATAAAGACACACCGCTTGCATGGGTTTCTCTGCCGTTGATCTGTCCATTACTCTTACTATCTCCTATAAGATAGACAGAACAAAGACAGATCTTGACCTTGTCACTAGGATTGTTGGAAGACGAGAACCGCCTTATAAAGAATTCAAAGAATCGGCTCCCTAAAAGTAGTGTTGGCCCAGTGACATTCCAAATGACAACCTTGCAGGAGGAAACTAATCGAAGTTGTACTGTAGATGGTTATGGTAGGTTCAGAAGGGGAGCAATGATATGCATGTGATTTACAATTTACGTTGGCACGCACCAAGTGGGCACCTTACTACTCGTAGCCCCTTCGAAGACCACTTATATTGTCGCGTTGACACACTTGTTATATATTCTACCCTCTGTTGATTCTAACATACAAAGTCCCGGACCGTGCCCCGAGCTGGGGTCGAACGAACGAGCTCTAGAGATAAATATGGCCTCTAAGTACGGACGGATCAATGTAGCAGGACTTGTGATATATCACTCGGCCATGCAGCCCGATAAACGGAAAGTTGTCATCTACGCTCGAGTTGAACCTTCTTGCATCGTTGGAAGAGAAAAACAAACAAACTGTGACTCACAAATAACCATTGATGTCAGGGCCTACTAGAGGACAATGATTGTTTGTCAGCTCCCCATTTCTGGGAAAATGCGGGATTCTCTGATGAGCCATTACGTTCGGTCGATTGTCCGCCGTCTCGAGAACCTTCACCGGGGAACGGCAGTGCTGTTTTGTGTGGATGCTGGTGACTTTCCGTCGGAGTAGTGAGGCTAAGGTCCTGGGCGCATCTATGCACGCCTCCTGCTGCGGTAGAAACGCTGAGGCTCGATACGAATGATTCCTGTGCAGCAGACAAGGAAGGGGGGTTAACTGAGGTTGGCAGGAAATGTATTGTTCCTGAATGCGTTTGGTTACAAAATTCAAGTCCGGGCACAGACGTGGGGAGGTGAAACAGCGGATCTGTAGATTGTGCGTTGCTACGAACTGCAATTGGGAAAGGTGGAGATGGTTCAGTTTCCATGAGTGGATGGGTGGTGTTGACTATGGACGTGGTTCCAGAGGCGGAATTGTTGGTGGGATATTCTGTTGCGTCAGTGGTGGCCATGACCAGTGAAGCAACTGCAGGGCTTTCGAGAGCGCAATTACGTGCATAGATAGAGTGTTGCGACGTTCCGGCGAAGTCATCAGCTGTTGGAAACAAGTATTGGATAGTCGGTCTAGCGGAAGGAATAGTCGGGTTGAAAGCAATGTCGTGATATGGAGAAAGGTGGGAAGGAAGTGTGTTGCGGTGAAAGGACTCTCCCGTTGTATTGGCGGCGGCTGCGTCAAAGCAGGATACCGAGTTCGAGCGATGGCTTGAGGCGTCACAAAATGGATAACGAAGTGGCAGAGACAAGTAAGGATCATTGTCGGAGCAGGTAAAGAACTCGTCTTGGGTATCGATAGTGTCTTGGTGTAGACGGATGAATACTTGCCGAATGTTTCTAAGGATGCTGATAGGAATGGCACCGTGTTCGTTGTTACGAGATTGTGCCAATTTTACGAGTTTGTTCCACAGGGCGCAGAATTCTACCTTCAGTCTGGGAAGGGTGTTCTGAACATTGAACTTGGAAAGTAATTCCAAGGTCTTCGATTGCGAGTAAACGTCACGATCCCAACCATGCTCAGAATAGGCATCCATCGTGTGCCGACAAATGGTGATGCAATTGGCAAGTAACAGACTATCCCCGTGATCCAGATATTCCCCGAGGACGGCTTTCGAGACATCGAGGTGGCCCATAGCGAGTTCAAACCAACGGCTGTTACGTTCTTGAACTCGTGTCACAATCACGGAGATTACGCATTGCGAATAATAAGCGCTGAATGCGTCGCAGTAAGTGAACCTCCTGAGGAAGAGTCCGAACTCGACAGAATTTAGCAGTCCACCCAAGTCCTTGTACATAATACGATCGAAGATCCGCCGATTAATAGAAAGCGATGCTGCCTCCACCGCCTTGCGGCAGATTTCGATCCGGCGTTGCTTGACTGGTTCTGGAACCAGATTGGATGATAACGTATTGCACATGAATCCAACCAATGCTTCTGACATCTTCTCACCGTTCGGTGTCTTGAAAGCGACATGTGGATCGGAGACAACCTCTGAGTTGAAAAATCCAGGAATTCCTTCGAAGAATGCCTCGAGTTCATCGTCTTCATCCAACGTCTCAAGTGTCCGTATTAGAGCGCGGCCATCGATATCAGATGACAGGCCAAGAGCGAATTCTTCAGCTGCCTTCTCCATTCCATAGAGAAACCATCCGTAATATTGGTCCCTCAAAGAGCGAAAGCGTACCCACATTGCAAGATGAAAGCAGTTGAATGCTGTAAGCCATTGGAGGGATTGAAAGACGAGGCAAAGCGAGCCGGTATAAAAGAACCAGACCAGTGACGAGAGAGGGGTGTTGTAGGGACTATCATGTCGAAAGATGGGCAATAATGTGATGCATGCATATAGAAAGGTGCAGATCCCGACCCAAGCAGCCACAAATTTGAACACTGTAGAGTTGAAATGAAAAAGGAAGACGACGAGACCCACGAAGAACAGAAAAAGAGAAGAGTGTAGGAGGGTGGGTAACGCCCGGACTGCCAGGGAAAGATGTAGTTTATCGACACCTTCGGCAAAGAACGCGCGAATCCGCGCTCGATTTCGTGGGTGGTGTCGCTTGTGCGTGATCTTGACGTATCGACGTGCCCACTGTTGCAGTAAGGTCGCAAGAAGTGCACAAGTAAGACTGATGGACAAGCTCAAAAACCAGAGGGTGTTAACCACGACTACATGTCTTGGTAGAGAGGATGGGGAGGATATACCAGCTAGTATGTAAGAAATGGAGGGGGGGAATTCAGTACCATTAATGAGAAATTGGTAGGCACTCGCAAGGTGAAAAGGTTAGATACCTTGTGTGCTCGGCTGGAAGGCCTGGGTAGACAGCGAAATTAACGACGCAATGACCGCGGAGAACAAACCGGTCTACGACGTCCGGGTTCACATCGAAAGCACGGAGGATAAAGTAGGACTTACAAAGAGTAGAATTCCTTCGGCGTCTGCATGCCAGCCTTCAGCCATGATCGTATCTTCCTCCCTTGCCATCTCCAAATACATGTTGGAGAGACGCCACGATCCGTCAACGAGGTTGGAACCACCCTGTAACACTCTGCTATGTGATGGCTGTGGTGGGTAACGGTGGTAGTTGCTGCCTATTTTCGTATGGATAAAATGTGGAGCACGTGATCCGAATAAATGACATACGTATTCCGATACACCCATTCAATACTGCGGTACGCTCGTGAGTATGTTGAGACATCGAAGAACTATTCATGCAGAGGATGATGGTGAGAGCTCAGGGGGATGTTAGCAGATACTCGAAAGGGCTGCCATTCGCCTCATTAAAAACGCAAGTAGACATGATTTTGACAACTAGATTGAGCCTCAACGGCCCTTAACCTTGACAAGGTTAGCACAGACGCGTGCAGTGCGCAGCGTACGTACCTTCACGGCTGTGCTTTCTTCCAGAAAAGCGGCGGACAGGTCCCCAGGTCATCGAAGACTTGATGACTTCGCTAAGAGGGGAATTTTCGACTCTCCCGGTCTCCCCCTTTGCGAATTCCTGGAATCAGATTAGCACCTAGTACTTTGAACGGGTTCCCTTTACGTTGGGTTCTCCCCGAATCACGCCAGGGGGCACGCAGGGGGGCGTCTATAGTAGGATTAGGCTGATAACACAGTTAACACCACTACACCAGCACTGCACCGTATACTAGTACAGTATCATATCCCAGCCACAAAAAAAAACTCCGCTTGAATTCCGGTCAGTTGTTGTACTATTTGCTGTGCAGCGTATGAGACATAGGGATGCGCTGCTGCTGTTAGTAGCGGTGTTCAAGGGGGCGCTGCCGCCGGACCGCGATTCCGTAACAAGTTAGTCCAAGTCATGGTGCGAAAGAGGGAGCCCTGGCCACCTGGGGTCCTGGAGGGAACTTGTCAGGGGCGCAAATTTTCAAATCGAAAGGGCCTGCGGAGGCCAACAAAACGTCGCAGCGGGCATTGTCACCTGGAACAAGAGAACATAGACACCAAACTCAGAAGACAGCACCACCCATAAAAACAGCTACACACCTTGGGCCATACCGCCTGCCACCCGCTGCCCCCTCCAAATCCTCCTCTCTAAGTCTGCCCACTTGACATGGGTACCACTCCACGAGAGAGTGATCCAGGGTAAGAGCAGAATGAGGTCCAAACTGCTCTGCGCGAATAAACACAAGACTCACCGAGGACAAAACAATTACATCAGAATTAAACAAAAATAAAGGGTTTACCAACCTTGTGGTAAACACCTGGGATCATGTCTGACCAAAGAAAGAGACCTCCCGAACAACCAGACATATATGCGTGAGGTTTTAGTGGGTGGTCACTTGGCCTGAGTCCCACACTATCCCATCTGGGATGTGCGTAAACGCATTTTCTCCTCACCTCCGGTCCTCACGGTTCGGCTCCAGCGCGCCACTGGGGCTGATCCACTGCGGGAATTCGCTCGCCCGCGCGTATTGGGCCTATTGGCGGATATGACTGATGATAGCACCCCCACCAGGAGTGGGAAGGGGCCGCCTCTGTATCAGAAGGGATGCGCTCCTGATGTGATGTGATTCGTACCGTTTTGTGGAAATAAAATCCGGCAAGTCAGAGACTGCTTAAATCAGAGTCGAGATGAGATCGGTGGCCGTGCCAGTGAGGCATTTGTCATTACGCGCGCGCCGCGTGGTGACGCTGACATGTTCATGATGACAACATGCCTGGGTGGCGCCAATGGCTTTACCACCAACCCCAAATGCATGGCTTCTCGCATCATTATCGTTATGCAATTGGACGTAAAAATTGACGCCATCTGGCTTCACGGCGAGTCCTTGTTCGGTGGCCTGGCGCGTATCCTACTGGCAAGGCCAATTCAAACAACCTTTCGTAGTCAAGTACCCGATTCGGGGACACTTAATCGTCGTCGACGCGAATAGAGACCGAATAGCCTAGGTGCGGAATCCTTTACTCCGCGTCATTTTGGTAGAACGTATTTTCCAAATCGCTGACATATCGACGTCGCTCTGTAATCAAGCTCAAATCAGCGCCCTCTCTTAAGCGAGTGTTCACAGGGCCGAATTGTCAAGTACAATATCAAATTCCCTCACCGTCCAAGGCATCCGTTTTCTTACTTCACGGCTTATACGTGCCCCCGAGGGTATACGGTCATGACTGTCTCCATCCCGAAACTCTTCCAGCCTATCCGCGTGGGCACGGCCAATCTACGGCATCGCGTCGTGATGGCGCCCATGTCCCGCTTCCGCACCGACAAGCAACACGTCCCCGGTGCGCTCGCCGTGGAGTATTACAAGCAGCGCACGAGCGTCCCAGGAACGTTAGCCATCACGGAGTCGACGACCATTGCTCCGCGCGCAGGCGGATACGGCAGAAGTCCTGGCATTTGGAATGACGAGCAAGTCGCGGGGTGGAAACCTGTTCGTCTCTAGTCTTCCTCACTTCTTGGATTAGGGACGCGTGTGCTCCCGCTCCGAAACCTGACATATACATGTTTGGATCCTTCCCCTTTGCAGATCGTTGATGCTGTGCACAAGAACGGATCATTCATTTACCTCCAGCTCGTCGCCCTCGGACGCGCAGCAAATCCAAAGATCCTGCAAGAGAAAGGCGGATACCCGCTCGTCGCGCCGAGCCCAATCCCACTGCCGACGAAAGCCGATGATAAGACATCGTCGACGTCGCCGCCACCGCCAATTCCACGCGCGCTGACGGTAGAGGAAATCAAGGAATACGTACGGCTGTATGCAACCGCTGCGGAGAATGCCGTCCTTGGCGCTGGGTTCGACGGCGTCGAGATCCATGCTGCGAACGGGTATCTTCCTGACCAGTTTATGCAGACGAACTCAAACACCAGGACGGATGAGTACGGCGGCTCGGTGCGGAACCGCGCGCGGTTCGTGCTCGAGGTCGCCGGTGCGATCGTCAGGGCCATCGGTGCGGAGAAGGTGGGCATACGGCTCAGTCCGTGGTTGACATACCAAGGTGAGTCTGTCTGTTGAGTGGGCTCTTTTCGACTCTTGGATTGAAGGATTCCGATTGTGTCGTCATTAATATTGCCAGGCATGGGGATGCCAGATCCGGTTCCCACATTTTCCGGGGTTGTGACCCGCATCCGTGACGATCATCCCGGCTTTGCGTACATCCACGTCTTGGAGCCGACTACCGACCATAGACCTGACGGGGAAAGCGGCACGGGGAGGAACGGGGACTCGAACAAGTTCCTGCGAGACATCTGGGGCGACCGACCGTACATCACGAATTACGACTTTGGGCGCGACAGCGCGATAGAGATGGTCGAGAAGGAGGGTGGCCTCGTTTCGTTCGGACGCCACTTCATTTCAAATGTTAGTTAAACCACACCTGGTTCCATTTGTTATTGCCACATCCGCGAACTAATCTGTTTTCACCTTACAGCCTGATCTCCCGCTTCGTCTCAAATACAACCTTGAGTTGGCACCGTCTGACCAAAAGACTTACTACACACATGGTCCAGAGGGATATATCGACTACCCTTTCGCGGCAGAGGCGAGCTTTGGAGATTGGAAACATAGCGCCAAGCACTCTTGAGCATGAGCGGCATGTTGTCGAAGGGTGCGTACATTAGACGTCATTGGGTGAGGGGCATTATATGTGCTGAAGGGCACAGCAAGTAACTAAGATTAAGTAGACGAGATGGAAATGCCGACATCTCGATAGATGACCACTAATTTATTTTTCATGGCTCTGGATGCGTACAGTAGTGGGAAAGTGATGCTGTATTTAGCTCGATACTATGCAGTCTATGTCACCACTGCTTTGTGTGGGCCACTACCCTCCACTGCAACAACCAAGCCATGCTATGTCCCACAGCCAAAGACAACCATCATGCATACACAAGTACATCAACATTAGGTATCATTTCATCTGCCAGACCATGGCTGAAAAGCAGATCACTATGGTGTACTGCCCTACCAAGGACATGACCACCAACATTCTTACAATGGTGCTCCCCAAGTACAAGACCACAACCCACCTTCAAAACACCAGGATCGTCCACCATCCAGGGCATGGGTGGTAGGTCATAAACAAAACACTATTAAACGTCGTCTAAGAGGGCACGCTATGTGCTGAGGATACATGCAACAAATACCTACTAGAGTGAGGTGAACAAGATGGGGATGCTGGTGTCTCCTGAATAGACTATACTACTAGCTTATGTTTCATGTCCCTCGCCCACCAATGAGGCCAATGACCTTCTCGTAGATGGTAAACACAATGCCTCCGCTCATCTAAGTTCAGGACGGTCTCAGAACAATAGCATACTAGAAAGAAAGGAGACACACCACCAGACGTGCCAACCTAGGCGTCGTGCCAGTCCAGAAACGTAGGACTCCCTCCTCGGTAAAGATACGGTATCCGCAATGCAACGAGTTACGATACTGCGCGCGTGCGTCGAGTGACTGCATGCGCGTCTTGATCACACTGGCAAGACAAACAGATTAATGCATCACATGTCATTTGAACGCAGGCCCATGGAAGGGATATACGTACTCGAGCGGCATTGTGGTATAAACAGTGACAAGACCAGCAATGGCGCCGATTCCGAAGGTGACGCTGCTGGGCAGGGTCTGTCCCGCACGGGTGCGGCTCTGCACGAACTGCTTGAGGGTAGTATACGTTGTGAATCGGACGGCTGAATTGGCACCCTGCCGCATCATCTGCGTTATCGTTGTTTGATTTTACGTTTGATCCATGCCGTGTACATGGTCAACACCAACGCGCGGAAGTCGAAAATTCGGGGTCCACGTACGACTGGAAATAAGCCACGATAAATTCCTCGCAGACCCTCTTCCCGTACGATGGTCGCCGTGCCGTGCAAGAGGCCTCGGTACCGCGGTTGAGGCCGTTTCGCATCATCGATTAGTTTAGTTCTATGCGCATGTGACCCAAATTAGTCGCAGGCCCCAATAGTTAAGAAAAAGGAAGGGAGGGGGAGAGGGGCGGGACAGACGAGCGCGGTGAAAAGAGGGTGGCGTACTTGATCGTTTCCGAAGGTGTGACCGCAATGATGGCCTCTATCATCCCTGCGCCGAGCCCTGCCAAGAGACTTCGCGGGGCACTGACTTTGCCCTTGGTTCCACAATCGATTCAACGGATAGACAGATCATGGTCGACGGGTGAGGTGATGGTGATATGGTGATTGATGAGAAAAGAAAGTGAGCTCACATCTTTGTCTGCGAGTGCTTGTTTGAATTTGTCGTAGGACACGAAGCGTACACCTGCCTTGACGGAGTTTCCGACGACGAGAGCCGTGCAGCCAGCATACAACCCGCGGACTCCCTGCGAGCGCAGCGTCTCTCGGATGATCGTCAACGGTGGTTCACGCTTTATGCGGAGTAACCTATCAGGTCCCCTTCCAACGAAAAGAAAGGAACGAAACGCACTTTGCCACCAAATTGTGAGCGTGTCTTGGCAAACTCCGCGGGATAGGTCACAAAGCTGAGACCATTCTCAGATACAGCCGAGGGAACATAGGAGGAGAGTGGAGGAGGGTGGTTTATTGCTCACGCTTCTGTGGCGCCTGCGGTTGCACCCGCGACGAGGGAGTGAAGGGGTTTCTCTTTCTTCGAGGACATTGAGTAGAAGAGGTATAGTGCTCTCGGAAGCTCTAGTTTGGCACGATGATGACTGGCAACTAGGATTGCTGCATGTTTGCCAACCGACGAACCATGCTCAACATTAGCGCCGGATTGGACCGAATAGTGACCGAATAATAAGTTTGCTGTGGCTGTCCGGGAAAATCCGGCCCGTCACGACAACGCTCTAGCTTATCGTGGGCCTTAGCTGACACCACTGGCCAACGTCCCATGGGACCTCGAGTTTTGCTTCTACGAACACCTGAAACACCACCAGAAACCGATCGCTATGAAGCGGCTCTCAATCGCGCTTCCTTTTCCCCCCTCTCACTTCCTGTCCTCGAAACCACGCTTGAGAACCTCGATCACCTCTCCCGCATTGTCCGCGGAGAGGATGACAACGGCACGGTGGAGGGTGTGATCGTAACTTCTGCACGCGCGGTGGACGCGTGTGGTAACGCAGGTGCTGACATCGACTGGCGCGCGGTGCGCTTTTACGCCGTGGGGCCCGCGACCGCCACGATGCTAGCGAGGTTGCCCAATCCGCCGTGTGACGTGCGCGGTACGGATTCCGGGACGGCCGAGCGACTCGCGCACGTTATCGTGCAGGACGCCGCGAGGAACGAGAGGCTACTGTATCTCACAGGGGACAAGAATCGTGACAAGCTTTCCCGCGTGGTGAGGGAGGGCCTCGGCGATGGCGTCCTGAGCGAGCTGAGGGTATACGCGACGCGCGGAGTGCTTGACTTCGAGAGTCACCTCTCGCGCGCGTTGGGAGGTCAGACGGGTACGTAATGCCGCTTTTCTTTGCGTTTCGTTTCATCGCGCCGAAGCACCGGGCGCCGGAAACGTGTGGGAAAAGAAAAGGAGAAATTGACTTTGATTGCTGGCTCACGCGACCTGCGTCCCTTTTGAAAAGGTGATGATGACGACCACGGCTTCTGGTGGATCGTTTTCTTCGCGCCGTCGGCCGCTTCGCATGTTATGCCTGCGTTGCGAGCCCATTTTTCCTTTCCGGCGCGCGAGCCTTCTTCGCCGCCACTGGGCGAGGGCAAGTTGCGCCGAGCTCGCCTAGCGACAATCGGACCGACGACGGCGGCATATCTGCGGGAGGAGCTTGGGTTGGTGGTAGAAGCGGTGGCGGAGTTGCCAAATGCAGAGTCGCTCGTCGTCGCACTCCAGAGTAACTTACAACAGGGCGCTGTGTAGACCGTAACGATGCTGAAGTGTGAATGAGATTGTTACTCTTTTGGAAGCGCCGGAGTCTCGGTTTGGTTTGTTGTTAGTGGGAAACTCAATTCGTGTCAATCAGTCCTTGTCTTCATTTGTCCCCAACTACAGTCGTAACTCTCACTCTCGCTCATCCTTCCTCTCCTTTCTATACTTACCCCTCATTCACCCCCTAGTAAATATCTCTCTCGCTGTCTCGTTTGCCCCTCATTTCCTTTTTCGTGTTAGTAGCCGTCAACGGATTTTATTTTTTACGCTTTTTTTTTTCATACCTGAACACCCACTACCTCGATCTCAAACTCTTGGTGCATCCCTTCGTTAGCCCACCATGGCAGCCCCATTTTCTGCCTATCAAAGGCCAGAAATGGCGAGCTCATCTACCACTCTCCTCCCCAAGTCCAGCCTTTCTTCGCTCAATTCCTCCCGCGTTCCGTCACCAGTGCGCCTATTTTCTCCTTTTGTTTCATCCGAGCTCAGTCGAACCCCCCTTCCCCCCTCAAGGCTCCCTCTATAGCAGACCGGGTGCGTTTATTCAACCTCAACCTGTTCATCTGCACGTTCAATGCTGAGACCTTCAATTCCTCTAGTTTGCGCTCGCACCCGATCCCGCCGAATGGGGCTTTGGAGCCCTAACTATGAATGTACGAGAACCAGACGATTACCTCCATAACCCGGACCCAAAGCGCGACCGCCACTACGATGCTGGTGGCCACATCTTCACTGCGCGTGGCATTGCTAATCTTGGTTGCCTCTTCATCCTTGGCGCTGGGATGCTCATGCTCTTGTGCGTCTTTCCTCATTCCTTTCCTTCCTCTCCTCAAGAGACCTCACCGACAATTCACGTTCCTTTCAGTGCTGGCTATCCAATTTATAGCCACTTCACGACAAAGCACCAGTCTAAAGAGGGCGCCTTCAACTACGGTGGGACGAATTCATCCGGCCAAGTTCCCAAACTGCCCAACAACATTGCTCTCATCGATCCTGCGACGCCCGAGAGCGCGTACACCAAGGCATCCTTCGAAGACCCCACGCAGATGTGGGACCTTGTGTTCTCCGACGAGTTTGACCTTGATGGGCGAACGTTCTGGCCAGGGGATGACCCATACTGGGAGGCAGTTGATTTGAACTATTGGCAAACAGTGAGTGCGCTTGTTTATACACCACGTTTAGTGCCGATGCGTCTGCTAGGGCGACTTGGAATGGTATGATCCGAAACAGGCCTACACAAAGGACGGGTACCTTTGGCTCACGATTGACACTGCGGATCCGATCAACAATCATAACATGTCCTACGTTTCGGGCATGGTGCGTCCGGATACTTAGCATTTGTGACTAATGTTGATTTCATGCCCAGATACAATCCTGGTAAGTATTTGTAGTCAAGTATCCTGCGCTCTCCAATGACGATGCTCTTAAATAGGAACAAATTTTGCTTCACTGGGGGCATGATTGAAGGTATGCCGGACTTCATTTGTTCTGATTATCGCGCCGTCACATATCTGATGTTTTCTCTAGCTGCTGTGCAGCTTCCCGGAAGTGCCAAGAAGGCGTAAGTCCTTGACAACTTCATATTTCTGAACCGAACTTATCCCCTTCTAGAGGTTTTTGGCCCGCTGTTTGGACCATGGGCAATTTAGGTATATAAACGTCTACTTGTGGTATCCTATGTATTGATTGCTACGAACACGAAAGGCCGTGCCGGTTTCGGTGCTAGTGTCGATGGCTTGGTAAACCTGTCTTTCTGTGTTATTTCTTTCATTTCTGAAGCGGTTTTCAGTGGCCCTACAGTTATGATTCCTGTGATGTTGGTACTCTTCCGGGCCAGGTCTATCCTGGAAATACAACCCCCATCGCGGCCGTGGAGAATGGTGACCCCGAGCATGATGGTTATCTTGTGAGCAGATATTTCGTGTATTCGCTATACCGACACCAGCTGACCCTCGCACGTGCTTTTTCGTGCAGTCGATGCTCCCTGGCCAGCGCTTGTCAGCATGTACCTGCCCTGGCGAGTCACATCCTGGCCCTGTGCACCAAGACGGTTCCCTTGTCGGCCGTTCTTCCCCCGAAATTGATCTGTTCGAGGCTCTCGTTGACGGTACCCGGGGGCAAGTGTCCCAATCTGCCCAATGGGCACCATTCAATGTACGTTCTTCGGAGCTCAAGAATTAGTCGAGGGTGTATTCATCATGAGAATAGGCACAATACGCGTGGCAAAATACTTCGAGTAATCTATATATTACAGATCCGACGGTGACCAAGCTAAATACTTATATTGGCGGTGCGCACTTCCTCCCCTCGTTGGTTGTCACGTCCATGAGCCCGGAGATTATTATTACTGGCAGGCGCCTTCCAGCAAACGACTAGCGGGTTGGCGTACACGGACTCAGATTGTTACGAACTCGGAGGCGGATGCTTCTCGGTCTATGGTTATGAATATGCGACTGGGTGCGTGTTCCTGATTACGAATATAGGTGTGATGATACTGAAACAACAGGATTAGTCCTTCAGGGTATATCACTTGGATCGTTAATGATACCGTGTCATGGGGGCTTAAAGCCCCCGGGTTAGGCCCCGATACCGCAACTGAAATCGGGGAACGGCCCATCCCAACAGAACCCATGGTACGTCGTATCCTGAAGACTTTGTAATGCAATGTCTCAAATCTGTCGTGGTTGGCACAGTACATCATCATAAATCTGGGTCTTTCACCTAGTTTTGCGCATGGTGTCGACTTCACGACGCTGAAATACCCTGCAAGGATGCTCGTTGACTACGTGCGCGTGTATCAGCCGCCAAACGCGCATAACGTCGGGTGCGACCCACCAGACCGGCCGACGGCGGCCTACATCAATGCGTACCCCGATGCGTACACAAACCCCAACTTCACGCTATGGGGTTCTCCACAGTACAACCAGTCGATGCCCAAGAATCGTCTACTCAACGGCTGCTAGCTGACCAGGTTTATCGGGGGGGGACTCGTACAGCATACCATCTAGACTGCAATTTATATACCTGCATATATACGTACTTATCTGGGCTCCGACCTGACCCTTGTCTATCTACATGCCTACTCGCCTCTTTGTTCCCGTGCCGAGCACGTTGACAGTCGGGGGAGAGTGTCACCGGTCACACACTGCATCATTCCTTTTTCTGTTTGGATATCTACTGGGATTTGTTATGGATTGCATATTCTCACATATGCGTACTACTTCACACATACGTAGGGGCATGTCAGGTGACTCGGAGGTGGGAGGAAAGTAATAGAGAAATGTTAAAGCACTTGCTTTACAGGCTAGCGCTAAAACCGGCCTACATTAGCTCCCAGCGCATATCGTTAGCTTTTCTGGCTGCGTCATGGTCTATATTCGGTTACAAGCCTATTTGCTCCGGGACTTGGTACAGTAAACAGTATAGCAATTGGTACCGGCCACGGTCTGATTCTGGTATACAGCCGGCGCGCAGGCGCCTGCCAGTGACCGGTTTACAAATCTGGACCATTCATCATGGCGAAAAAGAAGGCCCTCGCATTGTCGGATCCTATTCGGGCGAAGGGCAACACTTTTGAAAGCTCGCCATATAAAACCATGGATCACCGGCTTCGCTGCCTTGTTCGCGTCCGAGCTCTGGTCTATATATAAGGTCCACTTGCGTGCGTCCTCGGGCTTCGCGCTGCCCCAAGGGTACGACCATTCACAGGCTCTCCCATTCTCTCACTCACTCACAACCCACACCTGTTTACCGTACCCCATCCAACAACTTGAACGCGCCCAACGCTTCCCGAAAAGGAAGGAAAGTAAAGCAAAATGTCTGGCTGGCTCCTCAGACTTTCATCATTCGCGGCTCTCTTCGCGGTGGTCGCATGGTACTATGCGCCCTCGCACCTAGAATTGCTAGAATTGAGTGTGGGCTTCAACGGCCTGCTTGGCGCAGGACCAGGAGCACGATCACCACCACCACCACCCCCATCTGGGTCCGGGTCGGCCGCGCGTCGACCTCGGGCGTTGGCGTACTCCGCGCGGGAGTTCGCGGCGCAGGAGTTCGACTATGTCATTGTGGGCGGAGGCACTGCGGGGCTCGTAGTCGCCGCGCGATTGTCCGAGGATGAGCGGGTGCGCGTGGGCGTGCTTGAGGCCGGAGGGTACGTCGCGCCTGGAGAGGAGCCGCGCATCGACTTGATCGTCAATTACGGACTTGTGTTTGGAGACCCCAAGTTTGATTGGAATTTAAAGAGCGTGCCGCAGGAGGGACTCGATGGGCGCATCGTGCAGGAGACGGTGTAAGTCATATCTCTGCAATCCCAGTTCTCTCTCTTTTCCTTCTTTTCTTCTTGGGGGGAAGGAGGCTGAACTGTGGCTTGTTATGCAGTGCGCGCATGCTTGGAGGTTCGAGCATGATCAGCGACGTGCTCTGGCAGCGCCCTTCTCGAGAGGAGTTCGACGTTTGGGGCACCGAGCTGGGAAATGGGCCGACGTGGTCCTTCGACGCCCTCGAACCATATTACCGCAAGGCGGAGAACTGGACGGGTTCCCCGATTAAGACCTTCCCCGGCGGACAGACAGACGATGCGCTCGGGGAGGCGTTCGGCAGGGACGGGCCCATGCAGATCAGCTACAACAACTACTATCCTGACCTGATCGAGGAGTCCGTTGCAGCTGCGAACGTGCTCGGAGCTAGGACGAGTTCGAACCCCGTAAGTCCCGTCCCGCCCCAATAAAGTGAGAGGGTAGGAGAGAGATAAACGTCACTCTGACTTGCACTTTGTACCGTAGGAAACTGGCAACGCCACCGGCTTCTTCACCCCCGCCAGAGCAGTTGACCCTCGATCGGGAACTCGGTCCTCTTCCCTCACGGGATATTTCGAGCCAAATGCCAATAGAAAAAACCTTGTCGTGCTCACCGGCGCCGAAGCCACCAGGATTTTGTTCAAGCCCAAGACCAACTCGGAGGACAGTAAAGCGCCCAGACTCGCCGAGGCAGTCGAGTTTGTGTCGGGTGGGCAAAAGTACAGGGTGAAGGCAAAGAGGGAGGTCATCCTCGCTGCTGGTATATCTTCGTTCGTCTTTGAATAGATGAGGCTCTGACGTGGCGTGCTTGTTTTTGTTCTCAGGCACGTTCAAGACTCCTCAGCTTCTGGAGCTCTCTGGAATCGGCGATAGAAGTGTGTTGAAAGGCTTCGGCATCGAGACGTTGGTTGACCTCCCTGGCGTTGGGGAGAATCTACTTGACCAGACATACACTCTGATCGATTTCATCGCAAAGGCTCACGTAAAGACGCTTGGTACGTCTGTGCCTTCCCTCTTCGCTGTGCTACGTCTCATCTACATTACCCCTTGCCTACAAAACAGATGAGATGCGGATCAATGCCACCTTTGCCCAAGAGCAGATAGCGATGCAGTACGTCGTTTTCGTGTTCTCCTCTGCCACACCTGGGGCTGACGATAGTGGGATTTTCCAAGTGTGGAAACGAAAACGGGCATTCTTACCTACGATACTGCCGCCACAGGCAGCGTCCCACTGCAATCGGTCCTTTCCAAGGAAGAGATCGAGCTTCTCTCCTCTCTCATCCCGTCCCCGGTCAGCAGCGACTTTACTCCCCTTCAGGCCGTCCAGTACCAGCTCCTGCGCAAGTGGTTCGACGAGGGAGAGATCGGATGGGCAGAGTTCCTTCTTCTTTCTGCGGGAGGTGCCACAGGGGCGCCGAGCCCCGGTACTTCCTACGCGACCCCGATCGTCTTCCATTTGGTGGGCACTTCTCGAAAACGTTCCTTTTCTACGCTCCTCTAACTCCTACTCCGTCTTGAATGTAGCACCCGTTGGCCCGTGGCTCAGTTGTAAGGCTGCCAGCTTTTCCTATGTAAAGAAGCGTACTGACGTTGACTCGAAAAGCACCTCAACTCTCCTGATCCTCTTTCTCCTCCCGTCATCGACCCGAAATATTTCGGTAATAAATTCGGTCAGTCCATTTCCAGCCTCCGTGGTCAGCCTTCTCAATACAGTTCGTCCAAAAGACGTCGCATTCCATGCGATTACCACCGCATGGCTCCGCAAGTGGATGCACGCGGAGCCGATTAGCGAACAGCTCGTCAAGGAGAACATCCCGGGAGACGACCGTGTCGACACGTTCGACGAATGGGCGGCGTATGCCCGCTCCAATGCGATCGTAAATCTCCCCCCTTATCCCTGCCTCGGTCATCTGAAGATATCTGACACGCTACGTTGCGTCCGCACAGTCGACTTTCCATCCTATAGGAACGGCGGCGCTTGCGCCAGAGTATTTACGCGGTAAGTAGAAGATTCCTCATCCCCTGACCGACATGGCCGTGCTATGTTTTCGTCCAGGTGTCGTTGCGCCCGACTTCAAAGTACACCGCACGGCCAACTTGCGCATCGTAGATGCGAGCGTCATCCCGTTCACCTTCTCGGTGGCGCCATTGGCAACTGTTTTCGCAATCGCTGAAAAGGTAATTCACATAGACACATACATATTTTCACCTTTTCTCACCGACCTACTCGGGTCGTGTAGGCTGCGGACACCATCAAGACAGCTGGTTCACCCTTGTCTTGAGAACGCGAAGACATGTTTCGATTTTTGCCATAGGCACGACATTTGAAGGAAAACATTGTGCGTTGAAGTAGATTGTAGTTACGGCTTTAGCTCTAGAATAGCCAGCAGCGACGCTTATATGCGATTCCTCTGTGTCCTTATGGGTAAACAATGGTAATTCCCATACAGCGTCGGTCATCATTTGCGCTGTTTGCATCTTGTAGACGGAGGCTGCATGTATGAATTTGATATGCGCCAAGGACGTTTGCAATCACCGGGTCTATCAGCTCTTGAAGTCACAAGAATGTGTGTGTAGGTTTCAGTTGGAGTGCAATAAGCGCGATGGAGAGGAACGGCACACCAATGCAGGAGTGGGGACACCCACTTGCTCATGTACTCTGATACTCTGGGGGACAGTAATATAAGGGACCACAGCATGGATAGTACAGATAAGGATTTCAGGTTATGGTAGTTATGCACATGTAGATAGAGGGGTTCAGGTGTATATTCCCCTGTAAACTTCAAAGGTACTGAATTTCAGACAAAAAAACATCTAATGGCTGAATTTAAGACATTTTATATGTGAAACATTTCAGCACTTTTTTACAACAAAAAGAAACTGAAAGTTTCCAATGTATT